>Ga0070730_10003672_pt1 | contig 13702 bp, 11 predicted proteins | sample Coa_R1_3_FD_66447 | JGI IMG/M metagenome (GOLD analysis project Ga0070730, IMG submission 66447) | Surface soil microbial communities from Centralia Pennsylvania, which are recovering from an underground coalmine fire - Coalmine... | ecosystem: Environmental > Terrestrial > Soil > Unclassified ...
TTTTCACTATCCTCCAGGAGGTAGCGCCTGTATGGTTGACACGTCCACCGATACGCTCGCGGCCGCCGATCCCTTTGCTCCCGCCGCCGGCGCGGCCACGGCGTGGCCGGCGCACTACAGAGGGCCCTACAGCCGGGTGCTGCTCAAGCTGAGCGGGGAAGCCTTAATGGGCGACCAGCACTACGGCATCGATCCGGCGATCGTCAACAGCATCGCCCGCCAGGTGCGCGATATCGTGGCCCAGGGGGTGCAGACGTCGATCGTCGTCGGCGGCGGCAATATCTGGCGCGGCCTGGAAGCCGCGTCCAAGGGGATGGACCGCTCGACGGCCGATTATATGGGTATGCTGGCCACGGTCCTGAACGCGCTGGCCTTGCAGGATGCCCTGGAGAAGCTGGATGTGCAGACGCGCGTGCAGTCGGCCCTGACGATCCAGGAGGTCGCGGAACCCTATATCCGGCGGCGCGCCCTGCGGCATATGGAAAAAGGCCGCGTGGTCGTCCTCGCGGGGGGCACCGGGAACCCCTATTTCACGACGGACAGCGCCGCCGCCCTCCGCGCCCTCGAACTGGGGGCCGAAGCGATCCTCATGGCCAAGAACGACGTCGACGGCGTGTACGACGACGACCCCCATCGCAACCCCGCCGCCCGCCGCTTCCTGACCCTGGATTACCGCTATGCCCTGGAAGCCAACCTGCGCGTGATGGATTCCACCGCCCTGGCCCTCTGCATGGAGAACCGCATCCCCCTGATTGTCTTCAACCTGCAGGAGCCGGGCAATATCCGCCGCGCCGTGAGCGGGCAACACGTCGGTACGTTTGTTGGGCCGGTGGCCACTACTCTCGCCGAAGGAGAGCGCAATGACTGACGATCTTCTGAAAGACGCCGAGATCCATATGCAGAAGGCGATCGACGCGTTACGCCGCGAGCTGTTGACGATCCGCACGGGCCGGGCCACCCCCGCCCTCGTCGAGCGGGTCATGGTCGAGTATTATGGCGCGCCGACCCCCTTGAACCAGGTGGCGGCGATCACCGCCCCGGAGGCCCGCCTGCTGCAGATCAAGCCCTGGGAAAAGAACATGATCGGGCCGATCGAGAAAGCCATCCAGAAAGCGGAGCTCGGGTTCAACCCCACGAATGACGGCCAGCTCATCCGTATTGTCGTCCCGGCGCTGACCGAGCAGCGCCGCCGCGAGTTCGTCAAGCTGATCAAGGGCCATGTGGAGGATTGCCGGGTCGCCATCCGCAACATCCGGCGCCATGCGATGAACGACCTGAAAGAGCTGGAAGACGAAAAGATGATCGCCGAGGATGAGCATAAGCGGGCCGGCGAGAAAGTCCAGGCCCTGGTTGACCGCTACATCCGCGATGCCGAGCATGTGGGCGAGGCTAAAGAAGCCGAAGTGATGGAGGTCTAGGCCGATGCCTGAGCCGCGGCCCCGTATCACGCCCGTTCCCCGGCACGTGGCCATGATCATGGATGGCAACGGCCGCTGGGCCAAGCAGCGCGGGCTGCCGCGGCTGGCCGGGCACCGGGCCGGCACCGAGAACATCCGCAATATTGTCGAAGCGGCGGTCGAGCAGGGCGTCGAATATCTGACTCTATATGCGTTTTCGACCGAGAACTGGAGCCGGCCCACCGCCGAAGTGCAGGGGCTGCTGCGCATCCTGGCTGAGGTGATCGAGCGCGAAACCCCGGAGCTTGACCGCAACGGCGTGCAGCTCCGCCACCTGGGGAGCATGGACGCCGTGCCCCCGGACCTGGCCGCCGCCATTAACGGCGCCCTCGCTTTCACCCGCCATAACCGCCGCCTGATCCTGAGCGTGGCCTTCAATTATGGGGGCCGGGCCGAGCTGGTCGAGGCGGTGCGCCGGATCGTCCGCGAGGGTCTGCCGCCCGAGGCGATCGACGAGGCCGTGATCAGTAGCCATCTCTACACCGCCGATATCCCCGATCCCGACCTGATTATCCGCACGGCCGGCGAGCAGCGGCTGAGCAACTACCTGATCTGGCAGGCCGCCTATGCCGAGTACTGGTTTACCCCGGCGTACTGGCCGGATTTCGACAAAGAGGTCTTCTACGAGGCGCTGACCGATTACAGCGGGCGCAAGCGCAAGTTTGGCATGACCGAGGAGCAGGTCACGCGCTAGGGATCGGGGGGCGGGGATCAGGAATCAGGAAGGGGTGGCCGATCGTAACGCGCCCCCGGCGGCGGGGGCCCTGCCGCGCCCGGCGGGCGACCTCTGGCCCATCGGCTACCTGGCGCTGCTGTTCGTCGGCGCCCTGGCCGGGGGGCCGGTCGCCCCCGCTGTGTTCGTGATCTGGGGGGCGCTGCTGCCCATCGCCTGGATGCTCGGTGCCCGGGACCCGGCCGCGGGGCGGATCGGTCGTCTGGCCGTGCTACCCCTCGGGGCCTATGGGACGCTGGTGCTGCTGGCCGCCGCCGGGCGCTGGGACCTGGCCGGGGCGGCCCTGGTGCCGCTGGCCTTACTGAGCTTAGCGGGGCTGCTCGTGCGGCCCGATCCGGCCCCGGCCGCCGGCGTGTGGGCGATCGGGTTGGCCGGGACGGTCTGGGCCGCCGGCGGGGTGCTGGGGCTGCTGGGCCTGGCGCGGTTGCCCGCGCCGCTGGGATCGGCGGCGGTGCCGGTGCTGGGGGCGGTGCTCGCGTATACGGCGGCCCGGCGGGCGACGGGCATCCAGGGGTTTAGCGACCGGGCCGCGACCAGCGTGGGGCTGACGCTGGCCGTCACAGGGATCGTGCTGCTCACCGGCGGCGGGCAATCCGTGGCCCTGGCGGTGGGCAGTGTGCTCGGTCTGGTGCTCGCGACGCTGGCCCCGGCCCCCCCCGCCGCCCGGCATCCGGGATTACAGGCGGCCTTGCAGGTGCAGCACGAGCTGGTCTTCGTGGCCCCGCTCGCCTTTGCTATCGTATGGTTCGCAACGAGTAGGCAGTAGGCAGTGGGCAGTAGGCAGTGAGACGAGTAGGCAGTAGGCAGTAGGCAGTGAGACGAGTAGGCAGTAGGCAGTGGGCAGTAGGCAGTGAGTTGATCTGATCGATGTTACGCCTTGATTCGACAACCCAGGATTCCCGGCCCCCGGTGGGCGTTGCCCTGCTCGGCTGCACCGGCTCGATCGGCACGCAGACGCTCGAAGTCCTGCGCGGACTCGGCGCCGGTTATCGCATCGTGACCCTCGCCGCGGGGCATGATGCGGCCGGGTTGCTGGTGGCGGCGGCGGCCTTGCCGATCGCCCCTGAGCTGCTGGCCCTGGGCGATGCCGGGGCGCCTGCGGCCACGGACCTGCAGGGCCACCCCATCCCGCGGGGCGCGGCGGCCCTGGTTGCCTGCGCCACGCACCCCGCGGTCGACCTCGTCGTCGTCGCGACCAGTGGGCAGGCCGGCTTCGCGCCTACGCTGGCCGCGATCGCCGCCGGCAAAGCGATCGCCCTGGCCAATAAAGAGGTGTTGGTGATGGCCGGTGAACTCGTCACCACCGCGGCCCGCCAGGCGGGGGTCCTCTTGCGGCCGATCGATAGCGAGCACAGCGCCATCTGGCAGTCGCTGCAAGGTGAAACCGTTCGCGACACCAACACGTATCCTGAGGTAGAGCGGTTGATTATTACCGCCTCGGGGGGGCCCTTTCGCACCTGGCCGGCGGACAAGCTCGGCGAGGTTACCCCGGCGCTGGCGCTCAAGCACCCCAATTGGGACATGGGCGCCAAGATCACCGTCGACTCGGCGACCCTGGCCAACAAAGGCCTCGAAGTGATCGAAGCGCACTGGCTCTTTGACATGCCTTTTGAGCAAATTAGCGTCCTGATCCACCCACAATCGATCATCCACTCGATGGTCGAGTTTCGCGATGGGGCGATCAAGGCCCAGCTGGGGGTGCCGGATATGCGGGTGCCGATCCAGTACGCGCTGACCTGGCCGGCCCGCGCGGCGAACACCTTCCCCCGCATCCAATGGGAAGCGCTCCGGCAACTCGACTTTGCGGCGCCCGACCTCGAACGCTTCCCGTGTCTGCGCCTGGCCTGGGAGGCTGGCCGGCAGGGGGGGACGTTTCCCACCGTCCTCGCCGCGGCCGACGAGGAAGCTGTGCTTGGCTTCTTGCAGGAGCGCTGGGGCTTTCTCGACATCCCGCGGATTATCGAAACGACGCTGGCGGATCACGCCCCCGCCGCTACCCCGCATCCCGACCTCGACACGATCCAGGACGTGGATGCCTGGGCGCGCCGCCATGTTCCCGACGTGGCGGCCAGGAGGAAAGCATGAGTTGGTTATGGATCATACCGGTGCTCGGCGTCCTGGTGATTATCCACGAGCTGGGGCACTTTGTCTCGGCCCGCATGCTCGGCATCCGGGTGGAGGAATTTGGGCTGGGTATCCCGCCCCGCCTGTTCGCTATCCGGCACAATAATATCGATTATTCCCTGAACGCGTTGCCGATCGGGGGGTTCGTCAAGATCCTGGGCGAGAACGGCGAATCGGCCGCGCCCGACAGCTTCGGCATGCAGCCGGCCTGGAAACGGATTATCGTCCTGGCCGCCGGATCGCTCATGAACCTCTTGCTCGCCCTGCTGCTCTTCATCGCGCTGGGCTTGTTCGGCGACCGCGTGGCCGATAACACCCACGTCGGCTTTACGAGTATCTCCGCCGACTCGCCGGCCGCCAAAGCCCAGTTGCAACCGGGCGACCTGTTGCTGGCCGTGGGCGGGGTCGCGGTCAACGATATCGGGGCCGCCCGCGATGCCCTGAACAGCCACTATGGGCAGCCGGTGACCCTGACGATCAGCCGGGGCGGCCAGCAGCTGAGTGTGCCGGTGACCTTGCGCAATCCGCCGCAGCCGGCGTTGGGCGTGATCCTGGAGGCGGCGGTCGATCCCGTGAAGGTGGTCGGCGTCCAGCCGAATACCGCGGCGGCCGCCGCGGGGCTGCGGGCCGGCGACGTGATCACGGGGGTGGACGGCAAGCCGGCGACGAGTACCCTTGCCGTGGCGGCCGCCCTCAACGGTATGAAAGATGGGCCCGTGACCCTCACCGTCACCCGCGGGGGGGTCACCCAGACGTTGCAGGCCACCGTGAGCAAAGGCTTTCTGGATGGCTGGAGCTACGAGATCCCCAGCCACCTGGTGACTTACTCGCCGGCCGAGGCCATCGGGCGCGGCTTCAGCCGGGTCGGCGACCTGCTGCGGCGCATCCCGGAGAGCCTGGCCACGGTGATCAGTGGCCTGTTCACGGGCCAAAACGCGGCCGGCAGCTTCGCCGGGCCGGTCGGGATCGCCCAGCTCACCGGGGAGATCGCCAACGAGCAGGGCCTCAACGGCATCATCGCCTTGACCGGGCTCCTGGGCATCAACCTCTTCCTGTTCAATATGCTGCCGTTGCCGGCGCTAGACGGCGGGCGCCTGCTCTTCATCCTGATCGAGCTACTGCGCGGGGGTCGGAAAGTCCCGCCCGAGCGGGAGGGCATGGTCCATGCCGTGGGTATGATCGCCCTGCTCGCCCTGATTTTGCTGATCACGATCTCCGACGTGATTCACCTCTTCGAGGGCGGCAGCATCCTGCACCCGCGGTAGCCTGGGGGCGGGACGCCTAGCGGCTGAAGCCGCGGCTACGCAGACAAAGCCCGCCTCCGCGGGCTCACGACACCGCGCACGGGAGCCAGGGCTAATGCGATATCGCTGGGGGCTGGGCTGGCTGGGGCTCAGCCTCGCCCTGGTGAGCTTGCTCGGCTGTAATGGGCCCATCGTCACCACCGCGCCGGACTATGGAACCCCCGCCGCCGAAACGCCGGGGCCCCTCACCCCGGCGGAAGAGCAGTATATCCGCCAGGTCGAGTTGTATCACACTCAGTTAATCCAACTTAGCATTACGCTGAATAACACATTAGCGTTGGGTACGCCAGTGGACATGGAGGGGCAGCAGCGCAGGCAGGCCGACCTGAGCCAGATGCGCGCGGCCTGGCAAACGGCCGCGACCCTACCAGCGCCCCCTCGCCTGCAGGGGATCGATGTCCATTATCGGCAGGCCCTGACCTATTATGCGCAGGCCCTGGACCTGTATGCGCAGGAGCTCGCCGTCGCGGCCACCCCCGTGCAATACTCTACGCCCTTGTTAAATCGGCTGCACGAAGCAATGGACCATGTGGAGATGGAATTTGATCAACTGACGATCTATCTACAAGGTTTCCGCGTGCGGCATCCCTGAGCCACGAGGGCTGCCCGCAGGCTGGCCCGGACGCGATCGCCATGCTGCCACAATCATATTCAGGGATAAATATTAACAAAGATGTTAAAGAATTTGTCATTCTGAGCGCAGCGAAGAATCCGTTGCCCCGCGGATCGGGTCGGCAAGCAGCGGGCGCGGCCCCCGCCCTCAGCGCGCGGGGCAGGATGCCTGGCGGCTGAAGCCGCGGCAACGCCGGGCGCAGCCCGCCTACGCGGGCTGGCGGGTTGGCACTAATGGGCGGCGAGGGCCGGTCGCCGCATGTTGTCTCCTCGCGGCTCCTGCCTCTTCGGTTGCTGCCTATCGGGCCGCAGGTACGCGCCTCAACGGATTCTTCGCTGCGCTCAGAATGACAAATCTTAGGATTCCTGATAATAAAACACACTATCTAATTAGCTGGACTCCCCGAGCCGGCCCCGCCACGATGGCCACTGCCCAAGTGGACTAGATACTCCAGGGTGCGCTGCATTGTTTTGCAGTTGTAGGGGTACGGCGTGCCGAGCCGCATGCCGATCAACCGAAGCGGCCGGGGCCGCGCGGAGACAGCGAGCGACGCCCAGCACCACCCGCCCCGTAGTGACCACCGTCAGCCCGCGGAGGCGGGCTGCGCCCGGTGTTGCCGCGGCTTTAGCCGCAGGGCGTCCGCGCCCTGCGTTGCGCCGGGCGCGGGAAAGCCTTATAATGGGGCATGACTACTGACCCCCCCGCGGCGCCGGCCGCTCCCGACTCGCGCCCCACGCTACTGCTGATCGACGGCTATGCGCTGATCTATCGCGCCTATCATGCCCTCCCGCCGACGATGATGACCCGCGCCGGCGAGCCGACGAACGCCGTGCTCGGCTTCACGACCATGCTGCTCGACACGATGCGCAAGGAGCAGCCCGCGTACCTGGCCGTCGCCTTCGACCGCGGGCGCACTTTCCGGCACGACCTCTATAGCGAGTACAAGGCGACCCGCGCGACGATGCCGGACGACCTGCGGGTCCAGATCGGGCGGGTGCGCGAGATCCTGGACGCGCTCCAGACGCCCATCTTCGAGCAAGAAGGCTTCGAGGCCGACGACGTGATCGGATCGCTGGCCCGGCAGGCGGAGGGGCTGGGCATCCGCACGCTGATTGTCACGGGCGACATGGACGAGCTGCAGCTGGTGACCGCGCACACCGAGGTCGTGACGCCGACGGGCTATGGCCGCTTCAATGAGACCAAGCTCTACGATGTGCCGGCCGTCGAGGAGCGCTACGGCTTCGGGCCGCTGCTGATCCCGGACTACAAAGCGCTGATCGGCGATAAATCGGACAATATCCCGGGGGTCACCGGGATCGGCGAGAAGACGGCCACCGCCCTGCTGCAGCAATATGGCTCGTTGGAGGCCATCCTGGCGCACCTGGACGAGGTCAAGCCGGCGAAAGCGCAGGCCGCCCTGCGTGCACATCAGGACCAGGCCCGCCAGAGCAAGCTGCTGGCGACCATCGTGCGCGACGTGCCGGTCGCGCTCGACCTGAACTACTGCCACACCAGCGAGTTCAATCGCGACCGGGTAGTGGCGCTCTTCCGCACGCTGGAGTTTCAGAAACTCATCCTGAAGCTGCCGGGGGCGCCGCCCGCGCCCGTGGCGCCCGCCGCTCGCCCCAGCCTGGCGCCGAGTGGGCCCGCCCAGCAGCTGCCGCTCTTCACCGACGACGCCGCCATCGCCGCCATGGCCGCCGTCGACACCGCCGCCGACCAGGGGGTCATGCCGCCCGGCTACCAGCTCGTCACGACCCGGGCGGCGCTCGAAGCACTGGCCCAGCGGCTGCAGGAGGTGGAGCACTTCGCCTTCGACGTCGAAAGCACCAGCAAAGAGGAGATGCTGGCCGACCTGGTCGGCATCTCCGTGGCGCCGGCCGCCGGGGAGAGCTACTATATTCCCCTGGCCCACGTCGCTCCGCCCGGCGGCGAGCCGCCCGCGCAGTGTACCCTGGCCGAGGTGCAGGCGGTGCTGGGGCCCGTCTTCGCCGCCCCGCGCCCGCGCAAGGACGCGCATAACGCCAAGTACGACCTGATGGTCCTGGAGCGCGCCGGGATCAAAGTCAACGAGGCGAGCCTGGGCGCCGACACCATGATCGTCGCCTACCTGGTCGGCGAGCGCTCCCGGGGCCTGAAGGATCTCGCCTTCACCCGCCTGGGCGTGGAGATGACGCCGATCACCCACCTGATCGGCAGCGGCCGGGGCCAGATCACCTTCGACCAGGTGAACGTCGTCAAAGGCGGCGCCTATGCGGCCGCCGACGCCGACATGACGCTGCGCCTGGAGAACCTGATGGTCCCCGAGCTGCGCAAGACGCCCGACCTCTGGCGGCTCTTCACCGACCTGGAAATGCCCCTGGTACCCGTGCTGGCCGCCATGGAGCTGGCCGGCATCTATGTCGACGTTTCGCTGCTGCAGACGCTCTCCAACGAGCTCTATCGCAAGATGGCCGAGCTGGAAACCGACATCTACGCCGCGGCGGGCCATCCTTTCAACATCAACTCGTCGCAGCAACTGGGCCAGGTGCTGTTTGAGGAGCTGGGACTCGCGGGCCGCGCGCGCACCAAGACGGGCTACTCGACCGCCCAGGAGGTGCTCGACAATATCCGCCACCTCCACCCGATCGTCGACATGGTCGGCGAGTGGCGCTCGATGAACAAGCTGAAGTCGACCTATCTCGACGCCTTGCCGCTGCTGGTGAACCCGGACACGGGCCGCGTGCATAGTTCCTTCAACCAAACCGTCGCCAGCACGGGCCGCCTGAGCTCGTCCAACCCCAACCTGCAAAACATCCCGGTGCGGACGGAGGCCGGGCGCGTCATCCGCCGCGCTTTCGTGGCCGACAACAACTCGCCCAAGTCGCTGGTGCCGCGGCCCGCCGTGCTCTACGCGGCCGACTATTCGCAGATCGAGCTGCGCATCCTCGCCCACATGACCGGGGAAGAAACCCTGGTCCAGGTCTTCCGCCGCGGCGGCGATGTTCACGCGGCCACCGCGGCGGAGCTCTTCGACGTGCCGCTCGACCAGGTCAAGCCCGAGATGCGCTACCTGGCCAAGCGCATCAATTTCGGCGTGCTCTACGGCATGGGCACCTATGGCCTGACCCGCGATACCAGCCTGACCCACCAGGATGCCCAGGGCTTCCTGGAGCGCTACTGGGCGCGCTACCCCAAGATCCGCCGCTTCATGGACGAGACCCTGCAGGAAGCCCGGAAGACCGGGTACGTCATGACGCTGCTGGGCCGCCGCCGGTATATGCCCGAGCTGACCTCGTCCAATGGCGGGGTGCGCCAGGCGGCCGAGCGCGCGGCGATCAACGCCCCGGTGCAGGGCACGGCCGCCGACATCATCAAGATCGCCATGATCCGCCTACACCACGAGCTCCGGGCCCGCCAGCTGGCCTGCCGCATGCTGCTGCAGGTCCATGACGAGCTGCTGTTCGAGCTCCCCGAGTCCGAGCTCGACACGGTCGATCGCCTGGTCTGCGAAACGATGGAAAACGCCTTCGCCATGGACGTGCCGCTCAAGGTCGAGACCAAGCATGGGCGCAGCTGGGGAGAAATGGAGTAGAGGAAGCCGATGCCGCGTCCCGATGGCCGCCGGAACGATCAGCTACGATCGGTTCGCCTGATCCCCCACTTCCAGAGCAGCCCGGCCGGGTCGGTGCTGATCGAGGCCGGGGGCACGCGCGTGGCCTGCGCGGTGAGTGTCGACCTCAAGGTCCCCGGCTGGCTGGCCGGCCGGGGCAAAGGCTGGCTCACCGCCGAGTACGGCATGTTGCCCGGTTCCTCGCCGCAGCGCATCGCCCGGCCGCTGCAGAAGCCTGACGGCCGCGCCACCGAGATCCAGCGCCTGATCGGCCGGTCGCTGCGGGCAATGGTCGACCTCGACCGGCTCGGCGAAGTGCTGCTGCAGGTCGACTGCGACGTGATCGACGCCGACGGCGGCACCCGCACGGCCGCGATCACCGGCGCGGCGGTCGCCGTCGTACTGGCCCTGCAGCACACCCGGCAGGCGGGCGGGCTGCCGGCCGCTACCGCCTTACCCGTGCGCGGCCTGGTCGCCGCGATCAGCGTAGGCCTGGTGGATGGCGAAGTCCGGCTGGACTTACCCTACGCCGAGGACTCCCGGGCGGCGGTCGATTGCAACCTGGTCATGACCGAGGCCGGGGAGCTGATCGAGCTCCAGGCCACCGCCGAGCACGGCAGCTTCGGCCGGGCAACCCTGGACGAGTTCCTCCGGGTGGGCGAAGCCGGCATCCGCCAACTCTTTGCCCAGCAACGCGCGCTGCTGGCCGCCGAGGGCGTGACGCTCTAGTGCGGAATGCGGAATGCGGAATGCGGATTTTGGCATTAGCCACGCCTCCGGGCTCCCTTCCCGACCCGCGGCGTTCGGCGTATTCCGCACTCCACAACCCACAAGGGGAACCCTGCGGGTTTCCGCATTCCGCATTCAGAGGGGATGTTGTTCGGCGATGCGGAGCAGGCCGCGCATCAGGGCATCGGTGTCCTGCGGCCGGCCGACGCTGATGCGCAGGTGGTTGGGGAGGGCGGGGGTGGCCAGGGCGCGGACGATGATGCCGTCATGGTCGGCCAGGTGGTCGCGCACCGCGGCCGCGTTGCCCCGGGTCATCGCGCAGAGGAGGAAATGGGCGTCCGAGGGAAAGGGCTGGAGCAGGTTGAGCTTGCGCAGGCTGCGGAACAGGCGGCCGCGCTCCTGGCGCAGGGCCCGGACATTGGTGCGCAGCATGGCGACGTCTTGCAGCGAGGCCAGCGCGGCCAGCTGGGCGGCCCGGCCGGGGGCGCTGGTGGCGCCGCCGAAGACCGCCGCCTGGCGTAATTGCGCGGCGAGGGGCCGGGCGCTGAGGGTGTAGCTGATCGGCAGGCCGCCGAGGCCCGCCCAGACGGCGAAGTCGCGGAGCACCAGCAGGTTCTCAAATTCGGTGACCAGGGGCGCAACGCTGCGGCCCGCGAACTCATAAAGCGACTCGTCGACCAGCACCGGCAGATCCGTGCGCAGCAGGCGGACGACCTCGGTCGGCCCGATCGTCGTGCCGGTCGGGTCGTTGGGCGCCGGCAGGATCAGCGCGGCGGGGCGTTGATCCTCCAGCAGGCGCAGCAGCGCGTCGACGTCGACGTCGAAAGTGCGGGTCAGCGGGGCCGTGACGACGCGCAGGCCCAGCCGCGCGGCCACCGCGGCGTAGAGGGGGCGGGTCGGCCCGGGCACGACGACCGCCTGGCCGGGAGTGGTCAGCACCCGGAGCACGCGCTCCAGGCTCTCGGCCGGGCCGGCGCCGATCGTGATCCGGTCCCGCGCACAGAGCGCATACGACTCCAGGGCGGCCCGCAGATCCCGGGCTTCCGGGTCGCCCGGCCGGTGCAAGGATTCGGCGCTGCCCAGGACTTCGAGCACCCGTAAGGAGCAGCCGTAGGGGTTCTCGTCGCTGTCGAGGCGCACGATCTCGTCCGGGGGGCGGCCCAGCCGGCGGGCCAGCACCTCCAGCGGCACGGCGATTTCGCCCCCGCCGGTCCCTTCCGTCACCAGGGGGGGGAGATACGCTTTGTTAATACCTGGGCTTGACCGTGTCACACGCGTTTCTCATACTCAAGGGAGACCTGAGCCATGCTCGATCGTCAGGGCGCCGGCGCCCAAACGCACCCCATAGAGCTCTTTACCGAACACGTCGTCGTCCAGGGCACCGTGACCTTGCCGTTCCGGCGCGTCACCGAGATCCTGAACAGCGCCGAGCGCGACTTCGTCACCGTCGACGGCGGCACCATTGCGCCGTTGGTGCATCCGGCGCAGCTGAGCGGGCCCAACCGGGTGCCCACCCTGGTGCGACGGGTGCAGATCCGCTACGCCGCCACGTACACGGACCCCCACCGCGTCAAGCCCCCCGGCGTCGAATTTGCCGCTGTGCAGAAGGTGCCGACCGCCTGCTACGGCTTTCTGGGGCCGTTCGTCTTTCACGCCCACCTGCACATGCGGGCCGGGAGTGTGCTGTTCGACTTCTTGCAGCTGGGGGGCGACCAGTTTTTGCCGCTGACCCAGGCCACCGTCTACCTGGTCGACCACCCGGACCTGCCGCCCCGCCAGCACGAGGTCATCATCATCAACCGCCTGTTCCTCGACGTGATGTACCTCGCCTAGCGGGCCGGTGTGTCCAGCACGATTATACCAGCAAAGCGGCCGCGCGGCCAGGGCGCGCCCTACATCCGCAGTTGGGCGCCAACCATGTGCTGCAGGCGATTGAGGATTTTGGTCCGCAGCTTGGCGACCTCGTCCTCCCCCAGCGTGCGGTCGAGGGCCTGGAAGGTCAGGGCATAGGCCAGGCTGCGGTGCCCGGCCGGCACCGGCGGCCCGGTGTAGACGTCGAAGAGCGTGACCTCCGTCAGCAGCTTGCCGCCCGTCTCGCGCAGCAGCGCCTCCACGCGCGCGGCCGGCACGGTGTCCGGCACCACGAGCGCCAGGTCCTGGGCCACCGCCGGGTAGCGGCTGATGCTCTGGTAGCGGACCCGTTGCGGGATCGCGGCCAGCAGAGCGTCAAGGTCGAGGTCGACGGCATAGATGCGGCGGCCGCCCAGCTCGGCCGCGTCCACGACGCGGGGGTGGAGCTCGCCGACCACGCCGAGCAGGGTCGGGCCCCGCACGACCCCGGCCACCCGCCCCGGGTGATACCAGGGCGCGGCGACCGGCTCGAATGCGACCCCGCCGATGCCCAGATGCTCCAGCAAGGTTTCCACCAGGCCCCGGGCATCATAGAAGTCGGTCTGCGCGGCCGGGGCGTCGGCGCGCGTGAAGCGCGCCCGCGGCTCCCGCGGCCCGGTCAGCAGCGCCCCGATCCGGCGCGGCTCGACCGGCATCTCGGCTTCGCCGGGCAGCAAGGGCGGGCGGCGGCCGGCCGCGGCGGCCGCCTGGCGGGCGGCGATCTCCTCCGGCGTGGCCGGCCAGTAGACGCTGCCGATCTCGAACAGGTAGACTCGTGCCGCCTGGCGCAGGTTGGTACGCAGGGCGCCGAGCAGGCCCGGCAACAGCGCCGGCCGCATGATATCCTGCTCGCTGCTCAACGGGTTGGCGATGGCCAGGATCGGCCGTCGATCGTCATAGGCCAGGTACGGCCGTTGGCTGTCCTCGCCCGGCCGGGGGGAGCCCAGCCGGGCGAGGGCCGCGCTGCTGATCGGCGAGTAGGTGATCACCTCGTCGAGGCCGCAGGCGGCCAGCAGGTCGCGCGCCCGCTCGCGGTCCCGGTACGGGTAGTTGACGAACTGCGGCGGTAGCTGGCCCGAGAGCAGCGTTTCCGGCACGCGGTCGTAGCCGATCATGCGCGCCACTTCCTCCACCAGGTCCGCCGGGATGGTGACGTCATTGCGATAGGACGGCACCTGTACCGCCAGCGGCGCCTGGGGATTCGTCTCGGCGTCGGGCGGCACCGCGACCCCGAACTCCAGCCGGGTCAACATGCCGGCG
>Ga0070730_10003673_pt1 | contig 13701 bp, 11 predicted proteins | sample Coa_R1_3_FD_66447 | JGI IMG/M metagenome (GOLD analysis project Ga0070730, IMG submission 66447) | Surface soil microbial communities from Centralia Pennsylvania, which are recovering from an underground coalmine fire - Coalmine... | ecosystem: Environmental > Terrestrial > Soil > Unclassified ...
GGCGTGGTAAACGGGCCGCCCATCAACACCGACTTGGGCCTGGTACGCATTGTGGCCAATACCAACCCAGCGCGCAATTGCAACCCGGCTGCCACGGCCGGCGCCGCCCACCAACTTGCACCGGCCGCGCAGCGCTGTTACAGCATTTGGATGGTGACCACGATCAAGGGGGTGACCAACAGCGGCGGCCCGGAACAATTCGGCGGGATGCGCGTGTTAGCGCTGCAGGCCGGCCCATGAGCGTGCGCGTCCGCCCTCTGCGCCGCGACGACGCGCCGGCCGTGGCCGCGCTGGCCGCTGAGTTCGCCGATTATCTGCGCGCCCTGGGCGATACCGGCGCGCACAACCTAAACGCCGAGGCCATCCTGCGCGACGGCTTTGGGCCGCGGCCGGCGTTTGCCGGGCTGGTGGCTGCCGCTGCTGGCGCAGCGGTCGCCGCTGGCGCAGCGGTTGCCGCTGGCGCAGCGGTTGCCGCTGGCGCAGCGGTTGCCGCTGGCGCAGCGGTCGCCGCTGGCGCAGCGGTTGCCGCTAGCGCAACGGCCGGCGCTAACAAGGCGGCCGGCGCTAACGAGACTGTCTCAGCTAGCGCAGCGGTTGGCGCTCGCGCGACGGAAGACATGGAAGAGTTGGCGGGCTATTTGCTCTATCACCTGGGCTACGATGCCGACCTGGCGGCGCGCAATCTGCACGTCATCGATCTGTACGTCAGCCCCGCCGCGCGCCGGCAGGGCGCGGGCCGGGCGCTGATGCGGGAGGCAGCCCGGTTGTGCCGCGAGGCCGGCGGCGCCTATCTGTTTTGGGCGGTGTACGCGCCGAACCACCTGGCGGCCGATTTTTACTCCGCGCTCGGCGCGCACTTTGTGGAAGACCTGAATTTTATGGTCCTGGCGCCAGCGTCGCTTTAGAGTGGGTTCCACTGCCTCGATAAGGAGAGCCGAATGTTTGGAAAAAAACACCCCCCCAAGGCGCCCTGGTCCGTGCAATTGTTGACGACCGATTTCCTGGTGGATGGCCACCTCGACGGCGACGACCCCACCGGCCCATGGTTTCTGCACGTGCAAGCCGAGGACCTGGCCATGGCCACGCTGACGCTCACCGACGCCAGCATTGAGCCCACTGCCGGCCAGACCGTGCCCGAAACGCGCGCCGCCAAATGGGTGCTGCCGTCCACCGCGCTGTTCGTGGGCCTGCTGCCGCGCGACGAAGGCAGCCTGGCATATTGCACCAACCGCAACACCCAATCAAAGCACCCCATCCCCGGGGCAATGGTGTACGTGGGGCCGTATGCCATCCGCGGCACGATCCTGAGCCCCGACGCCGACCTGGACATCCTGTCAGGCTATCTCACCTTCGCGATGCAGAATGTGGTCATCGACAGCCTGGCCCCCGGCGCGCGGCTCAAAGGGCTGGCCGCGCCGTATATCGTTGTGCGCTCGCTGCTGCTGCACGGGATCGTGTTGAATTCGTGATCCATTCAAGCTATGACCAACGAATACGCTCAGGCCGCACACGCGCTGGCCTACCTGGCCGGCGCCGATAGGATTCCTCATCGGGCCGAGGGCGAAGCCACCCTGCTCGAGCTGCTGCCGCCTGGCCTCGGCCGCGTGCTGGACCTGGGCGCGGGCGATGGCCGGCTGCTGGGCCTGCTGCGCCAGGCCCGGCCGGACGCACCCGGCGTGGCACTCGATTTTTCGCCCACCATGCTGGCCGCCGCCCGGCAGCGCTTCGCCGCCGACCCGGCCGTAAGCGTGGTCGCGCACAACCTGGATGAACCGCTGCCGGCCCTGGGCGCGTTCGCGGCGGTGGTGTCGAGCGTGGCCATCCATCACCTGGATCCCGCCCGGCAGAAGGCGCTGTACGGCGAAATCTTCGCCTGCCTGGCGCCGGGCGGCTTGTTCTGCAACCTGGAGCACGTGTCGTCGCCTACGCCCGCGCTACACGCCGCCTTTTATCAGGCGCTGGGCTCAAGCCTGGCGGGCGAAGACCCCTCCAACCAATGTGTGTCTGTGGAGACCCATCTCGAATGGCTGCGGGCGGCAGGCTTCGCCGACGTGGACTGCTTCTGGAAATGGCGCGAGCTGGCGCTGGTGGCGGGCACGAAAGGCATTAAATGATGTCTGCTTTCCATCTGGCTCAGGTGAACATTGCACATCCCCACCGTGGCCGAAGCCAAACAGCGTCCGGACAATTTGACCCAACACGGCGAGACGGACGAGGCGTTTACCTTCAAGAAGACCTTTGCGGCGCCGGAAGCGGAAGGAAAAGAGATCCCGAAAATGCATGAGCGATGATGGTGCGCAGCATCATCATCGCTCATGCATTTTCGGAAACGAATGAACAAATTCTTTGCCAGCCCCCGCGCCTGGCCCTGGCTGGCGTTGGCCGTGGCCGGCATCACCGCTCTGGGGGCGGCGCTGCGGCTGTGGAACCTGAGCAGCCTGCCGCCCGGCCAATACATCGACGAGACGTTGGTCAACATCATCGCGCGCGACAGCGCCGCGGCCGGCCAGTTTCACATTTACTACCCCGAAAACTTTGGCGGCTATCACCCGGTCGTGGTCTACACCGCCATGTTGTCGCGCTGGCTCACGGGCGGCAATCCTTTCGCGCTGCGCTATGGCATCGCGCTGATCAGCGCCCTGAGCCTGCCCCTGTTTTTCTTCGCCCTGCGCGCTATCTTCCAGGCTGATGACGCCGGCCGCCGCGCCGATTGGCTGGCGCTGGCCGGCACGTTGATCGTGGCCGTCAGCGTGGGCTACATCATCAACAGCCGCACGGGCGAGGAGGTGACGCTGCCCACGCCGGTGGCCGCGGTGATGTTCCTGGCCCTGGCCTTGGGGCTGCGCCTGGGGCGCCGCCGCTATTTTGTGCTGGCCGGCATCGCGTTGGGGCTGTCGCTATACACCTACTATTCGGCCCGCTTTTTGCCGGTGGCCGTTGTGCTGGCCCTGTTTTGGATCGCGGCCGCACAGGGGCGGGCGACCTGGCGCGCGCACGCGGTGGACCCGGCGCTGGTGGCCGGCTGTAGCCTGGTGGTGGCCCTGCCCTTGCTGCTGTTCTTTGCCCACCACCCCGATTTGTTTTTCGCCCGCGCTATTTTGACGACCGCCTCGAGCCAGAACCTGGGCCTGGGCGGTGAAGCCGGTTTCTTGCTCAACAGCAGCCTGCACACGCTCGGTGGCCTGGTGCTGCCTGGCTTCGGCGACATTTTGCCGCGCCAGAACGTGCCGGGCCGGCCGCTGTTCGACGCTTTCCTGGCGCTGTGCCTGGTGCTGGGCGGCCTGCTGGCCTTGCGCCGGCCGCGGCGCGTGAGCCACATCTTGCTCATCAGTTGGGCCGTGGTGCAGTTGGCGCCGGCCGCGGTGACCATGGTCAACAACTCGCCACACTTCACGCGCCTCAGCGCCGCCACCCCGCCGCTGGCCGGCCTCGCCGCCCTGGGACTGGCTGCCATCTGGCAGGCGCTGCGGCCGGGCGGGCGCTGGCTGGCCAGCGGCGGGGTGGCGGCCGGTTTGTGTTTCAGCCTGGCCGCCACCGTCCAGGCTGTCTTCATCCAGTGGCCCAGAGTGCCCGCCATCCCGGTGGATTTTTTGGTGGCCGATTGGCAGGCCGCCAACCTGGCCCTGGCGCGCTCGTCGAGCCAGGCCGTATTCTTGTCGCCTGACCTGCTCAGCAGCCCGGATCACGTCAGCTTCAACCTGCTGCTGGCCGGCACGCCCGCGCGCGATTTTCCTGGGCCGGGCTGTCTGCTCTACAGCGCCACGCCCAGCAGGCCCACCACGTTCATTGTCCTGGCGCCGTCGGACCCGCGCACCACGGACCGGTTAACCGCGCTCTTTCCCGCCGGCCACCAGGAGCAAGCGATCCTGCACGCGCCCGGCCAATGGGCGGATTATCTGATTTTTCAAGTGCCGGTTGGCGCGGCGGCCGCCGCCCCGCGGCACGCGGCCAGCGCCCAATTTGGCGGCGCGCTCCAGTTGCTGGGCTACGACCTGAGCGCGCCCACGCCGCGGGCCGGCGGCACGCTCACCGTCACCCTCTACTGGCAGGCGCTCCAGCCCGGCCTGCCCGACTATTCAATGTTTGTGCATGTGTATTTGCCGGGTGGCGATGTGGGTGCGGCCGGGGTGTCGCCGCAGCCGGTGGCGCAAAATGACGGCGCGCCCTGCCAGCAAAGTTTTCCTACCCCGCGTTGGCAGATGGGCGAGATCGTGGTGGATGAGCGGGCGCTGACCGTGCCGCCAGACTATCACGCCAGCTCGGCGGCGCTGGGGCTGGGGGTGTACGCGTGGCCGTCGCTGGTGCGGCTGCCGGTGACGGGCACCGCCAACCCGCTGCCGAGCGATCGGGTGAGCCTGGGCAGCATCAAAATCGCTCCCTAGCGGTCGCCAATTCTCCCCAAAAAGCAGTGGGCGGTGACCGTACTTTTCACGGTCACCGCCCACTGCTTTGTGGGGAATTCACCTTTGGATTTATGCTAACAGCCGGCCCGCCAGGTCCGCCGGCTCCGAGCGCCGGATGATCAACTCGGGCGTGCCATGCCAGGCCGCCACCCGGCGCAGGGCCGCGGCCAGGCCCGCCACCAGGTCGTCGGAGGGTTCGACGCCCGGCTCGAGCGCCAGCGCTTTGACCTCGAACTGGCCCAGGGCGCGATGGGCCTTGGGGTCCAGCCGGCCCACCAGCGCCCCGCGATGCAGGATGGGCAGGGTGAAATAGCCGAAGCGCCGCTTGGGAGCCGGGGTGTAGCATTCGATCTTGTAATCGAAGCCAAAGAGGTCTTTGAGGCGTTGGCGGTCCCACACCAGCGGGTCGAAGGGCGAGAGCAGGGTGGTGACGGTTGACGGTTTGGCAGCCGCGGCCGCGGGACTCCGGTAGGCCGGGCCAGGCAGGCCCTCAATCGCCACCCGCTGCAGGCGGCCGTCGTCGGCCAACACTTCCAGCCGGCGCGCGTTGCCCGTTTTCGGCAGGCCAAAGTAGTTGGGCACCCAGTCGGCCCGCGCCACCCCCAGCGCCTCCGCGGCCTTTAGCGTCAGGGCCAGCAGCATCTCCTCCCGCGTGGGTACTTTGGCCGCTTGGGGGCCATCGTCCCAGCCCGGCAGCACCCGTGAGCGCAAGTCATATACGCGCTGGAAGGACTGGCGGCGGGCAATCATCAGCTCGCCCAGGATGAACTGGCACTCCAGCGCGGTCTTCTCGTCTTTCCAATACCACCAGGCCCCGCCGCGTTTCTGATCCGTTTCGAAGTCGGCCGAGCGCAAGCCGCCCTCGCGCCCGATGCGATCCATCACGTGCGCCACCAATTTGGCGTGTTTGCGCGTCCACGGCCCGACGCTGTTCCAGCCGCGCACGCCGTCGAGCATCCTGCGGCGATAGAGGCGATAGTCCTCGATGGGTAGAAAACACATGGCGTGCGCCACGTACTCGAAGAGCGCCCCCTCGGCCAGCAGCTCGTCCAGCCAGGCCGGGGTGAAATCGCCCAGCCGGCTCCACAGCACCAGGTAGGGGCTGCGCGCCACCACGCTGATCGTGTCGATCTGGAGCGCGCCCATGCGGCGGATGGCGGCCAGCACATCTGTCTTTTTGGCCCGCCGCGCCGGGGGTTTGGCTAACCCCTGCGCGGCCAGCACCAGGTTGCGAGCGGTAACGATGGAGATTATTTCCGGGGAGCCCACTAAAAGCCTTTGATGATGAGAAAGGCGATGACCATGCCCAGGGCAATGCCGCCCAGCACTTCGCGCGGGGTATGGCCCAGCACTTCCTTAAGCTCTTTCTCGGCCAGGGGGTGGCCGGTGAGCAGCTCGTCGATCATCAGGTTGATCACACGCGCCTGGTCGCCGGCGGCCCGCCGCACACCGGTGGCGTCGTAGACCACGATCATGGCCACCACAAACGCCACCGCGAACAGCGGGGTGTTGAAGCCTTCTTGCAGACCCACGGCCATGAACGCGCCGGTGACCAGCGCCGTGTGCGAGGAGGGCATGCCGCCCGAGCTGAGCAGCAGGGCCCAGTTCCACTCGTGGTGCAGCAGGTAGTGCAGCGGCAGCTTGATAATCTGCGCCAGGAACCAGGCCAGCAGCGCCGCGATCAGCACGCGGTTGGCCAGCAACTGCGCCACCAGGGTGCCCATGCCTCAGCGCTCGCCCTCGTCAAACAGCTCCAGGTCATAGCCGCCGCCGGGCCTGGGCGCCAGTTGCTGCACCTTCAGCTCAGCGGCCTGCAGCAAACTCTGGCAGCGCCCCGAGAGCAGTTGCCCGCGCTCATACAGCGCCAGCGCCTCGTCTAGCGGCAGCTCGCCCGCCTCCAGCAGCCGCACCGTCTCGTCCAGCTCGGCCAGCGCCGCCTCAAACGGCAGCTCGTCCACCGGTATTACCGGCTTATTCTTCCTGGTTGGCATCAAAACCCTCTAAAAAAGCTATAACACGAAGACACCAAGACACGAAGACACAAAGAAAGAAAAGAATTCAAGGTTTAAGGCTTTTTCCATAAAGATCTTTCTTAAGCTTTTCTTCGTGTCTTTGTGTCTTCGTGTCTTCGTGTTGCAGTCCTCTCAATAACACCAAACTCGCCATCACTCACGCGCACGCTCAGCTCGTCGCCGGGCTGCACCTGCGCCACGCTGCGGATCACCTGCCCCTGCGGGCCGGTGACCACGGCGTAGCCGCGCGCCAGCACGGCCAGCGGGTTGACGGTATTGAGCGCCTGGTCCAGCCCGCGCCAGCGCTCGCGCTCCAGCGACACCCGGTAGCCCAGCGCGGCCGCGGCCCGCGCTTGCAGGTCGTCCAGCTGCTGTTGGCCGCTGCGCAGCGCAGCCTGCGGCGATAGGCCGCGCAGATGCGCCTGGTGCTGGGCCAGCGCCCAGGTCTTTTCGCGCACGGCGCTCAGCGCGGCCTCGGTCAGGCGGGCGCGCAGGTCGGCCACCTGGGCGGCGATCTGTTCGCCATCGGGCGTCACCAGCTCGGCTGCGGCCGAGGGCGTGGGGGCGCGCAGGTCGGCGGCGAAATCGGCAATGGTGAAATCGGTTTCGTGGCCCACCCCGCTGACAACCGGCACCGGGCTGGCCACGATGGCCCGCGCCACGCGCTCGTCATTGAAACACCACAAATCTTCCAGCGCCCCGCCGCCGCGCGCCAGGATGATCACGTCCGGCGCCTGGGCCGCGGCGGCCTGGAGCGCGGCCACGATCTGCGGCGGCGCGTCTTGCCCCTGCACCGGCGTGGGCGCGATGATCACTTCCACCAGCGGATAGCGCCGGCGGATAATGTTCAAAATGTCGCGCAGGGCGGCGGTGGCCAGCGAGGTGACCACCGCGATGCGCCGCGGCTGGGTGGGGATGGGCCGCTTGCGCTCGGGGGCGAAAAGCCCCTCGGCCTCCAGCCGGGCGCGCAGGCGCATGAACTCCTGAAACAGCACGCCCTCGCCGGTGGGCACGAGCAGCATCACATCCAGCTGGTATTGGCCGCGCACCTCGTACAACGACACCGCCCCAGCGGCAATGACCGCGTCGCCGTCGCGCGGGGTAAAGCGCTGGCGCTCGGCGCGCCCGCGCCACATGACGCAGCTCACCTGCGCGCCCCCGTCTTTGAGCGTGAAGTACCAATGGCCCGATGGATAGGCGCGGAAACCCGAGACCTCGCCCGTCACACGCAGGTCCTGCAGGCGATAGTCCATCTCGAGCGATTGTTTAACGTAGCGATTGAGCTCGCTGACCGACCACAGGTCCGGCATGGGGCCGATGGTAGCTTAGAGGGGAGGGAGAGTCAAATCGAAGGCTGAAGTTGGTTAATTTTTTCGGAAAACCTGGGCCACGTCGGGCGAGGCCAAGGTGGGGCTGGTCTGGTATAGGAAACAGTTGACGACCCGTTCTTCATCCACCTTGTATAGCGGTGGCTTGCGCGTCCAGCATTGATCCATGACTTTTGGGCACCGCGGCGCAAACGGGCAGCCGGCCGACTTGCGGGTCGCCGCCTGGGCCTCTTCTGTTTCCCCACCGCCCCACGCTGTATGTTTGCTGGGCTGCGGGATCGAAGAGATCAGGAGCTGAGTATAAGGGTGTTTCGGAGAGCGAATCACCTGCTGCACCGACCCGGCTTCCACGATCACCCCGGCGTACATGATGATAATGTTCTCGCTAATTTGGTAAGCGGTCGTCAGATCATGCGTGATATACACGATCGAGATGCCAAAATCCTGATTGAGTTTGCGCAGGCTGGAGAGGATCGTGGCGCGCAGGGAAGCATCCACCATCGAGACCGGCTCATCCGCCATGATGAGCTTGGGCCGGCACAACATGGCGCGCGCCACCATCAGGCGCTGGCGCTGTCCACCGCTGAGCTGGTGTGGATAGCGCCCGAGTGTCTCGTTGGCGCGCAATCCCACCAGCTGCAGCGCTTCTTCGATCATTTGGTCTGTGTCGGTCTTCGATTTTGCCAGGTTGAAATGCTTGATCGCCATGTGGAGCACATGATCGACCCGGTAGAACGGGTTATACGCGGCGTAGGGGTCCTGGTAGATTGGCTGCACTTCGCGTCGCAGGGTGTTTTTTTCTTCCCGGCTCATCCGGGCCAGGTTTTTTCCCCGGTAACTCACCTCGCCTGAGGTGGGCGAGAGATGGCCCATCATCAAGAGCGCCAGGGTGGTCTTGCCGCTGCCGCTCTCCCCGGCGATGGCCGTGATAGTCGGCCGGTCGTCCGAGATTGAAAAGGTGACATCGTCTACCGCGATGGTGATGTCCTTCTTCAGGAGTGCATCGGCGCCGAAACTCCTGGTCACATTTTGCACCTTGAGTATTTGGGCCATCGCTGCGTCTCCTTAGCCTTCTTGGCCCGCGAACGCCGCCGCCATCATCTTGCTCGCCGCCGTCTCGATATCTGGCAGCCGGTCATATTGCGGATAAAGGTGACAGGCCACCTGCCGGCCGGGCGCCGGCGACTGGATGACCGGTATTTCTTGTTTGCAGCGCGCCATGGCGGCCGGGCAGCGGGTATGGAACGGGCACCCCGGCGGCAGCTGCAGCAGCTCGGGCGGCAGGCCAGGAATACCGAAGAGTTCGCGTTTGTCTGCCAGGTCAGGCAGGCTGTCGATCAGCAGCCGGGTATAGGGATGGAGCGGGTTATCGAGCACGTCGTTGACCGGCCCGCGTTCCACCAGCTTTCCGGCATACAGCACGCCAATCGAATCGGCAAATTGCGCGATCAGGCCCATGTCGTGGCCAATCAATACCACGGCCGCGTTGAGCTCTTGCTGTAAGCGGCTGAGGGTCAGCATCACCTGTTTTTGCACCACCACATCCAGGGCGCTGGTCGGTTCGTCGGCGATAATGACTTTCGGGGATAAGCAGATGGCAATCGCCATGGCCACGCGCTGCTTCATGCCGCCGCTGAGCTGATGGGGAAAGCGGTTGGCCACTTCGGGGCGCAGGCCAACTTTTTTGAGCACTGCGGCGACCCGTTGGTCAAGTTCTTGCTGCGACTGAATGTTCAAGTGAACCTGGAAGGCTTCTTTGATTTGAGGGCCGACCCGGGCCACCGGGTTGAGCGAATTCATGGCCGCTTGCGGCATCAGGGCGATCTCTTTCAGGCGCAATCGGCGCAGCGCCTCATTGCTAATGTTCAGCAGATCTTGTCCCTCCAGGAGTATCTGCCCGCCGGTAATGTAGGCCGGCGGCCGCGATAAGCGCATCAGCGCGGTCGCCATAGTGGTCTTGCCGGAGCCTGACTCGCCAATCAGGCCCATGCGCTCGCCGGGCTGCAAACTGAAGGAAACGTCATCCACCGCCTTGACCTCGCCGCGCGGGGTTTGGTAGACCACCTGCAGATTCTTAACCTCCAGGATGCCGGTGCCCTGGCCGGTGGCGGTTGCGGTCCGTTCGGCGGCTGGCGCCGTCACAGCCTTTTTCGATGGCCCACGCGAGCGCTGGCGCGCCGCGCTGACCGGAATGTTGGGGTTGACAAAGCGATCCAGGCCCGAAGAAACCAGGAACAGGCCGATAAAGATCGACGCGATGGCCACGATGGGCGGGCTCCACCACCACCACATGCTGCGCAGCACGGCGCTGAAGCGCTGCGACCAGAAGATCATCATGCCCAGCGTTGGGATGACGTTGTTGCCCAGGCCGAGCACCTCCAAACTCATGACCGTGAAAATGCCCGCGGTCACTGATCCAATAAAGCTGGCCATGATCAGCGGCAGCAGGTTGGGCATCACCTCGCGGAAGAGCACTTCCAGCCCGCCCTCGCCGTTGGCGTGCGCCACCAGGGTGTAGGAGCGCTCGCGGATGGTGAGCACCTGCGAGCGGATGCCGCGCGCCGTGCCCGACCAGGTCAGAAAACCGACGATGGCCGCCACGAGCGTGATATTCGGGCGGTTCATGCGCGAGACCACCAGGATCATAAAGGCCAGGGAAGGTACCGCGATCAGCACGTCTGAGAAGACGCGGATGACGGCGTCTGGCAGGCCGCCAAAGAAGCCCGCCAACAGCCCGAGAACCAGACCGATGGCTACGCTGATCACCCCGGCCACCAGCCCTACCCGCAGGGTGGACGGGATCGCTATTATCAAGGTGGTGAAGACATCCCGCCCTTGTGAATCGGTGCCAAACCAATTTTCGCTCGAAGGCGGCAGATTAGGCCCGACTGCCGCGACGTGCGCCATCTTTGGGTTGACCAGGATGGGCCCGAAGAGGCTGATCAGGAGAATTGAGATCAGTAAAATGAGCCCGACGATCAAGTTGGGGGTGATCCGTGTATCGTGTAACCAGCCGCGCCGCACAGCTGCCATGCGCTCCTCCGAGAATAACGGTCGTCAATAATCTTTTTTGATCGCGCCGCCCGGATTATTTACTGAAACGGATGCGCGGGTCGATAAGCGGATAGATGAGGTCCACGATGAGCAGCGCCGAGGCGGCGGTCAGGACCATGATGGCCACCGTGCCATTGATCACGAAATAATCTTTGGCGTTGATGGCTCGAAAGACCAGGCTGCCGATCCCGGGGTAGCTGAAGATCGCTTCGATAATCACCCCGCTGCCCAGGATCAGGCCGAATGAGATCGCCAGCCCGGTGATCTGCGGCAGGAGGGCGTTGCGAACCCCATAGCGCAGAAAGATGCTGCGTTCGGGCAGCCCTTTGGCCTGGGCGAAGGTGATGTAATCCTCGCCCAGGATGTTGACCATGGTGGCGCGCATGCCCAGCGCCCATGAGCCCACCCCGAACAGCACCAGCGCCGAGGCCGGCAGGATGGCGTGCTGGAAGATATTCAAGGCGGTTTTCCAATCCGGCCGCAGGATCAGCGTCGGGTCGTAAGCGCCGCCCGGGGGCAAGACGCGCAGCTCGACCGCAAAGATCCAGATCAGCGCCAGCCCGAACAGGTAGAACGGGATGGCCGAGATCACCATCAAGACCGGCACCAGCGCCTGGATGAAACGGGGCGAATTGGGCCAGGCCAGCAGCGCCCCGAGCGCGGTGCCGACCACGAACGCCAGCACAATGGCGACCGACATAAAGCCGATCGTCCACGGGATAGCCGCCTTGATCTCCGAGATCACGGTGGCCGGATAATCGAAGAGTGAAAATCCGAAATCCAGGTGGACCAGGTCCCACCAGTAGTTGAGATACTGCCGCCACAGCGGCTGGTTCAATCCAAACCGCTCCGTGTAGGTTTTCACCCAGGCCTGGATGTCAAAGTTCTGATTGCCGGCGGCGGCGGCTTTCACCTGCATCGCCTCCTGGATCGGGTCGCCAGAGATCAGGCGCGGCAACAGAAAGGTGAGTGAGTTGGCGATGAAGATGATCAGGAGAAATTGGAGAAATCGCTGGCCGATGTAGCGCAGCATCGAGCCCTCCTTTCAACAATCAGAACCCCGCCTTCAGGCTGGCTCAGCCGGCTGAGCCAGCCGCTCCGCCGCTCACGCTCGCTGGCGGGGCGTTCCGGCCAATTGACCAGGTTCGAGGGAGAGGGCAGCGCTCAGGCGCTGCCCTCTCATGGGGCGCGCGGGCTATTAACCCGCGGGCTGGAGCTTCATCGTCATTAGGAAGATGTCGCGCCAGCAGGGGAAGGGCGCCGTGTACGGGTCGTCCGAATTCGGGAAACCCTTCCAGTAGGTGTAGTTGCCCGGGATCACGTGCAGCTCGGCGGCCAGCACGATGGCCGGCATATCCTCCAGAACGATCTTGGTGGCCGCGGTGACATTCTGCATGTACTTCGGATCGTTCTTGTCCGGGATCATGTTTTTCATGGCATCCAGGTAGGTATCGATGGCAGGGTTGTTATAGCGACCGCCACCCGAGATGGTCATGCCGTTGGATGTTTTCGAGCCGACCGCCGCGTAGTACGAGGTGTGGTAGAAAGACAGCGTGTCCCACGGGTCGAAGAGGCTGCCGCAGAACACGAACACCGTCGCGTCATAATTGCCGGTGGTCAGGTTGTCGCTATACGCGTTGGTACGGTCGGGCGACTCGGTTACGTCGAAGCCGGCCTGGGTGTACTGCTCGGTCAGCACCGGGCCGATGGGAGCCAGCCAGTCGGGGGTGACGATGGTGAACTTGGCGGCCTGGCCGCCCTTCTCCCAGACGCCGCTGCTGTTCTTCGCGTAACCGGCATCGGTCATGTATTTCGTGACTTTATCCGCGCTGGGCGTGCCGCGATCATACGAATCGATTGTTGACTTCAGATCGCCTTGGTTCCACCAGCTGGAGATATAGTCCGAGAACGGCATCACCACCGGGTGGGTGGAGCCCAGGTAGGCCAGATCGACCAGTTGCTGCCGGTCGGTGGCGTAGTTCAGCGCCAGACGGACATTCTTGTCTTTGAACAAGGGCTTGTCATTGTTCAAGATCAGGTCGTACAGGCAGCCATCCGGCGCGCCGCGCACCTTGCCGTCCTTGAACCACGGGACCAGCTTGGGGTTCTTCTGGGCCGCGGCCAGGTACGTGCCGATCAGCAGCGGGCCGCCGTAGTCGATCTGGTTGGTAACGTACTTCTCAGCCATGGCCGTGTCGCTGCCGAACGGGATGACGATGATGCGCTCTGGCGCCGGCGCGGCGTGGAAGCCAGTCTTGACCCCCCACCAATCGTCACGCCGATCGAAGATGACTTGCGTGCCCGACGTGCTGACCAGCTTGTAGGGGCCGGTATACACCGGCCAGTTCTTGGCCAGGTCGAAGAAGGTGAAGGTCTTGGGGTCCTGGCCCTTCCAGATGTGTTCCGGGACGACGGCGAAATGGTATTCCCAGCCGACCGCCAGCGGATACATATAGCGTGAGTTGGGCTTGTTTAGGTCGATCACCACGGTCAGGTCGTCGGAGCAGGTAACCTGCTTGGTCCATTCTTTGAAGAAGGCTGAGTTCGCCAGATCGGGGGCGTTGTTCACCAGCGTGTCGATGCTGAACTTCACATCCGTGCAAGTGAAGGGCTGTCCGTCGGACCAGGTGACGCCCTTGTGCAGGTTGATCGTCCACTGGGTAAAATCATCGTTGTGCTTATAACTGTCGCCCAGCCAGGGGGTTTCTTGGCCGTTGTTCAGGTCGAAGTAGAACAGGGCCTCGGACAAACCCGCGTTGCCGCCATTGTTGCGCAGGCTGCCATTATTGGTGTACGGGTTCCAGTTATCAAAACCCGGGATCGCGCCGCCGGTGTCTGACCACAGGGTGACCACATAGGTCTTTTCGCGCGGGACATCTTTGATGCCGCCCGGGGCGACCAGTT
>Ga0070730_10003674_pt1 | contig 13700 bp, 9 predicted proteins | sample Coa_R1_3_FD_66447 | JGI IMG/M metagenome (GOLD analysis project Ga0070730, IMG submission 66447) | Surface soil microbial communities from Centralia Pennsylvania, which are recovering from an underground coalmine fire - Coalmine... | ecosystem: Environmental > Terrestrial > Soil > Unclassified ...
CCGCGGCGTCGAACGCCTGCGCCCACCAGCGCGCGCCGTCGATCAGGGCGCTGCGGACCGGCTCGGGCGCGGCGCGGTCCACGTAGAAGACGATAGGCTTCTTGACCGCGGAGCGGGCGGCCGACGGATTGGTCTTCTCCAGCCGAAAGCGGGCGGCCAGACGGTAGACGACAGGCGCGCCCAGCGGCGCTGCGTAGTCGGTGACCAGCTGGTCGATGCTCCCGGTGCGCGGATCCTCCAGGCGTGGGACGAACCCCGGCGGCGGCAGCCTGACCAGCGTGTGGTGCTCGATCAGGGTCATCGCGTGCGGCTCGGGCGCGATCCCCTTCACCTGATCGCCGGGCGCGTCGCTGACAAAGGTCTCGTGGGCCTCGAACTCCAGGTTGTCCGGAAACGTCTGCACCTCGGCGACATCGGCGTAACTGCGGTCGGCCGCCAGCTTGAAGTCGCCCTGCCTGGCGGCCTTGAGGGCGTCGATCACGCCGAACTGGTCGCGGGTGAGGAAGCTCGAGATATCGACCAGCACGGTGCCGTTGGAATCCTCGGCCAGAATGTCCCCAGACCAGATGATCGACGGGGGAAACGACTCGCGCACCGCCTGAGCCTCATCCGGCGAGCCCCGAGCGGCGCGGAAGGCGGTGTTCTGCAACTCCGCCATCACCTTGCCGCCGACCCGGCGGAAGGCGAGGAGCTGCGAGGGTCCGGGATTGGAGCGGTCGATCCCCACCGGCGTCGAACCGAGGCCGGAGCGCATGGCGACCACGTAGATGTACTCGCCACAGTCGCCTTTGGCGTCCGGGGTGAGGGCTATCAGCACCCTCCCCGCCTTGGCGTCCAGATAGACCGGCACGAGGCCCGCCCGCCGCTCAAGCCCGGCTGTCGCCTGGGCGATGGTCTTCGCGGCCGCGCCCGGGGCCGCCGACCATGCCGCCGGCGCGGCGGTCAGCGCGAGGCCGGCCAGCAGCATCGCCAACGCCCGACGGGCGCGATGCGCAGTCATCAAGAGAACCCGAGCGCCTCCGCCACCGCAGGATAGTCGATGTGACCAGCCCGGATGTTCAGCCCGGCGGCGAATCCGGGATCGTCGGCCAGCGCCTTGTCGACACCCTTGGCCGCCAGGTCGGAGATGTAGGGCGCCGTCGCCGCGCTCAGGGCGTAGGTTGAGGTCAGGGGCGCGGCGCCGGGCATGTTGGCCACGCAATAGTGGATGACGTCGTCGACCACGAAGGTCGGGTCGGCGTGGGTGGTGGGGTGGCTGGTCTCGAAGCAGCCGCCCTGGTCGATCGCCACGTCCACCAGGACCGTGCCCGGGCGCATCTTCTTCAGGTCGGCGCGGGTCACCAGCTTGGGCGCCGCGGCCCCCGGGATCAACACGCACCCGATCACCAGGTCGGCCGTCGGCAGCGCCTCGCCGACCAAGTCGTGAGTCGAATAGCAGGTCTTCAGCCGTCCACCGAACTGGTCGTCCAGCTGCTCGAGCCGCGCCGCGGAGATGTCGTAGAGGGTCACGTCGGCGCCGTGTCCGATGGCCATCTCGGCGGCGTGCTTGCCCGCCACCCCGCCCCCCAGGATCAGCACCCGCGCCGGCAGCACGCCTGGCGCGCCGCCGAGCAGCAGGCCGCGCCCCCCGGCCGGCTTCAACAGGTGATAGGCCCCGACGTCCACCGACATGCGGCCCGCGACCTGGCTCATCGGCGCCAGCAACGGCAGGCGGCCGAAGCGGTCTGTGATGGTCTCATAGGCGATGGCCGTGCAGCCCGACCGCATCAGGCCGCGAGCCTGCTCCGGATCGGCCGCCAGGTGCAGGTAGGTGAAAAGGATGTGATGCGGCTTCAGGCGGGCGATCTCCACCGCCTGCGGCTCCTTGACCTTGACGATCATCTCGGCCGCATCGAACACCGCGTCGGCGTCCGGAAGGATCTTCGCACCGACGTCGGCGAACACTTGGTCGGCCAGGCCGATCCCAGCGCCCGCCCCGGCCTCGACGAAGACCTGATGGCCCTCCCGGCACAGGCGCTGCACCACCCCCGGCGTCGCGCCGATGCGGAACTCGAGGGTCTTGATCTCTTTGGGAACGCCGATGCGCATGATGTTCGCCTATGGCAATCTGTGATCTCAGGGCCTTAGCATGCGGCTCCGCCCCGAGGCGAGCGGACGGTTGCGCGGCTCCTCGACGAGGACCAGCAGCACCGCCAGCGCGATCGCCAGCAGGCCCATGGAGACCCCGAACAGCACCTGGTAGCCGAGTGTGGTGGCGATCAACCCGCCAGCCAGGGGCCCGATCGTGTTCATCGCCCCCTGGGCCGTGGTGGTCAGGGCCAGGCGCATGGGAATGTCGTCCCGGGTCCCGAATTCCAGCACCATGGTCTGCGAACTCATCAGGAATCCGGATTGGGCCGCCCCCAGGGCGAAGAAGGCCATCAGGATAAAGGCCTGCGCCCCCAGCATCACGCCGCCATGTGGCCCGCCGCCGGAACCCGGCAGATGCACCGAGACCAGCGACGGGGCCGCCATCAGGAGGACCGTGCCGCCAATCCACACGATGAGCGCCAGAACGAAGGTGAAGCGGAAGCCGAAGCGGTCGCCAGCAAGGCCCCAGCCGAGGTTGGTCACGGTATCGGCGCCCAGGAAGGCCAGGGACAGCAGGCCGAGGTTCTTGCCGTTCAGCTGCATCGAATGACCGGCGTAAAGGATGTAGAACGGCGCGGCCACGCGGCCCGCGGTCGCCAGGGTCTGGGCGACCATGAAGAACAGAAAGCCGCGATCCTGGCGGAACAGGGCCGGGAACTCGCGCACCCGATCCATGACCCGCGACTTCGAGCGCACCGTGGGCGGTTCCGGCTCGCGCATCAGCATCTGCAGAGCGCTGAGGCCCAGGCTGGTGAGCACGAAGGCCAGCAGGAAGGTCACCCCGTAGCCGTTGCCGAACACATTGCGCTGGATCAGGTACCTCCCCGCGAACCAGGCCAGGCCCGCGGCGATGGCCCCGCCGGTGACGTTGCGCAGGGCCTGCAGCCGTCCGCGCCGGGCGATCGGGATCACCTTGGCCAGCAGCAGCTGGAACGCCACCGACTGCGGCCCGGAGAACAGGCCGAGCAGGAACAGGAAGGCCAGGATGGCGATCAGCAGCGGATAGCCGTGCAGGAGGAAGCCGGCCACGGCGACGCCCAGGATCTGGATGCGCATCAGGGTGCCCATCAGGATCGCCACCGGCAGCACCTTCTTGCGGTGCTCGATCTGGGTCGCCCCGATCACCGGTGAGATCACCCCGCCCAGCTGCTGCAGCGACTGCCCCAGGCCGACGATGAAATCCGACCCCGACAGCAGGTGCAGATAGGCCGGCAGGAAGGTCGGCGCGTTGAACAGCCGAAAGCCGGTCATGCCGAGCATGCCGTGGATGAAGTGGCCCGCGAAATTGCGCGGGAGATTGGCCCAAACGAACCGCTCGTACGCGGCCTCGGCCTCCTCCGGGGTCTGCGGCTCGTCGGTGGTCGTTTCCAGCGTGCTCGCCGTCTCCAGGGTGGCCTCGGACACTCGCACTCTCCTTCGCGCGGAGGTCCTAGCAGGATTCCGGTCCGGTGGAAGCGCTGCCCGGGAACGCAGGCTGGAGGGCTTCCGCGCGCCGCCGGGCGGGCATAGGATTCGCGTCCCATATGAGGTGGCTCCATGAGCGAACCGATCGCCGCCCGCAACATCGTGGTCCTGGCCGACTGCCACATCCATCCGGCGGATGGCATCGACTGGCCCAAGCCGGCCCTCGACGCTTTCGCCGGCGCCGATCTCTTCATCACCCTGGGCGACATGGGTGAGCGGTGGGGACTTGACGCCCTGGCCCGGATCGCGCCGGTAGTCGGCGTGCGGGGCATGGACGACGAGCCCGATCCCCGCGCCTCCGGCAAGGTCCGCCTGTTCGATGCCGGGGGCGTCGGAATCGCCTGCGTGTTCGACCCGGTCGACGCCGGCGCGGCCACGGGCAAGGACCCGATTCAACCCGCCGGCGACGGCGCTCTCCCGCGGGCGTTCGGGGGACCGGCGGCCGTCGTGTTGTGGGCCTCGACCCACAAGCCGGCCGTCGACGAGGCGGGCGGCGTCCTCTGGGTCAACCCCGGAAGCGCGACGCTGCCCGGCGCGGGCGAGGCGAAGTCCTTCGCCCGCCTGCGGATCGAGAACGGGAAGGCTCAGGCCGAGATCGTCAGGATCACACCGGCCTGATCTCGGCCGCGTCGCCCTCGCCGATCCGCCCGCCCTCCAGGATCGACACGTAGACGCCGCAGAGCATGTGGCCGTAGTTCGCGTGCAGGGCCCCGACCAGGTCCATGTCGCGCTCGCCGGTGGTCGGATCGACGTGGGTCGCGGCGCAGCGGACGATGGACGAGAACACCCGCGCCGTGACCGGCCCCAGGTTCACCTCCCGCGCCTTGGCATGGTTCTCGATCCACGCCGGCCAGCCCTCCACATAGAGGTTGGCGCGGAACCGCAGCGGATCGATCGGCCGCCCCACCCGGGCCTCCAGGTCGCGCACGCTCGCCAGGTTGACGATCGAGACCTCGCCGCGCGGATGGTCGGTGAACCGGTGGCCCGGAGCCTCGACCACCTTCAGAGGCCCGCTCGCCGCCTCGCCGAGAAAGGCGCTGAGCCACGCGGCGAACGCCTCCCTGCCCTTCGCCTTCTTCAGCGGCGCGCAGAGCGGCTCGCGGCCATCGGCGCTGACGCTCAGCACCCCCGACGTTTCGTCATAGGCGGTGCGCGCGCGGGCCACCTCGGCGATCTTGGCGAGCACGGTGAACTTCTGCTTGGTTATCCACGCGGGCGCGGCGGGATCGAACCCCGAGGGGCCGTCCTCCACGGCGTAGATCCGGTCGCATGGGAAGAAGCCGCCCGCCGTGAGCGTCGCCTCGGCGAGCCGCTCGGGCGTGAAACCCTTGACCGGATGGCGCCACAGGCTGGCGATGCGACCGGTCATGAACAAGGCCCCCGCTGGCGCAAATCAGTCTGGCAAGGGCAGGACTGTGGAGCCTGGCCCTTTCCGCCGCAAGTCGCCGGCGTCAGGCTTTGTTACTCGGCGCGGCCCGTTTCCCGCTCATAGGCCGCGGTCAGCGCGGGGGCGTTGAGCTCGGAGACCGCCCGGCCCATGCCGTCGGCGTAGCAGCGCGACCAGCGGATCGACTGCTGGTACTCGCGAAGGCTGAAGCGTGACGCGCCACAGGCCTGCAACGCCGCCTGATCGAGGCGGCCCAGCATGACGACGGCGTCGGATGGGCGGTTGAGGTCCAGATCGTTGAACCGCACCTCGACGGCGGTCGGCCGGTCGGCGTGCGCGGGCATGGCCACGGGCGCCGCCGCGGCCAGCGCCAGGGCAAAAAGAATCGGCGTTTTCATGGGGTCTACTCCCTAGGCGTGACGACTCTCCCCGCGCTAGCGGGGCGACGCCTCTGTGCCAGGAGAACGCCCTCCGTGGCGCCCGGTTTCGCGCCGCTGTCAGATTAATTTTTCATCATCATCGCGAAAGCTCGCGGATGTTGACGGTTCAGCGTTGACAGTGGCGTCGTCGCTTTTGGGGGCGCGCCTCAGGCGATCGCCGGCTCCGGAACCTGGGCCTGGGCCAAGCGCGCGACCAGAGCGTCGTATTGCGCCCACAGTTCAGGCGGCAGGCGTTCGCCGAACTTCTCATAAGCCGGCGGGATCAGCGCCGCCTCCTCGCGCCAGACCTCGGGATCGACGGTGAGCAGCAGGCTCAACTGGTCCGGGGTGAGGGAAAGGCCGCCCACGTCCAGGTCGCCGGGCGCAGGGAGGCGGCCGATCGGGGTCTCGCGGGCGCCGACCTGGCCCTCCAGGCGCTGGACGATCCACTTCAGCACCCGGCTGTTGTCGCCAAAGCCTGGCCATACGAACTTGCCTCGCGCGTCCTTGCGGAACCAGTTCACGAAGAAGATGCGCGGCAACCGGGCGTGGTCGGCCCTGGCGCCGAGGCTCAGCCAATGCGCGAAGTAGTCGCCCATGTTGTAGCCGCAGAACGGCAGCATGGCGAACGGGTCGCGGCGCAGCTCGCCGACACGGTTCTCCGCCGCCGCCGTCCCCTCGGAGGCGACATTCGAGGCGAGAAACACGCCGTGGTTCCAGTCGAACGCCTCGGTGACCAGGGGCACGGCGCTGGCGCGGCGGCCGCCGAACAGGATCGCCGAGATCGGCACGCCGGCCGGATCCTCCCACTCGGGCGCGATCGCCGGGCACTGGTCGGCGGGGGCGGTGAAGCGGGAATTGGGGTGGGCGGCAGGATCGCCGCCGGGCGTCCACGGGCGGCCCTTCCAGTCGATCAGACCCTCGGGCGGCGCGTCGGTCAGGCCCTCCCACCAGACGTCGCCGTCGGGCGTGCGAGCGACGTTGGTGAAGATGGTGTTGCGCGCAAGGGCGGCGATGGCGTTGGGGTTGGTGGAGTGGCCGGTGCCGGGCGCCACGCCGAAGAATCCGGCCTCCGGATTGATCGCTCTGAGCCGGCCGTCTTCGCCAAAGCGCATCCAGCAGATGTCGTCGCCGATGGTCTCGGCCTTCCAGCCTGGCAGCGTCGGCTGCAGCATGGCGAGGTTGGTCTTGCCGCAGGAGCTGGGGAAGGCGGCCGCCATGTAGTGAACCGCGCCCTGCGGCGAGGTGAGCTTGAGGATCAGCATGTGCTCGGCCAGCCAGCCCTCGTCGCGCGCCATCACCGAGGCGATGCGCAGGGCGTAGCACTTCTTGCCCAGCAGAGCGTTGCCGCCGTAGCCCGAACCGTAGGACCAGATCTCGCGCGTCTCGGGATAGTGGACGATGTATTTGGTCTCGTTGCACGGCCAGGCAACATCGGCCTCGCCCGGATGGAGGGGCTTGCCGACGGAGTGCACGGCCGGGACGAAGAAGCCGTCCTCGCCCAGGGCGTCCAGGGCCGCCTTGCCCATGCGGGTCATGACCTTCATCGACACGACGACGTAGGGGCTGTCGCTGATCTCGACGCCGAGGGCGCTGATTTTCGAGCCCAGCGGACCCATGCAGAACGGGATCACGTACATCGTCCGCCCGCGCATGCAGCCGTCGAAGAGGGCGTTCAGCTCGGCGCGCATGGCCGCCGGCGCCCGCCAGTTGTTGTTGGGGCCGGCGTCGATCTCGTTTTCCGAGCAGATGAAGGTGCGGCTCTCGACCCGGGCGACGTCCCGAGGGTCGGAGGCGGCGTAGAAGCTGTTGGGCCGCTTCTCGGGGTTCAAGGGGGTGAGCGTTCCGGATCGGACCATCTCTCCCGTGAGGGTTCGCCATTCCTCGTCGGAGCCATCGCACCACCGCACCTGGTCGGGCTTGGTGAGGGTGGCGATCTCCTCCACCCAGGCGATCAGGCGCTGGTGACGTGTGGGGGCGGGAGCGAGGCCCGGAATGGCGTTGGAGTTTACGGTTACGTCACTGTCGGGCATCGGCCACCTGATTTGCGGTCATGCGCGCCCCAGAGACATTCCATCGGGGCGCCTGGTTGTTGGGACGCAGGCTTCTTGCATGTCAGTTAAGCCCGCGAGGGCTGTTATCGCAACGTCGCGTTCAACCGCTCCAGGGCGGCGGCGCCCGGCACGAGCTGCGCATCGTCCAGCGCGTTGAGCGGCGTCCGCACCGTGCCCAGGTTATGGTGAAGCTCCTCTGCGTCCGGATCCACGTAGATAAGACCAGTGAGGACCTCCCCACGCGACTGGTGGGTGTGGACGCGCATGATCGCGGCGAGCCTGTCGGTGGGGTCATAATCGTTGGGCAGCTTGCTGAGCTTGAGCACCGAGCCGTCATGCTGGGTGACCAGCTCCACCGTGCCGGGCTCCTGGTCGAGGGTGATCTCCTCGCGGCCGAGGATGACGTCCAGCCGGTTCACCGCGGCGTTGTGCTCGCGCACATAGTCGAAGCTCTTGGTCGACCCGGCGTGGTTGTTGAACTGGACGCAGGGCGAGATGACGTCGATGAACGCCGCGCCCTGGTGCGTCAGCGCCGCCTGGATCAGCGGCACGAGCTGCCCCTTGTCGCCGGAGAAGCTGCGAGCGACGAAGGTGGCGCCCAGCTGAAGCGCCATGCCCACCAGGTCGATGGCCTCGTCGGTGTTGACGACGCCCTTCTTCGACTTCGAACCCTTGTCGGACGTGGCCGAGAACTGGCCCTTGGTCAGTCCGTACACGCCGTTGTTCTCGACGATATAGGTCATGTTCACGCCGCGCCGGATGGAGTGGCAGAACTGTCCCAACCCGATCGAGGCGCTGTCGCCGTCGCCGGAGACGCCGAGGTAGATCAGGTCGCGATTGGCGAGGTACGCGCCGGTGAGCACCGAGGGCATGCGGCCGTGGACGCTGTTGAAGCCATGCGAGGCGCCGACGAAATAGTCCGGCGTCTTGGACGAACAGCCGATCCCCGACATCTTCGCCAGCCGATGCGGCTGAAGCTCGAGGTCGTAGCAGGCCTGTATGATGGCGGCTGAAATCGAATCGTGGCCGCAGCCGGCGCACAGGGTCGAGACCTTCCCCTCATAGTCGCGCCGGGTGAAGCCGAGGCCGTTGGCCCTGAGCAGCGGGTGATGCAGCCGGGGCTTGGCGATATAGGTCACTGGGCCGCCTCCTGGACCGCCGCGTCGGCGCGCCCGCGCATCGCTCGGCTTATCTCCGCGGTGATGAAGCGCGCGGTGATCGGCGCCCCGTCGTAGTTGAGAACGGCCACCAGCTTGGCCGGATCGACCCCGCCCTCGTTCATGATCAGGGTGCGCAGCTGGCCGTCGCGGTTCTGCTCGACCACGAACACCGTCTCGTGGGCCGCGATGAAGTCCAGCACCCCATCGCAGAACGGGAAGGCCCGCACGCGCAGGGCGTCGACGTGCACGCCCGCCGCCTCGAGAGCCTCGAGAGCCTCGTGCATCGCCGGGGTCGTCGAGCCGAAATAGATCACGCCGTGGGGCGTGCGCCGCTTGGCCGGGCGCGCGACCGGCGTCGGGACGAGGCTCTTGGCGGTCTCGAACTTGGCGAGCAGGCGCTCCATGTTCGCCACATAGACCGGGCCCTCCTCGCTGTAGCGCGCATCGGGATCGCGCGAGGTGCCGCGCGTGAAGTAGCCGCCCCGGCTGGGGTGGACACCCGGCAGGGTGCGATAGGCGATGCCATCGCCGTCGACGTCGCGGTAGCGGCCGAAAGGCTCGCCGTTTTCCAGGGCGTCGCGGGTCATGATCTTGCCGCGGTCGAGACGCCGGTTGTCGTCCCACACCAAAGGACGGCAAAGCCACTCGTTCATGCCGATGTCGAGGTCGAGCATGACGAATACGGTCGTCTGCAGGCGGTCGGCCAGATCGAAGGCCTGGGCCCCCATCTCGAAGCACTCGGCCGGGTCTTCCGGGAACAGCAGCACGTGCTTGGTGTCGCCGTGCGAGGCATAGGCGGCGGCCAGGATGTCCGACTGCTGGGTGCGGGTCGGCATGCCTGTCGAGGGCCCTCCCCGCTGCACATCGAAGATCACCGCCGGAATCTCGGCGAAGTAGGAGAGGCCGACGAACTCCTGCATCAACGAAATGCCGGGTCCCGATGTGCAGGTGAACGCCCGCGACCCGTTCCACCCCGCGCCCACCACGATGCCGATGGAGGCGATCTCGTCCTCGGCCTGGATGATGGCGTACCTGGCGTCGCCGGTTTCCGGATCCCGGCGGAACTCGTGGCAATACTCGGTGAACGCCTCGGCCAGCGAGGTCGACGGCGTGATCGGATACCAGGCGCAGACGGTCGCCCCGCCATAGACGGCGCCCAAGCCCGCGGCGCTGTTGCCCTCAATATAGATGCGGTTTCCCACCGCGTCGGCGCGCTTGACCGTCAGGCCTATGGAATCGACCAGCGAGGCCGCCGCCTCGCGACCCATGGCCAGGGCCTCGAGGTTCGGCCGGATCAGCCGGTCCTTGCCCTGGAACTGTTCGCCGATCAGGGCCTCGTTGACCGCCGGGTCGATCCCCAGCAACGCGCCCAAGGCGCCCACGTAGATGATGTTCTTGAACAGCTGCCGTTGGCGCGGGTCGGTGTAGGCGGCGTTGCAAAGCGCCGTCAGCGGCACGCCCAGGACGTTGATGTCGTCCCTCATGCCTTCGTGCGGCAGGGGCTTGGTGGAGTCGTAGAACAGGTAGCCGCCCGGCTCGATCTCGGCCAGGTCGCGGCGCCAGGTCTGCGGGTTCATCGCCACCATCAGGTCCACGCCGCCGCGGCGCCCGAGGTGGCCGGCCTCGGAGATCCGCACCTCGTACCAGGTGGGCAGGCCCTGGATGTTGGAGGGGAAGATGTTGCGCGCCGCCACCGGCACGCCCATCCGCAGGATGGACTTGGCGAACATGCCGTTAGCGCTGGCCGACCCCGAGCCGTTCACATTGGCGAACTTGACCACGAAGTCGTTCACCGCCTGCAGGGCGCGGACCCGCTCTAGCGGGTCCGAGGCCCGGACTATCTGCTGCATGCGCCCTCCACGTGAGTCATGTTGAGGAGGAACTTCTGCATGTCCCACGCGCCGGTCGGGCAGCGTTCGGCGCACAGGCCGCAGTGCAGGCAGACGTCCTCGTCCTTCACCATGATTCTTCCAGTCTTCAGGGGTGCGGACACGTACAGGTCCTGGGTGAGGTTGAGCGCGGGCGCCGTAAGCCGGGCGCGCAGCTCTTCTTCCTCACCGTCCTCCGTGAAGGTGATGCAGTCCATCGGGCAGATGTCGACGCAGGCGTCGCACTCGATGCACAGCGGTTCCTTGAACACCGTCTCGATATCGCAGTTCAGGCAGCGCTCGGCCTCCTTGAAGCCGGTCTTGCCATCGAAGCCCAGCTCCACCTCGAGGCGGACGTTGCTCAGGGCCTCGACCTTGTCGCGCAGGGGCACGCGGTAGCGCCGGTCCAGCGAGACGTCGTTGTCATAGCTCCACTCGTGGATGCCCATCTTCTGGCTGATGAGGCTCACCCCCGGCGGGGGCCGCACGTTCTGGTCCTCGCCCTGGCACAGCTTGTGGATCGAGATGGCCGCGTCGTGGCCGTGGGCGACGGCCCAGATGATGTTCTTTGGCCCGAACGCCGAGTCGCCGCCGAAAAAGACCTTGGGGTGCGTGGAGCCGAAGGTCACCTCGTTCACCACCGGCATGTCCCACTCGTCGAACGCCACGCCGATGTCCCGCTCGACCCACGGGAAGGCATTTTCCTGGCCAACGGCCACCAGCACATCGTCACACTCCAGATGAACGTCCGGCTCGCCGGTAGGCTCCAGCCGGCGGCGGCCGCGGTCGTCAAAGACGGCGTGCACCTTCTCGAACATAACCCCGGTCAGACGTCCGGCCTCGTGGGTGAAGTTCTTGGGCACCATGAAGTTGAGGATCGGAATATCCTCGTGCATGGCGTCTTCCTTCTCCCAGGGCGACGCCTTCATCTCCTCGAATCCCGAACGGACGACCACCTTGACATCCTCTCCGCCCAGTCGGCGCGAGGTGCGGCAGCAATCCATGGCGGTGTTGCCGCCGCCCAATACGATCACCCGCCGGCCGATCTTGTCGATGTGGCCGAAGGACACGCTGGAGAGCCAGTCGATGCCGATGTGGACGTGGGCCGCCGCCTCGGTCCGCCCCGGGATGTCCAAGTCGCGGCCGCGCGGCGCGCCCGAGCCGACGAAGATGGCGTCGTAATCCTGCGTCAACAGCGCGCCCAGGCTGTCGATCCGCTCGCCGAGCCGCAGGGTGAGGCCCAGGCCGGTGATGTAGCCGACTTCCTCGTCGATGACCGACTCGGGCAGGCGAAATCGCGGGATCTGGCTGCGGATCATGCCGCCGGCCTTGGCGTCGGCGTCGAAGATGGTGATTTCATAGCCCAGCGGCGCGAGGTCGCGGGCGACGGTGAGCGAAGCAGGCCCGGCGCCGACGCAGGCGATTCGTTTCCCGTTCGAGGCGGCCGCGGGTTGCGGCAGCAGGTCGCGGATGTCCTCCTTGTTGTCCGCGGCGACGCGTTTGAGTCTGCAGATCGCCACCGGCTCGTCTTCGACTCGCACCCGCCGGCAGGCAGGTTCGCAGGGGCGGTCGCAGGTCCGCCCGAGGATGCCGGGGAAGACGTTGGACTTCCAGTTGATCATGTAGGCGTCGGTGTAGCGACCCTCGGCGATCAGCCGGATGTACTCCGGCACCGGCGTATGGGCGGGGCAGGCCCACTGACAATCCACGACTTTGTGAAAGTACTGCGGCTCTTGGATATCGGTAGGCTGCAACGCGCCTCACCCTCGCTATGATGTCCTCCGCCGCGCGGACGGATATCGTGACTCGCCCCTTAACACAGGGAGTTAGGCGCATGTTCTAGGGGGATTGGCGGTCCGGCGCCAGACTTTTGACGGTGTTTGCCCGCGAAACGCGCCCGGCCGCCCCTTCATTTGGCACGCTCCGAGGCGCCCCCCAATTGGCAGCGGTGGCGCCGTAAAGGGCGACGATGTCGGCCAAGCGCTGGCCGATGGCCTGGGTTTTGGCCAGGATCGTCTCCCGCCACCGACGGTCGGCGATGACCACGTTGGCCAGGGGCGATCCGCCGATCCGGTAGCCTTCCCTCGCCTCCTCCAGCGACGCGCGGGCCGTGGCTTCGGCGCGGCCGAGGGCGGCCAGGTGGTCTTCGTCCTGGGCGAGCGCGGAGAGGACGTCGGAGACCTGGACGAAGGCGGTGATGACCGTCTGGCGATATCGCGCCAGGTCTGCGCGGGCCTGGGCCTGGGCGGCGCGACGGTCGGCGCGGATCTCCCCGCCGTCGAAGATCGGCGCGCTCACGCTCGGCCCCAGGTAGTAGGCCAACGCGTTGAAGCCGAATAGCTTGTCCGGTGTTAGGGCCTCCTGGGTCAGACCGGCGACGATGCGCACGTCCGGGTACAGCCGCGACGATTCGACGCCGATGAGGGCGGTGTCCGCATGCAAGTCCGCCTCCGCGGCCTCGATGTCCGGCCGCTGCCTGACCAGGGCGGACGGGATGGCGACGGGGATGGCGGCCCTGACCGCGAAATCGTCCACCGCGAAGTCCGGGGGCGACCATTCGCTGGGCGCCTCGCCGACCAGCAGGCCGAGCGCGTGACGCGCCTCCGCCAGTTCCTGCTCGAGCGGCGGCAGAAGGGCGAGATCCTGCTCCAGCTGCAGCTTGCCGCCGAGACCGGCGGAGGCTGGCTCGCCGCCGGCCGCCTCGGCCTTGAGCACGATCTCGATCGAATGCCGGTCGTCGGCGACCACCGACTGCACCGCTTCGATCTGGGCGCGCAGGCCGGCGATCCTCACAGCCTGCAGGGCGACGTTGCCGGTGAGGGTCAGGTAGGCGGCGTCCGCACGAAAGGCCAGGGCCTGCGCCTGCGCCCGGGCCGCCTCGAGCCGCCGGCGCTGACCGCCCGCCAGATCCAGGTCGTAGCTCACGGTCGGCCCGACGGTGTAGAGCCCAAGCGTCGGGCTGGGAAAACCGGCGAAGCCGAAGGTCGTGGTGTTGATCCGCTCGCGCTGGTAGGCGGCGCTGAAGGTCACGCTCGGACCGAGCTTGGCCCGCTCCCGCTGGGCCTCCGCGCGCGCTTTTTCCAGCGTCGCCTGGGCGGCGGCCACGGTCTGGTTATGGGCCAGGGCGCGCTCCATGACCGCGTCGAGGGCCGGCGAGCCGAGCGCCCGCCACCACGGGCCGGTCTTGCCGGCGTCGGCGGTGAGGACGGCCTCGGGCG
>Ga0070730_10003675_pt1 | contig 13700 bp, 13 predicted proteins | sample Coa_R1_3_FD_66447 | JGI IMG/M metagenome (GOLD analysis project Ga0070730, IMG submission 66447) | Surface soil microbial communities from Centralia Pennsylvania, which are recovering from an underground coalmine fire - Coalmine... | ecosystem: Environmental > Terrestrial > Soil > Unclassified ...
TCCGACGGAGCTCTCTATCAAGCCAAACTGGCTGGAGGAAATCAGTATCTCTTCGCAAGACCGGAGCCTGAGCCAGCCGCTCCTGATCTAAGATTTGACATCGCAGAGTAGTTCAATCTCTCGAAAGGACGCGGCGGGTGCCCCAGGTCTCGCTTCTGAGACCTGGGTTTGAGGTCACATGGGCGCTGCTCTATCTCTGTGCTCTATCTCTGATTAATGAGCTTGATGCTCTCCAGAAACACGTCCCCGGCAATCGTCAAACTCTTCGCGCTCACCTTATCCATCGTGTCTTGCGCCGTGTGATGCCAGCCGTCAGGCAACTCCGCAGTGTGCGGCCCGTAGTCCGCATCGATCACATCGATCGCAGGCACGCCACGCTCCAGAAACGGAATGTGATCGTCCTCCTCGGCCTGCTCCTTGGCGAAGAAATACTTCGCATGGCCGGTATTCTTTGATGCCTGGAATACCAGGTTGCTCAGCCACTTCGTTGACTGCGTCTCCTTCTGCACATCGAGATCCTTGTCGCCCAGCATGTCGGCCAGCATCAGCGCCTTGATGCGTTTCAGCGTTCCATCTCCGCCCCACTTCGCCGCCAGATGCCGGCTGCCGTAAGTGTTATCTGTCCCCTGCCAGCTTTGGATCGCTTCCTCGCCATCGAAGAAGACTAGCCAGACGCTGTACCCATCGAGCGCCTTGCCGCGAATTTCGTTCGCAATTTCGATGAGCAACCCCGTCGTGGATCCGCCATCATTCGCTCCAACAAATCCGATATTTCGCAGCGGATAGTTGGTCTCATAATGCGTTGTCAGCACGATCACGCCGTCCTTCTTGCCCGGAAAGCGCACGATGAAATTGCGCATCGGCACCGGCCCAATCGGCGTGTTGGCCGTGAAGGTATCTTCTTCCAACTTGTCATGCTTGAACTGATCGCGCAGAAAAGCTTCCGCCTTGGCGTGACCCGGCCCGGTACACCATCGCGGCCCAATCGCCACAAATTCGCGAGTAATCTCCAGCGCTTTATCCCCACGAAAATGCTGCTGTCCGAATCCAGCGGCAGGCGACAGCATCACCGCAACAAGTGCAAACACCAACACGAAGTTCTTCGCTTTGAAAGGGCGTGGCTTTAGCCGCGCCGTAAGCACACCCACGACTCTGGGCTTTAGCCCCCGAGGGAATACCTTTGCCTCCCCGATTCCATATCGCGGTTCTGATTTCGCTTGAGAGGAAGAATTTACCGCGTAAGCCTTCACGCCGCGACCGCTTTCTTTTTCTGCCGGTCCGGATGCACAACATACGCACCAGCAATGCCGATCAGATACAGCAGCAGCATCGGCATCGCAAAGGCGCACAGTGTCGGAATATCCGGCGTCGGCGTAATGATCGCGGCAATGATGAAGATAATCAGAATGGCGTAACGAAAGTTCTTCCACAGGAAGCGCGGGCTCACAATGCCAAACATAGCCAGAAAAATAATCACCACCGGCATCTCAAACGTGGCGCCCATGCCTAGAATTAGCGAAAGGAAAAAGCTCGTGTACTCTTCGATGCTGATGATGGGATGAATGCCCAATTGTGAGCCCAGGTCGGTGATCAGAAACCTCAGCAGACCTGGAAAAACAAAGTGGTAACCCAGAAATGCCCCACTCAGAAACAGCCCGATAGCCGCGGTCATAAACGGAACCACAAACCGTCGCTCGCGCTTGTACAGCCCCGGCGCAATAAACAGCCAGACTTGGAAGAGAATAAACGGCGACGCCAAAATCGCCCCGCCCACCAGCGGTATCTGGATGTAGCGCAGATTCACCAAGTCCGCGGGATGCGTGAAGTTCAACTGGATATGGATCTTATTCAGCGGCTCCTGCATCAGCGAATACAGCTGCGGCGCAAAGAAGACCGCCACCAGGTATCCGCCCACCAGATAGAGCGCCGAATGAATCAGCCGCTTGCGCAGCTCATCCAAATGTTCAAACAAGCTCATGCCGGGCAGTTCTGCGCGTTCGCTCACTGCCGCTTTCGCACGATCGATCACATCCGAAGCATCAGGCATGATTTGCGCCTCGCTCGCTTCCCGCGCCAGCCGTCACTCCGCGCTCAGCCTCGACTCCCGGTTGCACTTCCGTTCCCACACGACCCTCATCGGCAACCACTATCGGCGTATCCACGACATGGTTCGCCTCAGCGCCGGATTCGGTGACAGTCTCCGCCGCCTCCGGAACCCGTCCTCGAAACGGCTTCTGCGCAGCAACTATCTCGCCACTGGCCGGCGGCGCGATCGTGGGTGGAAACTTCCTAGGCTCTCCGCGAACTTCGCCAGCAACTGCCGGCGCAACCTCATCCACTGCTTCGGCCACAGCAGAACCACCCTCTGGCGGACCGTCCGAATAGCGCGGTTCCGCGACCGTCTCTCCCGAACCCAACTCCAGCACCGGCTCCGGCGCAGTCTCAGAAACAGGCTGCGGCGGCACATCCAGTGTCACCTGTGAAGTAGCCTGCAGCTTCTTCAGCCGGTCGGCCTCCTCGCTTGCCCGCAACTCCTCTTCCATCTGAAACTTGAAGTCGTTCGAAACCTTGCGAAACTCGTACATCAGCTTCCCGATCTGCCGCCCAATCTCCGGCAGCCGCCGCGGCCCAAACACCACCAGCGCCAGCAGCATCAGAAACAGCGTGTCCGGGATGCCAATGCTCGCAACCTGAATTGTCGGGGTGATTCCCATCGCCATCATGAATGTGATCGCAGTCCCTGCCTTGCCCAGTCTTGACCGTTTCCCAACTCTGGCTAATGATACCTGTCCGCCATCAGGCCTCACAAACGCCGCAGTATCCCAACTAAATTACTCCGACCCGACCTCCCGAATCTCCATGCTCTGAATCAGCCCATCCTCAATCCGGTAGACGTGCTCGATCATCTGGTCGACCAACACCTTGCCGCTCAAGTCGCAAACCCGCTGCTTAACCGTAACCGCAACCCGCCCATCCGGCTCCGCCCTAAACCCCACCGGCTCGACGTGTGGATCGATCATGCTCCACTGCCGCGTCCAATACTCCCGCACGCCATCGCGGCCATGCACGCGGCCGCCCTCCATCCCATTCGGCCAATCCACATTGGCATCCAAGGTCTTCAACACGCCCTCAAGATCGCGCGTATTGAATCTGGCGTAAGTGACCGTTAACAACTCGCGGGCATCGTCCATCGCCATCCTCCTCGCCGTCCATCTTAGGCAGCCAGGACCGACTTCGTCGATCCAGTCAACATCAGAAGCGGAGCAAATGCTTTCGAATCCGTGACCCTCGCGTTACAATACGAACAATGGCAGCCGGCAGGGCGGATAGATTTTCGGACCATTTTCGTCTGGTCCGGCATCCATAGATACAAAGGTTGCAACATCCCCGTGGGTTGGGGCTTCCTCCATCGCCAGATCTCTACCAAAGGATCAAAGGCGTGGAACGCTAGTGAATCCACTGCAACCGGCATTTGCTTTCAACATCCCCGTCCGCATCTTTCTTGGGACCAATCCCGAGATCGCTGCTGGGCTGAAGGCGGAACATACAGTGGTTTCTCTTCTTGAAGAAGTACCCGTAGCCGACGCGGCAACGGAGGAAACCTGCAGTCTCGAGAACTATCTCGCCCTGCCCGATCACACCATGGACGACCGCATCGCCGCCGCGCGCCACAAATTAGGCTCGCAGGTCCTCATGCTCGGTCACCACTACCAGCGCGATGAAGTCATCCGCTTCGCCGATGCCACCGGCGACAGCTACAAGCTCTCCAAAATTGCCGCAGAGACCGACGCCAAGTACATCGTCTTCTGCGGAGTCCACTTCATGGCCGAGTCCGCCGACCTGCTCGGCCGCCAAGATGAACAGGGCAACACCATCCAGCAAGTCATCCTGCCCGATCTCAACGCCGGCTGCTCCATGGCTGACATGGCCGAGATCAGCCAGGTCGAGGCCGCCTGGGAATCCCTGGAAAAGCTCGGCCTGACCGACGGCCTCGTTCCGCTCACTTACATGAACTCGACCGCAGCCATCAAAGCCTTCTGCGGCGAGCGCGGAGGCCTGGTCTGCACCTCTTCCAACGCCCGCCGGGCCTTCGAATGGGCCTTCGAACGCGGGAAGCGCATCTTCTTCCTCCCCGACCAGCACCTCGGCCGCAATACCGGCCACGCCATGGGCCTCTCCCTCGACCGCATGCCGGTATGGGACCCCTGGGCGCTGCAAGGCGGGCAGACGCGCCTCTCACTACAGGCCAGCCGCATCATCCTCTGGAAAGGCCACTGCTCGGTCCACCAGCGCTTCCTCCCCAGCCACGTCGATCAGGTTCGCGCCAAATATCCAGGCATTCAGGTCATCGTTCATCCTGAATGCCGCTGGGAAGTCTGCCAGAAAGCCGATGCCCTCGGCTCGACCGAGCGCCTCATCCAACTCGTCGAGGAGTCGCCCGAAGGCTCGACCTTCGCCATCGGCACCGAAATCCATCTCGTGAACAGGCTCGCCAAGCGCTACGCCAGACCAGAGATGGGCAGCAAGAAAATCATCACCCTCGACGACTCCGGCTGCCTCTGCACCACCATGTATAGAATCAGCCCCCAGCACCTGGCCTGGGCCCTCGAAAACCTCGTCGAAGGCCGCGTTGTCAATCAGATCAGCGTCAAGCGCAGCGTAAAGAAGTGGGCCAGGGTAGCCCTTGACCGCATGTTGGAAATCTAACCAGAGACTGGTCTACGCTGGCTCAGCTAGTAGTGTCCGCCATACGGATGGTCGTTTATGTTCTGTGAAAGGGCACGGCTTGAGCTGTGCCGTAAGTCATTCGAACGGTTGGGGCTTTAGCCCCTGAGGGATGCTTTTCTGCAGTCTCAAAGCCTCTGAATGACCAGCCAACATTCTCATGCAGCCGCGGCTTCATCCAGCCGCGGCGCAAAACGCGCGCCTGCGAACAGCAGCAGGCCTGACACGATCAGTGTCACCAGCGTCAACCCCAGGCCAATCCGCAGGTTCGAGTTGGGCATGCCTGAGATGTGTCCGATGATCTGCGGCGAAAATGTGTCACCCAGGAAGTGAATCAGAAACAGATTCAGCGCAATCGCAGTTGACCGCACTGCCGACGAGACAGAATTGCAGATCGCCGCATTCAACGGCCCGGTGTTTAGAAAAAGGAAGAATTCCGCAGCAAACAGGGCCGGAATCGACCATGCAGGCGGTCCGAAAAAGACCAGCGTGGCAAGCGGCAGCGTAAGAAACATGCTCCATGCCGAGAGCAGATAAAGCGCACGATCATTGCTGCGCAGCCAGCGTTGCGCCAGCCATCCGCCGAGTGCGGTCCCGGCCAGGCCATCGACCACGGTGATCGCGCCCAGAATCGTTCCCGCCTTGCCCACGCTCATCCCCGCAAAGCGATTCAAAAACGTCGGCATCCAGGTAGAGATTCCGCCAAGAGTGAACACCATCATCGCCATGCCCAGAGTGGCGCAGAGATATCCGGGATTGCGAAAGAGCCGGGCGAAATTCAGGAACATCTCTTCCGTGGTCGGGCGAGGGGCAGCAGCGGCGTCCGCATCACTGCCTCCGCGCGTCGGCTCCGTGGTGAAGAGGGCGTAAGCCGCGGCAATCAGCAGTCCCGGCACAGCGCCGGCGAAGAAAGGCGCCCGCCAGCCGTAACGCGCGCCGAGCTGCCCGCCTACCAGGTATCCCAAAGCCGCCCCGACCGGAATCGCGAGGTAAAAGATCGAGAGAATGCGGTTCCGGTCCCGCGCCGGAAAGAAGTCCGAAAGCACCGCCGGCGCAAAAATTCCAAACGTCGCCTCGCCGACCCCCACCAGCGCATGGCGGAAGTAGAGCGTCCAGTAATCGTGGACAAAGTAAGTCGCCAGCGTCGCCAGGCTCCACAGCACCGCCCCGGCTACGATCAGCGGCTTGCGGCGAAAGCGGTCCCCCAGCCAGCCGGTAAGAGGGGCGGTAAGCATGTAGGTGACAAAGAGCGCCGTGGTCAGCGCGCCCATCCGCTCATCGCTCACCTTGAATTCCGCCTGAATAAGCGGCTGCGCCCCCGGCAGAATGTAGCGGTCGAGGTAATTGAGCAGATTCAGGCAGGTAAGCAGGCCCAGAGCCATCAGCGCCCCGCGTGCAACGTCCGGCCGGACACGTGTCGACCCCGCACGCCCCGAGTCCGTCCGCGCGGTCACTCTGGTGACTTCCCGTTCAGAAAAGCCAGAATCGCGCGCATCACGCGCTCTCCTTGATCCGTCTTGAAGAGGAACTGCGCATGCGCCGAGCCATCGAGCACCATCAGCTTCTTCGGTTCCGGAGCCTTCTCATATTGTTTCAGGATTCCAGGCAGCCGCGGCCCGGCGTCGTTCGCATCATCCCTCGCCACGATAAACAGCGAACCCGACTTGAGTTTCCCGGCAGGCTCATTGGGGGCCGCTCCCAGCATGACAATGCGCTCGATCTCGCCTGGCCGCGAAGCAATCGATGCATCGCCTGCAGCCCCGCCGCCAAAGCTGCCGCCCACCACGGAAACGCTCTTCGCTCCAGCAGCTCTCAAGTACCGCACCGCCGCCAGCACATCGAGTTGAAATGGCGCGCTGTCAAAGTCTTTGTCGCCCGGCCCGTGCGATTTGCCAAAGCCCCGGAAATCGAGCGCCAGCACACGGAAGCCTGCCGACACCAGTCTGCGCGCCTGCGGCTCCCAGCTCTCTTTGTTGAATCGGCCGCCATGGGCGAGCACCACGCCTCGGTCCCCGCCTCCGTACAAGTCGGCGAAGATCGTGCCCCCGTCCTCAGTCGGAAACGAGACGGTCTGCTGAGCAGCAGCATGCGTCCACAAAGTCAGGCTTGCCAGGATGAGAAGCAGCGTGCGCACGAGGCCACTCTATCACCACCGCCGGAAAAGGGAAGCACCCTGTCTCGTCTTGCCGGTCAGGACTTGCCGGTTAAGACTTGCTGGTCAGGATTCCGGCCGAGGCCAGCGCGCTTCTACCGTCGTCGAGATGCCTCCGCGCGGACGAAAATCGCCCTTCACCACCGCCCACACCGGATCGCAAGCCTTCACCAGGTCTTCGAGTATCTGGTTGACCACGTTTTCCTGGAAAATTCCCAGGTTGCGGTAGCAAAAGAGGTACTCCTTCAACGACTTCAGTTCAGCGCAGCGCTCGCGCGGCATGTAGCGCAGGGTTAGCACGCCAAAGTCCGGCAGGCCGGTCTTGGGGCAAACGGAAGTAAACTCTGGGTCGTCGATCAGAATTTCATAGCCGGGAAATTGATTCGGCCAGGTTTCAATGTCGGGAAAAGGGAAGTCGAGCCCGGCCTTGGCGTGCTCGTCCGTGTAGCGCTGTTCAAGTGCCATCTCCTGATTGTAGATCGATGCAAGCCCTTGAACAAAGGCCACTCCTGCGGCTCTCATCCCCCTTGCGGGCTCTCGGAGGACAACTGTTTTGCGATTTGCTCGGGCTCTCCGCGAACCTTAGTACTGCAAAACTCCTTCGAATGCAATGCTTGGTGAGTCCAAATTGCTAGTGGCGAGTCCTATATACTGGCCCTTGGCAGCGTCGGTTATTCCATAACACCCAGTTCCACAAGCACTTCAGGACTCATTCTTCGCATGGCAGTAGAAAGCAAGCAGACAAGCCGGGTTTGGTTATGGATCGGGGCAGCCGTCCTGCTCATCATCGTCTTTTTCGTGGCCCGGAATTTAACCCGAGATCGTATGCCGGTTCATGCCGCGGCGGCCGTCCGCGCCGAACTGGTCAGCACCGTCAGCACCAACGGCCTGGTAGAGCCCGAGCACAGCTACGAGTTTTATAGTCCGCTGGCCACAACCGTGCGCAGTATCCAGGTTAGGCAAGGCGATCGGGTAAAGGCCGGCCAACTGCTCATGCAGCTTGACGACGTGAACGCCCGCGCCCATGTCGCCGCCGCTGAGAGCGCCCTGCGCGCTGCCGAAGCCACCAACGATGCCACCCGGCAAAACGGCACACTGGAAGAGCGCCAGTCTTTGACCTCGAACATCTCTCGCGCCCAACTCGAACTTGCCCAAGCCCAGCGGGAGCGGATTGCGCTCGAAAAGCTGCAAGCCACCGGCGCCGCCTCGGCCAGCGAAGTCGCTGCTGCCCGCCAGCGCGAGTCCCTCGCCCAGGACAATCTTCAAGCTCTCCAGGCGCGGCAACAAACCCGGTACTCGCGTGCCGAGCAGGAGCGTTCGAGCTCAGCCGTGGTCGATGCCGAGGCCAATCTCGCTGCCGCCCGGGAGGTTCTGAATCAAACCTCCATCCGTGCCCAGGTCGACGGAACGGTCTATTCCATCCCCATCGGGCGCTCCGATTTTGTCGAACAGGGCAAATTGCTTCTGAAGATGGCCGACCTTACCAAGCTCCGTGTCCGCGCCTACTTCGACGAGCCGGAGATCGGCCGCCTCGCCGTCGGGCAAAAAATTCGTGTCGTCTGGGACGCCCGTCCCGGCAAGGATTGGCACGGCCACATCGTGCAGGTCCCGTCGACCATCATCACCGCCGGCACGCGCAACGTTGGCGAGGTTCTGGTCGAGATCGATGACGGGGAAGGCGGCCTCCTACCCGATACCCATGTAACCGTCACCGCCACCACCTCGAGCGAGCCCAACACACTTACCGTGCCTCGCGAGGCGCTGCATAGCGAGAACGGCAAGCCATTTGTCTACAAGATCGTGAATGGCGACCTGGTGCGAACCGACGTGGTCATCGGGACTCCGAATCTCACCGAAGTTCCCGTCCAGTCCGGTCTCAAGGACGGGGACATGGTCGCCACGGGCAGCACCAACGGCATGGCTCTCGAAGCGGGAGCGCCGGTGAAGGTCATTCGGTGAAGGTCACGCGTCATTGGCGGCTGGGCCGGAGCCTCAGTGTTTTCCTCTTGGCTGTGTCTTTATGCGCACTGGCTTTCTCTGCCCGGACATCAGCGGCTGCCGGACCTCTTGTTGCCTCGGCCAACGCAGATCTGCAGGCAGGCAGGGCTGACGCCGCAATTGACAAGCTGCATGAAGCCCTGAGCGCCGATCCAAATTCAGCCGAAGCCTACAACCTTCTCTGCCGCGTTGAATTCACGCTTCAGCAATTCAACGAGGCCGCGGGACACTGCGAAAAGGCGGTCAGCCTCGATCCACAGAACGCACGTTACCATCTCTGGCTGGCCCGGACCTACGGCGAGCGCGCCAGCCGGGCCTCATGGACCAGTGCCTTTTCAATGGCCAAGCACACACGGGAAGAGTTCGAAACGACCGTTAAACTCGATCCTCGCGACGGTGAAGCGCTTTCCGACCTGGGCGAGTTTTATACCGACGCTCCGGGCGTCGTAGGCGGCGGCACCGACAAGGCTGAAGAAATTGCAAAGCAGCTCGATCTGATCGACCCTGCCCGCGCCCATCATCTGCGCGGCCTCATCGCCGAAAAGCGAAAGGATCTCGCCGGCGCCGAGAAGGAATTCAAAGCCGCCACCACCGGCAATCGTCCCGCTGTGCCATGGACGGAGTTGGCCAGCTTCTACCGCCGCCACGAGCGCTGGGAGGATATGGAATCGGCCGTAACCAGCGCCGCCGCAGCAGCGGCCCGCGAAAAACACTCAGCCCAGGCGCTCTTCAACGCCGCATCTATTCTTGGCCGCTCCAACCGCCGCAGCGACCTGGCCATCAAGCTTTACGAGAGCTATCTCGCCTCTCCCGACAAGAGCGAAGAGGCTCCGGCCTTCGACGCGCTCACGCGTCTGGCCAAGGTTCGTAAGCAGGCCGGCGACACGCCTGGCGCTCAGCGCGACAGGGCAGCGGCTCTGGCTCTGGCCCACGACTACAAACCGGCGCAAGAGGCCAGGTTTTGACAGGAGCCGCGTACGTGAATATCCGCGATCCCCGCCGGCTCCCGGTTACTGCGCTTGCTGGCTTAGCACTGTCGCTTGTTGCGCTGCTGGCTCCGGCGCGGCTCCAGGCTCAGGTTTCGCTCGCCACCGTTGTGGAACTCGCCCAACGCAATAGCAGCGCCGTCAAGCTCGCACAGGCAGATTTGAATAAAGCCACAGCGCTGCTGGCCGAGTCCAAAGACGTCTACATTCCAAACCTGGTGCTCGGCTCCAGCATCGGTCCACCGTCGATCGGCTTTACCTTCAGCCAGCCCTCGATTGCCAATGCCACCATGCAATCACTTTTCTACAGCCACCCTCAGCGCCAATACATTCTGGCAGCGAGCAAAGGTATCGACGCAGCCACATTAAGCCTCAAGGACGCCAAGGAGCAGGCGTCCCTGGAAGCCTCAACGGAATACATCGAGCTTGACACCGTCAGCAGCGAACTCCTTGAAGGCCAGCAGCAAGCAGAATCTGCCAGCCGCCTCCTTGAGATCGAGCAACAACGCCAGGAAGCCGGCGTAGACCCGCTTAGCGAAGTCCTGCAGGCCCGCCTCACCGGCGCGCAGTTGAAACTCAGGACCATGCATCTGCAGTCGCGGGCCGCAACGCTCATCGGTCAGCTCTCGGCGCTTACCGGCCTGCCTGCCGCTTCTATTCGAACGCAGCACGCCACCATTCCAGAGGTTCCTGCCGTGAACGCCGACCTGCCCGCCAGCTCCGACGTTCTGCTCACTGCCGGAGTTCAGGCCGCCAGGGCCCAGGCTGCGTCACGGCAATTTCAGGCGAAAGGCGACTACCTCTCCACCAAGCATTGGCCGGTGATCGGCTTCGGCGCGCAATACAACCGTGACGCAACCTCGCTGAACAACTACAACACTTACTTCAGCGCCAAGAAAAAATTCAAGGCGGATAACTTTAACGCCGGTTTGAACATACAGATTCCCATCTTTGACATCGGCCGTCGCGACAAGTCTCGCGAAACCGCAGCCGACTCGCTCCGAGCTACCGTAGAGGCCGAACAAGCCCAGCGTCAGAATGACGTCCAGATCGCGACCCTTACTGGAAGCCTTCGCGAACTAAACGCCCTGGCAGAGGTCGCGAGTCTAAAGCAACAGATCTCTGCTGAGCAGCTCAAGGCCGTTCAAACCTCGCTCGAAACGGGAAACGGTGCTGGAGTCGAACCAGGGGCTACCCCGCAACAATCGCCAAAGGCGGAGCAACTAGCTCTCATCGATGTGCGGCAGAAGACGATCGAAGCCCTGGACTCTGGATTTGAGCTGACCAAAGCCCGGCTGAGTCTGTTGCGCGCTCTCGGCCACTTGGATGACTGGCTGAGGGGTTTACCGTCCAAATAATCAGCTTGAAAGTAGTAGACAGCAAGGTAATAAGGAATCAGTAACGGGCAAGGGGCGTCGAGTGGCCAGTCAAACTAGCCGCGATGCTAGAATAAGAGGGATGCCAATGTTATCGGAAACACCAACTGTGAAGACCGCACCGCTGAAAACGCTTCTGCTGAATCCCCCGTCATTTGAGAACTTTGACGGTGGCGCCAGCTCCCGCTGGCCCGCAACCCGCGAGATCGAATCCTACTGGTACCCGGTCTGGCTGGCCTATCCTGCCGGGCTGCTTGAGGGTTCGCGCCTGCTCGATGCTCCGCCGCACCACGTGAGCGCCGCCGAAACCATCGAGATCTGCAAGGGTTACGAGTTCCTCGTCCTCTTCACCTCGACCGTAGGCTGGGAAGGTGATCAGCGCCTCGCAGAAGCCATCAAGGCCGCCAACCCATCCATCAAGGTCGCCTTCGTCGGCCCGCCGGTGACCACCTCCCCGGATAAGGCCTTAAACGAGTGCAGCGCGCTCGACTTCATCTGCCGCCGCGAGTTCGACTACTCCGTCGTCGAGTTTGCCCAGGGCAAGCCTCTCAACGAAATCCTCGGCATCAGCTACAAGGTCAACGGCAAAGTTGTGCATAATCCCGACCGTCCGCAGATCGAAGACCTCGACGCCATGCCCTGGGCCACCAAAATCTACAAGCGCGACATGGACGTCACCCGCTACAACGTTCCCTTCCTGCTGCACCCCTACATCGCGCTCTACTCCACCCGCGGCTGCCCTGCACAGTGCACCTTCTGCCTCTGGCCGCAGACCCTGAGCGGTCACGCCTGGCGCAAGCGCTCCACCGATGACGTGGCCGCGGAACTGGCCTGGGCAAAAGAGAACTTCCCCCACGTCAAGGAGTTCTTCTTCGACGACGACACCTTCAACATTCAGAAGGCCCGCACCATTGAGCTCTGCGAAAAGCTGAAGCCGCTCAATCTCACCTGGTCATGCACCTCGCGGGTCACTACCGACCGCGAAACCCTCAAGGCCATGAAGGACGCCGGCTGCCGCCTGCTCATCGTCGGCTTCGAGTCCGGCGACCCGCAGATTCTCAAGAACATCAAGAAGGGCGCCACAGTCGAACGCGCCCGCGCCTTCGCCAAAGACTGCAACGACCTCGGCCTCGTTGTTCACGGCGACTTCATCCTCGGCCTTCCCGGCGAGACCAAGGAGTCGATCCAGAACACCATCAACTTCGCCAAGTCGCTCGACGTCGAAACCATCCAGGTCTCCATCGCCCACGCCTATCCCGGCACCGAGTTCTTCGATTACGCCGAGAAGAACGGCTTCATCACCAATCAGGACGCTATGAGCGACGCCGGCGGCCACCAAATGGCGCACATCGAATACCCTGGCCTGCCCAAGGAATATGTCCTTGAGATGGTGCACAAGTTCTACGACGCCTACTACTTCCGGCCCAAGGCGGCATTCCGCGTCATCTGGAAGGCAATCGTCAACCGCGATGTGCCTCGTCTCTACGTTGAAGCCAAGGCATTCCTCAAGCTGCGCTCACAGCGCAACAAGATGGTCAAGGACGCCAAGAAGCTCAACGGCAAGACCCCTGACCCAGTGAGCGCCGGAGCGTAATCCAAACTCAAAGCGGGTGCCCCAGGTCTCGAACTTGAGACCTGGGTTTTCACTTTGCCAATCACCAATGTGGGTTCCCCATCCCAACTACCACTTCCGGGGTGCCCCACCCTTCACGATTTTGTGAAGGGTGGGATAACAAATGTCCCAATCTCGCCTTTGCCTTTCCACCTTTAAGCGCAGTTTTATCGCGCTTAAGGGTGGGAATCCGCGAAAGCAAAATCGGATCCCGATGGCCCATCCCAGACTGAAACCAAACCAATACGCCATCCTCGGCCTGGTCGCTATCTGTGCTCCCCTCGGCGACACCCTGCTTGACCGTGGCATGAGCAAGATGCCCGCCATCTCCCTCGATCATCCCGGCCAACTGATCGCCGCCGTCTTCACTCCCTGGGTCGTCGCCGGCATCGCACTTCTCATCGGCTTCTTCGCCAGTTACCTCACCGCCCTCTCCTGGGCCGACCTCACCTACGTACTCCCTGCGACAGCCTTCGGCAACGTGATCGTGACTCTCTTTGCCCGCTTCTGGCTGCACGAGACCATCTCGCCCTATCGCTGGGCTGGGGTCGTGCTCATCACCATCGGTGTAGGATTCGTCGCCCACGGCCCATCCCTGACCGAGCGCCCTGCTGCTGAAAGCAAAGAGCAACTTGAGGCAACACAATGATCCAGTTGCCCACATCTCCGCCTGCCTACAGCCATTGGGCCGAGGCCGCCATGATCGCCGCCGTCGTGCTCAGCTCAACCACCGGTGAAGTGCTAACTGCAGCCGCCATGAAATCTATCGGCGATCTCGACGAAATCCGTGCCCGCTCCGGCCTCAAAGGCGCCATCCGCGCCGTCGTCACCTGCCCGCTTTTCTTCGCCGG
>Ga0070730_10003676_pt1 | contig 13700 bp, 9 predicted proteins | sample Coa_R1_3_FD_66447 | JGI IMG/M metagenome (GOLD analysis project Ga0070730, IMG submission 66447) | Surface soil microbial communities from Centralia Pennsylvania, which are recovering from an underground coalmine fire - Coalmine... | ecosystem: Environmental > Terrestrial > Soil > Unclassified ...
AGGCTGACCAGCGTGGTTTTGCCTGAGCCGGTCGGTCCGACGATGGCGAGGCTGCTGCCCGCGGGGATGCGCAGATTTATGTTGTGAAGAACCTGCTTGCCGTCGTAGCTGAAATTGAGTCCGCGAAATTCAAGTTCGCCCGTGACCTGCAGGTCGCGCGCTTCCGAGGCGTCTTGAATTTCAGGCTGCTCGTGCATGATTTCGTTGATGCGCACGAGCGAAGCGGTGCCACGCTGGAAGATGTTGATGACCCATCCCAGGGCGATGATCGGCCAGGTGAGTTGCATCATGTAGAACGCGAACGAAGTGAAGTGTCCGATGTCGATGCGGCCTTGGAGCACTTCGCGGCCGCCGATCCAGATGACGAGCACCATGGCGATGCCGAGCATGAGTTCGAGCGTGGGCCAGAGCATGCCCATGAGTCTCACGAGGCGCAGGCTGCGGCGAATGTATTCTTTGTTTTCCTTTTCGAAGGCGGCGATCTCGGCTTCTTCCTGGACGTAGGCGCGGATCAGGCGTGCGCCGGAAAAGTTCTCTTGCGCTCGGGCTGAGATGTCGGAGAACATCGCCTGGATCCGCTCGAAGCGCTCGTGAATCTGGCGGCCGAAATACTGGATCACGACGCTTGCGACCGGGAGCGGCAGGAATGTGTAGAAGGTCAGCTTGGGGCTGATGTGGATCATGAAGGCGAGCGCGCCGGCGGTGTAGACGATCGTGTTCGCTGAATACATGATCGCAGGGCCGAGCAGCATGCGGACGGCGTTCAGATCGTTGGTGGCTCGCGCCATAATGTCGCCAGTGCGATGGCGCTGGTAGTAGGAATACGAGAGGCTTTCAAGGCGGGCGAAAAGGTCGTTGCGGAGGTCGAACTCGATGTCACGGGAGACGCCAATCACGATCCAGCGGGTGAGAAATTGGAAGATTCCCTTACTGACCGCGATGGCAAGCAACTCTGCCGCATAAACGAAGAGCTTGTGGCGGGTGACTCCGTGGTCGAGATCCTGGGCGGCGCGGCCGATTACGAGCGGGAAGAGGATCCAGATTCCGTTGGTCAGAAGGACGCAGAGAGTGCCCGCGACGTAGCCCCAGCGATAGCGTTTCAGGTAGGGCAGCAGGGGGCGAAGGCTCTTGGGCAGCATGCAGGTTCAGTAGATGAAATTTTAGCAGGGGGGATGCAGGGTGAGCGAGGGAGTCCGGCCGCGCCGGGCGGACAGCCGAGGGCGGGTGTCCCTGGATACCCTTAGTCAGACGCGCTTTCGGGCGGGGTAACTCTTGGGATTGGCTTCTTGCCTGAGGTGTGCCTTCGAGGGAATCAAATCTCCGGCGAACGCGATCCATCCGACCAAGGCAACGACTGCGCTCCAGGCAGCGAAGAAGATCCATCCGGCATCGAACAGATAGTCACTCATCATCATGAGTGGTTCTCCTTGACGGGCGCGAGGCGGCCAGGCGGCCCTCCTCGCGCCCTCAACCAATGAACTCTCTTCTCTCCCGGAGAAAGAGAGCTCAACCCCTCAAAAAACCTATTCAGCGGGTGGGGCTGGCGGCGCGTCCTGCGAATGCTCCTGCATGTGCTTTTGCATGCGCGTTTCACGATTGGCTTCGAACTCTTTCATCTTGGTCTGCTGGTCGGGCGTCAGCAGTTGGTACATTTCGTTGTGAATGCGCGTCTGGGCCACGGTCATTTCGACGTCGACCTGAGCCTTTTGCGTAGCCAGGGCGCGAACCTTGGCTTCGTCGAAGGGGCCTTCCACGTACTGGCGAAGCTGCTGGTCGATCTGGTGCGATTGCTGGAACAGGGGCTTCATGGCCGGATGTTCCTTCTGCATGACGGCTTTCATCTGCGTCTTCTGCTCGTCCGTCAGGCCCAGATAGCGGGCCATGAACCTCATGTGGCCGTCCATGCCATAGCCGTGATGGGCGTGCATGGGATGCGGAGGCGGCGCATCGGCAGCGGTCTGCGACTTCGCGAGGGCTGAGCCGAGCATCACGGCCATAGCTGCGATCAGTATGCGGAAACGAATGGATTTCATCTTTGACTCCTAGAGTTCTCCCGGGTGCCCGGGCCAATGTGCGTACGAAGATAAGAACACGGGCGGGCGGGAAAAGGCGGTAAAGAGTCGGTCAAGCCGCGTAAAGTTTTGTCAAAGGAGCCAAGTTGGTGCGGTTGCGCTGGACGGGGTCGGGGGAAGGATTCGGGCGAACGAATGCGTCGGCCCCCGTGTTCGCGGGTTTGACAATTCTTTACTGCGAGGAATTCCCTACAGGTGCACAATGTTAGGGAGATGGAACGAATACTTGTCATAGACGACGATGTAGAACTGTGCCACCTGGTGGGCGAATATCTGAACGCAGAGGGCTTCACGGTGGAGTGCGTCCACGATGGGGAGAGCGGCCTGAAAAAAGCCACGGCTGGCGAGTATTTGCTGGCAGTGCTCGACGTAATGTTGCCGGGCATCAACGGATTTGAAGTGTTGCGCCGGATTCGTGCTACATCGCGACTGCCGGTGCTTCTGTTGACCGCGCGCGGCGAAGATGTGGACCGCATCGTGGGTCTTGAGATCGGGGCAGACGATTATTTGCCGAAGCCGTTCAATCCGCGCGAGTTGGTGGCGCGTATTCGCGCCGTGTTGCGGCGGACGCGTGCCGATGGCAGCGGGTCCGCTTCGGCGCCCGAGATGGTGAAGGTAGGCGATGTGGAACTCGATCCCGCGACGCGAACGGTGCGTCTCGAGGGGAAGCCGGTAGACCTGACGTCGGTCGAATTCAACCTGCTGGAAGTGCTGCTGCGCGAGGCGGGACGCGTAGTGCCACGGGAGCGGTTGGTGAATGCCGTATTGAGCCGCAAGTTCTCACCGTTTGACCGCAGCATTGATATGCATGTCAGCAAAGTGCGGAAGAAATTGGGCGATACGGACAGCGATGAACACATCAAGACCGTGCGTGGAGTAGGCTATATCTTTGCGCGTCCGCGGGAGAAGGCGAAGGTCATCTAGGGAAGCGGTGAGGGTGGGTTTGGCGGTCGTTCACGTATCGGTATCGTGGCAAGCGTAACTACAAGGTTTCAAGTTTCAAAGTTTCGTGGCAAGGCGGTGGCGGAATCTGAACCTTGTAACTTTGAAACCTGAAACTTCGAAACCTGAAGCTTTGAAACCGAACTTTTGATATGAAAAGCCTGTTTCTAAGAATTTTTCTGTCGTTCTGGATGGCACTGGCGTTGTTTGTGGCGCTGGCCATTCTAGTGACGCTGGCGTTCCGTCCGCGAAGCGCGACCTGGGAAGCGCTGCGCATCACGGTTCTCAACGACGCCGTGACTGCCTACGAAGAAGGCGGTGCGCAGCAACTGCAGCACTATCTGATGAACCTGGAGAAGACGCAGAATTTGCGCGCCTATTTGTTTGACGAGCACGGACTGGAAGTTTCGGGGCGCGCGGCGCCGGACTGGGCCATACGGGTGGCGGCGGGCGGTCCACGCACCCCACGGGACGGATTTATTTTCCCGGCGCCGCCGGTACAGCGCGATTCGCGGGCGTCTTCCGATGGCAAGCATCGCTACACGGTGGTATTGGGATTGCCGCCGGGGCCGCGAGTCTTCTTTGGCCCGCGAGGCATGCCGGTTCCGGGATTGATCATCGCGATTATTTCTTCCGGGCTGGTGTGTTATTTCCTCTCGTGGTATTTGACCAAACCGATTGTGAGGTTACGCGCGGCAACTCGACAATTGGCGGCAGGAGACCTTGCCGCGCGCATTGGAGCGCCGACAGGGCAGCGGCGTGACGAAGTGGCTGGGCTCATGCGCGATTTTGACACCATGGCGGAACGCATCGAGACGCTGATGAAGGCACAGTCGCGTCTGCTCAACGATATTTCTCACGAACTGCGGTCGCCGCTGGCGCGGTTGAATGTGGCGCTGGGATTGGCACGTCAACGTGCGGGCGTGGAGAGCGCCGACATGCTGGACAGAATCGAGCTGGAAGCCGCCCGGCTCAACGAGTTGATCGGGCGCATTCTAACGCTGGCGCGGCTCGAGGACGGAGAACAACGCGTTCCGCAGACTCCTGTGCCGCTGGGCGAGTTAGTGGCCAACGTCACCGAGGATGCGGAATTTGAGGCGCAGGAGCGGCACTGCCACGTGCATACAGTGATCCCTGAAGGCGATTGGGGAGTGCGCGGGAATGATTCGCTGCTGCATAGCGCGGTGGAGAACGTGGTGCGCAATGCGATCCGTTACACGCAGGAAGGTACAACGGTCGAGATCGAACTCGCGAGTGAGCAAGGGACTGAGGGACGTGAGGCAGTGCTCAAGGTGAGTGACTCAGGACCGGGAGTTCCGCCGGATGCTCTGGAGAAACTTTTCCTGCCGTTCTACCGCCTGGATGATGCGCGTGGACGCCTGACGGGCGGAGTTGGCTTGGGTCTCGCCATCACCGAGAGAGCTGTACGTTTCCATGGTGGAAAAGTAACGGCGTTCAATCGCACGGGTGGGGGACTGCGAGTGGAGATTCGGCTGCCGCTCATCGCCGGCGCCGGCGGAAGTGCGATCGCAGGCGTCAGACCTCAGACGTCGGATGTGGGGCTGTCGAAGGTGTGAGGGAGCCGGCTCTCGGCTTCCGGCGGCAGGACTCGGACCTCGGACCTCGGACCTCAGACCTCAGACCTGGGGTCGCCTTGAAGGATGCATCGCTGCTCTGCCGGCAAAAGCAGGTTCCTCCGCCTTCGCTTCGCTCAGGGGTCGGAATGACAACAAGTAAAACTAGTAGACGTCCGAAATCTCAGCGCCGAGGTCTGACGCCCGACGCCCGATGCCCGACACCTGACGCCCGACACCTGACGGCTGGCCCGAACCTCTCGTATACTGTAAACGGCTAATGTGGCGGGGCAACTCCGAGGCGCTTGCAAGGTTCCAATCAGTCTTGATGGGAGTTTGCTCTTCCCGGACTTTGCTGATACATAAATGGGTTGAGAATTTCCCGCGTTTCCCAGAATGCTAGGACCCGGTCGCCGGGGCGTCGGGTCTGTGTGCGCGCGTAACCCACACAAATACATGGAGATCAACGAGAGAATGTCGAAAAGATTCGCGTGGCTGCTGGGGGTGGTGACACTGGTTTCGATGGGTTTGCTGATCGCGTGCGGAAGCAACTATAACCGGTCGTCGGATGGACTGGTGCTGGTGGCGAGCCAGGGTTCAGGGCTGATCGAGTCGTTCAGCTTTAGTCTGGCGAGCGGCAACATCTCAGAGATCAGCAACCCACCTTCGAGCACGTCTACGCAAACCTGCGTGATGAACGGCCTGCCCTCGTCGATTGTGATCGACTCGACTGGGTCTTTTGCCTATACCATCATCAACGCGAATTCCTTGTGCACGGGCAGCGCCAACGGCATTGCGACTCTGAAGGTGAATTCCAACGGAACGATTACGCCAACGGGAACGCTGGTTTCGTTTAACGCGGGAACGGTGGATGGATCTCCGGTTGCGGTGGTTCCTTATATGATGGTGACCGACGCCGCGAAGAAGTTTTTGTTTGTGGCTAACCGAGCTGTCGCGCAGGGCGCTACCACCTTCCCGGGTTCGGTTTCTGTATTTTCCATCGGGAGTGGGACGGTAACCGAGGTGGCAGGATCGCCCTTTTTTGCGACAAACCCGGCGACGACGCTTTCTCAACCGAGCATGGATTTCGTCGGGGTCGCGCCGACGCCGACGGTCTTTCCTCAATCCGGTATCAATGGATTGAGTGGCTCGGTTTGTTCCGACACGGGGAATAGTGCGCCGACCACGCAGTACCTTTACGCGGCGGATGCCCTGGGCAATCAGGTTTTCGAGTTCCAGGTCGATACATCCTCGGGAGTTTTGACGTATCCGGGCGGCGCGACCGCAGCGTTGGTTAAAACGGCTGATACCTTGCCGGGCGGAGTGGCGGTGGATCCTTGCAACCGGTTCGTTTATGTCAGCGACGAGGGAGCGAATAAGGTCAGCGCGTACACCATGTGCAACGGAGCGCTGACGCAGTCGCCAACGTGTCCGGCGACGGATGGTCGTTTGGTGGAAGTGGTGGGTTCGCCTTTTTCGCTGGCCAGCAGTGCGAATAGCCCCGGGCCTATCGTGGTCGATCCATCCGGAAGGTTTGTTTACGCGCTCGGTTTTAACGGAGGAATTTCGACGTTTAAGATCAGCCCGATATCGGGGAGTCTTACGGCCTCCGCGACCGTGGTAGCGACGGGCAGCCAGCCTAAGGCGATCGCGATTCGCGCCGACGATAACTGGATGTTCGTGACGAACTACAATTCTCAAACCTTGTCGCAGTACTCAATCGTGCCCGCCACGGGCGTGCTTTCGCCGCTGCCGGCGATTCAGACGGACAACTATCCGTGGGGCGTAGCGGTAAAGTAGGCGGCGGGCGCCGGGCGGCGGGGTGCCGGACTTCAGACCTCGGACTTCGGACTTCGGACCTCGGACCTCGGACTTTAGACTGTAGCTCTTCAGGCGCGGACCTCCCGTCTGCCGGTTTTCCTACGTTGGTACCTTCAGAATTAAATAGCCACCCACCAGGATGAAGATCATATCGGGCGACCATGCGGCGAGGGCTGCGGGGAGCAGGCTTTGGTCCCCCATGGCTTCGAAGAATCGCGTAACGACGATATAGAAGACGGCAATGCCGACCGCCACGGCGACTCCCGTAATCGCTCCCCTCTTTCCGGTTGAAAGCGAGAAGGGGATGGCGAGCAGGGCCATGATCAGTGTGATCAAGGGGTACGAGAGTTTTTCGTGCAGGCGCATGCGAAGGCGCACCACGTCGAAGCCGCTCTGCTGCAGATCGCGGATATAACGTCGCAGCTCCTCGTAATTCATCTCGTTGTACTGCTTCACTTCCTTCTTGAAATAAGACGGCGTCTCGGGGAGCTCGGGGAAAGTGGCCACGTCGAAGGGGCGATAGTTGACGATGGCGGAGTGGTTGAGCGTGCGATCCCATCCCTGCTCGTATTCCCAGCGATTCAAGTTTTCGGCCCAGTGGGCGCGGTCCGCATGAACGCGGCGGGTGAGCGCGAAGGTGGCGCGGTCGAGCTGAAAGACGGTGAGGTTGCCGAACTGATCGCGGTCGGGATCGAAGAACTGGTAGTAGTAGATGTCACTGTGCTGGCCGAAAATCCATTTGCGATCGGGACGCAAATAAGTTTGCGCCGGCTTGCCTTTGATCTGGTTGTGGAGCGCCTCTTGCCGCTTGTTGGTGTGAGGCAGGTAGAACTGGTCGGCGAAGAAGAGAGCGACTGCGAGGACGGCGGCGGCAAAGACGACTGGAGTGACGATGCGGTAGATGCTGGTTCCGGTGGCTTTAATCGCGGTGATTTCGTTGGAGCGCTGCATGAGACCGAATGTGACCAGCACGGCGAGCAGCATCACCAGGGGCGCTACGTTGTAGAGGAGGTAGGGCGTTACGTTGAGCAGGTACTCGGCGACGACCGTGGGGGGAATCTGGTTGCGGAGAATGTCTCCAAGAAGTTCGAACAAAGTGAAGACAATGACCAGCACGAGAAAAGACGAAAGAATCATTCCCAGGTAGACGAAGAAATCGCGCAGGACGTAGTCATCGATTAGGGTCGGGAAGCTGGCGCTGAAGACGCGGCGGCGAGTGGAGGCGCGCTCGAAGGCGTTTTCACGGCGGCGTCCCACGGCGACGGGGACGCTGGCAGCATCCTGCTTCCAGGCGGCGCGGAACGACGTGAGTTCAAAGGGACGCTTCTCGGCGCGCAGCAGCAGGAAAATCCCCAGGCCTAAAAAGACAAAGTCGGCCAGCCACGCTCCGAACCATGGGGAGACTCTGCCCTGGCGCGCCAGTGAAACTCCGACGAGGGAGATTACGTAATACACGAAGACGAGGAGGATGGTGAGAACGAATCCGCCAGATTTGCCGCTCTTCTTCGATGACAGGCCCAGGGGAATGCCAACGAGCGCGAGAACCAGGCAGGCGGTGGGCAGCGCGAAGCGTTTGTGAAAGGCGATGAGATACCAGCGGGCGGTGACAGGATCGGCGCGGGCTATTCTCTGCCAGAGAGTGCGTGTACCGATCACTTCGGCAGGCAGCGATTCATCCGGCTTGCTTTCCGTAGAGGGCAGATCGATGGGTATATCGGTCTGCTCGAAAGTGGAGATTTGATAATGGTCCGGATCTTTGGGATCGGTTTCGTGGGCGGAGCCGTCGATCAAGTGGAGGTGGAGGCGGTCCTGGCCTTCACTCACGACGATGCCCTCGCGGGCCAGAGTGATCTTGGGGTTGGTGGCGTCGCTCAAGTCGGCCATAAAGACGCCCTTCCAAACGGCCGCACCTTGCGCGTTCTTCACGTCTTGCACATAGAGGACGATCTTGGGAAATCCCTCGTAGAAGACGCGGGGTTGAATTTCGAACGAAACCTGGGAGCCCTTAAGGCGGTCTTCGAGATGGCCCAGAGCGGCTTGTGCTCGGGGGGCGACGTACAGGCCGTTGGCCATTGCCATGAGCCAGGCAGCGATGACAAAGATTGAAAGTGAGCGAAGGAAACTCCAGATGCCCATGCCGCTGGCGCGCATGGCGGTGATTTCGCTGTCGGCAGCGAGGCGGCTGAGGCCGATCAGAATTCCAACCAGCACACTCATGGGCAGCGTGTAGGTCAGCGCGAGCGGAACGGTGTAGAAGAAAATTTCGGCGACGCTGGGAAGGGGAGCGCTGGCGCGGACAACGAGTTCGAGAATGCGTCCGAGGTCGCGCGTGAACAGGACGAAGGTAAAGATCGCCGCCCCAATCAGGGCGTGAGCCGTCACTTCCCGTAAGATGTAGCGGGTCAGAATCCGCATGTGAGACGCGCTGAAAGCGAGCATAGCACGGCGGCGCGGGTTGCAACCGTTAACAGGGTGTCACTATTGCGACAACAGCGGGAAGCAAAACGATGGCTGGGTTGCTTGAATCCGGTGGCTACGGCATTGCACAATGCGAACTCCTGTCTTCGAAGATAGCTTTTTTCTCTAACTCCTGGGGGATGATGAATGACACGTACTCGCTACGCGGCCTTGTGCGTTTTGGTCGTAACAGTTGTCGGTTTGGGTAATCTCGCTGGACAAATCTCGCCAGAAATTCGGGAGACGTCGAACAAGCTGGTGGGATCGGTGTATACGGGGCCATCGATGGAAACGCTGCGCGAGTTGTCCGACGGATTTGGCGGGAGGCTGAGCGGGTCTCCGGCGCACAATCGCGCAGCGGAGTGGGCTCGAGAGAAGTTCCGCAGCTTCGGCATTCGAAATGTACGGCTGGAGTCGTTCACCATTCCCAACGGATGGCTACGCGGGATGGCGCACGGTGAGATGCTGGCGCCGCTGGCGCGGCCGCTGTATCTCGCGTCAGTCGGGTGGTCGCCCTCGACACCTGACGGCGGGGTGAAGGGCGAAGTTGTGGTGATTGACGAGGTGTCGGGCCCCTCCATCAAGGCGAAGTCAGCGCAGCTCAAGGGCAAGATCGTAATGCTCGATACGGAGAAAATTTTCGCCGATGGCTGGACCAAGGTGATTGGCGCTCTGATCGCGGCTCAGCAACTTTTCAAAGACGCGGGAGTCGTGGGCATGATGTTCCCGGATTTTGATAAGGGCAACGTGCTGAACGCGTTTTCTCCTGAGTGGGGAGGGCGATTGCTCGTGCTTCCCGGGGCGGTGCTAGGTCTGGAAGATTCGTTGTTGATTCGGCGGCTGCTGGAAAAAGGTCCGGTGAACGTTCAGTTCGAATTACACAATACGACCTCAGGGCCGACGCAAGTCAACAATGTGGTGGCGGAGATTGGCGGCGATCAAGAGGCGGACGAATGGATCATCCTGGGCGCGCATCTGGATTCGTGGGACTTTGGCACTGGCGCGGAAGACAACGGGGCCGGATCGGCCTCGGTGCTCGAAGTGGCGCGCGCGATTGCCGCGCTGCGCAAGGCTCCGCGGCGGTCGATTCGGTTTGCGTTATGGGGAGGGGAAGAAGAGGGGCTGCTGGGTTCCACCGCCTATGTGCAGGCTCATATCAACGAGATCGGCAAATGCGTTGCTGTTCTGAATAACGACAACGGGCCCGGGCATCCCAAAGGATGGAAAGTTGAGGCGCGGCGAGACGTGAAAGAAGCGATGCAGCCGATCAGCGACTCGCTCTTGAAAGATATTGGCGGCGGAGGGCTGTCGCTCGAGGTTACGTACGACACCGACCACGGGCCATTCATGTTGCAGGGAGTTCCGGCACTCGATCTGTGGGTGGATGGGACTCATTATGATGAGGTTCATCACAAGGCGGGCGATACGTATGAGAAGGTGGATCCCGTAGATTTCAAGGCCGGATCGGCGATTTTGGCGGCGACTGCATGGGTGATTGCGCAAGAGCCAAAGCCGATTGCAGGGCACATTGATCATGCGACGGTGACTGAGATTGTGAAGAAATTGGGGTTGGAAGAGTTCTTACCTACTGTGGGGCAATGGAAGCCGTAGGGCTTGGGCTAGAGAAGCCAGCTAAGTCTGTAGGGTTGGCTAGCTCGGAACCGACACCCCTTGGGGTGCGTATTGAACTGAGAGTCGATCGATAGGTAAGGAGCGGCCAAATGGAATCCGTCACTGCGGAGCCGGATCTGGGTCAGGCTAGTTCGCGTCCTAGCGTCGATATGTGGGCGCTGGTGGGGATTGCCGCTGCCGTAGCGTTGGTGCATGTGGTCACTAACGGGCGTTACGGGCTTCATCGAGATGAGCTGCAGGTGCTGAGCGATGCGCGGCACCTGGATTGGGGATTCGTTCCGTATCCACCGCTTACACCGTTTGTGGAGCGGATTGCTCTGTCTCTCTTCGGGCTGTCTCTGGTGGGGCTGCGGATGTTCTCGGTCATCGCGCAAGCTGCGGCCGTTGTGGTCACTGGTTTGATGGCTTACGAGCTCGGCGGAGGGCGGTTGGCGCAGGTGACCGCAGCCCTGGCGATTGCACTCTCGGGGCTACCTCTGTTTGAGGGAACAGAATTTCAATACACGACGTTTGATTATTTGTGGTGGACGCTGATTGCCTACTTCGTGATTCGCCTGTTGAAGACGGAGAATCCGCGGTGGTGGCTAGCGATTGGGGCCACGATTGGACTTGGGTTCCTGACGAAATACACGATGGGGTTCTACCTCGCCGGAATTTTGGGCGGAGTGGCGCTGACACGCGCGCGGCGTTATCTGTTCAGTGGATGGTTCTGGGGCGGAATGGCGCTGGGGTTTTTGATTTGCCTACCCAATCTGATTTGGCAGATCCAGCACGGATTTATTTCGCTGCACTTCCTCCAACATATCCACAAGCGCGATGTGCGTCAGGGACGCGCGGACGGATTTCTCCTGGATCAGTTCTGGGTTTGCACGAATACGTTTTCGGCGCCGTTGTGGATCGGGGGATTGCTGGGATATCTGTGGGACCGGCGCTATCGCATGCTGGGCTGGATGTACCTGATCCCGCTGGCGCTGTTCATGGTAGGAAAAGGACGCGGATATTATCTGGGCGGCGTGTATCCCATGTTATGGGCGATGGGCGCGGTTTTGGGAGAACGATGGGTTGCGTCGATGTCAAAGGCGCCGCGGCGGGTGGTCCAGACTGTCTTTTTTGTTGGACTCGCGGCCTACGGGCTGATTTTTTCCGCGATCGTTCTTCCGCTGGCCTCAGGCGGACGGCTTAAGCAATTCGCCTTGAAGAACAACGGCGATCTGCGGGAAGAGATCGGATGGGATGAGCTCGTGAAATCGGTTGCGGACATTCGCGATTCACTGCCGCCGGAGGAGCGTGGGAGTCTGGGTGTCATCGTGGGCAACTACGGTGAGGGGGGAGCAATCGAGATTCTGGGACCGGCTTACGGCCTTCCGCTGCCCATCAGTCGAACCAATTCGGCGTGGCTGCGCGGGTATCCCGATCCGCCGCCGACAACTTTGATTGTGGTGGGGTGGTCGCGGAAAGAAATGGAGGCATTCCGTTCGTGCCGGCTGGCGGGGCATAACGGAAATTCTTTGGGCGTTAAGAATGAGGAGAGCGAGGACCATCCGGATATTTACGTTTGCGCCGGGCCGACCAAGCCCTGGCCGGAGTTCTGGAAGGAGCATCAGGCATTTGGGTGAGCGCAGGAGCAGGCACGCCTAAGACTCGCGCGAGGCCTGCCGCTCTGCAATTTCGTGTTCGTTTCGAGCGATTCCCCACCACAAGAGCAGCATTCCGGCAATGAAGATTCCGTAGCCAGGGGAGAGATATGTGTGCAGAATCCAGAAAGCGAATGCGTTAAGAAATATCGGAAGATAAAACAGCATGATGGCGACGTGAGCCCGGTCGCGATTCGCCCGGCTGTCGAGGCTGTACATCAACCATATAGCGGCAGGGACAACCCAGACCAAGAGCCAGAGGGCTAATGCGCCCCAGGACTGCAGTAATTGCATGATGATATTTCCGATGGCGCAATTTGTGATTTCAAAAAGGGCAATCGCTCCGGCCAAGATGGCGAGAGTTCTGCCGGTTCCCGCGCTTCTCGATCGCTGCCACGGCAGAATTCTCACCAAGGCGAGGATTGCAACGAGAAGGCCCAGCACATATACCGCGCGGTGTGTACGCAGTAAGGGGCCCTGAAGCGCAGGCTGGTTAATACCTTCTACCGTGGGCCAGACGTAATTGCCCGCGAGAATCTCATAGCCTTTATATTCCGGCCCAAAGATAGTCCCGCTCACGACGATTAACAGGCTCGACAGTGCCAACAGCGCGCCAATGACTACGGCGCGTTTCACTCCCAGCAGGTCCACAAGCCAGGTGCCCCAGGTTTTTAAGGCAACCCTGACTCGATCACGCCATCCTGAGAGTGCCTTGGCATCAGCATCAGGGATGGTCCAGGAGAGATATTTTTCGCTGGCCACCGCGCAGGCCGCCAGCAGCCAGCAACACGCGAACACCAGAGCGACGGCAACAGGAACACTAATGTACGAGTAATTGACCCAGATCGCGCGGGTATACGCACCAACGATCACAATGGTCGCGAAGAAGCTGGATAGCAGGGTGAAGTCTGACCAACGCTGACGCATGGTGCGGCTTTGATCGAGAGGGATCTCATGCAGCGCGTCGGGCAGGCACCACAGATAGCCGAAGCCGTAAATCACTGCCGGACCCAGGAACCAGCCAAGAACCATGAGGCTCAACTGAAAATCGTTTTTGATCCAATTCGTAATGCCGAAATAAAAACCAGCGATTGCCAGGACAAGGACGCTAAACTCAACCAGCCACCGCTTCCAAGTGGTCCCGGCGTGACCGTGATGGACAAGGTGAACGTGCGCGCTCATAGGAAACTCCCTTCGAACAACTCCGAACAACCGATCACTCCCACTTCATCGCGGGTGAGGCGGTCTGTTGAAGGTACTGAAATAGAATTCCGAGCTGATCCGGGCTCGCGCAGAATTTGACCTTCTTACCGAAAATCGTCTTCTCGGAAAACTCCAGCTCGTGGCATGTGGGGCCAGGTGTGGTCTTAGTGCCCAAGATCGTGCCTGTGTGACTGAATCGAATCAGGTTGCGAACCGGCACCTGAATATTGGGGCCTACCTGATCCAGCCGCTCGAACTCCATTTGATCTTTGCTGAGCAGAATCGCATCCGGGTCAGCGGCTGCGATAGAGATTCGGATGGGCTGCGAAAGATCCAGAGGAGGCGGTTGTGCCTGTAGCAGGCGG
>Ga0070730_10003677_pt1 | contig 13700 bp, 14 predicted proteins | sample Coa_R1_3_FD_66447 | JGI IMG/M metagenome (GOLD analysis project Ga0070730, IMG submission 66447) | Surface soil microbial communities from Centralia Pennsylvania, which are recovering from an underground coalmine fire - Coalmine... | ecosystem: Environmental > Terrestrial > Soil > Unclassified ...
GCCCGCTCGATACGCCGCCATTGCATCAAGGGCTCACCCTCACAACCCTGCCCGAAGCTCACTATGGCGTCCTCAGCCCCTTCCAGATGCGGCAGCGCAACCTCCACAATCTCATCGACAGTGGGAATAAAGGTCAGGCGATCCTGCGGTGAGATCAGATCCTCCTCTTCCTGCTTCGAGATACAGCCGATGCAACGCGCATTACACCCTGGTGAGACCGCAATCGCCATCTCCCAGCGCCCAAAGAAAAGGTTGCTCGCCGTGGGGCAGGAATAATCCAACGCGCAATGAGCGTGCTGAGCAATCACACGATTCTGCGGATAGGCCGTCTGTTTCTCATGTACCAGGCGCGCCAGTTTCTGGGCATTGAAGGCGCGGGGATGCCACTTGTGGGGATCATCAGTCTTCACAGCGGCCACGTAGAGCCGACCATTCAGGCCAGCAACGGCGCTATAGCCAAAAAAGGGCAGCGGTTCCGTACCCTCAACCTTTTCATAGGCTGGCAACAAGACACGGGTGTAGCCAATAGGCAACAAAGCGGCAACCGCCCAACCACGTGATCGGGGCAGCACCCGCTGCTCGCCGCTGCGTTTACGACCCACCGCTAAGCGATCAGGCATCATTGAAAGTGTGGCTCCATCGGGGAGCGGTATCAGATCAGCCACTTCCAGCGGACGATTCCCAAAGGCCAGCGCCTGCAGGCGTGGATCCTCACGAACCTCCCCCTCAGGGGTACAATAAAGCAGATATGGAGTTGGCATTGTTATCCTTTATATATGCAGCCTCTGTGCTGCTAGTGCATGGGTGGAGGGGTCGCTGGAACGCGCGGGCTGGTTGGGCGCTCCTCAGAAATCTCATCATCAAAAAATCTTGGAAACCCGCCGGTAATTCCTGCCTGTGAATGGGTAGACACACGCTGTTCCAATTCTCGGGTATCCTCATATACAAAACTCAGCAGGATATGGTTACCACGCATACTCTGACACATATGACGGATACGTGGATGCTCCCCCTCCATCCAGGCATTGACTACGGCTTCAAGCGCGGACATATTATCTCCGCACATAGCGCTATCAAAGCCTTTAAACCTGTACACCAATCTTATCCTTTCAGCTGGCAAGTGCGATTATGCCACGCATCAACGGACCTCTTCCGTGATAACCGCTGACTATTGTATCATTCTATTATCTACTTTACCACAATTTCTAGAGAGAGGATGCACGATGCCACAAGAATACCCTATATTGGAATTTGACGAGACGCCAGAAGCGATGATAGAACCAGCGCACCTGATTAAGGCTATCGCTATACCTGAGCATGCTGTGGCCTGTTTCTTTCAGGATGTAATCACGCAACTCTCCCAACGACATGCTACACGTGTTATCAAACATTTGAGAAGCGAAATCGGCACTCATCCAATCTATGAAATAGACATTGAGGGCAGACCTTTGACCGTCTTTCATCCTGGGGTCGGAGGGCCGCTGGCGGCGGCTCTACTGGAAGAGGTGATCGCGTTAGGCTGCAAAAAATTTATTGCCTGCGGCGGCTGTGGAGTGCTCGATGGTGCGCTAACAGTCGGGCATATTGTTGTGCCGACCACAGCCATACGCGACGAAGGTACATCCTACCATTATTTACCTCCAGGGCGTGAGGTTTCCGCCAACCCGCAGGGAATAGCTGCTATTGAACGGGTGCTACAAGCACATAATCTAGAGTATAAGACAGGCAAAACCTGGACAACAGATGCAATATATCGTGAAACATTGAGCAAGATCCAGCGCCGCAAGCAGGAAGGGTGTTTGACTGTTGAGATGGAAGCAGCTTCATTTTTCGCCGTTGCCCAATTCCGCGGCGTGCAGTTCGCGCAACTCCTCTATGGAGGCGATGATATTAGCGGCGAACAGTGGGACTCCCGCAACTGGGACAAACATGTCTCTGTACGCGAAAAACTGTTCTGGCTCGCAGCAGAGGCCTGTCTGACACTCTAGGCAAGCCTGTAGCATGTTTATTGCCATTCAGCTTGTCTCTCTGCATATGTCCTTTTGAATAGATGTGGTAATGGCTTGCCAAGCCATTACCACATCTATTCAGGAGAAGTGTAATGTTCATTTGAAGCCGTCCCTAAGCCTTTCTGACTTCGACCCCCAGATGCTGCAACTCCTCAAAGTAGTCGGGATAACTTTTAGCGATATGTTCGACACCGGAGAGCGTCAGACCACGCCGGCTGCGCAGAGCAACAATGGAAAGGGCCATGAGGAGGCGATGATCGCTATGCCCGTCAACCAGCACGCCTCCCTCTACTCCTTCGGGCCGACCCTGAACAATAATGGAATCTTGCCTGGGGGTCACGGCACAGCCCGCGCGACGCAGTTCGGCGCACAGGTCGTCGATGCGGTCGGACTCTTTGTAGTGCAGGCTCTCGATATTGTAGAAGACGCTTTTCCCTTCAGCAAAACAGGCTGCGGCAACCAGGACGGGGATACAGTCAATAATTCGATCTCCATCCACTTCAACGCCTCGTAAACGGCGACCACCATGCAAAGTCACCATATCCCCATCGACGCGCAGGTCAGCGCCCATGGCATGAAATACCGACAACAACTCGTCCCCTACTTCATCACCTGGTCGCAGGCGCGTGAGGGTGATCTTACTGCCTGGATCGTTGGCGACCGAACAGAGAGCCAGCAGCGTCGCTGCAGAAGGATAATCGCCGGGCAGCACATAGCGAGCTGGGCGATACTGCTGTCCTGCCGCGATAAAAAAACGGCGGAGATCCTGGTCATGCTCAATCATAATCCCAGCCTCTCGTAATACATCCAGGCTGGCATGGATCAGCGGCTGCGACTTCAACTCATCCACCACCACAATCTCCAGAGGCTCCCCGATCAGGGGGGCAAGAAAGAGCAGCGAACTGAGGTATTGTGAGCTGCGCGCGCCCGAGATAGTAACCCTGCCACCATGCAAATGTCCGCCGCGAATGGTGATGGGGAGGCAGCCTTCTGGTCCCGTTCCCTCACAGGTAGCCCCTAATGTGGTCAGCGCCTCTAATAATTCGCGGTTAGGTCGCTTCCCCAGCGATTGTGGGTGACTGGTCACAAAGGTCACCTCTGGCAGGAGCGCGGCCAGACCAAGCAACAGGCGCAGGACAGCTCCCGCATTTCCCACATCAATGGTAACAGGCCCATTACTGCGCGGACGTCCTATCCCACGCACGCGTAGCGTGTGCTGCTGCTCATCCTCCCAGGTTAGCTCAGCCCCCAGCGCACGACAACCGCGAAAGAGCGCCTCACTATCATCGCTGCTAGCTGGCAAAACGACCTGACTCTCGCCTTCAGCCAACGTCGCTGCCAATAGATACCGCAAGGTAAAATATTTGGAAGAGGGAACCTCTGGTGCGCCATAGAGTAACTGCGTTGGGGCGATATACAACTTTTGGGTGGGTATTGTGGAGATCCGATTTGTATCCTCTAACATTATTATCTCTTCTAAATGTTTGTTCTGTACTACATATTCTATTTAGGCCTGAATGAAGGCCAGAGCGTCTTTGCAGAGGAAACTGGCACGACAAATTGCCAGTTTCTCGTTGCTTGTGGCCTTTATTTTAAGCTATTTTGTGACCAAACGTCGAGTGCAAGCATATTTTTTATAACATCCAACCTCATCAACGCTATGTGTTTGTTCGTGCTTATTATATAAATTGCCATCACACTGTGCTATGCAAAAATATTACACTGTTATTACAATTGCAATTAAAAAATATTGGTATTATTTAAAGTCAAAAATGTAACACTTCATTGTAATTAGATATACAATCTGTTATAATCGAATCACCCCTTAAAAATAACGATCGGAGGTAAAGAAGAGCGTGCAGCAGCAACATATCGTTATTGTAGGTGCAGGTATCATTGGACTTTCTACCGCTTATGCCCTATTAAAACAAGGCATGAAACATGTAACCATTCTGGAGCAGGCGGGGGTAGATCATCAACGTAGCACCTCTCGTGGTTTGTCTCGTTTATTGCGTTTTGAGTATGGAGCAGATGGATTCTATTCAGAGTTAGTAAGGTTAAGCCTGTATCGTTGGAAGAACCTGGAGCGTCACTCGCAGCGCACTCTGTATACCAAAACGGGTATGCTCATGCTTGGGGAAGAGGGCGACAACTTCACCAGGTCTAGTTATCATGTTTTACGCTCATTAGGATTGGCAACAAAACATCTCTCACGTCACAGCTGCACTCAACAATTTCCTCAATTTAACACACAAGCCTATAATCTCTTTACCTATAGTGAGGAGGCAGGCTTGTTACAGGCCTCCATCTGTTTACAGACATTAAGAGATCTCGTTTGTGATCTTGGCGGAACCATCTGTGAAGCACAGCGTGTCAACCGGCTAAGCACGGGAAATCAGTTACAAACCTTACGTCTTCATCTCAGTTCAGGAGAAGAAGTACGAGCAGATCGTATTGTACTGGCCACTGGTCCCTGGGTACACCACTTGCTGGGCGATCTGCGTCTACCCGTCCGCCTGACCCGTCAGTACCTGCTCTACTTTGCGCATGTGGCGACATCGGCTTTCTCACTACAGATCTTTCCAGCATTCATGGCGAACGATCTCTATGGTCTTCCTCTGCATAATAGTTGCGCGGGACAGGGGCCAGCCTGGCTCAAAGTGGCGTCCCACGCATTTGGGGCAGACGTCGAGCCAGATGACTATCCAACGATAGATGAACATAGTATCGCGCAGGTAAAGAGTCATATTTACGATCTCTTGCCGGCTTTAAGCAAGGCAAAACTTGCACATATCGACGCCTGTATGTACGATGTCAGCATTGATGGAGATTTTATTCTCGACTACCTGCCAGATGATCCACGGGTGATCTTCGCTACAGGTTTGACTGGTCATGGGTTTAAGTTTGGCCCATTATTAGGAGAAATTTTAAGTAGTATGGTTCGCAATACTGAGCCACCAGTAGTATTAACGCGCTTTCAGATAGCTCGTTTTGGGCAGCGATGGAGCAAGGAAGCAAGTTCGGTTGCATGAAGCACTCTCTTTTGAGGGTAGCCAATCTTCCAGGCTATTCAAAAGTCGCATAGGAGGACCCCTTATGAGCCTCCTATGCGAGAGAAAGCAGCAATTCTACTACTGAAATATATAGGAGCTGAGATAGAGAGTGATAATGACTACCGTAGTGACCAACGTTACCACTAATCCAACGAGTGAGAGCCAGACACCCCACGACGCTATGTTGCGCAACGCCACGACACGACGACCGGCAATCCCCATCGCCAGGCCCGCCAGAGCAATAGGAAAACCAGCAATAGGAAAAAAACCAGTGATAATACTCAAAATACCCAGGATGAAACTCGTCATAACAAGGTTTCGCTCGCTCTCCGTTGGTCGAGCTAACCGAGCCGGCACTTTCTGTAAGAAACCCAGATACGTATTTCGCTGCAACTGGTTTTTCCATTCCAGAATACGCATCCGTCGCTCATGTGATGATTGAGTTGTCATAGTCATCACTCAGCCTCCCTCAATTGCATCACCATGCCTAGACCTCCCATTAACAAGGCTTTTCCCCAAAAAAGATGGAGATAGTATCCGCCCTCATATAGTATACCATAGCACTATGATTTGTGATCATTCATAGCACTAAATATTGATATGTATCTGAGTTATAGTATCCCCTCCTCTGTGAGGTATAACAATCTGGCAGCAATAGAGCAGACTGGTATAGCTAGAGGGTCGTCCTTACAGCGCTCAATTTAATAGAGAAAACAATCGACATATGCGATGCGTTAGAATAGAAAGAGACAGAAACCAGTTCTAGAAGAAAGGACCACCGCTATGGGAACAGACCTCCTCTGGAAAGTGAAGGAAGGTAGCGAGGTAAAATTGAAAGAGTATGACCCGGGCTATACTGCGAAGAACCATACACGCGATTCTGCCAATGCCGAATTACAGCAACTGAACAAGGAGTTAAGCAACTTGCAAGAGCTAATGGCGGCGGCACAACATTATAGCCTCCTCATGATTCTACAGGGCATGGATACCAGTGGGAAAGATGGTACTATTCGCCATGTCCTGACAGGGGTCAATCCTCAGGGCTGCTCAGTCCACGCTTTTAAAGTGCCAACTGAGGAGGAATTAGCGCATGATTTTCTCTGGCGTGTCCATAAAGTCACACCCGGCAAGGGCTCAATGAGTATCTTCAATCGCTCTCACTACGAAGATGTCTTGATTGTCCGGGTCCACAATCTAGTACCAAAGCCGGTCTGGAGCCGCCACTACAAAGAGATCAATCACTTTGAGAAGCTACTCGCCGATAATAATACGCTTATCCTCAAATTTTTCCTGCACATCAGCAGCGAAGAGCAGGAAAAACGCCTACTGGCACGTGAGCAGAATCAAGATAAAGCCTGGAAAGCCTCAGCAGGCGATTGGGTCGAGCGGCGTTATTGGAATGAGTATCAAAAAGCTTATGAGGATGCCTTGAGCAAGTGCAGTACCGAGACAGCTCCCTGGTATATCGTACCGGCGAATAATAAATGGTACAGAAATGTGGCAATCGCTCAGACACTGGTAGAGACGATGAGACCATACAAAGACGAATGGAAGGCAGAGCTACAAGCACGCGGGCAGAAAGAACTTGAAGCGATCAAAAAGATACGGGCAGAGCAACACTAGTACAATGCCATCAAGAAGCCGCTTTGCCCACTATCAGAAGATTGTCAGTAGCACCACAGGGTATATGCACTTGTATGCAAGTACCCTGTCCAGGGGCGCTCTCGAGAGTAAATGTGCCGTTGAGAGACGCGGCACGTTCTTGCATTGAACGTAGGCCAAAGCACCCTGGGGACTGCCTGGCCGGATCAAAACCTTTGCCATTATCGCGCACTTCCAACATTGATTCCTGTTCGTTCACTGTGAGTTGCACGATGATTGAACCAGCATTGGCATGCTTGGCGATATTGTGCAGCGCCTCCTGAGCAATACGATAGAGGGCATGCTTGATCTCCAGAGCAAGTGCAGGCTCGGTGCCTAGCAGCACATCAATGTTAAGCCCATAGCAGGCTCGTAAGAGGGCTATTTGTTTGCTGAGAGCAACAATCAATCCATCAGTTTGCAGGGCATCGGCACGCAGGTTAAAGAGCAAAGCTTGTAGCTCGGCCATCCCTTGCTCCGCGAAGCGTATGACATGCTCAAGCGGGGCAATCGCCTGGTGCGGATCGGCATCAAGAGCCTCACGAGCATTGCGAGCGCAAAGATTAATGCCATAGAAGGCCTGAGACACGGAATCATGCAATTCGCGCGCCAGGCGCTGCCTTTCCTGGGCGACGCTTTGCTCTATCTCATCAACAGAATCTGGCACATGTTGCCCTTGAAGGGGCAATAGAGGATGCATATCCATTGGCATATTTTTCCTTCGTTTGCTAAAGCCTCTGTGTGGACGCGACTCAGCTGCGGGCAACCAGTCCCAGGCGCATGGCAGCGAGCGTAGCCTGGGTACGACTCTGCACTCCCAGTTTCATCAAGATATGACGAACATGGGTCTTCACAGTATCTTCCGCGACATGTAAGGTGGCCGCAATCTCTTTATTAGCGTAACCCTGAGCAAGCAGGCGCAATACATCCGTCTCGCGTTCGGTCAACTGCTCAGGATTTTCTGGCTCTCTGATCTCGCGCAGCAAATAGGCCGAAGCCTGAGGAGAGAGCTGGATCTGGCCGGCAGCGGCAGCTTTAATGGCACTACGCAGCTCAGCCGAATGAGCATCCTTCAGAAGATAACCAATGGCGCCAGCCCGAATGGCCCCAGCCACTGATGCGCTTTCCAACATACTGGTCAGCACCACGACCTCTGTCCTGGGTAATTCGTGACGGATAAGCGAGGTAGCGGCAATACCGTCCATACCAGGGATAAGCAGGTCCATCAGGACAACATCTGGTCGAAGCTGGCGCGCCTTCTCTACCGCCTCAACACCATTCTCTGCCTCATCAACCACCTGTAGCTCAGGATCGTGCTCCAGGAATACGCGCAACCCTTCGCGCACAACGCTATGATCGTCTACCAGTAAAATACGAATGGTCATCTCTTCTCCCTCTTTAGGATGAGAATGTCTTCACACAAAAGAAGGGGACCTGAATCACCCTCCCGCGCGATGCATATTCGCACATATATATCTATACTCTTTATCAGAGATGCCTCGGTTGAGATAAGTGGGTACTCTTTCTGTCTTTTAAGGGAAATCCAAGCAAACATCCAAAGTAGGACAGGTAGTAGGGCACATAACACTTCCACATAAGACCGTCCCTCTAGCTTCATCGCCTGGCCTATATTCAACCTAACCGATCAAGAGAGAGCAGCCGATAGTATTACAGCGAGGGAAGAAAGAGGTTTGTTTTGGCAAATAACATACAAACTATAAATACAAGTACCAGCAATATATTGACTCCAATACATTATGAAAACAGTAAAGAGGGAGAAACACAACCGATGCAACAAAAGGGACACGCACACCAGGCACACGCACGTCCACAAGAAGTTCCTGATAGCGTCCTGGTGGGGCAAATTCTGGCAGGCAATCAGCATGCCTTTGAAGCTCTGGTGATGCGTTATCGCTCCCCATTACTGGGCTTTATCTTCCACTATCTCCGAAACGACGACCAGGCCTCAGACATGTTGCAGCAGGTATTTCTCCAGCTCTATATTTCCCTGCCAACCCTCTCTACTGGTGGGACACTCAAACCCTGGCTCTTTCAAGTGGCTCAGAATCGCTGCCTGGATGAGTTGCGCAAAAGACGCCGACGGCGCGTGTCCCACTTCTCCGAACTGGAGTGGATCGTCGATGGAGAGGATCTCTCGCCATTAGCGCTCATTCCAGATCCGCATCCTTTACCAGAGGAGATCGCGGAGCGCCATGATCTGCGGGACCGACTACACAGAGCGATTGATCAATTACCCCCCAAATTTCGTTCAGTGGTACTGCTACGTTATTTAACACAAATGAGTTTCTCTGAGATTGGCAGAACGCTCGATATGCGCGAGGCCACGGCGAAAACCTATTTCCAGCGCGCGCGTCCCCTGCTGCGCGCCGTACTGGCACAGCAACAACAGCAAGCCGTCACCCCTTCGTAAACAGCTTTATGAGATAAGGAGGGAGGCACGATCGGCAGGCATAGCCAATCGTGCCTCCCTCCTTGTATAATGCCTGCCAGAAGTCAACTGATTCTGCAATAGGAGAAGATGAATGGAGCTCAACTGGCAGCAGTATCATCCTGGCAAAGATGCCACCCTTATCACCACTATTGATGCACATGCCGCAGGGGAACCTCTACGCATTATTACAGGCGGGTTACCTCCATTAGAGGGCGCAACTATCCTGGAGCAGCGGCGCTATATGCAAGACAATCTAGACCATATCCGGCGCGCTTTGATGTGGGAGCCACGCGGGCACTACGACATGTATGGATGCGCACTGACGCCTGCAGTCACGCCTGAGGCAGATCTGGGCGTGCTATTTATACATAACGAGGGCTATAGCACAATGTGTGGGCATGGTGTAATCGCCCTGGTAACGACGCTGGTGCGTACGGGTGTCGTGCCAGCGCGGGGACAACGAACGCCGGTCAATCTTGATACGCCAGCCGGACTGGTACGGGCAACGGCCCATCTGGATAGCCACGGGGAAGTTGAGCGAGTATCGTTCCTGAATGTGCCATCGTTCCTCTATGCACGCGATCTGATGGTTACAGTGCCAGGATTTGGACGTTTGACCCTCGATATCGCCTTTGGCGGGGCATTTTACGTCATTCTCCCCGCTGAGCAAGTAGGGCTGAGCGTGGTTCCAGAGCAGAAGGAGAGACTGGTAGCGGCAGGCGAGGCGATAAAAAAGGCGGTCAATGCTACACTCTCCATCCATCATCCTGTTGAAGAGGATCTGGGCTTTCTCTATGGCACCATCCTGACTGGACCGCCTGAAGAGCCCACACATCATAGCCGCAATATCTGTGTCTTTGCCAATGCGGAAGTGGATCGCTCGCCCACTGGCACAGGCGTCTCAGCGCGCCTGGCTTTACATCATGCGAAGGGCGAACTCGCCGAGGATCAACCGATTGTGATTGAAAGTATTCTGGGAGTTGCCAGCGCCTTTGGGGGGCGCGTGACAGCTCGGACGCGCATTGGGCCACATGAGGCCATTATCCCTGAAGTCAGCGGCACCGCCTTCATTACTGGTCGTCACGAATTTATTGTTGAAGCGCAGGACAAACTGGGAGGGGGATTCCTTCTCCACTAATAAGTTATATACAGTTTTTGCTGTACGCCATCGATCCTGATCTTGCCACCATTGGGGATCAGGAACTGCGGATCGGTATGCCCAAAGTCCAGGTTGAAGATGGTGAGCACCTGAGGATGATATTCACGTCAAACCGATTATAGCCTTGAAGCAGTTCATCAGAGGAGCTATTTGATGGCTATTGTAGTGCTACGTTTACGATAGTATATCCGTCAATAAATGAATGCGGGCACAAGGCATCACAATGGCAGTTGAAGATGCTATACTACAGCTATAAGAAGCGCTGTTTGCATTGATGAAGTAAAAAAGGAGCAGAGGATGTACGATGGACCCCGTGAGCCATTGCAGGTCGAGATACTGGCCGCGTCGCTGCGTGCCAATAGTGCCGATCTCAACGCGTTCTTAGAGGCTCTGGCAGTCAAGCTGACAGGGGCATTACCGAATCAAACACAGGTAGTGCGACAGAACAGCCTCTTTTCGCGCGAGCATCCTGTCAAAGAGATTGTGGTGTCCTTCAGCGATACCCAGTATCGTATCCAACGAGAACGGTATGGCCCTATGATTACCTTACGCGCAAAAATAGTGCGCAGCATCGTTCTTAAAACAGATCAGATACCAATGGAGCAATGGATTGAGGAGCTGGCCGGGAACCTGGCGCGCGAATCAAGCCATAGCGAGCAGACACGTGCCGCGCTAGAACGCTTCCTGCTTTAAGCTACGAAAAATCTAGCATTTCTGAATAATGGCAGGAAGATAGATGCGTACGCGCGTGCATGAAAGGAGAAGGGTATGCCTTTTTGGAAGCAACCCCCACCCGAAGAAAAACAACGGCGACTCCTTGAACAACAGGAAGCAGAGGCCAGTAAACAATCGTTAGAGGCAGGCGGCCTGCCCAATAAGGCCCGAAAGCGCTTAAGTGAAGAGATGGAGGCGGGGCATCCCCTCTTCACCAGCGATCTGAGTGCCAGGGAATTGCTGCTGACACGCCAGCAAGGCTACCAACCGTTAAGCCAGGTCATGGGCAGTTCGATCTACCATGTCGGCTGGCAGTTCGCCCGCAGGTATAGCTGGGATACGTGGGCGGAAGAACTATCCACGGTTTCGCAGGCCCACCAGCATGCCGCGCAGCTGGCCCTGGGAAGGCTGGAGCAAGAAGCAGCACTGCTGAGGGCACATGGGGTCATTGGCGTACGCTTCACACAGCGCGAATATGAGTGGGGCAGCAAAATGATCGAATATACCGCGATTGGCACAGCGATACGCCTCCCAAATACCCCGCTCGGTTCCCGCCCCTTTCTCAGCGACCTCTCTGGACAGGAGTTCTGGACGCTGCTCCAGGCCGGGTATTTCCCAGTTGGCGTGGTCACTGGCTATTGCTCATACTATGTGTCGCTGGGCAGCAGAATGACACGGCAACTCAATGGCTGGTGGGGAATGGGAGGTTCGAACCAGGAGATTGTCGCTTTTGCACAGGCGCTCTATACCGCGCGGCACCTGGCCATGTCACGAGCACATAGTATGGGACAAAGCCTGAACGGGCTTGGCATTGTCGGAATACACATTACAAACGACCGGAAGGTCATCGAATATGAGCAAGAAAGCTCATCTGGGAAGTGGCTGGACCTCTTTTTACATTTTTCGGTCGTTGGGACCGCCATCGTAGCTCTGCAAAAAGAGCATACCATTCCCAGGCCCAAACCCACGCTCACGCTTACTGACCTGCGTCCGGGAAGATTCGGACAAAATCGCGAGTTGACCGTTGGAGCAACGGCATTCAACCGAGAAGAGCTATAAATCCTGCTATAATCGCTGGCAAGAATACAGAAGGAGTACCTACACTATGTCACAGCAAAGACCTCCGCAGCCACCTCAACCGCCACAAGGGGGACAACAGCCACAACAAGGCCCAGGTCAGATGGCCCCTCAACCGCCACAAGGAAATGATCTGCCAGTGCATGCCCGCGAACGCCTGGCGGGTATGCGTATCGATGCCACACATCGTGGACTCTTCACCAGCGACCTGAGCGTCAATGAATTTCTGCTGGTACGTGAAGCAGGTTTTGACCCGATAGGGCTGGTGGTTGGCAGTTCTATCTACCACATTGGCTATCAACAAGCCAACTGGAGCCAGAATCAGGAGATGGGTGTTCTGACCCAGGCCATGTATCATGCACGAGAACTGGCGATGACCCGTATGGAAGAGGAGGCCAACGCACTGGGAGCTGATGGCATCGTCGGGGTGCGGCTCGAAGTCACGCGCCACGAGTGGGGCGAGGCGCTGGCCGAATTTGTGGCGATTGGCACAGCTATTCGCTCACGCAGCGGCAAATCCTACCGCAACGCCCAGGGCATGCCTTTTACCTCAGACCTCTCTGGCCAGGATTTCTGGACACTGCTGCGCGCAGGCTACTGGCCAGTGGGTATGGTGATGGGAAACTGTGTTTATCACGTCGCCCATCAGGGCATGGGGCAGTGGTTCAAGCAAGTAGGACGCAATGTCGAGATGACCAACTATACGCAGGCGCTCTATGATGCCCGCGAGCTGGCGATGGAGCGTATGCAGGTCGAGGCAGTCACCTTACAGGCGCAGGGAGTAGTAGGAGCACAGATTGTCGAGCGCAGCCACGGTTGGGGCTCACATATCATCGAGTTCTTTGCTGTGGGTACCGCTGTGATTAGCACATCCGAAACCCACGAGATTCCAACACCCTCGCTCTCGCTCTTGCTCAATGATTAGCCAACACGATATAGAAGTTTTCCTGGCTCGTAGGGTTGCCCTCGTCGGCTCTCTCCCCGACCCTTTTTATGAAAAGGGAAGAGAAACCAGAAGGAGCAGGTTACATAACAAGAGAGGCCGAGGGGCATCAGGGTCGTTGCCCGTCATCACCCTCAGCCCTGGTAACAGCCGGTAACATGTTACCAGACTGTTACCAGGGCTGCACCAGCCTCTGGAGCGAGCTGACAGCATTCCGGTAACAGGTAACTGCTCTGACCAGCCAAGTTTGCGACAGGTGCTTTCCAGAGAAAAGCTGACTCATTTGCTCTGCCTCTCGATGGGTGTCACAGACTGAACGAGTCAGAGCAGTAACAGATGAGGGAGGGGAAAAAGAAAATACCGGAAATGCCGCTTTTGCTGATTAGACAGTTGTATAATTGTACCACTCTCAAAGTAGACGACGGCGGACAACGAGAGATTGGGGTCACAGACGAAGATGGTCAGAGCAGTAACAGCTCTGACTAGTTCAATATGTAAAAGATTAGATGGTTGTACAATTGCACGATTAGACGATTGTATAATTGCATGATTGTAACTGCACTGACGCGTTCAACATGTGACAGGATTTCGAGCACAGAGCGATCACAGATCCAACCGGTCAGAGCAGTCATATTGGGCAGCCTGATGGAGA
>Ga0070730_10003678_pt1 | contig 13695 bp, 15 predicted proteins | sample Coa_R1_3_FD_66447 | JGI IMG/M metagenome (GOLD analysis project Ga0070730, IMG submission 66447) | Surface soil microbial communities from Centralia Pennsylvania, which are recovering from an underground coalmine fire - Coalmine... | ecosystem: Environmental > Terrestrial > Soil > Unclassified ...
GAACCACAGGCAATTGAAGCTCACGGGCAAACACTTGTTTCTGCAAATCGAGGCGCTTATTGTTGCGCGCCTGCGCTTCGCCGAGCTTTCTGTAGAGCTTTTCTTTCAGTTCATAGTCGAGTGCGACGCGGAGCACACGTCCACTCTTCCGTTCGATGTCGCCATCAATTTTCTGATAGAGCCGATACAGATCGGCGTCGTGATTGGCTTCCTTCGGCTTGACGAAACCGTGGTAGAGAGCCTGGTCTTTAGGCAGAAAATTCTGCCGACGGATCAAGCGACAGCCCTTTTTGGTTAACGTGAGCACCTGGCGCGATTCGTTCTTCAAGATGCTGGTACCTCGCTTCTCGGCCAGTCCTTGCCGGACAAGATTGCGGATGTCGCTCTCCATCCGGTAACGATTTCCAGCATAAGCAAACTTGGCGAGATCATTGGTGTCCACGACGCGGAATTTGCCGACCTCGATGAGCGTGTGAATTTCTGAATTTCGCAGCGAGTAAGTGCGTTCTCGGTCGCGATACACGTTACGAGTTGCATCGCGCAGATCACCGGCAGGAGAAGATTTCGGAAGTTCGCGATGCGTTTCGGAAGTCGAAGTTCCGCTCCCGCCACGATTCGGTTCCCGCTCTTCGGGATACTCGCGGCGCTGAGGCTTCTCACGCGGGGAATCGGGCAGAAAATATCGGAAATCATCCAAGTCGAAAGAGTCGTATCCGCGCGACATGGAGGCTGGCTCCAAGCAAAGACTTGCGGGCGGCCTTACTTCAGACTACGGCTGCCCGTGCGTGGAATGAGTCGGACGCGGGGACCGTCTTCAAATGGTAGGGACTCGTCCGGCATGCCTCAGAACCCTGAAGGCGAGAATACGAAACTCCTGATTCTCGCAATTTGGCTTCGTTGGTTCGTGTGTGGCCCGGGGAGCTGAGAGACGGATTTATAGGTGCGTCGCAAGAAGCTCACCCCATCTGTTTGCTAGACGCAAGAGAGTACCCAAAGGTTTCCTGGCTGCTGAAAAATAATTTGGGAGCCGCATCAACGAATCCTACACGATAGCAACAGGTTTGTGACCTTGCAGCACGGTTCTGTACGTTCTTGTACGGTATTCGGCAAGAAAACAACAACCCCGACCGTCAATGTTGCCAGTGCTCTAGGCTGCCACGTATCGCACCAAGCCGCGATGGAACCAATCGCACAAAAGATTGAGCAACCTTCGAGTGGGGCGCAAGGGCACGGACCCGCGCTGGTACTTAGGTACTAAGGCATCATTCCCTCTTGACAGACTTAACCCTAAAGTGTACAAGACTGCTCACTTTTGCTCTGCGAGGGGGTGTCTGATGCAGGTCACACGGATCGCCACGTTGTTCCTTGGCAGTTTGCTGATATCCCTTCCCGTTGTTGCCCAACAGCCGGCACCGGCCGCGCCGCGCGATGCGCAAGCGGTCTTGGTGCTTCAGCGGTCACTCGCCGCGCTTGCGGGCACGGCACCGGTCACTGACGTAACGCTAACTGGCACTGTAACTCGAATTGCCGGGTCGGACAATGATTCAGGCACGGTCACGCTTAAAGCCACAACTGTTGGGCAGGCCAGAATTGATCTGAATCTGCCTTCCGGCCCGCGCAGCGAAGTAATTGACGTCTCGCAGGCGTCACCGACTGGCAGTTGGTCTGGCCCAGACGGCACTTGGCACCCTGTTGCCCCGCACAATCTCCTCGGTGACCCCTCTTGGTTTTTTCCAACCTTTTTGATTCACCGTGTGCTCTCCGCGCCTAGTTATGTGGTATCGCCGATGGATGCAGAAACGATGGATGGTGTTGCGGTCGAGCATTTGAAGATTTATCAGCAGTCCGGGCCGCCGTCACAACAGGCTGCTCTAAGCCAAATCGACATCTATTTGAATGCTTCAACGCTGCTCCCGGTCGCCATTTTATTCAACGCGCATCCGGACGACGACGCGCTGGTAAATATCCCCACACAAATCAAATTTTCAAACTATCAAGTTGTGCAAGGGGCATCAGTTCCTTATCACATCCAAAAGTACATTCAAAGCGGGTTGGCCTTGGATGTGATGGTAACAGGTGCTCAAGTCAATAGCGGGCTTTCGGCCACTGATTTCCAAGCTCAATAAGCAGATTGTGAGGAACGTCATGAAGCGTGCCAGCCTGATTTTCCTGTTCGTATTTGCGTTCTTGCCAGCGACTGCGGTTGCTCAGGTTCAGCCAGGCACGCCTCCCTTTGGAAGTTTTGGGGGCGGGCCCGACGCGGTCGACCTTGCCAACTTGAATGCCCATATCACTGTTCCTGTCTTCAGCAAGCAAGGCCGCGGGCTTCCGTTTACCTTCGCTGTGAGCCAGGACTCATCCGTGTGGTATCCCGTCACATCGAGCGGCTCGACGTCTTGGCAGCCCGTTTCGGGTTGGGGCTGGAATCAGTCGGAAGCGAATATCGGTTCCGTGACTTTCCATACGGGTACATCAGGCCATTTGGTCAATTGTGGTGGTTTTTACGCCGTCAATACAACCTATACGTATTCCGGATGGACGTATAACGACGGATTTCACACCTCTCATCCGTTTCCGATGGTGACCTCGGCCATATACAACTCATGCACAAACACCTGGACGTACTACTCGGGCCAAGCGATTGCCAACGACGGATCCGGTTACACACTCAGTGCAACTGGAAGCAACATCACACAATTGGTTGGACCCAACGGAAATATCATCAATCCGAACACAGGCGCGGGCAGCGTGCAGGACCGCAATGGCAATGAGATTAGCCTGAGCGCCAACGGTGTTGTCACGGACACACTTGGGCAAACTGCCATAACGATGGCGGGTTCGGGCACACCGAGCAGCCCGGTTACGTTCACCTATCAAGCTCCTTCCGGCGCAAACGTCGCGTACAAGGAGATATTCACGAGCTACACCGTCCAGACCAGTTTTGGTTGCAGCGGAATCAGCGAATTCGGGCCTACGTCGGAAAATCTTGTCAGTGAGATTGATCTGCCGGACATAAGCAGCGTTCCAAGTGACAAGTACACGATCACCTATGAAGCCACGCCGGGTCATCCCGGAAACATCACGGGGAGAATCGCTTCGATCACGTTGCCCACGGGAGGGACGATTTCATATTCCTACAGCGGCGGGAGCAATGGCATCACCTGCGCGGATGGCACCACCGCAACCCTGACGCGCACCACGCCGGATGGGACTTGGACCTATGCCCACACAGAAGGGGGCACAGCCTGGGCCACCACGGTCACCGACCCGCAAAACAATCAGACTATCTACAATTTTCAAGGAATTTATCAAACGGAACGGAAGGTCTACCAGGGGACGACCCCGCTGCTTGAAGACGACGTCACCTGTTACAACAGCAACACCGCAAGCTGCAACACCACGGCGATCACATTGCCGATTACAGAGAGAATTGTCACGAAAACGCTGGGCACTCAAGTGTGCAAGCACGTCTATTTTTACAACTCTTTTGGCTTGCTCACTGAACAGGATGATTACGACTACGGGAACGGAGCGCCTGGCGCGCTGCTGCGAAAAGAACTGGTCACTTATGCCTCGCTGGGAAACAACATTGTCGACGCCCCCTCGCAGATAAAGATTGAGACTGGCGCGGGCACGGTTGTGGCGCAAACCAATGTCACTTATGACGGTGGGAGCGTCGTCGCCACGTCGGGGACGCCGCAGCATCTCTCCGTTTCCGGCTCCCGAGGCAACGCTACGTCCGTTTCGTTTCTCGTGCAAGGAACCACTTCTCTCACGAGAAATTTTACGTACTTCGACACCGGGACCGTGCAAACAGCTACCGACGTGAATGGGGCGCAGACAACCTTCACCTATGGCGCGGCGTCTTGCGGGAATTCGTTTCCGACAAGTGTGGCGGAACCGCTGAGCCTCTCGAAATCCATGGCTTGGAACTGCAACGGCGGAGTCGAAACATCCGCGACCGACGAAAACGGTCAAGTAACCGCCTTAACGTACAACGACCCGGATTTCTGGCGGCCTGCTACGAGTACCGATCAGGAAAACAACGCCACCAATTATGCGTATGCCAATCCGAATTCGGTCGAAAGTTCGCTGGTGTTCAACAGTAACGGTTCGACGACCGATGTTTTGGCGACCCTCGACGGACTGGGACGAATTCTTGTTACGCAGCGGAAGCAGTCACCCGGTTCGAGCAGCTACGATTCGATTGAAACGAACTACGATAGCCTCGGAAGGCCATACCAGACGACAGTTCCTTACAGTGGCACTGCTGGTCAAACCAATGGTTCTGCGCCAAAAACGACCACGACCTACGACGCCCTCAGCAGGCCGACGCAGACACAGGACGGTGGCGGGGGAACAGTGAGCTTCTCGTACTCCGCGAATGACGTTCTGCAAACAATCGGGCCAGCGCCAACCGGAGAAAACACCAAGCGAAAGCAGTCCGAGTATAACTCCGTAGGAGAACTGACTTCGGTGTGTGAGATTACCGGTCTCTCCGGAAGCGGCTCGTGCGCCCAGAACACCTCCGCAACGGGCTACTGGACGAAGTACGCTTACGACGCGGCAGGCCGTCTGCTGACAGTCACGCAAAACGCGCAATCCGCCCAGGCGCAAACGCGCAGCTTTACCTATGATGATTTGGGCCGCATGACCTCGGAAGCAAATCCGGAAACAGGCGCAATCCATTACGTATACGATACGGACGCGACCTGCGGAAGTTCGAGCGGCGACCTGGTCAAGAAAACGGACGCGGCGGGAAACGTGACTTGTTTCGCGTATGACGCGCTCCATCGCGCCACGAGCATTACCTATCCCTCCGGTCCGAATTCCGCCAACACGCCGGGCAAGTTCTTCGTCTACGATGCGGCTACCGTGAATGGCGTGGCAATGATCAATCCCAAAGCGCATCTCGCGGAGGCGTACACAGCGACCTGCCAGACTTGCTCGAAGATCACCGATGAAGGCTTCAGCTACACGGTGCGCGGCGAAGTGAGCGATGAGTACGAGTCGACGCCGCATTCGGGCGGCTATTTTCATTCGGCGGCCACCTACTGGGCCAATGGCGCGCTCCAGAATTTGAGTGCTCCAATGTACGGCGTGAGCTACAACGTGGACGGCGAAGGGCGTGTCTATTCGGCGACCGGCGCCCTGACCAGCACAATCTACAACGCGGCCAGCCAGCCTACGGCGGTGACGTTCGACACGGGCGATAGCGACACGTTCAGCTTTGATCCGAACACGTTTCGGATGACGCAGTACAAGTTCACCGTGGGCGCGACGCCACAATCCGTGGTCGGTAATCTGACCTGGAATGCGAATGGGACGCTGGGGAGCTTGGGGATCACCGATCCCTTCAATGCCGCGAATACGCAGACTTGCACCTACAGCCACGACGACCTGTCGCGCATCGCCAGCGGGAACTGCGGCTCGGTGTGGGCGCAGACATTCAGCTATGACGCGTTCGGCAACATCACCAAAACAGGCAGCGAGCAGTTCCAGCCGGGGTATAATCTAAATAATCAAATGGCCACTGGAGCCAGTTACGATGCCATGGGCGATGTGGTGAACGACAGTCTGCACAGCTACGCCTGGAATTCGGACACGCGACCCACGACGATTGATACGGTGACAGTGACCTACGACGCGTTTGGGCGCATGGTGGAGCAAACCAAGTCGGGGACGAGCACGGAGATCGAATATTCGCCGACGGGATTCAAGCTGCAACTGCTGAATGGCCAGTCGTCCTATCTCGAACAGTTCGAGCCGCTGTCGGGCGGGACGGCCAAAGTGTGGCAGGGTAACGGACCCAACTACTACAAACATGCGGACTGGCTGGGAAGCTCGCGGTTCGCTTCGACCTCGACGCGCACGATGTACAACGATTTGGCGTATGCGCCGTTCGGCGAGCAATACGCGCAGGCGGGCAGCACCGGCGTGACGGACACATCGTTCGCAGGGAACAACGAGGACACGACAACGAACCTATACGACGCCTACTTTCGCGAATACGGCATCCAGGGCCGCTGGCCCTCACCCGACCCGGCTGGCGTCGCCGCCGCGAATCCCGCCAATCCTCAGTCCTGGAACCGCTACGCCTACGCACTCAACAACCCACTCGGTTTCGTTGACCCTCTGGGGTTCGGGCCGGCTGGGGCGGGGCTTGGGGGAATTCCGCCATGCGGCCCAGGCGTAATGTGCGTGTCCTCGGAACCGGGTTGCGTCACTTTTTCATGCAGCGACGACGCCATAGCCTTCTTTGATTTTTTTGCCGGATGGAATCAGCTCCAGACCTTTGGGCTTGCTGGAGTTCCCCGCGGCGATCTTTGCGGAGGTGGCGATTGCGTCCGCCCGCCAGCGGCGCCGCAAACACCGACACCGCAGCAAACACCAGTGGACAATTTTGTTCAGGACCAACTGCTGGCATATAACACCTGTGTCGACGCGACGATACAGGCTAGAGCTATGGCTGAGGCTTCTTCTTACGCATTGGAGAACTGGCAAAAGGGCCTCAACCCCGTCACTTATATGTTGTCGATTGCGGCTGGGGCTGAGGATGCGAAGCAAGATTGCTCGAACGAGTATCCTGTTGCTGCGTTAAGTAATGGATATACCGGCCCACCTCCGCAAAACCCGTGGTGGTAAATTCGCGACGAGTACGCGGAAGCGTGAGAGCCTGTTTTCAAAGGCAGAGAAATTTCCTTCGGGTTGGGGGACGGCATGCAAATTGCAATCGCGGCTGAATCACAGCAGAAGAACCTGCGAATAGGTAAACTCATTTGGGCTATGTCTTTACTCGTTTTTACGACCTGGGTGATGGCCGGGTTCGGTGCAAGTTTTATCTGGAGTGCTATCAGGCAGCACGATTCGTCTTATTGGCCGTCGTTTCTTATTCGGTGGGCGTTTCCTGTGGCAATGACATTCATCGCGCTGGAGTTGGTCGTAGTGTTGTATTTTTATCGTCCTTTACGGGACATACTCAAATTGTCTTCGGAAGAAAGACCTGAAAAATGGAATGGCAGGAAAATTGTCATCGGCATCGCAGGTGGTGCGTGCGCCTTCATCGTATCAGTACCGCTTCTGTTGATTTCGAAGTCCAACCAAAGTATTGTTCGTGAGATGTTGTCATGTCCAATTTGCCTGGGAGCCATTTTGCAACTCGGTTTGCTACTGATTGTCCTCCCTGTTTTAAGCGAACTGGTTTTTCGCGGAGTCGTTTTTAATACAATTGAAAGGGTATCTAGTGTTTGGCCTGCGACTATCGGTAGCTCTCTTTTGTTTGCATGCGTGTGGCCAGTTTTGAACCCAAGTGTGGCAATCGTGCTGGGCATAGCGTCGGCTCTGGTATTTTACAAAACCCGCGTTGTAATGTCATGCATGCTCACAAACGCGACCCTGACAATTCTTGCTGAAGCATTTCTTTTGCTTCGCGGATTGCATTTGTTCTAACTCCGCCGCAATCACCGACACCGCAGCCGAATCAAAGCAAAATCAAGATCGCAACGCAAAAAGTCTGCGGAGCCATCGGCAAGATTGGTGACTTTGTCGGCATCTCTGGCGTCGCAGCCAGCGTGACAGGGACAGGGAGCATAGCGGGGACTGCGGCGACAACGGGGATAACGGAATTAGGCGTGGGGGGCGTTTCAGTGGGAGCACTCGAACTGACCCCAATAGGTTGGGGCTTAACCGCAGCAGGCCTAGTTTTGATTGGTGCTGACCTTGCTTGTTCGTTTTAGGAAATCCTTCGACCCAGAGGTAGGAGAAAATCGACATGGAACAGCCTGAACAGGTCAAACTGACACGGAATCCTGCATCGAGCGCGGAGTTCTACAGGCGGTCCCCTTTTTGCAATTTTTTTTTCAAAGCCGTGACTTGTCTGTTCGCGCTGGCCCTCCTGTGTTGGGCGTTGATATTGGTGGGGAGTTGGCGGCACTTAACGTTCCAAGTCATCGTCTTGCTGGCGTTCGTAATCTGTTTTTTGGTTGCGATATACGGTTTAGGACTTCGAGTTCACGAGCGAATTCATATTCTGTTTGAATCCGGACGGATCAAGGAGTTCGATAAAGGATCACCCTTTAACGAGGTGCTTGGTGCCACCACGGATATGATTCTCAGTGGACTTTTTTTGAGTCTAGCATTGGCCGTGTTCTGCCTGGCAGCCCTAGGTAAGATGCTTTTTCTTCACTGAGGCCAAGTTAGCCATGAAAGTGCCCGGTTGCCGCCGGTTAACGGGGAGCGCCGGAAGTACGGTGCCTCCGGCACCGGGTGACGCTACGACACGTTACCCCTAAAAGGGTTATCGAGATTACGAGACAGGTTTCCCTCGGAATCACGCTATAGGCTCAAGCCGGCGGGGAACTCAATCTGTGGCAAGGCTGCCACGAAATCTCCCAGAAAAGTTCTAAAGTCGTCGCTCCGGGCGCGCCACTTTCTAAGGCAGGCGTGCGAGGGGCTGTGGGAGCGAAGCGGAAACGCGATCTGAGCTAACCTCGCGGAAGCGCCAATAGGGCCAGAGCTGAATCACGCGAACGATCCATACCGTGCCAAGAATGTAGAGGAAAGCGAGCCCAGACGAGCTCAAGTCCACAGGGCCGGGACCGGTGGGAATTGGGTTCAAGGGTGGAAACTGAAGCCCAAACAGAATGGTAACTCCGGCGGCAACAAGCCCGTCAAGAAAGAAGAACCGAGTTAAATGGTTTTTGCGAACAATCATCCGCGGCGATGCACTCGTAACCTCTCCGAATGCGGGAAGCCCTAAAGCCTCTGTGAGTGGCAGGCGTTTTGCGTTTGTTGCAACAATCGATCCGGGGGCCTGGGAAGCGCGACGATGCCAATCTTCAAGCGCGACGGCCAAACGATGCGTTTGCGCGGCCATTTGAAACATGGAAGCTGATTGCACCGCACGAAGGTTGAAGACATGCGCAATTCCCGCTGAATCTCGCCAGGAAATATATATTGACGAGGTCTTAAACCAATTAACCGGGCCGGGACCAAGCTCGACGGAAATGACCTGCTCGCGCGGGAGCGAAAAACGGGTTTCCTCTCCCCAGTAATACAGGCACTCATCAGAAACTGTGAGGAATCCCACGTCCCACGACCAGTTGCCCTCGTAGACGCGCGGAGTGGGGTCCGGCGCGAGGCTTACAAATAAACCGTTTCGAGCTTCGACGGACGCGCCTACAATGCCAAAGCAAGAAGCGCAAGTGAGCACAAATCCCAGAATCAGGATGATGAACAATGGACTACCGGAGAGATGAGCTTGCCAAGCAACGAATGCAAATGCTGCGGGAACGACAGCGCCGACAGTGGTCAACGACCATGCAAGGATCCATGATAAATTGTTCTTGAATCGGGTCGAGGAAATCTTCCCCGTTGGCTGAACAGTAGTCGGGACGGGATATGTGTCGGTCGGGGGGTAACAATGATTGATTGAGAAGTTCAGGGACGGAGGCCTCAGACATGCCTCCCAGTTGGGCGAGGCGCTTCATGCGGAGCAAGGTCGAGGGATGCGTGATAATTTTTTCGTCGAATTTGCCCCACTCAATGGGGATAGTGTTCAGGCGGGAGACGCGGGCAAGGCCGGTGATCAATGCCGCAGCATCTCCCGTGAGATTGAAGGCACCCGCGTCAGCGGCAAATTCGTTGCGGCGCGAGACGAAAAACAAAACCAATAGGAACAAGCCATAGAGCACTGGTCCTGCGGGAATGTCGGCAGGAAGCCATTCCTGCGGCCATCCGACTGCAAAACCAACGCCAAATGAAACGGCGACCCACAGGAGCGTGCGCGTGCGGACGTGGTTCTTCTGAAGATGGGTGACTTCGTGGCCTATGATGGCATCAACTTCGCGCTTATTCAGATTCTTCAAAAGATAGTCGGTCAGTTAGATATTACTGGCGGCGTGGGCGAAAGCGTTGGCGAGACGCGTGCGTTCGGTGGGGAGGACATAGATTTGATTCAGTTTGGCGCCAGCTTTTTTCGCGATGGCGAAGGCGCGGTCACGAAGATCGCCTGAGGTGAGGGCATGAAGATTCATTCCGTGAGAATCGGCCACTTTCCGAGCGGTCCATCGGCTCGTGACTATCCACGCCATGAAGAGCGCGACGGCAAGCCGAGGCGCACTGTCGAGCTCCAGAATCGCGGCAATCACCAGCGCCGTTGGAACGACAAGACGGGCCACGCTCCAAAAGGATTGATTGAGCGCTTCCGCCTGGGTGCGGGTTGTGCCCGGAGCAAGTGGACCGGAGAAAACGCGAGACAGACGAAGCAAACTATTGCCGGCGGCATCCAAAGCAGAAGCCAGGGAAGAAACCACTCCAATGCGCCATTTGTGTAGTGGTGCGGGAGAAGAGATTGCACCAAAACGTCAACGTGAAGGACATCAACCGCAATCCACCACACCAACGCACCGCCCCACAGGGCCGACGTAATAAAGCGGCGATAGGCGAAGACGACGGTGGGTTTGGAATCATCCGGTACATTCAATGCACGGCGGCGAAACCAGAACGTAATCGCTATGGGGACAAGGAGCAAGAATCCCAAAATGAAAGCGGGACGCGCAGGATTTTCAAGGCTGTAATCGAATGACCACAGAATCATCGCTGAGCCTAAGACGTGGAGATCAATGATGCCACCATCGCGTGACCTCTGATAATCATTAGGGTAACGAATATTGGACTAACGTGAACATAAACATATCGGACGGGCGGCCAATGCGTAACGGTTGTGGCACCATCGCACAGCCCGGCCCGGCTAGAGCTTCGGTAGAATCCGAGGCATGATTGGGCATGGGGTTTCCGAACGGGCTACAGGTTAAGTCCAACAGCGAGCTCAAATTGCGGCATACTTGCCACGAATGAAACGAACGGTGGCGCCTCTGCGCTTAAGGAATTCGCACTTAAAGCAGGCAGCGACATTGTCTTCACCAAATCGTCTGAACCGCTCTCGACCGGCGGATCTCACGGTCGGCGGTGAGCAACGATAGCCCCTCGACCAAGGCAGTGGCCCCAATAATGCGATCTACTGGATCTTTGGGATAAGTCGCTGGGAATCCTATGGCGCGGGCGCACGCCCGGCCAGTGATTGGCAGCACAACGAACCGGGATTCGACCTCCTGCAGAAAGGATTCGAGACTGATGTTGAGGCGAATCCGGCCCTGACTCGCAAGCATGGCCAACTCCAAGAGAGTGATATCGGAGATCGCCAAGCCGTCCGCGTTCTTGCGCGCGTCGTCGATTGCAACTCTCGCCTTCTTGGATATCTGATCTTGGTTAAACGCCAGCCAAACAACAACGTGTGTATCGACGAGGATCACTTGAGTTCGCCCCACTCTTCAGACGAAATCGCGGGTGAGACAACGTCTCCTGCGACGGCGCCCTTGCCTGCCAGGAAATTGTAGATCTCGTCCGTCTCAGCCGTGACTGGGACGAGCTTTGCCACCGGCCTACCGTGCTTCGTGATTACGACTGTCTCGCGCTTGGCCTGAACCTCGTCCATTACCGCGAGACAATTTGTTTTGAAAGAACCGGCGGCCATCTTTTTCATAACCAATCTCCAAAAGGAAACTATGGTCATTATACCATAGTCATATTCAAGCAGGGCGAAAAGACCGCGACTCCGACAATCCATACGCGTGAACCTGCGGAAGTTCGCGACAGTGTTTCACGGAAACTTTGCGCCGTGGCGACCGGCGGCTTCAAATACCGACAGCAGGTTTGTAAGCCCCAGCAGATGCCTGACTGACTTGCTGTAATTGACCAGAAGGAGATCACAGTTTCCTTTCCTGGCCGAAACGTACAGGCTGACGAGTGTGCCGAGTCCTGAACTGTCCATGTGGGTGATTTCGTTGAGGTCAAGAATGATGCGCTTCTTGTTGGGGATCAGGCTCTTCACATGGTTCTTCAAAATCTCTGCGTGCTCGACCGTCAACCTGCCCACGCACCGCACAGTCACTTCGTCTTCTCGGGTGGAAGTTTGTAGCTCAAAAGCAGTTTTCTTGGAATCCGTTGAATCTGGTGACACAGGAACTCCTATTCGGTCGCACCCCACGCTCACTCCTTGAGTCTGTACTCTCCTCGCCGTGCAAAAACAAGGAATTTCGCTTGCGGCGGAGTGCGCTCGAACAGGACGAACTTCTTGGCCTCGCTAAATAAGGTCTAATGATGGCAAGACTGCTGCAACCGAGGGAAACCAACATGGAAGGAAGATTCGAAACGACGACAAATCTCACGGCGCGTTACGTGAGAAGCCAAGAATTCCGTTCGGCCGAGCCGGCTCTCACGATTCACTACGCAAGGGTTTTGCGGAGATACCCTGCCACGTCGCCAACGAAGCGATGAACCGAGGCCTCGGCGATGCGATAGCCGACGAGCGCGTTCATGGCCTTTCCCACAACGCCCAATGGTGGTTCGTAAAGGCCTGAGAAATCCAGCTGAGTTTCAGTAGCGGTCAGCGGGTAGATGGAAAGCTCGGCCTTCATGAGCGGAAACAATCGTGGCATGGTTGCTGATTCCCATTCGAGCAGCAACCGGGTGGAGGGGGCGGCATCAACCACCTTCTCCTCGACTTTTTTGACGGAAATCCTGACGTCGGCCTTGACCCCAATACCGCCCACGTCGACGTGCAGTTCAGCAGCGACCGATTGCGCCCGGGAAGCGGCAGCCTTCGTGGCCGATTGGAATACACTGAGCGCGTCCTGCTTCAACACGTCGCGAACGCGCTCGTAAGGGTGATTCACGTAATCGTAACTGCGAATCTCTCGCCTTTTCGTCATCGACTTCGTTCCCTCCGGATCATTGCTATTTCCCCACCGTCCGCTTTCTCACACGGTGATGTTCGTCACCCTTTGACGTGACCAAGCTCACAGGCGTTCGGAAGAAACACAGTGTGCATGGGGCGTCCAACTTTCTGATAGAGTATTGAGAGTAACCGAGGAGATGTTTATGGCGAAGAATATTCCGGAGAAATACGCCGACTTGTTGACGAAGCCCGCATTCGCGAATCTGGCCACGGTCATGCCTGATGGAAGCCCTCAGGTCACCCCCGTGTGGGTGGATTTCGATGGCAGCCACATCTTGTTCAATTCAGCGCTCGGGCGCGTGAAGGACAAGAACATTCGCCGCGATCCCCGCGTGTCGGTCGCGATCCAGGATCCCGGGAATCCATACCGTTATCTGGAAGTTCGCGGCCGCGTGGTGGAAATTACGCAGAAGGGTGCCGATGAGCACATCAACAAGCTCTCGCAAAAATATCTCGGCAAGCCTGTTTATCCGTTCCGGCAGCCCGGCGAAGTGCGTGTTCTTTATAGAATTGAGCCCGAGCATGTCAGCGTGATGGGTTAACCACTCGATTGACTACTTGGATGAAGGCAGAGGGCTCGCTCCGAACAGAGTGTTCAAAATGGAACAAACAACGGCACCGCGCGCTGGCGCATCGAACGCCTTGGATTTCATTTCCATTGCGCTGGCAAATTCAGCGATTTCCTGATAATCATCTTCCTGTAGAGGGGCTCGCGCGGCTCCAATCACTGTTTCAATTTCCTGTAGGTAAATTGCGTCACGTGCTTCAGAATCAGGCAAAGCGCGAGCAGCGAGCCGGCTCGCTTATTGACCGGTGCGTTAAAGTCAGAGGAGAGAGGATACTCGGTGCCGAATGAAAATCGCAGGGGTTGCAGGTGCGTTTCCGAAGCATTATTTCAG
>Ga0070730_10003680_pt1 | contig 13689 bp, 10 predicted proteins | sample Coa_R1_3_FD_66447 | JGI IMG/M metagenome (GOLD analysis project Ga0070730, IMG submission 66447) | Surface soil microbial communities from Centralia Pennsylvania, which are recovering from an underground coalmine fire - Coalmine... | ecosystem: Environmental > Terrestrial > Soil > Unclassified ...
ACATCGGAATAGAAGGGTGTTGGTGGCGGCGGCTCCGCATGCTTGTTGCCGTTGGCAACTGCGCCGTGGCTCGCAGTATTTGCCCGGGGGGCCGAGCCCCCCGGACCCCCACGCTGCGGGCTGGGGGGCTGGGGCGAGTTCCGGGGCTCCCACGCGGCGGGCTGGGGGGCTGGGGCGAGTTCCCGGGCCCCACGCGGCGGGCTGGGGCTGGGGTTGGAGTGGCTCCAGTATTTGCCTGGGGCCAAGCCCCCCGGACCCTCCACGCTGCAAAGGCGGTGTGGGCGTGGATCGGTATCTGCCGGGGGCCGAGGCCCCCGGACCCGCACGGTGCGGGCTGGGATCGCTGGAAAGGTAGCGGCTAGGTGATCGAGCATCGCGCAGGCGGCTCTGGCTCGGGGAGGGGCCGTGGCGGCAGGCGGTCGGGGGTACTAGAGCTCGCCGTCCTGGGCCTTCTGCACGAGATGCCCATGCACGGCTATGAGCTGCGCAAGCGGCTCAATGCCCTGCTCGGGGCCTTCCGTGCATTCTCCTATGGAACGCTCTACCCCTGCCTGAAAGACTTGCTGGCCCAGGGCCTGATCGCGGAGGAGACCGAGGCCGGAATCCAGCGCGGGCTGGCCGGGCAACGGTCCAAGATCGTCTACCGGCTGACCGCGGAAGGCAAGGAGCGGCTGCAGGATCTGCTCGCCGAAGGCGGGCCCGCCGCCTGGGAGGACGAAGGATTCGGCGTCCACTTCGCCTTTTTCGGCCAGACCAGGGCCGATGTCAGGATGCGGATCCTCGAAGGACGCCGGACGCGGCTCGAAGAGCGGATGGAAAACGTACGGGCCGCCCTGTCCAGGACCAGGGAGCGCCTGGACAGCTACACCCTCGAACTGCACAAGCATGGGCTGGAGTCGGTCGAGCGGGAGGTCCGCTGGCTGAATGAGCTGATCGCCTCGGAAAGAGAGTCCGGCCCGGGCCCGGGCGGCCCGGCTGGCAACACCCCAACCTGACCCGGCCGCGACCGCCCGCTCCCCCGTGGGCACGGCCGCGCCATGAGTGAACACAACCTGAACGGTACGAGTAAAGGAGCCATCCTTATGGGATCGGTACGGGTAGCCATCGTGGGCGTAGGCAACTGCGCGAGTTCCCTGGTCCAAGGCGTGGAGTACTACGCCGACGCTGACCCGGGCAGCCGGGTGCCGGGCCTGATGCATGTGCAGTTTGGCCCGTACCACGTCAGCGACGTGGAGTTCGTCGCTGCCTTCGACGTGGACGCCAAGAAGGTCGGCCAGGACCTGTCAGCGGCCATCCTGGCCAGCGAGAACAACACCATCAAGATCTGCGACGTGCCCCCTACAGGGGTCATCGTGCAGCGTGGCCACACCTTCGACGGCCTGGGCGAGTATTACCGGGACATCATCACCGAGTCCGACGAGCCCCCGGTGGACGTGGTGCGGGTGCTCAGGGAGACCCAGGCGGACGTGCTCGTCTCCTATCTGCCAGTGGGCTCCGAAGAGGCCGACAAGTTCTATGCGCAGTGCGCCATCGACGCCGGCGTCGCCTTTGTCAACGCGCTTCCGGTATTCATCGCGTCCGACCCGCAGTGGGCCGGCAAGTTCACCGAGGCGGGTGTGCCGGTCATCGGTGACGACATCAAGTCCCAGGTCGGCGCCACCATCACCCACCGGGTCATGGCGAAGCTATTCGAGGACCGCGGCGTCGAGTTGCTCCGCACCTACCAGCTCAACGTCGGCGGCAACATGGACTTCATGAACATGCTGGAGCGCAGCAGGCTCCAGACCAAGAAGCTGTCCAAGACCCGGTCCGTCACCTCGCAGATCCCACACGAGATGGAGCGCGCCTCGGTGCACATCGGCCCGTCCGACCATGTCCCCTGGCTGGACGACCGCAAGCTGGCGTTCGTCCGGCTCGAGGGCAAGGCGTTCGGCGACGTCCCGCTGAACCTGGAATACCGGCTCGAGGTCTGGGATTCGCCGAACTCCGCGGGGGTCATCATCGACGCGATCAGGGCCGCCAAGATCGCCAAGGACCGTGGCATCGGCGGCCCGGTGCTGTCTCCGTCGTCCTACTTCATGAAGTCGCCGCCCGAGCAGTACGGCGACGACGTGTGCCGCGACCTGGTGGAGAAGTTCATCGCCGGGGAAGTCGACCGTTAAATCAGCCGCCAGGGCGAGGATTCACCAGGAGTGACACCGTAATCTGAGCGGGTGGCAGCCAGCGCGGATTCCCGGGGCTTCCTGGCAGCGGTCCGCGGCAGGCTTGGCGGGCCGCCAGGGAAGCCGTCATCCTTCTTCCGTGACCTGTCGGCGGTGCTCGCCGAACGGGACTTCCGGCGGCTGTTCAGCACCCGGCTGGTCTCCCAGGCGGGCGACGGCATGTTCACGGCGGGGCTGGGCACGTATGTGTTCTTCAACGCGACCAGCTTCCCCAATCCGGCCAGGGCGGCCGGGGCGTTCGCCGTGCTCTACCTGCCCTACTCGCTGATCGGGCCGTTCGCGGGCATCATCATCGACCGCGTCTCGCGCAGGCAGATCCTGGTCTGGTCGGCGCTGCTGCGTGCGGTGTTCGTGATCTTGACCGCCTCGCTGGTGGCCTCGGGCAATCTCGGCCTGCCGCTGTATGCCGGCGTGCTGGCGGTGCTCGGTGTGGACAGGTTCTTCCTGTCCTCGCTGTCGGCCGCCCTGCCGCACGTCGTCCCCGAGGACAAGCTGGTCATGGCGAACGCGGTGGCACCGACCACCGGCACGATCGTGAGCTTCCTCGGCGGGTTCACCGGCCTGGGCATCCACCTGGCCACCGGCGGAGGCCGCGGCGGCTCGGCGGCGGCCCTGCTGGTGGCGGGTGTGTGCTACCTGGCGGCCGGGGCGGTGGGGGCGACCATGCACCGGGACCTGCTCGGCCCCGACCGGGCAGCGGCCGAGGCGCAGCGCACCGGTGCGCTCGAGGAGTTGCGGCTCGTCACGATGGGCCTGATCGCCGGGGCGCGGCACGTGCTGCACCGGCGGCTGGCGTCGGCCGCCCTGTTCGCCACCGGGTGCCAGCGGATGATGTACGGGATCCTGTTCCTGATGTCGATCCTGCTGTACCGCAACTACTTCTACCATTCCAACGCCAACAACGCGCTGGCCCACTTCACCCTGGTGATCGCGGCGGCGGCGCTCGGCTACGGCGCCGCCGCGGTGATCACCCCCGTGGCGAACCGGCGGTTGTCCCGGGGCACCCTGATAGCGCTCCTGCTGGTGATCGCCGGCGTCGTGGCCGGGCCGCTCGGCTCGACGTTCAGCCAGGTGCCCTTCCTGATCGTCAGCTTCTCGGTCGCCATCGTCGCGCAGGGCGTGGCCATCAGCGCGACAACGATCATCCAGCAGGAAGTGGACGACGACTTCCGTGGCCGGGTGTTCGCCTTCTACGACATGCTGTTCAACGCGCCGTTCGTGGTCGGCGCCGCCGTGGGCGCGGCGTTCATGCCGGCCACCGGCAAGTCATATCCGCTGCTGGCGGTGGCAGGCGGCGGCTACGTGCTGGCCGGGCTGGTCTACTCGCTGCTCATCCGTCAGCGATCCGGCGGCGGCCCCGCGTCCTCCCGGGAGGGCACGGCCAGCCCTTCCCGGTCCGCCCAGCGCAGTAGCTCCTGAGTCGCCGCTTCCTTGCCCACCGGGCCCTTCTCGATCCGCAGGTGCAGCAGGTGCCGGAGCGCGTCGCCGACAACCCGGCCCTGGCCCACGCCGAGGATGCTCATGACCTCGTGACCGTCCAGGTCGGGCCGCAGGCTGGCGAGTTCCTCCTGCTTGCTCAGCTCGGCGATCCGCTTCTCGAGGCTGTCGTAGGTGCGGGCCAGCCTGGCCGCCTTGGCCTTGTCTCTGGTCGTGCAGTCGGCCCTGGTCAGCGCGTGCAACCGGGTCAGCAATGGCCCGGCGTCCCGTACGTAACGGCGTACCGCGGAGTCGGTCCATTCGCCGCTGCCATAGCCGTGGAACCGCAGGTGCAGCCCGACCAGGCTGGAGACGTCGTCCACGACCGCGGCCGGGAAGCGGAGCTGCTTCAGCCGGGAGCGCGCCATGGTCGCGCCCACGACCTCGTGGTGGTGGAACGCAACGCGCCCACCGGGAAGCTGTGACCTGGTCTTGGGCTTGCCGATGTCATGCAGCAGCGCCGCCAGCCGCAGGACGAGATCCCCGGTCAGGCCGTAGCGTTCCTCCAGCCCGATCGCCTGGTCCAGCACGGTGAGCGAGTGCCGGTAGACGTCCTTGTGCCGGTAGTGCTCGTCCATTTCGAGCCTGAGCTTGGGTACCTCCGGCAGGACCTGGTCCGCCACGCCGGTATCGACCAGCAGCTCGATGCCGCGCACCGGGGCCGGCGCGAGCATGAGCTTGGTCAGCTCGGCGGTGATCCGCTCGGCGGACACGATCGACAGCCGGCCCGCGAGTTCCCGCATCGCGCGCTTGACATCATCGGTGGGCTCGAAGCCGAGCTGGGCGGCGAACCTGGCCGCGCGCAGGATCCGCAGCGGATCGTCGGTGAACGAGTCCTCAGGGCTGCCCGGCGTGCGCAGCACCTTGTCCCGCAGGTCGCCCAGGCCGCCGAAGGGATCGGCCAGGTCACCGCTGGGCAGCAGCGCGGCCATCGCGTTCACGGTGAAGTCGCGCCGCCCGAGGTCGCTTTCCAGCGTCTTCTCGTACCGGACGTCTGGCTTACGCGAGTCCTCCTGGTACTTCTCGCTGCGGAAGGTGGTGATCTCGATGGTCTTGCCGCCTTTGCGCAGGCCCACGGTGCCGAACTCGATCCCCACCGTCCACATGGCGTCGGCCCAGTCCGCGGTGATCTTCATGACCTCCTCGGGCGAGGCGTCGGTGGCCAGATCGATGTCCCCGGAGCGCCGCCGCAGGAAGACATCGCGCACCGGGCCGCCGACGAGCGCCAGCTGGTGGCCGCTGGACGCGAACAGCCGGGCGAGCCCGTCCAGCGGGCGGACGACGGGCGCGAGCAGGCGGGCGGCGGCCTTGCGCTGCTCGGAGGTCAGTGGTGTCGAATCTGGCACGGGCATCGAGGGTAGTGGAATGGATAAGCTTTAAACATGGCGCGGGGCAGCGTCTTCTCACATAGTGGCATCTACCCGCCGAGGCGGTCAGCCGCGCTTGTTGCTGTTGGCAACCGCCCCATGACCCACGGTATCTACTCTGGAGGACGACCCCCCGGACCCCTGGATGAGACGGCTACACCGTCACCATCCGCAACGCTCAGCCGGCGGCAATAGCATTTCAGCCGTGCCCCCTACCCATGTTGCGCCCAGGCGGATCCCCGCACCGGGTGGGCGCGGTGCCATCCGTAGGGCAGCGGGCACGGTTACCGTCATAGTCGTCCTCTTCCTTACGGTGGGGCCAGCCCTGATCGGCACAGCGCTGGCCAGCAGCGCGGCAAAGCGGCAATCGCTGCCCGGGCAGCTTTCGGTCATCATCGAGTCGGTCAGCCCGCAGTGGGCCACACCGAACCGGACTGTGACGGTCACCGGCATCGTCCGGAACGGCACGGGGGCGGCGCAGGTGGGCGAATCCATCCAGCTCCGGTCCTCCGGTATGCCCTTCAACGACAGGGATGAGCTGGCCCTGTACGCCTCGGGTGAGTACGCGGCGGACGTGCCCGAGGGCAGCGCGGTGCCGCTGCCCGGCGTGATCGCCCCGGGCCGGACCGTGCACTGGCGGGCCACGCTGGACCCGGCCACGGTGGGGATGACCCAGTTCGGCGTCTATCCGCTAGCCGCCCAGGTGCTGGACAGCGAGGGCATACCGGCCGCCACCGACCGGACGTTCCTGCCGTTCTGGGCCAACGGGCCGGGCTCTCAGCAGCCGCGGAAGCTGAGCACCGGGTGGGTCTGGCCACTTATCGACCAGCCCTATCAGGCCGCCTGCCCCGGGCTGCTCTCCAGTGGCCTCGCCGCCAGCCTGGCCGCCGGCGGGCGGCTGAACGGCCTGCTGGCCGCGGCCGCCAGCTATTCGTCCGCTGCGCACCTGACCTGGGCGATCGACCCCGCTCTCGTGCAGAACGTGAGCAAGATGGCGAGCCCGCACACGGTCGGCGGCGGCCCTGGCTGCGGCGGAGCCACGCACAAGCCCGGCAGCCGTATGGCCGGGTCATGGCTGGACAGCCTGCGCAGCGCCATATCGGGCCAGCAGGTCTTCCTGACACCGTACGCGGACGTCGATGTGGCCGCGCTGAGCCATGACGGCCTCGACAGCGACCTGAGGAGCGCGTTCAGCGAGGGCCGGTCCATCGGCCAGCAGATTCTGCACCTGCCCCCCAGTGGCGACACGATCGCCTGGCCACAGGGCGGGATTGCCGACTCGGGCGTGCTCGGCAGCCTTGCGGTCAACGGGATCGGCACCGTGGTGCTCGACTCCAGCGTGATGCCGCCGGCCGGCGCGATACCCAACTACACACCGAGCGCGCAGGCATCCGCCGCCTCCGGTGTCGGTTCGTCGCTGCATGTGCTGCTCGCAGACCACACGATCAGCAACCTTCTCGCGAGCGCACCGGCCAGCGGCCCGGGCGCGACGTTCGCCACCGAGCAGAGCTTCCTCGCGCAGACGGCCATGATCGTCGCGGAGGCTCCGAACCTGGCCCGGTCGCTGGTGGTGACCCCGCCGTCGCGATGGAATCCATCCCCGGGCCTGGCCCGCGGCCTGCTCGCGGAGACGGTGCACGCCCCCTGGCTGCGGCCGGCCAGCCTGGCGGACCTGGCCGCGGCCCCGCACCCCAGCGGGCAGGTGCGCCGCCAGTCCCCGCCCGACCACCAGGCCGGCCGGACCGAACTGAGCTCGGCATACCTGACGCAGGTGGCGCGCCTCGACGCGGCCGTCAAGGTGCAGGCGGGCATTCTCAGCCCACCCGACCCCAGCTATCTGAGCTCCGCGGTCGCCGCGCTCGAATCCTCCGCGTGGCGTGGCGACAGCCAGGCAGCCACCCGGCAGGACCTGCTCAACCGCGTGTCCGGCTACGTCGCCGACCAGGGCAGAAAAGTCAGAATCGTCGACTCCGGCCAGATAACCCTGGGCGGTTCCTCTGGCAAGGTGCCTGTGTCCATCTCCAACAGCCTGACCTGGCGAGACATCCAGGTCAGGCTGCAGGCGAGCACGCCGAGCCCAGGCCGGCTCAGCATCGGCAAGTACGACCCCGTGATCACCATTCCGGCCGGGAAGATCTACACCGTCCGGCTGCCGGTACATGCCGCCGCGGTCGGAGTGACCGACGTGACATTCAAACTGCTCAACCCGGATGGCTCCCCGTTGCCGGGCACCCAGGTGCAACTGTCCGTCCATGCGACCAAGTTCGGCACGTTGGCCCTGGTAGTGATGTCTGTGGCACTTGGTATCTTCGTGCTGACTTCGGGTGCACGAGCGATCAGGCGATCGCGGAAAGATGGCGGGCCTGAGGGTGATCCTGCGCCTGAACCGCCAGGTCCGGCAGCCATAACGGGTAGCGTCGGGTCAGTCCACAAAGGCGACGACCTCGCGAACGACCACCCGCCGGAGGATCCGGATGAGTACGCCGACGCACGGGGCCGGGCGCGCCGCTGACAACGGTCGCGGGGATTACCCGCGCCATGGCGAGCCGCCCGGTCACTTCGTGCCGCCCACCGACGGGGCAGGCGTGCCACCAGACCATGCCTTTTCAGCCGGAGACCCACCCTACGGCGCTTCTTCAGCCGGAAACCGGCCCTACGGCGACCGCCGGACGGTCTGGGCGCCGCCGGACTGGCCAGACCAGCCACCTCCCCCCGCCCACGCCGACCACGGACGCCACACCGGCGGACCGCCACAACCGCCACACGACACCGGGCAGACACACTGGCCAGACCAACCACCGGACTGGCCAGACCAGCCACCTTCCCCCGCCCACGCCGACCACGGACACCACACCGGCGGACCGCCACAACCGCCACACGACACCGGGCAGTTGCCGTGGGATCCCGGCTCCGCCCAGCAACAGCAGCGGACCCCGTGGCAACCGCCCAGGCCCTCCGGGCAGGACCGGCGGGCACCGGGGCAGGCCACGACGCGCAGCCCGGGACAGGATCCAGGCGGCAGCAGGCAGCCCTTGCGGGCACCGGGGCAGGATCCCCGCGAATCCGGGCAGAACCCGCGCGCCCCCCGGCAGGGCACCCACAGTCCTGGGCAGGACCCCCGCGCCCCCCGGCAGGGCACCCACGGTCCTGGGCAGGACCCGCGCCCGTCCAGGCCGGCCGCCCGCCCGCCGGGGCAGCAGCCGCCGTACGGTCCGGAGGGCTCAGCAGACGCAACGCGGGGTGGACAGGCCGTCCGGGCGCCCGTACAGAGCCCGCGCCGCGCCGGACAGCCGCCACGCCAGGCGGTCCGGACGCCGCGGTCCCCCGGGCAGCCGGCATATCCCCCCGGACCGCCACCAGATAACCCCGGCCAGGGCCAGCGGGTACCCGGGCGGGCCGGCGGCGAGCCGTACCGGCAGCCGGGTTCGCCGGTCCGGACCTACGGCCAGCCCACCTGGGGACCGCGGACGCCGCGGCGGCCACCCAGCAGCACGACCACCACCACCAGCAGTGAGAGCGACAGTTCCCTGCTGCGGTCCAGCGGCGGGATGGCGCTCGGCACGCTCGCCTCCCGGCTGACCGGCTTTCTGAGCGCCCTCATGCTCGCCTACGCGGTCGGCGACCGCGCACTCGGCAACGCCTACAACACCGCCAACACGCTGCCGAACGTGGTCTACAACCTCATGCTGGGCGGGATCCTCACCAGCGTGGTCGTCCCGCTGCTCATCACCGCGGCCAAGCGGGATCCCGACCGTGGCGAAGGCTACTTCCAGCGGATCTTCAGCCTCGGAGTGATCGCGCTCGGTGCGATCACCCTGGTCGCCACCCTTGGCGCGGCGCTGATCGTGGATGTGTACGCGAGCAAGCTGCCCGGCGCGGAACACCACGTGACGGTGGAGTTCGCGTACTTCTTCATCCCTCAGATCTTCTTCTATGGGATGAGCGCGCTGGCCGGGGCGATCCTGAACGCCCGCGGCCGGTTCGCCGCGCCGATGTGGACCCCAGTGATCAACAACATCGTGGTGATCCTGGTCCTGCTGCTGTACCTGTCCATAGCGGGCTTCGGCCGTACGCCCAGCAACATCTCATCCGGTGAGGTCAAGCTGCTCGGCGTCGGCACCACCCTCGGCATCATCGCGCAGACCGTCGCGCTGCTCCCCGCGCTGGCGCGGGCCGGCTTCCGGCCCAGGCCCACGTTCGGCTTCCGCCGCGAAGAGGTGGCCGAGATCGGCCGGCTGGCCGGCTGGCTGGCCGGGTACGTAGTCACCACGCAGGTCACGTTCTTTACCACGCTGGTTATAGCCGGCGCGGTCTCCGTGCACGATGCGGCCGCGGGGTACTCCGCGTACCAGTATGCCTACCTGCTGTTCCAGATGCCTTACGCCGTCGTCGGCATCTCGGTGATCACCGCGCTGCTGCCCCGGATGAGCGCGCACGCCTCGGCCCGCCGCTACTCCCGGGTCCGGGCGGACTTCTCCACCGGCATCCGGCTGTCCGCGGTGGTCGTGGTGCCCGCCTCGCTGCTGCTCGCCGTGCTCGGCGGGCCGTTGGCCCAGATGCTGTTCGGGCACGGCAGCACCACGGTCTCGGGTGCGGACTACATCGGCAAAGTGTTCGCCGTGTTCTCGCTCGGCCTGGTCCCGTACATGACGTTCCAGCTCCTGCTGCGGGTCTTCTACTCGCTGCACGACAGCCGCACGCCTTGTTTCATCGGGCTGGTCACGATGGCGACCAACATCATGGTGAACCTGATCGCGTGGAACACGCTGCCGCCAGGCCAGGTCGACGAGGGGCTCGCGGCCGGCTTCGGCATCGCGAACCTTGTCGGCACCATCGTGGCATGGCGGCTGCTCATCCGCCGGGTCGGCAGCCTGGACGGGCGGGCGATCACCCGGAGCCTGGTCAAGATGCACGTCGCGGCCATCCCGCCGGCCATGTTCGCCCTGGAGATGACCTTCACGATCGGCGTGGTCTTCCACCCGGGCTTCACCTACGGCCTGGCCACGGTCGTGGTCGGCGGCGGTGGCGGGCTGCTGCTCTATGTGCTGTTCGCCCGGTCCCTGCGGATCGCGGAGGTCTCCCAGTTGCTGGCCACGGTCGGAGCGCGGTTCGGCCGCCGCCAGGGCCCGGCCACGCCCCAGCCCCGCCCGCCGCAGCGACGTGGCACCGGGCCGCCAGGACGTCCCCGGCGGTAACACCGGCGAGGATGAGCACGGACAGGCACAATCGCCTCAGCTCACCCTCTGGACACATACTCAGGCCAGATGAAATCCCAGGTGCGTGCGAGTGAATTCGCGGCGCTGGCGAATAACGGTTTGCTCGCTGGGATGGGCGGCAACTCCAGATGACGCCGCTTACGCCCTAGCATGGTGTCCAGCACGTGCGGCATACCGCATCGCGGGTATGGTCATCTGCCGGGGCTCGGAAGGAGCGACGAGGGCTGGCCCCGCTCTCGAGAGCTGGCGTATGAGCACCTTCACTTCTGAGCCTGGAGCCCGGCTGGCCGACCGTTATCGGCTCGAAGACCGGGTGAGCGCTGCCGGGGGCTGGGCGGCATGGAAGGCGATCGACGAGACGCTTGCCCGTCCCGTCACGGTGCTCACTTTCGCACCGGACTTCCCGCGGATTCCCGAGGTGGTCAGGGCGGCCCGGGCGGCCAGCAGGCTCACCGACTCGCGCCTTGCCCAGGTGTTCGACGTCGAACACGGCGGTGACCGGGCCTACATCGTGATGGAGTGGGTGGCCGGTCACTCACTCGACGACCTGCTTGGCAACGGCCCGCTCGACCCACGCCAGGGCGTCGCCCTCATCACCGAGGCGTCCCATGCGCTGGCCGGGGCGCACGCGGCCGGCCTCGCGCACCTCTGCCTCACTCCGGACTCACTGCGCTGGACCCCTGGCGGTGGGGTGAAGCTCACCGGCCTCGGCATCGACGCCGCGCTGGCCAACGTTTCCTCCGGCGACCCCGCGCTGACCGACACCCAGGGTCTCGGCAAGCTCCTGTACGCCACGCTGACCGGGCACTGGGCCGGCATGGAAAGCACCTCCCTGCCCCCCGCGCCGATGGCCGACGGGCTGCCCTGCAGCCCGCGGCAGGTCCGGGCCGGCGTGCCGGCCGCGATCGACGCGGTGGTCTGTGAGGCGCTGTTCCAGCGGCCAGGCAAGGACCGGCCGCCGCTGACCACACCGGCCCTGCTGGCCCAGGCTCTCGCCGAGGTCACCCCCGCACCGGTCCCGGCCGGGCAACCGCCGGTCGATCCCTTCGCCACCAGCCGGGAACTGCCCGGGGCCGACCGGGAGAGCGACTTCGCCTGGGCCGCGCAGACCCAGGACCAGGTGCGGTACGGGAGCCCACAGTTCCCTCCCGGCCAGCGGGCCGTGACCACCAGCGCGATCATCGGCATTGTCGTCGTGCTGGTACTCGTGGGGATCGGCGTGGGCGGCTGGATGCTCAGCCACCACCAGGTCACGGGCGCGCCGAAGCCACACAAGACCACGGCGGCCCCAGTGGTGGCGACCACCGTGCTTACCCCGGCCGGCGCGACCGCGCACGACAACCCCGGCAAGGCCTCCCTGGCCATCGACTCGAACCCGGCGACGGCCTGGTACACCCAGTACTACATCGGCAACCCGGTGTTCGGCGGCCTGTACAAGGGCACCGGGTTCGTCCTGGACATGGGCAAGGCTGTCAAGATCAGCCAGGTCCAGGTGCAGTTCGGCTCGAACGTGGGCGCGGACGTCCAGATCAAGGTGGTCAACTCCGATACGCCGCCTGGCACGCTTTCCGGAGCGTCGCTGCCCACGGTGGCGCAGGCCAGCGACGTCGGCAACACCCACACCTTCGCCCTGAACCACCCGGCGACCGGCCGGTACATCATGATCTGGATCACCAGGCTGCCGCCCAAGCCCGGCAGCTCCAACGAGTACCAGATCGAGATCTACAACGTTGTCGTGCGAGGCTCAGACTGAACCTGCGGCGGGCCAGCGACAGCAGCCGGTCAGACGCCGAGCTGCTGCGCAGCCACGCCGAGGGCGATCCCGCCGCGTTCGGCGAGCTGTTCAGCCGTCACCGCGACCGGCTCTGGGCAGTAGCCCTGCGCACGCTGCACGACCCGGACGACGCCGCGGACGCGCTGCAAGAGGCGATGATCTCGGCCTTCCGCCGGGCCGCGGACTTTCGAGGTGACGCGGCCGTGACCACCTGGCTGCACAGAATCGTCGTGAACGCCTGCCTCGACCAGGTGCGCCGCAAGGCCGCACGGCCGGCCGTGGGCACCGCCGGTGACGAGGCCATGCTCGACGCGTTCGGCCAGCGCACCGCCGGCCTGGCCGCCGCCGACCCCACCTCGGACAGCGACACCGCGCTCGACGTCAGCGCGGCGCTGCGGATACTCCCCGCCGAGCAGCGGGCAGCGCTCGTGCTCGTGGACATGCTGGGCTATTCGGTCGCGATGGCAGCGGACATACTCGGCGTATCACAAGGCACGGTGAAGAGCCGCTGCGCCAGGGGCCGTGCCAAGCTCGTCCCGCACCTGGCCCACCTGCGGCACTCTGCCAAACCTCCTGATCAGGAGCGGAACCAGACGAGCGCCGGGCACGTCTCACCATCGCGGGCCACCGCGGCAGCGTCCAGCCCAGCCGACCAGCGAACCACCGAGGGAGGAGGGATCACCGACCATGACCGGCCATCTTGATCCCGACGTCCTCGCCGACTTCCGCGAAGGCCTGCTCGGCCGGCGTCACTCCGCCCGGATCCGCGCCCACCTGGGCACCTGCCCCGCCTGTGCGTCCCTTGACAAGGACCTGGCCCGGGTCACCGAACTGCTGGCCAGCGCGCCGGCGCCGAAGATGCCCGGCCACCTGGTCGCCCGCCTGGAGAACGTGCTGGCCGCCGAGTCCGCCGCCCGGCCGGTAAACCCGGACCTGACGAGCCAAGGCACGAGAGCAGCGGATCCGGCCGCCGGCACAGCGGGCAGCCCCGATCGCCGCCAGCGCCGCACCGGCCGCCGTTCCTGGCACCCGAGGCCGGCCGCACTCGGGGTAGCAGCGGCCATCGCGGCGGTTCTCGCGGTCGGCGGCTATGGCCTGGCCACCCTGCACTCAGGAGCCAACAGTGCGGCTTCGAACGCAGTCGGTGGGCCCGCGCACAAGTCCGCGGGAACCGTGGGGCCCAGCGGGAAGGGTGCCCCGAATGCCGGCGCCGCCATGCCGTCCCCGCTGATGGCACGGTTGCACATCATCGAAAGCGGCACCGACTATCTGGCCAGCCGCCTGGCCAGCCAGGCGCAGTCGGTGCTGGCCACGCACCCCGTCAACGCAGCGGACCAGCGGCAGGTCCCGGCGGCCACGTCAGGCGCCACCAGCCAGCTTCAGTCCTGCGTCTATGCGGTCACCGGCGGTCTATCGCCGCTGCTCGTGGACAAGGCGCACTACCAGGGGCAGCCCGCCACGATCATCGTCGCGCCACCTACGGCGAGCCGGGCCGGCCAGGTCTGGGTCACCGGGCCCGCCTGCTCCGCCACCACCCCCGACCTCATCACCCACACCCAGCTCACCACCGGCTGACTGACCGGTCGCGCGATGCCGGTCAGGAGCTGGCTGCCGCCCTTGCCCGTAGAGAGGGG
>Ga0070730_10003681_pt1 | contig 13689 bp, 10 predicted proteins | sample Coa_R1_3_FD_66447 | JGI IMG/M metagenome (GOLD analysis project Ga0070730, IMG submission 66447) | Surface soil microbial communities from Centralia Pennsylvania, which are recovering from an underground coalmine fire - Coalmine... | ecosystem: Environmental > Terrestrial > Soil > Unclassified ...
AGGGCGCGCCGTGCCTCCGCCCGGCGATATCGGCGACAAGGACAAGACGACGCTCGACACCGGACGAAAGATTCTGGTGTGACGTTCAATGCGGAGCGGCCGGGTTCTGGTACTCGACCGGGTTTCGCTTATCCTCGTTGGCGCGGTGAATCACATATGCGCGGATCGCTTCCAGGTCCTGCGCGGATACTTCGTCCTTGAATGAGATCATGCCGCTCGACTGCAGGGAACCCTGACGCACGATCACGTCCATGGCCTTCGCATCGTCGATCACCGGCGAGTAGCGCAGGTCCGGAAGCACGCCCGAACTCGTGGCACTGTCGCCGTGGCAGGTTGAACAGAACGTGTGATACAGCTTCTTGCCGGCAAGCACCGTGCCCAAGGACGCGGTCTCGGGTGGCGGATTGAGCTCCGCCTGCGCGGCGGCCGGCAGTGCGGGCAAGGTTGCGCTGCCGCCCAGCTTGTACACGAGCATGCGCGGCAGATTCGACGCGAGGTGAGATTTTAACGCGAGTTCGCCTGCGGCCAACCCAAAGGCGCCGCCCCAGCCGACTTCGACGGCGACATACTGCTCGCCGTCGACTTCATAACTGATGGGCGCTGCGAGCACTCCCGCCTGCGTCTCGGCCGACCACACTTTCTCGCCGGTGTCGGCGCGATAGGCCACGAACTCGCCCATGGCGGTGCCTTGAAACACCAGATTGCCGGCGGTCGAAACCACACCGCCGTTCCATGGGTGTCCCAATTCGGCCCGCCACACCTCTTTGTTGACGATCGGATCCCATGCCACGAGGTGCCCCTTGAGGCTGCCGAGGATCTGTGCCTTGATTTTGGGCACTTGCGGAAGGCTGCCGGCGTCGAAATCGACGCCGGTATTCCAAGCGAGGTCGTGATGAAGGGCGTGAGCTTCCGGCACGAATGGGAAGGCGAGGTCGGCCACGGGAAAATAGACGAGATGTGTTTGCGGGCTGAACGACATGGCCTGCCAGCTATGGCCGCCGCCGGGGCCTGGCTTGGAGACGAAGGGCTTGCCGGTTTCTCCGTAGTTCGCGCCCTTCTCCACGACCGGACGCCCGGTCTTCATGTTCACCGACTTGGCCCAGGTGGTGGTCGTGAAAGGATCGGCGGCGAGCAATTCGCCGGTGGCGCGATCGAGGACGTAGAAGAAGCCGTTTTTGGGTGCCTGCATGATGACTGCCCGCTGCGTTCCGCCGACCGGCAAGTCGGCAAGAATCAGCGGCGAACATGCATCGAAGTCCCATTCATCGTGCGGCGTCGTCTGGTAGTGCCACACGTAATCGCCGGTGTCGGCCTTCAAGGCAACGATCGACGATAGGTACAGGGCGTCGCCGCGGATCTTTCCGCGGTTCCATGGCGCGCCGTTGCCGACACCGATGTAGATCAAATCCAGCGTCGGGTCGTACACGATGGCGTCCCACACGGGACCGCCCCCGCCCAGTGTCCACCACTCGCCTTTCCAGGTCTTGGCGGCCCTTTCCAGCGCGGGATTCTCGAAGGGCTTCGACGGATCGCCGGGCACGGTGTAGAAGCGCCACACCTGCTTGCCGGTGTCGGCGTCATAGGCCGTCACGTAGCCGCGCATTCCGTTCTCGCCGCCGCCGTTGCCGATCAGCACCATGCCTTTCACGACCCGCGGCGCCCCGGTGATGGTGTAGCGGCCGCCTTGCGGTACCGTCATCACTTCCCACACGAGCTTCCCGGTGGCCGCATCCAAGGCGATCAGCCGACCGTCGAGCGTTCCCGAATAAATGCGCCCCTTCCATGCGGCTGCGCCCCGGTTGACCACATCACAGCAGGCATTGACTGCCGCCTTGCCCGGCACCTGTGGATCATACATCCACCGCGGTGCGCCGGTTTTGGCGTCGAGGGCAAACACTTTGCTCCAAGCGCTGGTGAAGTACATGACGCCGTCAACCACCAAAGGCGTCGACTCTTGACCGCGATGCGCGGTATCGATGTCGAAGAACCAGGCCAGCCCGAGCTGCTTGATGTTGGCTGCATCGATGGCTTTGAGCGGACTAAAATGCTGTTCGCCGTAGTCGCGTCCCGGACCCAGCCAGTTGCCCGGTTCGCGGTCCGCCGCCGCCATGCGAACCGCATCCACGGCCGCGGCAGGCTTCGTGTCAGGCAGCCGTGCCGCGGGTGGGGGAGACGTTTGCCCGCAGCCCCCCAAGGCAAGCCCCAATGCCACGGTAATCATTCGACGATTCAAGAGACCTCTCCACCGGAGCCATGCCGTATGCTCGGACCGAAGCGACATGAAGCACTTTCGACACCCACCCAAACTCCTCCGCGGAGGAGCACGGTGTCGAACCACAGGGAACCGCTCGAAAGGCCGATTCGGCGCATTGGCCGATTCGGCGGCATGGGCCGATTCGCGCAATTTCTCTGAATCGCCGTGCCGACGGCGCAACGGCGCGATCGGCCCGGAACCCGCGTGATCTGGTAAAATTCAGCGAAGTTACACGCAGTATCGTGCATGCAATTCCACCGCTTCGACCTGAATCTGCTCATTGCGCTAGACACCTTGCTGCGCGAGAAGAACATTACTCGTGCTGCCGAGAAGGTGTTCGTGTCGCAGCCCGCCATGAGTGCGGCGCTGCACCGCCTGCGCGACTACTTCGATGATCCGCTGCTGGTGCGTGTGGGCCGCGACATGGAACTCTCGCCGCGCGGCCAGTCGTTGGTCGATCCGGTGCGCGAGGCATTGCTTCTGATCCAGACCGCACTGGGGTCCCAACCCACGTTCACCGCCGCCACCACTCAGCGCGAGTTCACCCTCATCATGTCCGAGGAGGCGGTGCCGGACCTGTTGCCGGCGATCCTCGAGCGTGTGTCGGCGGATGCCCCCGGCATCGGCATCACCATCGAACTCGTTTCCCACCGGGCGCTGTCACAACTGGAATACGGCGATGCTGACCTCTGCCTGTGCATGGATAGCCTGGGATTGTTCGACGTGCGCGCCTATCCGGAGACGCTTCGAAGCATCCGCTTGCGTCCCGTGCGCTGGATTTGCGCGGTCGATCGCAACCACCCAACGGTCGGCGACAGCATCACATCGGAACAATATTTCTCCCTGCCGCACGTGTTCGGCCGTCCCAACGGCTCCAATGTGTCCGCCAAACAATTGGTTCGCCGGTTGCTGGGCGTCGACCTCGACGTGCACATGACGGTGCCGAGCCTGCTGCATCTACCGTTGGTGCTGCCGGGTACCCGGCTGGTTGCAACCCTGCCGGAACGGGTCGCCCACATGTTCGCATCCACGTTGCCGGTCAAGGCCTTGGAGTTGCCCTTCGAAACGGAACCGCTGCACGAGATCCTCCTGTGGCACAAGCGCAATGAATCGGATCCCGCGCATGCCTGGTTGCGCGACCTGATCGTGCGCCTGACCCACGATAACGCCGCACTGACCGGAACGAGCGCCGGCGCGGCGGCGGGTGCGGCCGCAGCGGCGAATTGATCGGCCGGCTAAGCGCCGCCGGCGCCGGCGCAGCGAGATCATGCCGAGATATCGAGCGCGGGATGAGCCAGCGTTACGGCAGCAGGCAGCTCTGCTTCACGGCGCTACGCAACCGCCGCCGCTGGGTCGCGTCGTCCTGACGCTCCGTTGAGCACGCGGCGAGGCCGGCGCCGACGCCAGGATGGCCGGAATTCCCTGCGCCCCCGCGCGCAACCTCCCCTACCTTCCCCGCTCTTCAAAGGCACGACTGCTCGAAGATTCCCGGGGCTTCGGTCGCATCTCATTTGCGAGGTCCCCGGAACGGCGGCGATACTCCCCGGATGAAGAAAAAAGCTCCCGCAAAGGCGCCGCCGGTCGCACGGCACGGCGTCGCCCGCGTCATCTCCAAATTGGGAATCGGTTCGCGCACTCAAGCCGGTCGATGGGTACGCGAAGGGCGGGTACGCGTCAACGGCAATCTGGTCAGCGACGCCGAGTTTCCAGTGATCCAAGGTCGGGACCTCATCGCCGTCGACGGCCACGAGTCCGCTTCGGCCGCGCGCCTCGTGATCATGCTGAACAAGCCACGAGGCCTCGTCACAACCGCGCACGACGAACGGGGCCGGGACACCGTTTACACTTGCTTCGAAGGCACCGCCTTGCCTTGGCTTGCGCCGGTGGGGCGGCTGGACCGAGCCAGCGAGGGTCTTCTGCTGTTCAGCAACGATCCCGCGTGGGCCGCACGAATCACCGACCCGGCCACCGGCCCCGAAAAAACATACCACGTGCAAGTGGACCGCATACCCGACGCCGCGCTGCTGGCGGATCTCGAGCGCGGCGCCGTCGTTGACGGCGAGCGGCTGGCCGCGAAAACCGCCCGCTGTATCCGAACCGGCGCTCGCAATGCATGGCTCGAGATCGTGCTCGATGAAGGACGGAACCGGCAGATACGGCGATTGCTGTCCGCTTTCCAGGTGTCGGTTCTGCGCCTCGTGCGGGTTTCCGTGGGCTCGCTGTCGCTCGGCGGGCTGCCAAAGCGAGGGTGGCGGAAACTCACGGATCAGGAAATAGAATCCTTGTCGGGATCGACCTCCCGACAAGATGTGCGCTACGACGATTCTCAAATCTAATGGGGATTGCCGCCCGGTGCTCATGCCGCTGCCGTCCGTGATCTAATCTAATCCCTGTCGTCCCGACGCTCTGGTCGGTTTGCCGGAGCGGCGCATCCTCCTCAGTGCTCGGGCGGCGCCTCGAGGTGGGAGCTTTGAGCGAGATTGCGGCTGCGCCAGAGATAGAGCGCGAGCAGGGGTTCGGCGCCTGTTTGCATGGCGTGAGATTCATGGCGCGCGTGACGGATCACCGTGCCGGGGAATTCCTCGCGCCAGGAGTCGTGGCCGTGTTTCCATCGAGCGGTGCCGGCGAGCGGGACATAGATTTCCTCCGCTTCGTGACGATGGGACGGGTACGCGGTGTACGGGCCCAGAACTAGCACCCCGCACGCCAGGTGTTCGCTGGGTACGGGTCCGGTAAGTCCGGCGAACTCGGTCCATCCATAGTTTTCGTAGAATTCGGCACCGGCGGTCTCCGCGGAATAGCTGCGGCGCCAGGCGAGGGACGGAGCCGCCTCGACCAGGGCGTCCACCAGCGATGCACTGAAGATCGGCGCCGCTTGCTGAATTTGCGGCAGCCAGCGCAGGGCGGGGACCGATGCGGGTGCGACGCTGCGCCGTTGCGACGGTGATGGCCATTCCCGGAGGAAGGGCTTCAGTTGCCTTGCATGCAGGTCCCGCAGGAGGGAATGAGCCCGAACCAGGAGTTCGTACGGAGCGGGCTCGTTCGAAGCCGGAGCGGCCTCGTTCGAAGCGCGCGACGGCGGGCAGGCCATCGCCGCTGCCGCCGTGCCCAGCAGCTGCCGCAACAGAATGCGGCGTGCGAAATCGGTCACGGGTCGGCGCGTCCTGGTCATGGCGTACGCCAGTGTATCGCGGTGTCGACCCGCTCGTGATCACCCGCGTTATCGCTGGAAGATGTCGACCGCCGCAACCTTGCCTGCGCCGCTCTCGGCAAGGACGACTCGTCCGTCGGCGGTTGCCATCATATTGCGGACGATTCCACCGCCCCCTGGGATCGGCCACGCCTCGAATTTCTCCGCAACCGCATCGAAATGCACCAGCGTATTGGGGGTCACGCCCGATTCGCTGTACCAAATATCGCCATTGAGCGATGTGATCCCGTAAGGGCGTGAGACCGCACCGGCGGGGGATGGCCACTCGCGTGCTGCGCCTGTCTCTGGGTCCAGCCGGCCGAGATAGCCTCGCGCATAATCGGTGTACCAGATCGCGTCATCGCCGGTAATGGCAATTCGTCGCGGCCGGGCGCCAGCCGCGGGCAGCACGTATTCGCGTATCTTCAATGTGTCCGGATCGATGCTCCCTATTTTGTTGGTTCCGAACTCGGCGAAGAAGGGCATGCCCCGGGAGTTCACTGCCAGGCCATAAGGAAGCGCATGGGCCGTAGGCACGCGGACGAGCTTTACCTGCGAAGTGCGAGGATCGATACGTCCGATCATGTTTCCGGTCTGTACCGTGAACCACAGCAATCCGCGCTGATCGAACAAGGGGGTGTGCGGATCGCGCGCCTCGGGGTCGGGCATCTTGATCGCCGTGAAGGTGCCCGACTTCGGATCGAGCTTGCCGACATAGCCGGCATAGTTGGCGGTAAACCAGATGTTGCCCTCGGCATCAGCCGCCAAACCATGCGGGCCCGACTCGGGGATGGTCGTCCGATATTCCTTTATGGAGCCGCTCTCCGGGTCGATCCTGCCCAGCACACTGCCTTGTTGACCCGTATACCAGATGGCGCCATCGGCGGTGGCGAGCGGGTCATGCGGGAAGGCTCCCGGGGTTTGCACCGCCCACTCGTGGAACGACACTTGGGTGCCGCCCGCGACCCCGATGCCGGCACCGCAACTCATGAGAAAGACCGCGAGCATGGTTCGCATAGCACGCCTCAATTCAGGTGGCTCACGTCCAGATTTTACCCCGTCGAAGGAGAACCGGCAGCGGACACGGCGTGCGGGCCGGAACCGCGGTGACGTCGAGCGGCTTGATTCGGGGCGGCCACCCAGGCTCGTGATCCGTGACAACACGGGTACCGTGAAATTAATCAGCGGCTTGCACGCGTAGGAGTCCGCCGATTCAACCTTCGCGCCGCGTGCAGTATTATTTCCCGCCGTTCCATCTCTGGAGATTTTATGTTGCTACGCATAAATGATACCGCCCCGAATTTCAAGGCCAAGACCACCCAGGGTTCCATCGATTTCCACGAATGGATCGGCAACAGCTGGGTGATCCTGTTTTCACACCCCAAGGACTTCACTCCGGTGTGCACCACCGAATTGGGCTACATGGCAAAGATTGAGCCGGAGTTCACCAAGCGCAACGCCAAACTGATCGGGCTGTCGATCGATCCAGTGGAGAGTCACGGCAGATGGGTGAGCGACATCGAGGAAACGCAGGGTGCCGTCGTGAAGTATCCGATGATCGGTGATACCGATCTGAACGTGGCGAAACTGTACAACATGCTTCCTGCCGAAGAACCCGGCACGGCCGATGGGCGTACCGCCGCCACCAATGCAACGGTGCGCTCGGTCTTCATCATCGGGCCTGACAAAAAAATCAAGGCGACACTGACTTATCCGATGAGTTCCGGCCGCAACTTCGACGAGATCGTGCGCTTGCTCGATTCGCTGCAGCTGACCGCCCGCGAGAATGTCGCCACTCCGGTCAACTGGAGACCGGGGGAGGATGTCATCATCCCGACCTCGGTATCCGACGAGGCCGCGAGACAGAAGTATCCGCAAGGATTCAAAACGTACAAGCCTTATCTTCGAACCGTTGCGCAATTGCCGTAGCACCACTTGACGACGGGGGGTCGAGTCGCATCGACCCCCGACGCCGGCCCGCTTTGGAATGCGGCGCCGTCATGATGGCGCCACGGCGGTGCTGGCCCCGCCGCAAGCCCTCTGCGCGCTCGCCTTGGTCATTCCTCGCGCAGCTCGAAGGACCGCGTCCTGCTTGCGGTCAATTCACCGGGCTCTCCTGATCACCTCTAATTGTGCTGCGCCCGGCGTTGAGAGATAGTTGGATCATGACGAACGACGACAGGGATGGCCGCTACGACAGAATCCCCGACGTCCGGGATGGGCTGACTCGCGAAGAGCGCATTGTCTTGTACGTCCTGCACGAGACGCAGAAGGAACGAGGCGGTCGGAACGTACCGACCGTCATGTTGTGGGGACGCGTGTGCGAATACTTCTATATCAGTCCCGAAGAGCTCTCATCGATGCTCGCGCGGCTGGGCGCGCAAAAATGAACCAAATGAGCTCCGTCGGCCGGATATTCAATCCTATTCACCTGCGCCTCAAACGCGCCCCAGACGATGTCGGGTCAGGTTCGATCGTTCAACGGGGCGACGCCCTCCGGTGGGGATTCTCGCCAGGATCTCCTGGCGGATGCGTTTCACCGCCTTCGGGACCATGAATTTTAAATAGAGCGCCGCCCGCCTTGCGGAGCCGGACCCGATGCGCCAATTCCATCGGATGAGGCGCCGCACGCGCTCGGCGGCCGCCGTGGCCTGCACTTCCGTGGGCGCCTTCAGGATGAGACTCCACGGCATGCTGAGACAGTCAACCGTGCGCTGCACCTTCGTGCCGATCTCAGGTTTCCGGATCCATCGGTGGAACTCCGGCAGCGCCTCGACTTCGGCAATTCCGGCAAGCTCATAGAGGCGTTCCGACCGCGGCGCGATGCCATGAACATAGCGCACCGCCCGAGAATTGTAGGCATTCCAGTTCAATGGCAGATCACGATGATCCGACGAAAGGTAGAAATGGGCCGCGACTTCGATGAGGTCGAGCCCGCCGTGTAGTTCCCCGCTCAAGAAAGCGTTTCCGTGGCCGGGCAATCGCGCGGCAACCTCCACCAAGCAAGGGCCGCGCGCATCCAACTTCAGCTCGAGATGAAAGGGGCTGCGTTTGAGTCCCGTCGCGCGCAGCACCTCTTCCGCATAGCGGGCACATGACTCGAACAGCATCGTGCCGTGGTCGATCCGCCTGGTCTCGAAATCGAGGTCATGTCGACCATTGGCGAAGCGGCGCGCGTACTCGAAAACCGCGACCGTATGTACGTCTCCCCTCGCATCCACCTGGCCGTTGACGAAATACTCGGTACCGGCGATATGTTCTTCCATGACGATGGCGGTTGAGCCGACGCGGTCGAAATACGCGCGTATCGCCGCTGCCGGTGACTCGTGGTCGAATAGACAGACGTCGCGATTGCCGTAGCCGTCGTTGGGTTTGAGGACGAAACGCCGATAGCCGGGCTGTCGGCGGCGAACGAGGGCCTCCGTGCTCGACCGCACCAGGCAGGATGCGTTGACGCGCAGATCGGGAGCCGAAGTCCGCAGATGCTCCTTGAGGGCGAACTTGTCCCGGAACAAAGGAATTACAGCCGGCTGGGCCCAGCTCAATCCAAGGAAGCTCGCAATCTGCGAGGCCGGAAGGATGCTCGTCTCATTGAAGGGGATGACGCCGATGATGTCGTAGCGTTTGCGGATCTCGCACAGCGGCTCGATTATTCTGTTCGAGTCGCAGTCATGGGCTGCGGCGACGCGGTCGGATCCCAGCCGGGACAAAGCCGCCTCATGGAACACCCGCTCACGGCGGTTCGTGAATAAACAAACCGCGCGATACCCATATCGCAGATACAGATGATCGATGAACTGTGAACCGTACTCGAGGTGGGGATCCTGAATAAGATAGTAAGACGTACAGATCACGCTCCTTCGAGAACGGTTTCCGGGCTGGCCATGGCTCGAAACGCCGAAGTGCTGTAGGATTCGGCCGATTGACGCGATGTCCCCGTGTCGAAAACCGGGTTCGCGAGCGCCATATGCCGAGAACGCCGCGCTTCCTGCGAAGCGAAGGGCAATGGCTGTACACGACCTTCTCGGACGCCTCGCAGCACTAATCCGCCGCCAACGGCTCCCGGAGGCGAGGCAGCACTAATCCGCCGCCACCGGCGCGGGGCCGCCCGCGGCTGGACGCCGCACCAGGAAACAGAGCGGAATCAGGGCGACGCACAGCCATGCGGACAAATAGAAGAGATCGAGCGAAGACAACAGATAGCTTTGCCCGACGAGACCTTGAGTCATCGCACCCGCGGCCGACTGATCGCTCATCCCGGATTGATTCAATTGCGCGAGCGAATGCTGATACGCGGGGGCGTATACGCTGATGGTATCCGCCAGCCGTGCCTGATGCAGCGCTTCGCGCCGGTCCCAGAAGGTCGTGGTCAGCGAGGTGGCGAAGCTGCCTGCCGTGATGCGCAGGAAATTCGACAAGCCGGACGCCGCGGGTATCTTGTTCGGGGGGAGACCATCGAAGATCACGGCAAGCATGCAGACGAAGAACAATCCCATGGCGAATCCCTGCACCAGTTGCGGCGCCATGTAGGCGATGAAGCCGGCATCGGCAGTGAGCCCGGCGCGCATGAAATAGGAGACGGCGTAAAGGCCGAACGAGGTTGCGGCCAGCAGGCGCGGATCGAAGCGGCGCATCAGGCGCCCGATCATGAGCGAGGTCAGCACCGCGGTCACACCGCTCGGAGCGGAGACCAAGCCGGCCCAGGTGGCCGTGTAGCCCAAAAAGCTTTGCAGCCACAAGGGCATGAGGACGATATTGCCGAAGAAAACGGCGTATCCCAAGCACAGTGCCGCGGTGCCGAGCGAAAAGCTGCGCGACCTGAAGAGGCTCAAGTCGACGATGGGATGCTGTTCGGTCAGCTCCCAGATGAGCCACGCGGCGAAGGCAACGGCGGTGATGAGAGCCAGGGCCACGATGACCGGCGAGTTGAACCAGTCGAGATCCTTGCCCTTGTCGAGCAAGATCTGCAGCGCGCCCACCCACACGAACAACAGGATCAGGCCGACTCGGTCGATGGGCAGCTTCCTGGTCGGTGTTTCCCGGGATTTGAGATTGTTCCAGCACAGAAGCGTACAGAACACGCCTACAGGTACGTTGATGAGGAAGATCCACGGCCACACATAGTTGTCGGAGATGTAGCCGCCGAGCAGCGGACCCGCAATGGGCGCCACCAGCGTGGTGAGCGACCAGACGGCTAGCGCGGCGTTGCGCTTGGAGGGGCCGAACACTTCGATCAGCAGCGCCTGGCTGCCGGGGATCATGGGGCCGGACACCGCACCCTGCAGCACGCGAAACGCGATCAAGGACGGGAGACTCCAGGCCAATCCGCACAGCAGCGACGCAATCGTGAACAGCGCGACCGAAATCACGAAGGTGCGCACGACGCCGAAGCGCTGCATGAGCCACCCCGTGAGCGGCACCGATACGCCGTTTGCGACCGCGAAGGAAGTGATCACCCACGTGCCCTGATCAGCGCTCACTCCCAAGTTGCCGGCGATGGTCGGAATGGACACGTTCGCGATGGAGGTGTCGAGCACCTGCATGAACGTGCCCAAGGCCAGGGCCGCCGCGGTTATGGCTTTGCGGCCGCCGGTCAGAGCAGGCGCCGGGGCCGCGGCGGCGTAATTTGCGCTCACGAGCCGGCGGCCAGCACCGTCGAGCCGCTCTCGGTGCCCACCTTGTTTTTCCGGCTGAGCCGCGCGGGCTCGTGAGCCTTGGGGCCCGCGTTGTCGGCGATGATCTCCGCGATCCGCCCATCTACCGCCGGATCATCGCCCGCGCTCGGTTGCGTCGGCTGCGGCTCATTGCGCACCGCCATGGTCATGAGAGGACCCGAGGTGTCATGCAGATCCACTCGGACGTTGGTCGACAGGCCGACGCGCAGCGGATGCGCTTTGAGCTCCTGGGGATCGAGAAGAATACGTACGGGGAGGCGCTGTACGATCTTGATCCAGTTCCCCGAGGCGTTCTGCGAAGGCAGCAGCGCGAAAGCATTGCCGCTGCCCGCGGCGATGCCGACCACATGGCCGTGGTAGGTCACACCACGCCCGTACAAATCGGTGCGCACGGTGACGGGCTGGCCTGCGCGCATGCGCTCGAGCTGGCCTTCCTTGAAATTGGCGTCAATCCACACATCATCGAGCGGCACGACCGCCAGCAGCGGCGATCCTGCCGCCACGCGCTGTCCGACCTGCACGGAGCGCTTGGCGATCAGGCCGGTGACCGGCGAGCTGAGCGCGGTGCGATGCAGGGCGAGTGCCGCATTTCGAACAGCGGCCGCGGCGGCCAGCACCTGCGGGTGATCCGCGATGGTGGTACCGTCGATCTGCGCTACCGTCTGACTCAGTTGCTGGCGGGCGGCGGCGACGTTCGCACGGGTGGTGGTGACCGCGTCCCGAGCGTGGGACAGCTCTTCAGCGGAAATTGCGCCGTCGGCGATGAGTCCGCCGCGCCGCCGCAGGTCTTCGTCCGCGGTTCGTTCCGCCTGTTCCCGCTGATCGATCTGGGCGCGTAATTCCTTGCCTTGCGCGAACAGGCCACGCACTTGCCGCACGGCACGGGCCAGATCCGCTTCCGCATTCGCTGCGGCGATCTTTGCATCCGCCGGGTCAAGCTGCAGCAAGGGCTGCCCGGCATGCACCGCCTGCGTGTCATCCACATTGAGAGCGATTACCGTACCCGGAATTTCGCTGGTCACCTGCACGACGTCGCCGTTGACGTAAGCGTCGTCGGTGGACTCGTAATATCGGCCGTCGAGGAACCAGTATCCCAAGTAGCCGAAGCCGCCGAGCACGACGACGGCGCCCAGTCCGAACAGTCCCAGGCGGCGGGAACGGCCGGCTGGTTGGGGGGAATTGGGTTCGCTTGGCAACTCGGATTCGCTGGTCACTTTGGATCCACCGGTGACTGAAAGTTCTGGCGTGCTCATGGATTTGTCCGCGTAAGGGTTCCTGAAGAAGTGTCTGTATGTGAGGCATCGGCGAGCGCGCCGGACGCACGGGGATCGAAACTGCCGCCGACCGCGAGCAGCAAGGTCACCCTCGATACGACCTGGCTGGTCAGGATGTCCACCATGGACCGGCGCGCGGTGAGCACCTGCGTTTCCGCGTTGAGAACGGACAGATAGCTGGCAAGCCCGGCGCGATAGCGTTCCTCGGCCAGCCGATAGGCGGCCTCGGTGGCCTCGAGCGTCTGCTGCTGATCGAGCCGCTCGCGGTCCAGTGCATCCAGGTTGCTGATTTGGTCGCCCGTCTGCTGCACGGCGCGAAGTACGGTGTCGTTGTAGCCCGCGATCGCTGCGTCGAGCTGCGCCTCGCTGCCCTGATATTCCGCGCGCAGGCGGCCTCCATCGAAGAGCGGCAGCGAGATGAGCGGACCGGCACCGTAACCCCGCGCGCTCCACTGCACCAGATTACTCATGCCGAATGCGCCGATGCCGGCGAGCGCGCGTAAACTCACATCCGGATAGAACGCCGCCTTGGCGGCCAGACGCTCTGCGTCGGCCGCTTCCACGGTCAACCGTGACGACAGTACGTCGGGCCGGCGCGCGAGCAGATTGATCGGCAGCGCCCTCGGCACCGGCAGTGCCGCCTCCACGTGGAGGACCGGGCGTTGGATCGACGCATAGGACTCCGCCCCCTGCCCGGTCAGCTGGGCGAGCTGATGGACCGCCAGTTCCGCAGCCGCCTGCGCCTGGGCGCGCGCCACCCGTGCCTGCGGCAATTGGCCCTCCGCCTCACGCAATTCGAGCTGCGTATCGAGCCCCGCGGCAACACGGCGGCGAGTGATGTCGACGATGTTCTGACGCTGCGCCTCCGAGCGCTCAGCGATGTCCACCAGTGCGTATTCGCGATAGAGCTCGACGTAGGCCTGGGTGATGGCGCCGGCGAGCATGAGCCGGGCGTAGTCGACATCGAATCGTGCGGACTGAACGAGATTCTGCGCGCGACGGACGGCGTCCGCCTGGCGTCCCCAGAAATCGAGATCCCACCCTAAACTGGCGCCGGCCTGCCCCATCCAGAAGCTGTGCCCCGCGAGGGGCGGGGGAATAACATAATTCTGCGGGGCGCGCTGGTACAGGGCACTGGCGTCCAGGTTGACGCTCGGCCGCAATCCGGCTTGCGCCGCTTGTGCCTGCGCGAGCGCTCCGCTCACTCGGGCCTGGGCCTCGGTCAGGGTTGGGCTGTCTTTGAGCCCGAGGCGAATCAGGCGATCGAGCTGGGGATCTTGAAACGAATCCCACCAT
>Ga0070730_10003682_pt1 | contig 13687 bp, 12 predicted proteins | sample Coa_R1_3_FD_66447 | JGI IMG/M metagenome (GOLD analysis project Ga0070730, IMG submission 66447) | Surface soil microbial communities from Centralia Pennsylvania, which are recovering from an underground coalmine fire - Coalmine... | ecosystem: Environmental > Terrestrial > Soil > Unclassified ...
ATCGCGTTGAACGTCTGCTGGGCCCACGCGGTCGCCGCAATATCGGTACACGCCGCATTGAAGCGCTCCATCGTTTCCAGGAGGGCCGCGGCTTGATCCGGGGTCGGCAACAGTTTCAGCATCAAGGTCAGGTTCATGGGTCGATTATACTACAGTTGAGGCTATTAGTCATTACAGACCTTACCGGACCTTGGCCGGGGCTAGCAGGAACTGGCGGCAATTCCTCCACTGGGGCTAATGAATCCTTCCTATTTAATTCGGTAGTGCGGAACAGTTCCTGCTGGGAGGTCTCCTGTTGGCTGTTCGCTCTCGTAGGAGGTCCTTATGCCCCGTCGCTCTTTGCCCTTGACCGAGGTCCAACGGGCCTCCTTGATCCAGGCCCGCGCCACCGCGCCCCGCCCGTGGCAACGTGAACGCGCCACCGCCATGCTCAAGATTGCGGATGGTATGCCCCCCGCCGCCGTCGCCCGCCACGGTTTGCTCAAACCCCGGGACCCCGACACGGTCTATACCTGGCTCGCCAACTACCTCGCCGCCGACCTCCCAGGGCTGCTCTTTATTCGTCCTGGCCGCGGGCGCAAGCCCGCTTTTTTCCCCTGCGCCCCCGGACGCCCGCCGGGCCCAGGCGCACCTGCGGCAGACGGTGCGGCGGGCCCCCGCGACCTTCGGGCTGCCGGGAGCGCGCTGGACCCTGGCGCGCCTCCCAGTGGTTCTGGGTTGGCGGCCGCTGCGCACGTCCGGCGGACTCTCGCGCCTTTGCCGCCGGCTCGGCGTGAGTTGGCAGCGCGCGCGCGCTCATGTCCACAGCCCGGACCGCTGCTATGACGCCAAACGGGCGGCCATCGCCGCCATCCGCACCCACGCGGCGCGCAGCAACGGCCGCATCGTCTGTGTCTATGTGGATGAGGTCACCATTTACCGCCAGCCGACCCTGGCCCAGGACTGGGCGGCGACCGGGTGCGCGCCACCGCAGGCGCAACGGAGTCAGCGCAGTGACACCAAGACCCGGGTGATTGCCAGCTTGGACCCGCGCGACGGGCGGGTGGTCTATTTACGAGCCAGCAAGATCGGCGTGCGCCAGTTAGTGACGTTCTGGCAGCGGCGGCGGGCGGCGTACCCGACGGCGGAACGGATCGACGTGGTGTTACTGACCGGCGCATAGAGATCTAATAATTCTGCTCTGGAACCGCGCTCAAGAGAGGGCGGATCATATTACAAATCTATGCGCCGGTCAGTAGATAACTGGCCGGTGCATGTCCACCCCGACGCGCTGGTCGCCTGGGAAGCCCAGGCGAGCGCCTGGCCGCCGTCCGGCGCGCCAAACTGGCGGACGAAAGCGCGGCGCGCGGCGCGCGCGGAGCATGGCCGCTTACAGTTGCCGATCCAGTTGGTGTGGCTACCGACGTATGCGTCATGGCTGAACCCGATCGAGAAATTGTGGCGCAAGCTGCAGCAGGAGGAAATCCACTTGCACCAGTGGGCGGATGACCTGGAGCAGTTACGCGAGCGGATTGACCGCTTCTTGAACCAGTACGCCGGGGGCTCCACGGATCTGCTTCGTTATGTTGGTCTGGGAATACCGAATTAAAAAAGAAGACTTCATAAGCCCCGTGGCTTCCTTGCTCGCCAGAGTTGTGAAATCCCATCTCTTGTCCTTTCTAAAGCGAACCCTTGTCAATGCAGCGGGGATCGGCATCCCCGCTGGGGCGCGGAGCGCCGGCTCACCCGCGCGGCCAGAGCGGCGAGGGCAGAGCCCTCGCCCACAGCCGCCGGGCGTCTCGTCCCCGTCCTTCGTGGATCTTCGTGTCCTTTGTGGATGATCAGCGGACACCGGCCGCCCGGTGGCCCCACCCGGGCGGGTCAGGAGCGGCGGCCGGGTGGGGGGGTTAGCGCGCGGCCGAGCGCTGGCGATACTGGGCCGCCGCCCGATAATGGGCGGCGGCGGGCTGATACTCGCCCCGGGCGGTCAGCAATTCCGCGTAGGTAAACTCGATGTCGTAGGCCGTTTCTTTGTAGCCGGTCGGAGTCACCAGCGCGACCGCGCGCTGGAACAAGGTATCGGCGGCGGCGGGGTGGCCCTGCCGTTCTTCCACCAGCCCCGCGATCCGCAGGGCGCGGGCATAGGTGCGCACGGTATTGGCCTGGGCCGCCGCTTCGCCCGGCGCCTGCCCGGCCTGCTGCTCCCAGAGCGCCGCGCTCAGCTGCACACTCTGCTGGGCATACTCCGCCGCTTGCGGCAGGTGCTCCCGCTGCAGCTCCAGGTCGGCATAATGCTCATACAAGGTGCTGAGGAACAAGGGGGGCGCGGTGCCGTGCAGGAGCGTTTTCGCCGCGTCGAGCAGGCGTTCGGCGGCGGGGTACTCGCCCCGCTGAATCAAGATCGCCGCCAGGTTGTAATTCATCTGGGCGGCGGCGATCCAATTGTGGGCGGCCTCATAAATCGGGAGCGCCCGGGCCGCGTACAGCTTCGCCCGGTCTAAATCGCCTTCGCTGCGGTAGGCCAGGCTGAGGCCCCAGTAAATGCCCGCCTGGCGTTCCAAATTATTGACATCATCCAGGAACGTCAACGACTCGTGATAGATGCTGATCGCCTGGGTGAGGTCGTTCAGCGCCCAGTAGTCGTTGGCTAAGTTGCTATAGATACTCAGCCGGAGGTTCAGGTCCTTGACGACTCCTGTGTGCAGCGCATGCAGGCATTGGAGATGTTGTTCCAGGGCTGCGCCCGGCATATCTTGCGCATAAAAAACCGCCCCCAGCGCGTTGCGCACCCGCTCGACTTCCTGCGCATCCCCGAGTTGGCGGGCCAGGCTGAGGGCGAGATCCAGCTCCCGGCGCGCACTCCCTGGCTCGGCCTCCCGCAAATACGCAACGCCCCGTAAGCGATAGAGGCGATAACGGGTGCCCAATGCTAAGCGATCCAGGTCCGCCGCATACTGCTGCGCCACGGTATTCAGCAGGCGGAGCGCTTCCCCGCCTTGCTGCGTATTGAGCAGCACCTTGGCATGATCGAGCTGGAAGCCCACCTCCGCGTCGATGGCTGCCAGATCGGGCTCGTCGGCGGGGGGGATCGCGCTGAGCAGATCGGTGATCGGGATCGCTAGCTGGCGCGCTAAAAATTCCAGGGCTTTGAGGGAGGGCCGGGTGATCCCGCGCTCGATGGCGCTGATATAACTTTTCGTGAATTCCGGCTGGCCCAGCGCTTCCTGGCTCAGGCCCCGCGCGCGCCGCGCCTGGCGTAAGCGCTGGCCCAGGCTGACTTGCAAGCTGTGGGTGGCTGAAGGGTGTACCATAGTCCGCTCCTTGCGTCGAATCGCCAACTACTAGAGGTCGATCCATCATAGCAGATCTGTCAAGTTTTGTCGAAGTGCGCGATCCGGCCGGGTGTAGTTACTCGGCGCTGACGGATCATTTGCCCGGGGGCCGTGATGCCGGAGAGGGCGCGACCCCGCCGGCGGCGCTCGGGGTCAGGATGGCTTCTTTGTTATGTACACTATCTATTGACAAGATTTACCAAATATAATATACTCAAATTCAGGGCAGCATGACCTACGAACAGCCTGTCGAAGAGAAGATTTCCGGCGCGGATGGGACCTATTAGCGGCCGTTTGGTCAGCGACCACAGCAGTGACCAACGGCAGGCTTATTCTATCTGATGCCTACGGGCTGCGCTTGGCGCCACCTGCCGCACGATTTCCCACCCTGGCCGATTTGCTGTACCGCTTGGGTGTCGTGGTACACCCCCCGAAACACCATCACCACCCACACTACTTGGCGCAAAGGGATAGAAACAAGGCGCTCAGTGCTGCACCGCAGGCTTTGAGCTTGCTCCAGCAGAGGCTTTCTACTATAGTACCCGTGCAACCGTCTATTTCCAAAATAGGAGGCAAGTAGATGTCCAATACAGAGAATTCTAATCTATTGGTGGAGTACATGCGCAAAGCCGGGGAACTACAGGAGAGAGGAGATTATAACACGGCCATTGCGGTGTGGTCACAAGCTATTGCCCTCGCACCTGAAAATGGTTCAGTATATGCGATGCGTGGTATGGTCTTCAGAAATGTTGGGAGGTTTAATGATGCGATAAGCGACCTCACTCGAGCTCTCCAACTCAGATGGGACGATCATAGCGTCTACGCTTTCAGGGCGATGTGCCTGGAAAGCCTACAGCGTTATGAACAAGCCCTCGCGGATTGGAATCAGGCGCTAGCCCGGGATGCGGGTAACGCAGTCTGGTATCATGCACGCGGCGCTGTGTACGCGCAGCTCGGCAAGCTTGATAAAGCCCTTGCTGATTTCAGTAAAGCGATCACCTTGAATCCCAATAATGGACGTGTATACCACGACCGAGCAGTCTTGTACTTGCAAAAAGGGCAGAAAACGCCTGCCAAACAGGATCTCAAGAAAGCCGTTCAATTGGGTGTACAGATCTCGCCAGAGCTAAGAAGATATCTGTGAGCTTGGTTTAGTTTGTGCTGAAGCTGGCCCATACTCTAGGCGTGCCGCTTCAGTAAGATACGGTGTACATCCACAACTTGAGTAGGCTTGTAGAGGCTTCCATGAGTGCGGAGATTGTCATGCCCTCAGTGTTGTTTCTAATGGGTAGCTGGAACGCTCCTTCAGAGCGCTTTCTTTATCGGCAAATGCAGATGCTCAGCGAAGCACATGTGTTGGAGGCCGTGGTTGCCGCGCAGTTGGTTGGTGACAAACAATGGAGGAATATTCCTGTCTTTGGGTTGAACAGCAGGGATGCAACAGGTAGCGACTCTAAACCTGACCCAGTGAATCAACTTACATTGCTGGATCAGGTGCTGAGGCAGACCAGGGTTGATACCATCCTTTGCCAGTACGGTACCATTGCCGTCCTCTTGGCTCCGCTGCTGCAAAGCGCCTGGCAACGGCTGTTCATCCATGTCCATGGGAAAGACACAGAAGAACAGATGAATCCACCCGGATACCGCACAGCCCTGGAAAGGTTGGCACAGCGGGGGGTGGTTATGTGCAGCCCTTACGTGGCGGAACGCCTTAAGAACTGGGACATTCCCAGAGAGCATATCGTTGTGAAGAACTATGGGGTAGAGATTCCAGAGCGGCCGTTACAGAGGCCGGAATCGTCCGCAGTCACGATACTCCATGTTGGCAGGCTTATCGAATGTAAAGGCCCAGATCTTACGATTCGTGCATTCGAGCATGCTTGTGAACAAGGATTAAAGGGCCAACTCGTGATGATTGGTGATGGTCCTATGCGAGGCGTTTGCGAAGAACTCAAAGCGCAATCCAAATGGCAAGGGCGTATCAACCTGCGCGGCGCTATTGATCATGAGGAGGTTCAGCTACAGTTAGAGCAAGCGGATATTTTCACACAGCACTCGCTACGAGGGCCAACTACGGGACAGGTTGAAGCATTCGGTGTGGCGATCGTGGAAGCAATGGCGGCCGCATTGCCCGTGGTGAGTTGCACGATCGGAGGGGTCAAGTATATTGTAATCGATGGCGAGACGGGCATCTTGGTCGATCCTGGTGACATCGCAGGGCAGGCTAAAGCATTCCTTAAGCTTGCGACAACGCCTACCTTGCGTGCGCATCTAGGGAAGGCGGGTTGGGATCGTGCCCAGAATTATTACTCTTATCAAAAGGAGAAGGATACGCTGCTAAGAATCCTCACAGACCACCACGTAAACGAGGCCTAGGGGGTATCAGGGATTAGGATAGATAGGTCTGAGATATAACCGTATATACAAGCAAGGAAGTGCGATGAAATTTGTGTTCGTGGGGCAGAACATATTAGGCGGGTCGGTACTGCGCGCACTGTTGGCGAAAGCGCTATACCCAGCACTGATCATCACTAGGAAACCGAATGATTATCCGAATTTAGTGGAGGAAACGTGTCGCGTCTGGGACATACCCTGCGAACAGGTAGCAGATATCAAGACTGATAATTGGACCATGCATAAGCTGGCAGACATAGAACCATCTATCGTTTTCTGTTGCTCATGGGGCAATCGGATCGAGCAGAGATTGCTCGATCTGCCTGAGCGGGGATGGATCAACTTGCATCCATCATACCTGCCTAAATATAGAGGCCCACGGCCAATTGAATGGCAACTAATCCATGGGGAGAAGTGGGGGGGCGGTACTGCCCATTTTATGACGACACAGTTTGATGCCGGACCCATTATCAGCCAACGCAAGATCAGGATTAGCAAGCACGATAATGGCGAGACTATGCGTAAGAAGTGCGGAGAAGTATTGGGGCAGCTCGCCATCGAATGTCATAGACGGCTGACCGCAAAGACGCACATTCATGTGATTCACCAAGAGGATGAGGAAGCAAGTTATGCACCTGAGCGGGAGCGGGTACGACCGATAAACTGGGAGGCACGAGCTGCGGACATCTACAACTTGGTCCGTGGGCTATCGCCGTTTCCGTGCGCCACATTCACTTTTTGTGGAAAGCAAATAGAAGTAGCGGAAATAGCCGTGACGAATGCCCGATCAGATACCACTGCAATGGGGCAGGTTAGGCGTACAAGAGACGGCAAGTTCCTGGTGGGAACGCGAGACTTCTTTGTTAAAGTAACCAAGATACGATTAGGCGGACATATCTTTGATGACTACAGTGAGTTCATCGGCTGATGCCGGCGATTGGTACTCGAGTCCCTGGCGGCCCGGGGTATTCCAGGCTCTACCTGGGGAGGTAACTTCGCACTGCAGGAGCATGGCACTGCCTAGTTGCGCATAGTGATGACTGTACGCGGCCGGAGATTTGCACAAGAATGAACGAACGTATCCAACTTGAGTGGCATGAAGCCCATGAATGGAGAGTTGCGGGGAAAGGGTGGGCGGAGACGCGACGACCCTATGATCGATTGCCTGGTTATGCACAGAAGGTTCTTCCTCAAGAGGTTTGGGATTTAAGCAGGTATTCCACCGGGTTGTACGTTGAATTTGAGACAGATTCGCCGGAAATCCATGCCAGGTGGCTGCTTCTCACACCCCGGCTGGCGCTGGCTCATATGCCGGCGAGTGCGGTAAGTGGCGTAGACTTATATGCACAAGAGGATTCGGGACACTGGCGCTGGGTAGCAGTGGGATCACCGGAAATCGGTCCTCAGGTCCAACTTCGGCTGACCTATGGCTTGACCCCAGGACACCGACGCTATCGCCTTTATTTACCGTTATTCAACGGAGTGGAATCACTAGCGATCGGGATTCCTGCGGGGGCGTACTTCCAGCCGCAGGCTCCTCGCATATTGCCGCCTATTGTCGTTTACGGTACATCGATTGTACAAGGTATAGCAGCCTCACGGGCCGGGATGTGTCATACAGCGATCCTGGGGCGGTGGTTGAACCATCCAATCATCAACCTCGGGCTATCGGGGCGGGGCAAGATGGAAATTGCGGTTGCAGAGCTTCTCGCGGAGATCGATGCAGCAATCTACGTGGTGGATTGCCTGCCGAATCTGGAGCCCCCGCTGGTCGAAGAACGATCGCTGGCATTTATGTCCCGGCTTAATGAGCTGCGGGGCAACACCCCTCTTGTACTGATAGAGGATCGGACTTATGCGAACAGTTGGGCGGTTCCGCTACTCGCGGAGCGGAACCGGCAGAGTAGATCTATTCTACGTAACACGCGCGAACGGCTGGTAGAAGCGGGTATCAGTAATCTCTACTACATTGGTGGGGATACATTACTTGGGGATGACGATGAAGCAACAGTGGATGGAACACACCCCACGGACTTGGGTTTCATGAGAATCGCTGAGCACCTGAGGCCGATACTGGCGACGCTCATCGGTAGGTCGGTGTAACGGATGCGAGTGGTAATATGCCAACCAATGCTTTTCCCGTGGGTCGGGACATTTGAAAAAATTCGATTAAGTGACATCTATGTGCATTACGACGATGTGCTGTTCTCCAAGGGTAGCTTTATTAACCGAGTGCAGATCAAGACGCCGGCGAGCCGAACTTGGCTGACTGTGCCGCTACGTGGTTTACACATGAACCAACGGATTCTGGAGGTGCATATTGACACGCAGCAGGCCTGGAAACGGCGGCATCTAAATTTGCTTGCGCTACACTATCGATGGGCACCGTTTAAGGATGACATGCTCAATATCGTTGCAGCCCTGTATGACCGAGACGTGGCTCATATCGCGGAGCTATCAATTGCCAGCATTGAGGCAGTATGTGCATACTACGCTATTATCCCGCCCGGTGGATTTGTAAGGTCTTCGCACCTGAAGACTTTGGGTAGTAAATCCGAACGACTCGTAAGTATAGTGCAGGCGCTCAGTGGAACGGTGTACCTCTGTGGTGCGGGCAACCAGCGCGTAGAGCAGCGTTACCTTGATCACGAGCTACTTGAGGCACATGGTATACAGGTCGAGTATATAAAGTATCAGAAGCTTGCATATCCGCAGTTATATGGAGAGTTCACACCCTATGTGTCAATCCTGGATCTCATCGCTAACCGAGGACCAGCGGGCAGAGATGTATTAGTTTCACAAAGCATACATTGGAAAATACTATTCGATCAGCAAACATGATCTGACTCCAGCTGTGTAAATTGTACCGGGAGAGCAGTTATGAAGACCCCTTATATCAGCATCATCATCCCGACGCGAAACCGACTGCGTGATCTACGGAACTGTTTAAAGGCGCTCACACAGCAAGTAACCACGGATTCTTACGAAGTAATTATCGTCGATGATCACTCCCATCCGGAAGTTTTGTCTAAGTACAAAGACCTTCTCCGTGAAAACGCAGGAATGGAACTGCGTTTCCTACAACTGCCACCTAATCAGCGGGGAGCGGTTTATGCACGTAATCTTGGTATTAAGCAGGCGGGCGGCTGCCTTATCGGTTTGCTTGATGACGATTGCATCCCCTCAGCAAACTGGGTAACAACCTTATGCGCATACTTCGTCAATAACCCCACCATAACAGCGATCACCGGACGCATCGCTGCGGTTGAGCTAGAACATCCTCTATCTGCGTTTCGGCAAAACTTCTATAATATGCGCTACGAGAGACTCCTGAAAGGAACGACAACAGAGTCCATTCGCAAACGGTTCGCATTACGGCCTGTCGAGGGTTTATATTTAGCGGATTATCTAGCTGGGGGTAATTCCGGTATCCGCCAGTCGGCGCTAGACGACGTGGAGGGATTTGATACGCATTTCTCATCGATGCATGACAAGGAGTTGGCGATTCGGTTGCTGCGTCGGGGCCATGTCTGTGTCTTTGCGCCGGATTTGGTTGCGCGGCATAACCACACCAAATCAGTACGCGATGCGATGCAGAAGTCGTTTGCATCAGGACGATCGCTCTATCGTCTTCAGACCAAGCATAGCGGTGTGTTGTCAGACCGGGTTGTGAATATCTTCCGTCCCTTTCAGACAATAGTCCGCTCCCTCTCGTTCATAGGTGGGCTGGGGTGGAAAAGCGTGCTGCTTGTGGGATCAATAATGGCGCTGGAGTACTGTCATCAGGCAGGGTACGTCACGGAATTGTGCAGAGCACGATTCGGATACAGATCCTAGCTGTGCTAGTGATTAGTCTGTGGGGGTTGAATGAATATACTGCTTGTGAATCCACCAACCCTATATCGCGGGCAAACAGTTGATGACCTCATTCGCATAGGTTTGAGTACTGCGGCCATCCCCTATTATGCATCTATACTGGCAACAGATACCAGCAAGGTGCGCGGGCACTCAACGCTTCCCGGAGAACACCTGGGGCTGCAGAGTCTACAGGCCAGTCTACGGGAGGCGGGGCATCATGTTGAACTACTTAATGCCTGTGTAGAGCTGCATACAAGTCTAAACCAAACCCTTATACAGATCGGTCAACATCATTTCGAGCTTATAGGCTTCACTGGACCACTCGATGTGTTCGCAGAGAATGTCTGGCTTGCACGAACGCTTCGGGAATCTGGATACACGGGGCATATCACCCTTGGGCATGATTTCGCTACGCTTAACCATTGGCCAATCCTCAGTTTGTATCCAGAGTTCGACTCGGTGGTTCGGGGTGAGGGTGAGTTGACGATGCTGGAGTTAGCAGCAGCATTAGAACAGAAGCGTCCGTTAGCAAGTATCAGGGGGCTGTCCTTTCGTGATCAGGCGGGCCGGGTAGTTGCGAATCCGTCACGTCCTGCGCTTGACCTAAATCAACTTGCATGGGTTACACGGGTCGATCTTCCCAAAGTACTTGATTTGAAGATGGCACCGAGTATCTATACTAAACGGGGGTGTCTGTATCAATGTGCCTTCTGCACAACTGGTCAGGTGCCTTTGGCAGAGGGGCTACACGGACGGGAGCGATGGCGCCAGAGATCGCCCAAGCGAGTTGTGGATGAAATCGAGTCGCTTACTAGTCAGTATGATATTGAGCAAATCACCATTGTGGATGATCTCTATGTGTCAAAGGGCTTGGTCGGTGCTGATCATGCACTAGGTATCGCTGAAGAACTCCTGAGTCGTCAATTAGTTATTGATTACATGGTTGATTGCAGGGTTGATAGTATTGAGCGTAATACTTTCATGGTCTTGAAGAAATCCGGTCTAAGAAAAGTGTTTGTGGGTGTGGAGAGCGCATCAGAAGTAACCTTGAGTAGCTTTAGGAAAGGATACAAACCCGAAATAATACGAAGCAAGCTTAAGATCTTGGAAGAGCTGGAGATCGAGTGCGTTCTGGGATACATCTTCTTCAATCCAGTAGACACCCTAAAGGGAGTCAGACAGAGTTATCAACTTGTGCGCGATCTCAATTACCACGATTTTGGAGTGTTCCTACAGGCAGTACGGATTTACCCTGGAACCACGCTATATCGGGAATTAGAGCAACTCGGACTCATCGACGGAGCGTTTCCATACTATACAGCTAGGTATTTAGACCCCAGTGTCGGGCGCTTACGTGACTTGATGGGAGAATTCGGAAAACTAGCGGGTCCGATCTTAGCTACCGCTTACGCATCCGGCGGCCACGAAGAGGTCACCCGAAAGGCCCAGTTGTATGAACTAATAAGTGTATATCTGGCCACATTACTTGAATGTCTTGAGTGTAATGACGAGTCAGGCGTAGAGGTCACCTTTGAAAGAATGGTAGGAGAGTTCAGAACACTGATTTGAGCCGGCGGATACGCCTGAACCTTTTCAGCTGTCAGTGCCGAGTAGTATAGGGTTCTTACGCGAAGTTGATGATCGAGGGTCAGCAAACCTGGAGTACTCGTATCCGTAACAGGTCGCACCTCGCCCGCCTGTAGTGGAGTAGGCGGTCAGGCGAATACCGGCGAGGTGCGATGGGCTATACCTACTGCCACCGCGACTCCCTACACGGGGGTCATCCTCATGGGAGCCAGCAGGTCACCAGCAGCCATCGGCTCTCCGAACTCCCCGGCTCCGGGAGGAAGCCGGGGAGTTCAATAGGGGCCAGGGCGGCACAGTATGGCCGACTCGGCCTGCTGGCCCCGTCCTAAGCTGGGGTTACCGATCGGTGAATAAGCACCCTGGACGGGCACGCTGCAGCGTGCGAGCGGCGACGGATACGAGATGGGAAGCCGTGAGGCATCCGCCCCGACCCCCATGAGCCCGCGTAGGCGGGCTGCGCCCGGTGTTGCCGCAGCTTCAGCCGCCCGGCGTCCCCCCACCATCCCACCCTTCGTGGATCTTCGTGGCCTTCCCTGAAAGTTGGAACGGAACATGGCCTTGCCGCTACAAGCACTCAACTTTCATGCCCACCAGTGTCCCGCAGGGACCTCGCCAACTTCGTGGATCATGCGCGGCCCTGCCGGCCGGCTAGCTGCGGCGCCGGCGCCCCCGGGCGCGCGGCGGCCGGCCCGGGGGCGGGGCGGGCAGGCTCGGCACCCGCAGCTGCACCACCCGCTCCCCGCTCAGCGTCGTCACGGGGATCGCCTCGTCGGCCGGGGGCACCCTCCCGCGCGGGCCGGGTCCCAGGCGGCGCACATAGACCAGCACCGCCGCCAGCGCCGCCTCGATCCAGAACAGATCGCCGGCTGTGGGCGCCCCCAGATCCCCCCGGGCGGTCGTACGGATGAAGGCTGGGTAGGCCTGGGGGTTCACCGGCGTCCAGCCGTGCTCGTCCATCGCGTCCAGGTCGCCGAAGGTCATCAGCCGCGGGTCGTCCAGGATCAGGGCGAGCTGGTTGCGCGGCGGGCCCGGGGTCGGCCGGGCGCCCTCCCGAAGCGCCCGGCGCAGGTCGGCGGCCGAGTCATAGACGGCGAGGCCAAAGGTCTCGCCCATGCTGCCGATGACCACGGCATACCGCGGGGCGGGATCGCCACCCACGCGCAGCTCGAACGGGGCGGCGTCGTCCAGCCAGGCCCACGGGTGCGCCCGATAAAACTGCGCGGCCAGGTCGTAGAGGTGCGCGACCAGGGCCGGCGTGATCCCGGGCAGGGTCAGCAGGCCGGGGATGGGGGGCCGCTCGTTGAGATACTCCTCCAGGCCGGCCAGCGCCTGGGCGGTGGCCAGCAGGGTCGCACGGTAGAGGGTGTGGATGCCCAGGGCCGTGAGCGGCGCGGCCAGCGCGGCCAGCAGCGCCAGGTCGCGGCCGGTGACCAGTGTCGGCCGGCGGGCGGGCCCGGCCTGCGGCGGCGGGCGGTGCATGACGCGCACCAGGTCGGCAACCACCGCGGCGGGGGAGGCGGGGGCCTCGGTGATCCCTGAGTGCAGGATGGGGCCCTCCGCGGCCACCACCAGGGTCAGAAAGGGACGGTAGGGCGGCGCGTCCAGCGGCGCGATCCAGGTGGGCGCCTTGCCGGTGCTGACCTCCCAAACCTCGTCCGCCTGGGGCAGCGCCCGCACCTGGGCGAGGATACGGGCGCGCGGGGGTGTAGATGGCATAGCCGTATTATACCGATACCGGCCCCGGCCGCGCAATCCCCGGCGCGAGGTCCGTCGCGCCGGGGAGAGATCAGCTTATTCCTTTGTGTTTCTTCGTGTCCTTCGTGGATGATTTATGGCGTCGGGTGCCCTTAGATCGTGCTGGCCCGCCGGCGGCGGCGCAAGACCAGGCCGGCGCAGGCCAGCACGATCCCCCCGCCGGCCAGCAGGCCGATCAGGGGGAGCCCGGCGGGGCCGGCGCCGGTGGTCGGCATACCCGGCGGGGGCGTCTCGGCCGGGAAGTCAAAGGCATTGATCAGCGAGGCCGCCGCGGCATCCCGGCTGGTCAACGGGGCCAGGTCCCAGCGCTGCTCGATCGTCTTCAGGATCGAGACTGTCTCATACTGCGTGTGGTCCACGAAGCCCTTCTTCGCGTACGGCGAGATAATGATCGCCGGCACCCGCGTGCCGGGGCCCCAGCGATCGATGACCGGCGGCGCGACATGATCCCAGCGGCCGCCGAACTCGTCGTAGGTGATGATGATCGCCGTATCGGCCCAGTAGGGGCTGGCCTTGACCGCGTTTACCAGGTCGGCCACGTGCTGCTGGCCCTGTAATTCGCTGGCGTACCCGGGGTGCTCGTTGTCCTGGCCATACGGCTTGATGAAGGAGACGGCCGGCAGCTCGTTCGTGCTCAGCGCGCGCATGAAGTCCGTCTCGTCCCGCAGGTGGGCGGCACGGCCCGGGGTGCCGTCCGCATAGTTGGCGTAGAAGGCGAACGCCTGGTGATGGGCCTGGAACAGGCTGCCGGGATGGCCGGCCACGGCATCATTCCAGCCGCC
>Ga0070730_10003684_pt1 | contig 13683 bp, 17 predicted proteins | sample Coa_R1_3_FD_66447 | JGI IMG/M metagenome (GOLD analysis project Ga0070730, IMG submission 66447) | Surface soil microbial communities from Centralia Pennsylvania, which are recovering from an underground coalmine fire - Coalmine... | ecosystem: Environmental > Terrestrial > Soil > Unclassified ...
GGTGACGGTCGTGCCTTCGCTGGTGCCGTTGAGCGCGGCGAGCTGCATGCGCGCGATATCGGCGGCGCTGTCGCTGCTGGTGTCCGAACCCGTCGCGCTCGCCATGGTCGCCGCCGGCGTCGACTGCTCGAAGCGCGCGGCGAAACGCTGATAGACCTGCTCGAGGCTGCGCGGGTTGCCGGCCTTGTCGTAGAACACCCAGCGATTGGCGCGCGCGGCGGCCGGCATGACGGCGGCGGCCGGCTGATCCGGATCGGCGTCCTTGGCCTTCAGGAAGCGGGTCGCGCCGGCCGGGCCGAGGAAATGCGCCATATAGAGATCGGTCGAGCCCGCATCGCGGCCCAGCTTCGCCTCGAGAATGCCCTTGTTGTCCGAGGCATATTCGCCGGCCATCGCCGCGGAGGTTTCCGGGCTCTGGCGGAGCGCGAGGATTTCCTGGCGGGTGGTATCGTCGGCCACATAATAATGCCCGTTCGATCCGCGCATGATCGCGTTGGCGGCCCAGCTCAGGCCATGCTCGCCACCATGGTTCTTGATCGTGCCGAGCCAGGTCTGCTCGGTGAACTGGTAGAGGCCGGACGCGCTCGACGTGGTCGCCCGCGCATTGGGATTGAGGCCGCTCTCCACCTTCGCCTGATGGTAGAGATAGTGGAAGTCGACGCCCGTGCTCGCCGACGCCGACGCAATGGCGTTCTGGACGCGACCGCCAACCGGCCCCGCCCCTCCCGTTTCTCCATTGCCCCGGATAATCGTCAGCGTCATTTCAATCCCTTACTCACGCTACTCTAAAGCAAGCACCGTGCCACTTTCCGGTCAGCGACCGAGCCGGCCGTCACGACCATAAGTGGGGGCCGCATTGCCCTTGCCGGTCGCGGCTGCGAAGCGCGCCAGGCGACGCGAGGTCAGGTCCGCCAGCACGTTGACGCGCACCCGCGCCGCATCGGCCAGCCGCATCGCCTCCTCGACGAGCGCCTTGGCTTCGCTGCTGGAGAAGCGCGGCGTGAGCGCCCGAATGCGGACGAGCGCCTCGTCCACACCCGCTGTGTGCTGCGCGATCGCCTCGACATCATCGGAATCGAGCGCGGCGATGAGCGCCTTCTGCTCGCTGATCAGCGCTTCCAGAGCCGCCGTGCTCACAAGCTGGCGCCCAGATCGCTGTTGATCATGCCGCCGGCGATCGCCGTGGGATCGGCGCGATACTGGCCCGAACGGATCGCCGCCTTGAGCGCCGCCACGCGGTCGACAGCGACCGGGGCGCCCTGGCCTGCGATCTGCGATACCGTGGTGGAAACCGCGGCGCGATCCTCGGGCGAGGCGGTGAGGTTCGAGGTCCGCTGCGCGGCCTCGCCACGCTGGGCGGCGGAGTGCCCGCCGACGCTGGCAAGCGAGCCGCCGGTCGAAAGACCGATACCGTTGATCATGCTCTCCTCTCCACCTTCAGAAGCTGGTCACGCGAACGCGGCCGGCATCGACCACCTCGCCAATGATGATGCTGCCCTTTTCGGGGCGAACGCGGATGCGCCCGCCGATCCGGCCATCCTCCTGCGCGACCGCTTGGGTGGTGACGGTGAAGCCGTCGCGCGTGGCGGCCAGCTCCACCGGGTCACCGCGCTTGATCGCCACCGGCTGGGACGGCGCAGCAGCCGCCACGGGCACGAAGCCCGCGCCCGACGCGGCCGTGCCCGCTCCGTGGGTCAGGGGGATGCGGATCCGCCAGCCGAGCGGCTCGCAGCGCAGCGCCACGGCGCCGAGCGCGGGCGGATCGATAGTGACAGCAGCCGGGCACGACTGAAGCTTCAGGCGCCGGTCGATATGCGTGGCAGGGCCGCCGGGCTGGCCGACGTCCGCGTTGAGCGCGCCGACGAGACGCCCCTCAAGCCTATCCAGATTTTCGAAGCCGTCCGCGCCGGCCGCGGCGAACACCGGCCCGGCCATCACCTGTGTGCCCAGCAGCAGGAAGAGGAAGGCCAGAGCCTTGCGTGCCATGAAAGATGCTCCCGTCATACGGGCGCATTTCAAGCAAGCAGCGTGCCAGTTGTGCCGATCAGCCTTTCGGTGGCGTGATGGTAACGTGCACCCGCTGCCCGCGCCCGGCGGCTGCGGGGCCGGTGCCGTCGACCGCCAGATCGATCCGTCCCGCGGCCAGCCCGCCCGACTGGATCGCCCGCGCGATCGCCGCGGTTCGCGCCGCCGAAAGCTCCCAGGCGTCGAACCGGCGGGCATCGGCGTCGGTGCCGATGCTGTCGACATGCACGAACGCGCTGCCATCCGCGGCCTCGTGGCCGAGTGCGGCGAAACGCTGTCGCGCCGGATCGAGCAGCACAGCCTCGCCGGGCTCGAACAGCGGCGCCGCGGCCTCTTCGATCGAACGCGGCAGCGGCGCGCCGAAGGCCGCGCGCAGGCCCGCGCCCAGCGCTGCAGGATCACCTCTATGCGCCTGGAGAAGCAGCAGAAATCCTAGCAGCACCAGGCACAGGTCGGCGAAGCTCAGTGCCCAGCGCTGGCGCTCGGGCGAGCCGGTCGAGAAGGCCGGCAACCTCATGCCACGACGCGCAGCCGCGCCTCGATCCGCGCGACACGATTCTCCGGCGGACCAGCCGCCAACTCCTCGCGCGCGACCGCGGCGAGGCGTTCGAGCGCTTCCTTCTGCCACAGCAGCTCGGCGCGGCTCAGCCTTTCGAGACGCGCGGCAATCGGGCCCGCGATGCAGTTGGCGACGATGACGCCATATAAAGTGGTGAGCAGCGCCAGCGCCATGCCGGGCCCGATCGCGGCCGGATCGTCCATCGCCGCGAACATGCGGATCAGGCCGATCACCGTGCCGATCATGCCCATTGCCGGCGCCGCGTCGGCCACCGACCGCCAGACCGCATGGGCCGCGGCATGGCGCTCGGCACGGGCGGAAAGCTCGGTTTCGGTCCATTTGGCAAAATCGCGCGGATCGCGGGAATCCGACAGCCGCGCCGCCGCCTTCGCGAGAAAGCGCTCGACCACTGGCACCCGGTCCGCCGCTGCGATTCCCCTGGCGCTGGTCTTTTCGACGATGCGGTTGACGGCGACGCGCGCGGCCTGCGCCTGGGCATCCGCACGTATCGTGACGAGCGGCTTGAGCGCGGCCATCGCGCGCATCAGGTCCGCTCCGGTCGAGCGCAGCGCGGCCACCAGCACGGCGCCGCCGAAGACGAGGGAAATGGCGATCGGATCCAGGAATATCGCGCCGTTCACCGCCCCCGCCTTTCTCAACCCCTGCTTGCGTACGCGCCGGCAAACGACCGGCAAAAACTTGCCGCCTGCCGGCAGAAGCTTGCCGCTCCCGTCGTCAGCGCCCGGAAATCCCCCGCGCCATGATCGCCCCGCAAGAATTGGCACGCCCATTGCATCAAACAGGGCGAACCGCCGAAGCCGATCCCTTCAACACCAAGGACGGCAGCAGCGGCGAAAGATTTAGGGGCGAGACGGAAGAAATTTTATGGCCAACGACGCGCTCTTCGGCATCCATGGCGCCGCGCTGCAGATCCGCTCGCAGCGCCTTTCCATGCTCGCCTCCAACATCGCGAACGCCTCGACCCCCGGGTACAAGGCGCGCGACATCGATTTCGCCAAGGCGCTCGACGACGCGACGAACGGCCGGGCCGCAAGCACCACCAGCGCCATCTCCGGCGCGATGGGCTATCGCGTGCCCGTCGAAGCCTCGCTCGACGGCAATACGGTGGAGCTCCCGGTCGAACAGACCCAGTTCGCCGAAAACGCCGTCGCCTACCGAAGCACCCTTTCCTTCCTGCAGGGCGACGTCTCGTCGCTCATGCAGGCGCTCAAGGGAGAATAAGCGATGAGCTCCCCCATGTCCGTCTTCGACATCGCCGGCCAGGCGATGTCTTCACAGATCGTCCGGCTGAACGCGATCGCGTCGAACATGGCGAACGCGGGCACCGTCTCGACCACCAAGGAAGGCGCCTTTCGCGCGCTGAAGCCGGTGTTCACCGAAGTGTCCGACGCGCCGGGCGTCGCCACGGTGAAGGTGTCGCAGGTCGTGCAGTCCGCGACCGAGCCGACCAGGCGGCACGATCCGTCCAACCCGCTCGCCGACAAGAATGGCGATGTCTGGGATGCCGGCGTCGATAGCGCCGCCGAGCTCGTCGATATGATCGAGACCCAGCGCCAGTACCAAAACAACGTCCAGGTCATGCAGACCGCCAAGACGCTCACCCTCGACACGCTCAGGATCGAAAAATGACCGCCGTCAACAACGCCAGCAAGCCGTTCGCGAGCCTGATGCCACCAGCGGCAACGTCGAGCGGCACGGCCAGCCAGACCATCGATCAGTCCGGCTTCCTGAAGCTGCTCACCACGCAGATGACGCAGCAGGATCCGACCGCGCCGATGGACACCAGCACGATGGTGCAGCAGCTCGCCCAGATGTCGACCGTCTCGGGCATCACCGAGATGAACCAGTCGCTGAAGGATCTCACCACGCAGCTGACCGGCAACCGGATCGGCGACGCGGCAGGGTGGGTCGGCAAGAAGGTGCTGGTCTCCTCGTCCACCGCGACGCCGCTCGCCAATGGCAGCTATGCCGGCGAAATCGCGCTGCCCAGCGACGCCACGAGCATGAGCCTTAGCCTGGTCGATGGCACCGGCAAGACGGTCTATTCCAAGACGCTGAACGGCCAGAAGGCCGGCCTCGTCGACTTTTCGTGGGATGGCAAGCTGCCCGATGGCACCGCGTCCACCAGCCTGCTCAAGGTCGTCGTCTCGGCGACCGGCACGTCCGGCGCGATCACCCCGGATACTGCCACCTGGGCGACCGTGACGGGCGTCCAGTCGCCCGCCGGAGGCAGCAGCGCCGCCATCTCCACCTCGCTCGGTACGGTTGCGCCGACCGACGTTCTCAGCCTGTCCTGATCCCTTTCGACTGAGGAGCCCATCCCATGTCCTTCTACACCTCGCTCTCCGGCCTCAACGCGGCCCAGACCGACCTCAACGTCACGTCGAACAACATCGCCAACGTCGGCACGATCGGCTTCAAGTCGAGCCGCGCGGAGTTCGGTGACCTGATCTCGTCGTCGCCCTACCAGGCCGCCAATTCGATCGTCGGTTCGGGTACGCGCCTGAAGAGCATCAGCCAGGAATTCTCGCAGGGTTCGGTCTCGCAGACCAGCCGCTCGCTCGACACGATGATCAGCGGCGGCGGCTTCTTCGTCACCAAGTCCACCTCCGACGGCCAGGTCCGCTTCACCCGCAACGGCAGCTTCTCGTCCGATCCGGATGGCAACATCACCGATGCCAACGGCAACCCGGTCCAGGGTCTCCCCGTCGATCCGCAGGGCAACGTCACGGCCACCGGCCTCGGCGCGCTGCAGACGCTGCACATCCCGGCGACCAACGGCACGCCCAAGCAGACCGGTTCGATGAGCCTGCTGATCAACTTCCCGTCGGACGCCGATCTTCCGGCGAGTCGCAGCAACTACTCGGCGTCCAACCCCTATGCGTTCGATCCCAAGGATCCGCAGAGCTACAACAACGCCACCTCGACCACCGTCTACGACACGGGCGGCAACGCCATTCCAGCGTCGATCTACTATGTCCGCACCGGCAAGGAGAGCGTCGACCCCGTCACCGGTGCCATTACAGGCTCGAACACCTGGGACGCCCATATGTATGTGGGCGACAAGGAGGTGTTCCCGACCGGTGGCGCGACGCCGACGACGCCGCTGCAGTTCACCTTCGACACCAACGGCGTGATGACCGCGCCGACCACCCCGGTCGCCTATGGCTCGGTGCAGCCGACCGGCGCGGTCGCGCCACTCACCATCACCGCCAATTACGGCACCGCCACCAAGCAGGGCGCGTTCGGCTTCTCGGCTGTCTCGGTGACCCAGGACGGCCACACGACCGGCAAGTTCAACAGCGTCGCGATCGATCCGAAGGGCCTGGTCCAGGCCAGCTATTCGGATGGTTCGGTCGTGAATATCGGCAAGCTCGCGGTCGCGAACTTCACCAATCCCAACGGCCTGCACCAGGCGGGTGACACCAACTGGACGGCGACCGGCTCCAGCGGCGCGCCGCAGATCGGCGAGGCCGGCACCGACGGTCGCGGCACGATCGCGGAGAGCGAGCTGGAGATGTCGAACGTCGACCTCACCACCGAGCTGGTCAGCCTGATCTCGGCGCAGCGCAACTTCCAGGCGAACGCCAAGGCGATCGACACCGACAAGCAGATGCTCTCCTCCATCATCAACATGCAGTGATGACGGCGGCGGAATAGGACGGAACCCCAGCGATGGACCGGCTGATCTACACCTCGCTTTCGGCGATGCGCTCCCTGATGCAGAAGCAGGCGATGACGGCGAACAATCTCGCCAACGTCAACACCACCGGCTTCCGGGGCGACCTCACCAACAGCGAGGCAGTCTATCTGGACAACGGCAGCGGCGGCATGTCCGCCCGCGCGCAGGCGACAGACAGCCGGGACAGCGCCGACATGGGCAGCGGCACCAGCGTCGCCACGGGACGCGACCTCGACGTCGCGCTCAATGGCGATGCGCTGCTGGGTGTGCAGGCGCGCGACGGAACCGAGGCCTATACCCGCCGCGGCGACCTCCAGCTCTCAGACTCGGGCCTGCTCACCACCGGTGATGGCCTGCCCGTGATGGGAGACGCCGGCCCGATCACACTGCCCCCGGCCGACAAGATCACAATCGACAAGACCGGCGTGGTCTGGATCGTGCCGCTGGGCGGCGATCCCGCCAATCCGGTGGAGACGGATCATCTGAAGCTCGTCTCCGCCACCGGATCCAAGATCGCCAAGGGCGAGGATGGGCTGTTCCATGTCGCCAGCGGCGGCGCGCTGCCCTCCGATCCCAATGCGCGCGTGACCGCCGGGTCGCTCGAGGGATCCAACGTCAACGTCACCAAGACGCTGACCGACATGATCGATGCCAGCCGGGCCTGGGAAACCCAGGTGAAGATGCTTTCCGGCGCCAAGGAGATGGATACCTCCACCGCCGAGCTGATGAACCTGCCCGATTGATCCGGGCCCACACGAAATTGCCGAAGGAGTAACCTTCCATGACCAACGCCGCCCTTCATGTCGCCCGCACCGGCCTCGATGCCCAGCAGGAGCGCATGCGCGTCATCGCCAACAACATCTCGAACGTGAACACGACCGGCTTCAAGCGGGACAGTGCGAACTTCCAGACCCTGGCCTATCAGTACATGACGCAGCCGGGCGCGACATCGTCGGGCAACGATAAATATACCGAAGGCCTGTCGCTCGGCTCCGGCGTGAAGATCGCGGGCACGTCGCGTTCGGACAGCGAAGGCGCGATGAACCAGACCGGCGCCTCGCTCGACGTCATGGTCCAGGGCGCCGGCTTCTTCCAGATCCAGCAGCCCGACGGCACGATCGCCTACACCCGCGACGGCCACTTCACGGTCTCGCCGGAAGGCCAGATCACGACGCAGGACGGCCGCGCGCTGGTGCCCAACATCCAGCTGCCGCAGGGCTATTCGAGCCTCACCATCGGCGCCGACGGCACCGTGTCGGTCGCCACGCCCAACTCCACACAGGCTACCCAGCTCGGCAAGATCCAGCTCGCCAGCTTCGTCAATCCGAGCGGCCTGCAGGCGGTCGGCAGCAACCTGCTGACCGAGACCCAGGCATCCGGCACACCGCAGCTCGGCGATGCCGGTGTCGATGGCCGCGGCACGCTGCTGCAGGGGTCGCTCGAAGCCTCAAACGTCGACGTGACACAGGAGCTCGTCGACATGATCGAGACGCAGCGCGCCTATGAGGTGAACTCCAAGATGATCAAGGCGACGGACGAAATGCTCCAATACTCCAACCAGAACATGTGATCGGCAGGACCGTGACGAACAGCTCCCCCCTTCTCCGGCTGGCGCTCGGCGCGGTCGCGCTCGCCACCACGGCGATGCCGACCCCAGCTCTTGCGCGCCACAAGGAGCCGACGGTCAACGAATATGCGCCGACGCTCGCGCCGCCGACGCCGGCGCCCCCGGCCAATGGCGCGATCTTCCAGGCATCGATGGGCTATGCCCCGCTCACCTCGGGCGCCCGCGCGGCAATGGTGGGCGATCTCGTCACGATCATCCTGATCGAGAACACGCAGGCGCAGAAGACCAACTCGGCCTCGACCGATCGTTCGGGCAATATCGGCATCACCCCGCCGACGACCGGGCCGCTGTCCTTCTTCACTGGGACCGATACGCAGATCTCCGGCGCCGCCAAGTTCAGCGGCAAGGGCGCGGCCCAGCAATCCAACCAGCTGTCGGGCGCGATCACCGTCACGATCGCCCAGATCTATCCGAACGGCACCTTCCTGCTGCGCGGCGAGAAGCATCTGACGCTCAATCGTGGCGACGAGACGATCCAGATCTCGGGCATGGTCCGTGCGGTCGACATCGACTCCAACAACAGCGTGCCATCGACGCGCGTCGCCGACGCCCACATCACCTACACCGGCAAGGGCGAGATCGCGCGCGCTAGCTCGCAGGGCTGGCTGGGCCGTTTCTTCTCGCGTGTCAGCCCGTTCTGAGGATCACCACTTGAAGCGTCTCCTCCTCTGCCTGGCGGCGATGGCCAGCTTCGCTGCCGCCCCCGCGCAGGCCGACCGGATCAAGGATCTCGGCACCTGGCAGGGGCTGCGCGCCAACCAGCTGACCGGTTACGGCATTGTCGTCGGCCTGTCGGGCACCGGCGACGACAGCCTGGAATATGCGACGCAGGCGATGAAGGGCGTGGCCTCGCGCTTCGGCCTCCAGATCCCGCCGGGCGTCAACCCGGCCACCAAGAACGCTGCGGCCGTGCTGATCACCGCCGATCTGCCGCCCTTCGCCAAGCCGGGTCAGACGCTGGACATCACCGTCTCCGCGCTGGGCAAGGCCAAATCCTTGCGCGGCGGCACGCTGGTGATGGCGCCACTGGTCGGCGCCGACGGCCAGATCTACGCGATGGCGCAGGGCAACCTCGCCGTCGGCGGCCTCGGCGTCTCGGCGGCCGACGGCTCGAACGTCGTTGTCAACGTGCCGACCGCCGGCCGCATCCCCGGCGGTGCCACGGTGGAGCGCGAAGTCGACGCCGGCTTCGCCACTGCCGCCACGATCAACTTCAACCTCTCCGAAGCCGATCTCACCACCGTCCAGCGCGTCGCCGCGGTGATCAACAAGACGCTCGGCCCCGGCCGCGCCCAGGCGATCGACGCCGAGACCGTCGCCATCTCCGCGCCCCCCGGCGCCGAGAGCCGCACGGCGCTGATGGCCGAGCTCGAAGACCTCCAGGTGACGCCTGCCGACGCCCCCGCACGGGTGGTTGTTAATGCTCGGACGGGAACGGTCGTTATCAATGGCGCGGTCCGTATCGCGCCGGCCGCCGTCAGTCATGGCAAGTTGACCGTCAAGGTCGACGAGAAGCCTCGGGTCTCGCAGCCTGCGCCCTTCTCCAACGGCCAGACCGTGGTGACGCCGAACAGCGCGATTTCGGTGGAGGAGAAGGCATCGCCAGCATTCCAGATCCAAGGCGCCAGCCTGGCCGACATCGTCAAAGCGGTGAACGCCATCGGCGCCTCCCCAGCCGACCTCGTCGCCATCCTTGAAGCGCTGAAGCAAGCCGGCGCCATGAAAGCGGATTTGATCATCCTATGATCCAGGCAGTCTCCCCCTCGCCCCTCGCCGCCACGCCGGACACCCAGGCGACCGCGCAGCAGACCAAGCTCAAGTCCGCCGCGCAGGCGTTCGAGGCGGTGTTCCTGCGCCAGATGATCGGGGCGATGCGCCAGTCCGGGCCCGGCGACGGCATGCTCGACAACGAAGCCTCCAACCAGTTCCGCGACATGGCGGACTCGAAGATGGCCGACTCGATGGCGCAGAAAGGCGTGCTCGGCATCGCCGAGATGCTGCTCAAGCAGGTCGGGCCGATCGCGGCTAAAGCGGCCGGCGGCACCGGCAGCACGGGTGGCCAGTAATGAGCGACCTGCTCGGCCTCGGCCAATCGGGCATCAGCGCCTATGCGAACGCGCTCGCGGTCATCGGCAACAACGTCGCCAACGCGAATACGCCGGGCTACACCCGCCGCGGCGTCACGCTGCAGCAGAACATCGCCGCTGACGCGACCCAGGCTTATTACACGGCCCGCACCGAATTCGGCGGCGTGCTGGCGGTCAATGTCACCCGTGCAACCGACAGCTACCGCACCGCGGCCGCACGCGGCGCGGCGAGCGAGGCCGGCTATGCCAGCGCGCACACCACCTGGCTCTCGAACGCCGAGACCGCGCTGAACGACACCACGACCGGCGTCGGCCAGTCCGCGACGGCCTTCTTCAACGCGGGCAACCAGCTTGCCGCGGACCCTGGCAACAGTGGCAGCCGCCAGCAATTTCTCGCCTCGCTCGATCAGGCGGCGGCGTCCTTCCGCACGACCGCAGGGGCGCTGGCCGACACCTCCACAGGCATTGCCAACGCGGCCGAGACGAGCGTCCATACCGTCAATTCCGATCTCGATGCGCTGGACCGGGTCAACGCCTCGCTCGTCCACCAGGTCGACGGTTCCTCCGCCCAGGCCGATCTGATGGATCAGCGTGACCAGCTGATCGACGATCTGTCGAACCACGTCGGCCTCTCGGTCCATATCGAGGGCAATGGCACCGCGACGGTCTCGCTGGCCAACAGCCCGATCCAGCTCACCGCCGGCCTCGGCAACGATGCCAGCGTGGCCGGCGCACGCTTCGCCCTCACCGCGGGCGCCAACGGGACGCTCTCGCTTCAGGCGGTGTCGGTAGGGTCGGCGCAGGCCGTGTCCGCGCCGGGCGGCGAACTGGGCGGTCTGATCGACAGCGCCTCCACCGTGGCCGACCGTCGCAACTCGCTGAACGTCATGGCGACGAACTTCATCAACGCGGTCAACGGCTGGCAGGCGGCCGGCGTGACGCCCGCCGGGACGAGCGGCGCCCCGCTGCTGGCCGGCACCGATGCGGCGTCGATGAAGATCACCACCTCGGATCCGACCACCATCGCCTCGGGCCTTTCGGGCGGCGCGGCGAACGGCAATCTTCTCAACCTCTCGAGCTTGCGTGGCGCGGCCGGCGTCGAACAGAGCTGGGCCGGCATGGTCACCGATCAGGGCCAGATGGTCGCCGCCGCGAAATCCGCCAACACCGCTGCGGCCTCGGCGAGCGAATCGGCCAATACCGCGCGCGATGCCGGCTCCGCCGTGGATCTCAACACCGAAGCGGCCAACATGATCCGCTATCAGCAGGCCTATAATGGTGCGGCGAAGGTGATCCAGGTCGCCAAGGACACCATGCAAGCCATCTTCCAACTGTTCTGAGGAAAGCCCGGATGCTCAACTCGCAATACAGCCTCTCGGCCGAAATCAGTCGCCAGCAGGCGCTCGAAGCGCAGATCGCGCAGCTCCAGACCGACATCTCGTCGGGCATCAAGGTGCATGTCGCCTCCGATGATCCGCAGGCGGCCGCGCGCATCGCGCAGATCGGCCGGCAGCAGACCGACGAGAACACCTATGCGACCAACGTCAAGCAGGCGCTGGCGACGTCGGCGCTGGTCGACTCCAATCTCGACAGCGTCCAGACGGCGCTCGTCCAGGCCAAGACAGCGATGCTCCAGGGCTCGAACGGCTCCGCCAACGCCAGCGATCGCCAGGCGCTGATCACCGAGCTCCAAGGTATCCGGAAGAGCCTGCAAACACTTGCCAACCAGACCGATTCGAGCGGCAATCCGCTCTATGTCCAGAACGGGCAGCCTCCGCTGATCCCGATCGGCAAGGGCAGCAATGTCGCCGCCGCCGACAGCTACACCAGTGTGTTCGGCAGCGTGACGCTGAAGAGCGGCAGCACCACCGACATCGACACGATCCTGTCCAACGCGATCAGCGCGCTGCAGTCCGGCAACGCGGCGCAGATGTCGACCTCGCTCGATGATCTCGACTCGGCCACAAGCCACATCACCGACGCGCAGGCGGACATCGGCGTGCGCGAGAACCAGCTGAACAACGCCAGCGACGCGCTCGCCAACTCGGCGACCAATCTGGCGAGCGAGCGTTCGGGACTCGAGGATACCGACGCGACCCAGGCCTATGCCACGATGTCGAGCAAGATGACGATCCTGAGCGCGGCGCAGGCGGTTCTGACAACCATCGGAAAGAATTCGCTTTTCGACAAGATTAGCTGAGCCGACGTCGCACCGGGGCACGGTTTATGCGGCGTTAGCTTAGGGTTTCGTTTCCGATTGCCCGCTATTCATCAAGGGCAAGCAGGAACGGCGCCGGGCTTCCGATCCGACGCACGTCAAACAAGGGTTGTGGGTCTTATGTTCGCAGCGATCGGTCTGGTCGTGCTTCTCGTCATGGTGTTCGGCGGCTTCGCCTTCACCGGCGGAGACCTGCACCCGATCATGGAGGCTGTTCCCCACGAGATGATCATCATCGGCGGCGCTGCGGTGGGCGCGCTGGTGGCGGGCAACTCGATGAAGGAGCTCAAGCAGTTCAGCGGCGGCCTGGGCCAGGTATTCAAGGGCCCGAAGTACAAGAAGCAGGATTATCTCGACGCGATCTTCCTGGTCTCGTCGCTGATGAAGATGCTGCGGACCAGCGGCCCCGTCGCGGTCGAGCCTCATATCGAGGATCCGAAATCGTCCACGATCTTTGCTGAATATCCGAGGCTCCTCAAGGATTCCACGCTGGTCCACCTAATCTGCGACACGCTGCGGCTGGTCGTGGTTTCGTCCGGCACGCTCGATCCGCATGCGGTCGAGGAGGTGATGGACAACAGCCTGAAGACCCACCATCACGACGCCATCCGCCCGGCCGAGATGCTCCAGACGCTGGCCGACGCGCTACCCGCGCTCGGTATCGTCGCGGCCGTGCTCGGCGTGGTGAAGACGATGGGCTCGATCGACAAGCCGCCGGCCATCCTCGGCGCGATGATCGGCTCGGCGCTGGTCGGCACCTTCATGGGCGTGCTGCTGGCCTATGGCATCGTCGGCCCCTTCGCATCACGCTGCAAGCAGGTGGTGGAGGGCGACGCGGCGATCTACCATGTCGTGAAGCAGATCATCATCGCCTCGCTCCATGGCCATCCGTTGCCGCTGGTGATCGAGGCGGCGCGCTCGTCTATCAGCCATTCGAACCAGCCGGCCTTCGCCGACGTGTTCGACGGCATGCGCAGTCGCTAACCCATGGCGAGTGCCGCCCCCAAGCGCCGGAACGAACCCGAGCCGCCCAAGATCATCATCGTCAAGAAGGTCACCGGGGAAGGCCATGGCGGCCATCATGGCGGCGCGTGGAAGGTCGCCTACGCCGATTTCGTGACGGCGATGATGGCCTTCTTCCTGCTGCTCTGGATCCTCGGCGCGACCACCGAGAAGCAGCGCAAGGGCATCGCCGACTATTTCTCGCCCACGCTCGTCGAGATGCGCGAGAAGTCGGCCGGTTCCAACGGCGCGTTCGGCGGCGACAGCATCGTCGCCAAGGACAAATATGCCCACCGCGCCTCGCAGACCGGCTCGAAGAGCATCACCATCCCCAAGGACGCCACCGGCGGCGCCAAGGAAGGCGCCGCCGCGACCCGCACGCGCGACCGCGACCGCTTCCGCGCGCTCAAGCAGAAGATCGAGCTCAGGATGCAGGCCAACAAGTCGCTGACCGGCCTCGTG
>Ga0070730_10003685_pt1 | contig 13681 bp, 9 predicted proteins | sample Coa_R1_3_FD_66447 | JGI IMG/M metagenome (GOLD analysis project Ga0070730, IMG submission 66447) | Surface soil microbial communities from Centralia Pennsylvania, which are recovering from an underground coalmine fire - Coalmine... | ecosystem: Environmental > Terrestrial > Soil > Unclassified ...
CGTTTCTGCAGTCGTGGCGAAGAGTCAAGTAGTGTTTCCCGAAACATGATTCCCTCCAGTGTTAGCAATTGACACCGGCAAGAGGGAGAAATGTTTCAGCTCAACAGAGAAATGGCCGCCAAAAACGGCGGCCATGCAAAAATAAATATGGGAACTATTAGGGTTTTTTTGGTGTCGCGCCAGCAGCAGGCGTCCGGGGAGTTGTTCCTGCAGGGCGTGTCGCCGGTGCTGCGCCTGCTGGTCTTGTGGCAGGGGCAGTCGCTGGGCTTGCGACGTTATAAGCATCCACCAATTCTTTGGTGATGTTGGTTGTGGGGCTGGCCCATAGCACTGGCGTTTGCGGATTGGAAACATCCAGAATTACGGCAAAGCTGTTTTCCCTTGCGTACTTTTCCAATACATCCAGCATTTTCTTACCCAGGCGGCTCAACACTTCCTGCTCGGCCTGCTGAACTTCCGCCTGAAAGTCCTCGCCATTGCGTTGAAGGGTCTTTTGTTTATCGCTGGCTACCTTGATGCGGCTGTTTCGTTCTTCATCGCTGAGCTTGTCGCCCTTCACTTGCAGATCGGTTTTCAATTTCTCAAGTTCATCATTCTGGGCTTTCAGTTCGTTTTGGCGGGGGCCGAAGCGGGCCTGCAAAGCATCCAGTTCCTTCTTGCCTTCATTGGTGTTCATGATGGCATCTTGAATGCTCACGATGCCGATCTTGACGAAGGCCGAAGACGCGGGGGATGATGAAGAGGCCGCAGTACCGGCGGCAGTTCCCGACACCTGGGCAACGACAGCGGTGGAAAAGAGAATGCTCAGTCCCATACTGAGAGCGAAAACGTGGAAAGTAGACTTACCTGACATTGGGTAGTAACTCCTCGCAAAAATCATTCGTCGCAAATGCGCTTTCGGTTAAACCGCTCATGAATGCGGAAATCAGCAGAGGGAACGAATACCTCGATTATAGGTTCTGCGTTCAGCACCGTCAACGCGCATGAGATGCAAATCGCCTTAAATAAAGCGGCTTTGTCCAACTTTCCAAGAAGCCTTCAAGGCTTCTTGGGCGTAGTTGTAGCTACCGGATTACGAGCACCAGGCGCTCCGGTGGTTCCGGATGGCTGGGCCTGCGCTCCGCTGGCAGCCGGCTTTGCTGGCGGCGGCACCGAGGATTGAGCATTGTATGCATCCACGAGGTCTTTGGTAATCAACGTACCCTGGTTTCCCCATAGAACTGCGCTCTGCTGGCCGGACACATCCAGCACTACTGCAAAGCCGTTGGAGGTCGCATATTTTTCCAGTATTCCAGCCATTTTTTGGTAGATGCGGCCACTGATCTCCTGTTGGGCCTGCTGGAATTCAGCCTGGGCATCTTCGTAATTGCGCTGCAAGGCCTTTTGCTTCGTCTCTATGGCCCTTACCTGATTGTTGCGCTCATCTTCGGTGAGTTTGGCAGATTGGTCCTCAAGCTGCTTTTTCAGGCGATCAATTTCATCGCTCAGACTCCTGAGTTCGGTCTGTTTGGGGGTAAATCGTTTCCCCAAATCCTCAAGCTCTTTCTGGCCTTCATTGGTGGCTTGGATCGCCTCCAGGATATTAATCAGGCCTATCTTGGTTGGCGGGGCTCCGGCCGGCGCGCCGGCTGCTGGAGCCTTGGCCGCGGGAGCCGACTGACCAAATGAGGCCACTGCAAATAGCATGCTCAACGCGAGGCTGAAAACCAAAATGTGGATCTTAAATTTAGCTGGCATGGGATTGATGTACTCCTTAGAACGTAGTGCTGATGGTAAACCTGAAGGTTTTACGTGGCTCCTTTAGCCGGAAATCCTGTGAAAATGCTGACAACGCGTTTTGGAAGCTGAAGTCCCCGGCGCCGCCCGCAGGGAACATGCTTCGCGTGATGATATTGGGCGTGGTGATGGTTTTATCCAGAATCAAAGGATTGTAAGCGTAATAGATACGAAACGGCGCCTGCACAATCGGCAAAAGCACCTGAAGCTCCAACCCGGTGGACATACGGGGCACGTAATTGGTTCCGGCCACCGGCTTCAAATCGCCGCTGAACGTAAGAGGAGCGCCGCCGGTGCATTGAAAATTAGCCAGTCCCGGGCAGCCAAAAACTGTGCTGTTGAGCTGCGTCAGAGAATCCGGAGCGATTTTCAATTGAGAGTTCCGCAAGGAAACATTCATGCCCAGGTCGGCAAAGGGCACGATATCGACCGGACCAATGACCTTGATGCGGTATTCCAAATTGCCGACGACGCTAGTATCTCCGCCCGGGAAGGTGATGCTGGTTACCGGCAGAGGAACCTGGACACTTCCCCTACGAGGGTTGGTCGGATCTACCGGAACTGGGGTGCCATCCGGGTTGGTCAAAACAAGGTTCTGGACCGTGTTCACGAAGACGTATGGAGAAACGGTGCGGATATCGAATCCGCGCAGGTCGTTGTCGCCACCCAGGTAAAAGCGCTGATACGGAGGCGCTACCCGGCCTTCCCAGCCGCTGATGAAGCTGCCCTGAAGGTGTATTCCTAACCGATTCTGCCGGTACATGGGCTTCCATTGGGTATAAGTAACAATGGGCCGGATGAAGCTGACGTTTCCGCCAATTCCCGCAACTTCGGTACTGAAGATCAGGCTCTTTCCGCGGGTCGGGCGGATTGGGCTGTCAATGGTGCTAAAGCCATAACTGGGCGTGATGGAACTGGTGATGATGCCGTTGAGAGCGTTCGGCCCGGAGATGCTGCGGAAATTAATGGTCTGGAAAAACGTCTGGGAAGCTGGACTGAATACCGTGAGGCTGGAGTTATCGAAGTTATAGCTGATGCTGACACGCTTAAAGTTACGCAGCAGATAGCTGGCGGAGGCCGTAAATCCGGTGCTGGACTGGCTGAAGTTCTGAAGCTGGTTCAGGACCGACGTCGGCAAGTTCAAATTCTGGCCGGAGGCAATATTCAATTGCTGCGCCTGGTTGAAATCAAATTTGCGGTTATAGACGGTGAACCCTAGCTGGATCGGACGATCTTTGAGATAAGGCTCGGTAAAGCCGAAGAGAATGTTGCGAGAACGGTTTCCGACGCTGCCCTCGACAGTCAGCGTCTCTCCCAGCCCCAGGAAGTTGTTAGTCTGGTAGTTAAGGCCGATGAACGATCCCGAGAGGCCGCTAACGCCGCCCGTGAGGCCGATGCTGTTCTTGCCTTTTTCCTTGACCTTGACCACCAAGTCAACCGTTCCATTCTGGTCGTCAATCTTGCGTTCGGTGTCGTCTTCCGCTTTCAGCGCTTCGAAATAGTTGAGCTGATTAAGCCGCAGCACGCTAAGCTCCCACAAGCGGCTGTTGAAGACCTGACCTTCCTGCACCAGCAGTTCGCGTCTTACCACCCGGTCGCGCGTGGTGGTGTTTCCCTGGAACTCAATCCTGCGGATAAAAAAGGGCTTGCCTTCGTCCACGTCCACATTCAGAGTGAGCAGTTTTTTCTCGTCGTCAATCTGAGTATCAGGAACGGCGGTAAAGTTGATGTAGCCAATCTCTCCGTAGGCCTTACGCAGGTTTGTCAGTCCCTTCTGGATCAGGAAGATGTCGAAGGTGTCGCCATCTTTAATAGGGAAGAGCTGGCGCAGAAGGGCCGTGTTTTGGATCGCCTTGTTGTTGGTGAAGTTGATGGCTTTGAGCTGGTATTTGTCACCTTCCTGGATCGGAATGGTGATGTCCATGGCCTTTCCCTCTCCCTTCTGCACGAAAGGAACATGGAGCATGCTGTGTTTGTCTCTTAGCTGAGTGGCAGGATCGTCCACCAACGCCTTGAAATAACCATGATGTCGCAGCGCCTCGCGGACACGCTCCGCGTCCTCTTCCAGTTTGGAGGAATCAAACGTGCGGGCAAACAGGTTTTCCAGGAAAATGGAGCTAGGAATGCCTATGGGATGCAGGTTCTTCATGGCAGCCCGTAACTCACGAGTGGAGACGTGCTTATTGCCTTGAAAACGAATCCTTCCGACCTTGATCTTAGGCCCCTCTTTGACCGTAAAGGTGAGGCCCACAGAGGCCGGAGGTATGTTCTGCACTTGCACCTGGATGGTGGCAAACTGGCGGCCATGCTCGGCCAGCAGTTCCTGCAACGCAACCTTGGCTTTGATCACCTTGGTTGGATCGTAAGGGCTCTCGAGAGAGAGAGGGATCTTGATTTTCTTGAAGCGCTCCAGCACGTCACTCTGCGAAATAGAATTGAGTCCGTGATATTCAATGGTGCGGATTGTGGGCTTTTCCCGAACATAGAAGATGATGCGCCAGCCTTTAGGAGAAGCCTCTTTTTCGATCCGGACATCCTCGAAATAGCCGGTGCTCCAGACTAACCGCAGGTCCCGCTCCAAGCTGCCTTCATCGTAAACATCGCCCGCGCGGGTAAAAATCTTCGCCCGGATGGTCTCGGCGGGAATGCGCCGGTTCCCAACGGTGGTTATCTCTTCGATAATCTGTCCGCTTTGTTGCGCCGGAGAGGAGGCCAAACAGCACAGAATAAAACCAAGAATCAACGCCAGACGCGCAGTCCTGGAAGCATACTTCGGCCTAGTTTTTTCGGAAAACAGCAATGTATGGCTACCCTCAGAACAAGTTGGGAAAGCTTCGATTATACGGAAGTAACTGCTGAAGCGCCACTTATCAAGGTCAACCACGGCCTTGTCGCCCCTCTGGATGTAAAATTACACACTTCTACACCTTACAGAACGGCGCTGCACCCGGAACTTGCACAAAAAAATCATGATCGGCGCAATTATTTTTGTCCCAGGTGTCATTCGTTTCATCAAGCGGCTTCCGTACTCCTGTCAGTGGCTAACTGCAAATCGGCCACATTCCATCTAAACTTGGAATTGTGCTGGGCTTATTTGTAGCAGGAGTCAGCGAAAATGTCAGCGGAAAAGACATATCGTTCGGGCGAACCAGCGGCCTGTGCCAGACACTCTCGATCGTCCCTTGGGGGCTTTTGCGGCACCGGGGTACGGCTTTGCTGACCCATTCCGTCACGTTCGCCACCGATCACGCTAGTGACTACTTCACTCAATTTCCCGCCAAGCCCGCAGTGTTCGCACTACGGGGCCTGGGTGAGTCTGCCGAGCCCTATGTCGGCAAGACTGCCAACCTACGCAAGCGCCTGCTGAGACTTTTGTCGCCGCCGGAATCGCAATCCAAACGCCTGAACCTGCGCGAACGTGTTGGCCAGATCGAGTATTCGCTGACTGGCTCAGATTTTGAGTCCACGCTGCTGCTCTACAAGACGTCGCGCAAGGAATTCCCCAAGAGCTACCAGAAGCGCCTGCGCGTTCACTCCGCTCCGGTCATCCGGCTCAACCTGGAGAACGCTTATCCTCGCGCCTATGTAACTACGCGGATCGGGCGGCTGACGGGCCGATCCATTTATTACGGTCCGTTCCGTTCCCGGGCTGTCGCGGAAAAATTCCTGAATGATTCGTTGGATCTCTTCAAGATACGGCGTTGCACCTTTGAGCTAAATCCCGACCCCAGCTTTCCCGGCTGCGTCTACTCGGAGATGAAAATGTGTTTGGCGCCCTGTTTCAAGGGTTGCACCGATGAGGCTTACATGGCTGAGGTCGAACGAGTGAAAAACTATCTGGATTCGTGCGGCGAGTCGCTGATTCACGAACTGCAAGTGGAGCGAGACCGCCTTTCCGGCGATCTCGATTTCGAGGCGGCCGCCCGGCAGCATGAAAAAGTAACCAAGGTTAAAGGCATCGCCTCAGTGTGCGACGAGATCTATGGCCGACTCGACCAGATTGATGCGGTCATGGTGCAACCAGCCTCCGAACCAAAGTCGGTGGCGCTGTTCCGTTTCAGCCATGGAGAACTCGTTGGTCCGGAATATTTTTCTATGGAGGCCGCGGAGGACGATCACCCGTTGGAAGCCCGGCTGCGTGAAGCTTTGCCCAGACTCACTTCTTCCGGCACACGCTCTATCCAACAATTCACGGAAGAGTTGGCAATTCTAAGGCGCTGGTACTATCGCACTCATAAAACCGGCGAGATCTTCGCCGCCAACAACCAAGGTGAGCTACCCCTGAGAAGAATCGCAAATGGCATGGGGAAGATCTACCGGGGCGAGAAAGAAACGGCTACCCAACCGCAGGAGCAGCAGACACAGGAGTCTCCTCCGGCCTGAAATGGCCGCAACCGCTGCTTGAAGCCTATTCCCACTTACTTTACAAGAAGCGATCGGTGATTAACGGCTCAACGCAAGGTCTCTCCGATCTACCCTCGCTGGCGCGCGGGTAGACCTTCGAGATGACGATTTATTTTTTCTTCCACTTACAAATGCTTCGCCAGGAACCTGACGATGTGGTATCCATCCATGAACTTGAAGGGTGTTTCACCGGTCGTGTAGTGGCCACAGGGCAGGACTACGGTCTTCAGGTCCGCGCCGCGCTTCCTGAATTCTGCATCGGCTTCCCTGGAAAGCTCGGGCAGAAAGGTGAGGTCGTATTTGGCATAGACCATCAGAGATTTTTTGGGGAAGCGCATGAACTTGTCAAAATAGGCCATGGGACTCACGCACAGCCAAGACTGGCGCAAGCGGTCCTGGGTGACACCATCGTTTTCCAGGCCTTCGCGCACATGGCGCGTGGATTGGCCGGTCCATACCACGTCGGAAACATACGTCGAGGCATGATTAAAGAAGTTGACCTTCAGCCGGGCATCGTGGGCACTGGCCAGAAAGGCGTAGCAAGAGCCAAGGCTGGTGCCTAGAATCCCTACACTGTCTTTGCCTTGCGCATGGAGCCAGTCAATGCAGGATCGGATATCGACCACTGCCTGGCGGGCGGCATCGATGGTGCGGCATATATTGGACGAGACTGCATAGTCGGAGCGCACCGTCTCCGAGGGCCGGCGAATGTCATGGTACGGGAGACTCAACCTCAACATGGAAATGCCGAGGCGGTTGAGTAGAGGTCCCAAGGCGTTGTAGGCAATCCCGTTGGCATTCCAGTGGGGCAGCACGATCACGGCGCGATTACCCTTCGCTTCGAACCACCGGGCATTGGCCAGGTTGTTTTCCGGATGCGGCGTATGTACCGGCGAGGTAAAGCGCAGGAAGATACCTTCGCCTTTCGGCGGCCTGCCGTTTCCGTTGCTGCCGGTGGCGAAGAGCTCTATCTTGCGGGTTTCCAGGCGGAAGTCGGAAGGAACTCCATAAGCAAAATAATCATCACTGCGCTCGACGATCTCGTGGTTCAGTTGGTGAAGAAAGCCCTCAAATTCCTGTTCGGATTTGGGAAAATTCCCGTTCACCAAGGGCCATCTCCTGGCCCACTCCATGCCCCACTCCAGCGGGCGCACGACGCGGTTGGTGTCCCGGGTTGTTAGGCGGGTCTCCCAGGCATACATCCACTTTTCATAAAGGTTCGGCATTCAGACGTCGATTGATTCTAGCAATTTAGCAAATCAGGGAGCGATCAGATTTCAGCGGATGGACGCCGCCTGCATCCAATGAGAACAAAACTCTCGTGATCGGCGGTGCGACATCATCGCAAGTCGATGCATGCAATTTCGTTATTCCACATATTTCCGGAACACGCGGCTGGAGATATTACAAAGAATTTCATAAGGAATGGTACCGGCAATTCCGGCGTGCTCCCAGGCAGTGATCTTTCGCTTTTCGGTCTCGCCAATAATGATGACCTCGTCTCCGACTTCCACTCCGGGAATGCCGGTCACGTCCACGGTGGTGAGATTCATTCCTATATTGCCGATGATCGAGGCGTAGTCGTTCTGGATAATGACTCTTCCATGGGAGGAGAGTTGGCGGTTCAATCCATCACCATAGCCCACCGAGAGCACTGCGACCTTGGCCGGGAACTCGGTAACGTAACCGCTGCTGTAACCTACGGGCTGGCCCTCGGCAACTTCCCTTACCTGAACGATCCTGGTCTTCCAGGTGAGGGCCGGTTTTACGGGCAGATCCAAGGACCAGTCGGCATGTCCGGTAACGATGGAAGAAAAAGGAAGAAAGTAGCCGTAGATCGCCAGCCCGGGACGGACCATGTTAAACCACGATTGAGGACGGCTGGCCAGCGCCGAACTGTTGGCCATATGGCGGATCGAAAGCTGAATGCCCATCTCTTCGGTTTTAACCAGTGCCTCTCGAAAGAGCTGAAGCTGAAGTTCGCCGTGCGGGCCGTCCACTACTTCAGCGGCCGAAAAATGACTGAACATCCCTTCCAGGAACAGATGCGGGGCGGACTGAATGGCCTCCAACATGGCCGGAAGGCCGCCGATGTCGACCCCTTGATGGTTCAGGCCCGTATTCACCATCAGATGAATGGGAATGCGGTTCGACGTCGACAGCTTTTCGGCTGCGTTTTCCAGCAACTCAATATGGTTCCAGTCCCACACTGCCGGCGTCAGTTGGTATTGCACGATGTCTTCTTCTTCCCCGCGTGTAAAACCGTCGAGGACCAAGATGCGCGCCGTGACGCCGTCCCCGCGCAGGGACGCCCCCTCTTCTACGGTGCTCACCCCGAACCACTTCGCTCCCTCTTTTTGCAGGACCAGAGCGCAGGCCCCGGCGCCGTGGCCATAGGCGTCGTTCTTGATCACAGCGCACACTCCTGCTTCCGGCTGCACGTAGGAGAGCACGGTGCGGAAATTATGCTGCAAAGCTGTGAGCGAGACTTCAACCCATGAAGGATGCGTGTGCATTCCTGCCTTTATCCTATATACCTTGATCCGTTGTAAGTCGCGGGTGAGCCGTGCAGCGATTATATCTTTACTTCGGTGTAACGTCTTCACCGCAAAGGGCACGAAGGACGCAAAGGAAAATCGAAATCCAGGAATTTCACCACGGAGACGCGGAGACACAGAGAAAACTCAAAACTTTAAGTACAAAGATCACATCGCGCCCCCAAGCCGCAATCAACCCTAGAGTGGTTCAGTGTTAAGTTTTTTGGGTTTCGGCTATGCTGCGATGGTGACTAGTAGGGTGAACATCCTTTGATTCCGACTCGATTGGACCGGATCGCTCAGGTGGTTGGGGGTGAGCTGCGAGGCAGCTCGCCACTGGCGATGATTGAGCGCGTCTGCACCGACTCCAGAGGCGCCTCGCCCAATTCGCTCTTCGTCGCCTTAAAGGGCGAGCAGACCGATGGTCATCGATTTGTTTCAGACGCCTTTCAGAATGGAGCGGCGGCAGCGATGGTCGCTGACGCCATGGTCGGCAAACTGACGCTGGATCCTGGCTGGCCCCTGATTGTCGTGCCTGATCCCTTGCGCGCCCTTCAACGCCTGGCCAAGCAGCACAGGCATGAATTCATCGAGAAGGTCGTGGCCATAACCGGGAGCAACGGAAAGACGATCGTCAAGGATGCCCTGAAGACATTACTTGCCGATCGTCCGTTGTTGGCCTCACCGGGAAGCTACAACAGTCAATTAGGTCTTCCGCTCTCTGTGCTTTCCGCCGAGAAGCGGGAGGCGCTGGGGATTCTCGAAGTAGGCGTCTCGGAGCCCGGAGAGATGGCCGCCCTGGAAGAGATTGCCGCGCCCAATTACGGCATCCTCACCAACATCGGTATGGCCCACTTTGCTACGTTTGGCAGCCGGGCAGCTATCGCCCGCGAAAAGATGTCGCTCTTCTCGCGCATTCCGAAAGATGGCTGGGTTTTGCTTTCGGCCAAAGAGCCGGTCATCGAAGAATATGTACGGCAATTACGATGCCCGGTTTATATGGTTGGCTCGGGCAGCCAGGTGCTGACGCTCTCGCCGCTTTCAGTGACGGAAGACGGCCAGGTGCTCGAATTGTCAGCGCCCTCGCAGGGGCGGCGGGAGGTGCGAGTCAAGACGCGCTCTCCGGAAATCATTACCGACCTGCACTTTGCCGCTTCTGCGGCTTACTTGCTGGGCGCGAGTCTTGAGGAGATTGCCTCCGGCCTGGAGGGCTACCTTCCCACCCCGACACGGATCGAGTTGTGGTCGTCTCCGGAAGGCATTCGCATCATCAACGACGGATACAGCTCTGATCCTATCTCCGTCCATGCGGCCTTGCGGTCGGCGACTCTGGGAACCTCGCAGACAGGACGGAAAGTCTTTGCATTTGCCGGTATGCGCGAGCTTGGAGCCAAGGCAGAGACGGAGCACCGCCAAGTGGGGGCGTATGCAGGAGAGTGCGGGTTCAGCCATCTCTTTCTGGTCGGTGATGGCCCCCTGCAAAGCACCGCAGAGGGCTATAAGGCTGCTCGGCCCGAGGGCAGCGTAGTAACGGTCAGCAATCCCAATCAACTCAAAGACCGATTGCTTCCCCTGCTCAAGCCGGGCGACACTGTGCTGTTCAAGGGTCCACGCAACGCCGGCATGGTGCGGGTGGTGCGCGATCTCTCCGGGGCCATCGCGCAACGCTGCCTGTGGGTCGAACTCTCGGCGATTGCCGGCAACCTGGCGCGCTTTCGCCGCCACTGCGGCGGAAGAACCCATGTGCTGGCCATGCTCAAGGCGCTGGCGTATGGAACGGATCTGGTGCAAATGGCCTTTTGGATCTCGCGCCTGGGCATCCATCACATCGGCGTGTCATCGGCCAACGAAGGAGTGGCGGCAAGAAAGACCGGCGCAGACCAGGAGATTTATGTCTTTCTCGCCGACCGCGAAGACGTCGACAACCTCGTACGATACCGGCTCACGCCCATCCTCTATTCGGCAGAGCTGGTGGAATCGCTGGCGGCAACGCTGGCCGGCACCGGCCACACCCTTAACGCCCATCTCAAGGTGGATACCGGCATGCATCGCATGGGCGTGGAGCCAAAAATTGCAGTGGATCTGGCGCGGCGCATCCGCGCGACCGGCACTCTCAGGCTCACCGGACTCTGCACCCACTTTGCCTCCGCCGACGATCCACAAGCCGACGACTATACCCGCCAACAAATCGCGGTCTTCAACCAGACGATCGCCGCCCTGCGGGCCGAGGGCTTTCACGACCTTCAGATTCATGCCGCCAACACCGCTGCGGCTGCCCGCTTCCCGGAGGCCCATTACGACATGATCAGGATCGGCCTGGGACTCTACGGCGTCTATCCATCGCCAGCCGTCGAGCAAGCTCTCGAACTTGAACTGGCGGTCGGCGTGACCAGCCGCATCACCAGCCTCCAGGAGTTCGCGCCCGGAGACACGCTGGGCTACAACCGGACCTTTACCGCCAAGAGCAAATTGAAAGTAGGCGTGGTTCCCTTCGGCTACGGCGATGGCCTCCCGTGGAGCCTTTCCGGAGCCGGCCATGTACTGGTCGAAGGCCAGATCGCGCCCATCGTAGGAAGAATCAGCATGGACCAGATCCAGGTTGACGTGACCCAGATCAAAGGCGCAGACATCGGCGCTGAGGTTCTGCTCTATGGCGCCCATAACGGGCATGCGCTTCGCCCGGAGTACGTTGCCGAGAAGGCGGCCACGATTGCGCACGAACTGCTAACGCGGCTTGGCAAGAGGGTGCATCGGATTTTTGTGGAGCCGTGACCCAAGATGACAGCGCAGCAGAGCCGTCAGCAAGCCCCCACCATGTAGCCACAGCCAAAACCTTGACGCCAACTCGATACGTGGGAAGGCATCAATTCAACTGGATTTTTGTCTTTTATTCGCCTATCATCTGTTCTTGAGAGATGACCGACGCGCACAAAACATATGAGATTCGCTGTCCCGTGCATGGTTTCATACGCCTCAATGATTGGGAGTGGAACGTAATTGCCCAACCGGCCTTCCAGCGTCTTCGCAGAATCCGACAGCTAGCGTGGACAGATTACGTGTATCCGGGCGCCATGCATACCCGGTTTGAGCATTCATTGGGCGTGATGCATACGGCGACCATGCTCTATGACTCCATCGTGAGAAACTCTGCAGAACTCCTGAAGTCAGAGTTGGCATACAACGAAGCGGGGTTTGAACGCGATCGGCAGCTTGTTCGTTTTGCAGCACTACTGCATGACGTTGGACACGCTCCGTTCTCCCACGCCGCAGAAGAGCTTTTTCCAGAGCGCTCTTCCGGCGAAATATATGTTCATGAGGATTATTCGGTCGCCATCATTGCATCAGAACTCCGGAGCGCCATCGAAGAGCATCCGTTGAACAGTAACTACAATCTGCGCGCCGAAGAAATTACTGCTCTGATCAAAGGAGACGCAAGCGCCCGCAAAACTGTTTTCTGGCGTGATCTGATCACCAGCCAGATGGATGCAGACCGAATGGATTATCTGTTGCGCGATTCATATCATGCCGGCGTCCAATACGGAAAGTTCGATCTACATCGCCTCATCAACACGATTATGGCCATCCCGTTTCAGGATAAGGATCCGCGCCTTGGAATCTCGGAGGGCGGAATTCACGCTGCTGAGGGACTGGTTCTAGCGCGGTACTTTATGTTCACACAGGTGTATTTCCACAAAACTCGTGTCGCATATGATGTACATTTGCGTAGAGCGATGAAAGAGTTGCTTCCCGGCGGCCATTTTCCCCGCCCCACAGGAGCGGAACTGCAGGAGTTCCTGCGCTGGGAGGATTGGAAAGTGCTGGGGCTTTTGAATGGAGGCAGCGGCGGAGAAAATGGGGAGAGAATCAGGTCGCGAAATCACTTCCGGCAGGTGTTTCATACTCCCGAAGCGCCAGCTACCGAAGACGTGGAACAATTGCACAAGATGAAATTAAGGCTGGGAGCTTTGGTCGTGGCCGAGGAATCAGCAGGAAAGAGCTGGTACAAAACCGGCCCGCTCGATATTCCCGTCCTAGGCGATATCGGCAAGAATATCGTGAGTCCCCTGTCAACGCACTCCAGTGTCGTTGCCAACATGAAACCCAACAACCAGGTTTTTCTGTATGTAAAGCCTGAGGACGTTCCCAAGGCAACACAAATCGTAAACGAGGTATTGCAACAATGACGGAGCAGCAGGAAAAGCGTTTGGCCCTAATTCCCACCCTTGTGGAGAACTCACCGAATCGGCAGATCGGCCGGACTGCGCTCATGAAATACATGTATTTTCTGCAAACACTGCGCCAAGTTCCACTTGGGTACCGCTTTACTCTTTACTCCTATGGCCCGTTTGACTCAACCGTACTCGCGGATTTGTCCGTGGCCGAGTCATTGCGCGCTGTTACGTCAAAGACCGTTCTCTATCCTGGTGGGTATGGGTACGAAATCAGCACCGATGAAAAAGCGAAGTGGCTGAAGCAAAGAGCAGAACAATTCGTCAACCAGCATGAAAAAGATGTCCGCTGGGTCATGAAGAAATTCGGCAAGCTAACCAGTGCCCAACTCGAGCTTGTGAGCACGATCATCTATGTAGATCGAGAAGAGGCCAAAAATGGCAAGAACGCAAGTGTGAAAAGCATTGCCCATAAGGTACATGAGATCAAACCTCATTTTAGTGAAACAGAGATCCTTGGCTTCGCTCAGACGCTGGTAACGGAGAATCTGCTGCAAACGGCGAGTTAGATGTTGAGCCAAAGCAAAAACACTTAGCATCGAGAGCTTTTTTGTCAGTTCCACCATTTCTTAAAGCATAATCTTTAAAAATTTATTCCAATTAGATGTATTTTATTTGGGAGCTCCCTTAACTACTCTTACTCAGTAGAACGCAAACTTTCGGCTTTAAGGTCGAGTTTGGGAGTCAAGATTATGTTGGTCTCGGCCCAAAGTTAAATCGATTTCATACGCTTCA
>Ga0070730_10003686_pt1 | contig 13679 bp, 10 predicted proteins | sample Coa_R1_3_FD_66447 | JGI IMG/M metagenome (GOLD analysis project Ga0070730, IMG submission 66447) | Surface soil microbial communities from Centralia Pennsylvania, which are recovering from an underground coalmine fire - Coalmine... | ecosystem: Environmental > Terrestrial > Soil > Unclassified ...
GCAGAACGGGCACTCGTGGGTGGATGGATCAGCCTTCTTCTCGTGCTTTTTGGCTTCAGCCAGCAAGAACCCCACCGGGCGGACGACAAAGAAAAAGATCACAAACGAGACAATCAGGAAGCTGACCAAAGAGTTGATGAAATCACCAACCAGGAAGACACTCTTGTTGATCGTGAAGCTCCAGCCAGGAAAGCTGAAGCCCCCAAAAATCCCGATGAGCGGGGTGATCAAGTCCTTGACAAACCCCTGGACGACACTGGTGAACGCCGCGCCAATCACAAAACCAACTGCCAGGTCCACCAGATTGCCGCGCAAAATGAACTCTTTGAACCCCTTGAACAGTTTCACAACCAGTCCCTCCAATATACAAATGACTTGCCCACACACCATATCGGCGAGGGCTTCCCCACAGAGCCGTCCCTGCCACGCTGTGCCTATCTGGCGCGCGGCAGGTTGTGCAATACCTTAACATGAGTTATGCGCGTTGTCAAGAGGATTGAGAGTTACCATTCAGACCAGCGCATAACGGCGAGGTCATAGGACCGCCAGACAGCATCCGCTCATTCCTCCTCCTCCATCGCTTCGTCGCTGGCTCTGCCTTGCAGGCGGCAATAGCTATCGTAGCGTTCGCCATCAATCGCGCCTGCCGCAACGGCGGCGCGCACCGCGCAGTGGGGTTCGTGCAGATGGCTGCAATCGGAGAGGCGGCACGCGCCCAGATAGGGGCGGAACTCCGGGAAGCACTGATCGAGCCGCCCTGCCGCCGCGCTGCCCAGCGCAAGCTGGCGGATGCCCGCCGTATCGGCAATGTAGCCGCCCTCTGGCCCCTCAAGCGGGAAAAAGCGCGTGCCCGTCGTCGTGTGGCGACCCTTGCCAGTTGAGCCGCTGACCCCGCCGACCTCGCGCCCCAGGTTCGGCTGCAAGGCATTCAGCAGGCTGGACTTGCCCACGCCGGATGGTCCCAGAAAGGCTGAGGTGCGCCCTGCCAGCAGGCGACGTAGCTCGTCGATGCCCGCGTCAGAAGCCACGCTGGTCAGGATGATAGGATAGCCAGCGGCGCGATAGGCGGCCAGGCGCTCATCCAGCCAGGATTCGATGCCCAGGTCCACCTTGTTGATGCAGATCACGGCGGCCATCTGCTGCATCTCGGCCAGCGCCAGAAAGCGGTCCAGCATGCGCAGATGCGGCGAGGGGTTGCGCGCCGCAAAGACAGCGATCATCTGATCCAGACCGGCCACCGATCTGATCTGTCCCTTGCCATCGTCCGGGTCGGCCCGCTCGAACGACCCGCCCGCGCGGGCCACCACCTCCTCAATCACCCCATTGCCGCCGCCCGTCGGCAGGACGCGCACGCGATCCCCAACGGCCACCGGATCGTGTTCCTTGACCACCGCCTTCTGGACGCGCTTATGCGCCGTCGCGCTGCTGGGATACTCCAACTGCTTGCGCAGGCGGCCACGAATAGTGCAGAGCAACGAGCCATCGGGCGTCTCCACCCGATACATCCCACGATTGCCCTCGCTAATCATACCCTCCACCAGAGGCTTGGTGGAATCAGCAGACAGACCATTTGAGTTGTTTGCAGAATGATGAGAAGTGGTCGAAGAAAAGTTCTGTTTCGCGCTCAACGCAAAAGCTCCTTTAGCAAACGCTGATTCACAATCAGACACACAGTGTCTCCGCTGGCCGATGACACCAGGGGAAACAAAAATCCGGCGAGCCATGCCCGCCGGTTGTGTCGGTGTGAACCAACGTCAGGAGCCATTCACCGCGCAGCGCCTAGAGGGGTCGCTGCGGTGGAGAGTCCAGAAGGCGGCGTCGATCACAACGCAGAGATGCGGGCATGCTCGAAAAAACACGTGCGCATACAGCCATCGTCGTACCCTCCTTTTCAGTCTCTGCAAAGCCTCGCGCTTTGCGTTGCTCCATAGAGTATTGCTTGTCGGCCTCATTGCGAGGTCGCTGTGCAGAGTATACACAAAACCACGCACTTATGCAAGGGAACCATTGCATCAATTCTGTCAATTCTTGGCATTACCGTCAATTCTGTCAATTCTTGGCATTACCGTCAATTCTGTCAATTCTTGGCATTACCGTCAATTCTGTCAATTCTGTCAATTCTTGTGATTGGCTCTCCTGGATTTACTCGCTCTCGCCAGCAAACAGATCGTCCTCGCCCTCCTCTGCCGGGCGCTCCTGGCGCAGTTCCTCCCAAAGCTGGCGCACCACCCCCGCAGAGACACCGTAGCTGAAACCGCGCCGCAGCAAAAATGCGCCGAGCTGCTTGCGAAACGTCTGATAATCAGCGTTTTGTAAGCTGCGCAGCTTCTTTTGCGCCGCCGCCAGCGCGCGCTCCTCGTCGCGCTCCGGGGCCACTGCCTCTGCAATCGTCTCCCGGTCCACGCCGCGCTGGCGCAATTCCGCCCCCAGCGCGCGGGCGCTGCGCGGATTAAACTGCTCGCGGTTCTCCACCCAGAACTCAGCAAACTGCTGATCGCTCAGCGCCCCCATCGTCTCCAGCTTCGCCAAAACCTGCTCGATCAGCTCTGGCGACAGCCGCCGCCCGAACAGATTGCGGCGCACTTCCTCGCGGCTGCGTGGCCGGTAGGTCAGAAAGTTCAGCGCGTGATCAAGCGTCTGCTGGAAGAGATCAGCGGCGCGCCACTGCTCCAATTCCTCCTGGCTCACCTCGCGGCCCACGTATAAGCCATATTCCAGGATCAGCGCCTCATCCAAGGCCAGCGCAAACGCGCCATCGATAAAGAGCGAGCGCCGATCTTTTCTTTTGACCTGCGTCTCAATCGCCGTAATCGTCATAGCGTATTCCTACCCAGGAGCGCAGAAAAACGTAGAAGTAGTGTAAAAGGATGGCCTTCAACAGCGGAACCAATGAAAGCCTGCACAGACGCGCTCAGCATAGCATTCTTCTCGAATCCCCCAGAACCGGAGCAGCGTAATATATACTAGGACACAAAATTAAGCCACAAAATAGCGCCGCCAAGCCAGCAACAAAGGTTGGCGGGCAAACATATACATATAGAGGAGGGCTGGAAGCATGAGCCAGCTTGGTCGTTTCTGGATCAAAATCAACCGCGATTGGATGTTCAATCTAGCCGGGATGCTGGCCTATAACCTGCTGCTGGCGGTCCTACCTTTGCTCATCCTGTCCATCAGCTTACTGGGCATCATCTTTGCGCATTCAGCAAACGCCTGCTCTCCCAATCACGCGGAGGGGCAGTGGATCAGCGACCTGGCGTCATTCTTGCCCGCCCAGATCACCGGAGCCGGGCGCGGACGTGGCGCCGCCACGTCGCTCACCTTTCTCTGCGACAAGCTCAGCCATGAATCGTTCATCCTGGCCCTCTTCGGTGGCATTACCGGCCTCTGGTTCGGCTCGCGCCTCTTTGTCAAGCTGGAGAACAGCCTGGGCATCATCTTTCGCCTGCGCTCGCGCACCTTCTGGCGTCAGAACGGCATCGCTCTGGGCATGACCTTCCTGTTTGCCATCCTCGGCCCGCTCTCGGTGCTGGTCACCATTGCCCCAACGCACCTGCTCGCATCCCTGGGTGGACCCCAAACTTCATCGACGTTTTTCAGCCATGTGATCGGCTGGCTCTGCGGTCTGTTGATTGCCTTTCTCTTGATTGAATTGATCTATATCGTCGTCCCCAATCAGCGCGTGCGTCCCGGCGCCGTCTGGGGCGGAGCAATGGTCGCCGCGCTCCTGCTCTCGGTGTATGACCTCTTCTTCCAGTTGTACGCCCGGCTCTTCTTCAGCACAAACAGCTACGGTGCGATTGCGGGTCTGCTCGTCATCCTGCTGCTCTTCTTCTACTACTTCGCCGTGATCCTACTGTTGGGCGCCGAGATCAACTCCTGGCATTTCGGCTACACCGAATCCTCAGGCGATGTCGCTACTATGCTCGCCCAGGCCAACCAGCAGGAGCAAAAGCGCCAGCTTATCAAGTGAGCAGCACGCCAAAAAGCGGCGGGGCAGCGTAACACTGCCCCGCCGCCGACTCGCGCTCAGGCGCGCGCTCGGTCCAGACCTACGGGATAATGGGCGGTGGCGTTTCGGGGGTAATCGTCTGGGCAGGTGGCTGCTGGGGCATGCCAAACCCTGGCTGGGGCGTGCCAAACCCTGGCTGCTGAGGCATTCCATACTCCGGCTGCGGCGTCATACCATACCCTGGCTGCTGCACGCCAAATGTGCCGACGCCTATATCGGCAAAGAGCGCCTGCGTCGATTGCAGCGCATTGGCCGGTATCTGTACCCCCTCCTTCTGCAAGCCCTTCAGCGTAGCCTCCGGCGCGTGCTGAATCAGCCACTGCTGCATCGCAATCTCATCGCGCAGATTGAGCTGCGCCGTGCGCACCGTATCCAGATCGCCTTCCACCTGCGCAAGCGTAATCAGATCGATATAGGAGATGATCTCCAGATGCTCGCTCACATACTCATCGCGCGCATTCTGCCCCAGCACGTTTGTGCGCGCGCCGCTCATCCCTCCAAGGAGCTGCCCCATTATGTTCGAGATGGTCGTTTTCAGGCCAGGCGTGGCTGTGCCCAGCGCGTTTAAGCGCTGCTCAATCCGGTCACGGTGCAGCTCCGTCTCTTGCAGATGCTGCTGGATTTTCTGCTGAATCATCGGCTCGCCCTGCGCATCCTTGACATGCCCACTCAGCACCTTCACCAGATGAGACTCAAGCGCGTAGACATCTTCGAGCTGCTTAACCAACAAATCACGAGTTCCCATGTTCGCCATAATCTATGAAACTCCTTTCTGTGGATAGCCACTGCGGTGGCGCTCCATTGAGCCACGTTGTTTTGCTAGCCTGCGCCAGAGATCCTCAACATACGTTGCAATGACTGTGCCACTTCATCGCCTGCTTTGAAAGCTCTTGTCATGGCCGCGCTCGATATGTTATACTGACTTAAGTATCTATGGCACAGCCTGCAAAGCAGGCAAGACTTTAGCAGAGAGGTGAATCTCCAGCAATGGCATTGCCAGTTGAAGAGAAGAGCGAGATCATTGCTCAGTATCAAACCCACGAGGGTGATACCGGCTCACCTGAGGTGCAGGTAGCGATCCTCACCCGTCGCATTCGAGACTTAACTGAGCATCTCAAGGTCCATAAGCATGATGTGCATTCCCGGCGCGGCCTGTTAATGATGGTCGGTCAGCGTCGTCGGTTGCTGACGTATCTGAACAAGAAAAGCCCGGAGCGCTACCGCACGCTGATTACCAGCCTGGGACTGCGACGGTGAGTCGGCTGGCATCCTGCTGTAGCTCCAGCGCACGTTCAGAGGCGCCCTGGCGCGCAGCGCTTTCCAGAGGGACCCATAAGCAGGAAACAGGCAGCAACCTGGCACTTTAGGAACAGAGGCGCAGCAACCACAAGCGCGGCGTGATGCAGGCGCAGCAGAAACCGGCATGGGCCTGGAGAGGCAGAGGGGCACAGGCCAGCCGAAAGGAAACGTTGGCGTAACGAAAAGAAGAGAACCGCTAGCCAGAAGGGCGCCCATTTGCGAAAAGAAGAATCCTCAGAGGGCGCTCTCGGCCTGAAACAGAGGCCGAACCCAGCAAAGAGTAACGGCGCGGAGCGCCCTGCAATATCCTCCGCGCAAGCGCCTGCGGGCGCAACAACAATGTGACGTGTAGGCGAACGGAGTTCTGTATTATCCCCAGAGCGCAATCACCTCAAACGTAACGAACACGTAAGACGAACAGCAAGCGCAAAGCAGAAAAGCATGAGCAGCAGCGGGCGGAAGGATCGGGGTGGAATGGCATATGGACTGGATCAACCAGCCATCACGTTAAGCGCAGCCGATCAAAGAGAACACGCATATCTCCATCCACACATGATGGATGATCTCTCTACCGAGAGCGATAGCCTTGCCGGGCCAGGAAAGCGGAATGATTCCTGGCATCAGCGGCCCAGCATCGTCCTCCCCTTTCTTATCCCCACGCTTCAGCCCTCCCTTCCTGATCTCTATCACCTCATTGCCCGACGCTCTTCCTCATCGGGTGGTGAGATAGCACAAGGGCTTGTACGCCCGGAGGTTCTATGATTCATCGTTTTGAGACCGTGATTGGCGGTCGCGTTATGAGTATTGAAACGGGCCGAGTCGCCGGTCAGGCGAATGGCGCCGTCCTGGCGCGCTATGGAGATACGGTCATCCTGGCAACTGCTACCGCCAGCGACGCCCCGCGCGAGGGGGTCGATTTCTTTCCGCTGACCGTTGATGTTGAAGAGCGGCTTTATGCCGCAGGCAAGATTCCTGGCGGCTTCATCAAGCGCGAGGGCCGCCCCACCGAACATAGTATCCTGGCCTGCCGCCTGGCAGATCGCCCGCTGCGCCCGCTTTTCCCCAAAGGCTATCGCAACGATGTTCAGGTGGTCATCACGGTCCTTTCCGCCGATCAGGAAAACGATTCGGATATGCTTGGAATTGTCGGCGCTTCTGCCGCGCTCAGCATCTCTGATATTCCCTTTGCCGGTCCAGTTGGCGCGGTGCATGTCGGCTATCTCAACGACGAGCTGGTCATCAACCCACTGGAATCGCAGATGGCGGAGAGCCGCCTGGACCTTGCCATCGCGGGCACCTCTGATGCTGTGATGATGGTGGAGGCGGGCGCCAAAGAGCTTCCCGAAGCGCTGATGCTGCAAGCGGTACGCTACGGACATGAGGCGCTGCAAGACCTGATCAAGATGCAGGAGAAGCTGGTGCAGGCTGCCGGAAAACCCAAGCGAACCTTCGCAGCGCCTCAAGCTGATAAGCACTTGCAAGAGAAAGTGGCCGCGTTTGTGCGCCCGCGTTTTGAGAGCGCCGTCAACATTGCTGATAAGCATAGCCGCGAAGAAGCCTTGGCGACGGTGGAAGGCGACCTGCTCGCCACGTTGAGCGCCGAGTATCCAGAGCGCACCAAAGAGATCATCGGCTTTTACGAAAAAGAACTCAAGCAATATGTGCGCAACAACATCTTGGATCGGGGGCTGCGCCCCGATGGGCGCGGGCTGACCGACATTCGGCCCATTACCTGCGAGGTCGGGCTGCTCCCCAGGCCACACGGTTCCGGCCTCTTCACACGCGGCCAGACACAGATTCTCAGCGTCGTGACACTTGGCTCCCCCGGCGATCAACAGATTCTGGACGGCCTGGGCGCCGACGAGAGCAAGCGCTTCATGCACCACTATAACTTCCCGCCGTATTCCACCGGCGAGACCAAGCCCTTGCGCGGCCCAGGGCGCCGCGAGATTGGGCATGGCGCTCTGGCCGAGCGCGCCGTCTCGGCGGTCATTCCTGGTCAGGATGAGTTTCCTTACACCATTCGCATCGTCTCCGAGACCCTCTCTTCTAACGGCTCCTCCTCGATGGGGTCGGTCTGCGGCAGCACCCTGGCGCTGATGGACGCAGGCGTGCCGATCAAGGCTCCAGTGGCCGGTGTGGCGATGGGCCTGATCACCGGCGACGGCGAAAACGCGGACCGCTTTGCCATCCTGAGCGACATTCAGGGCATGGAAGACGCCCTGGGCGATATGGACTTCAAGGTGGCGGGCACTGCCGATGGCGTCACCGCCCTTCAGATGGACATCAAGGTCAAGGGCATTACGTCACAGATCATGGAAAAGGCGCTCAGCCAGGCGCGCGAAGGCCGCATGTTCATCATGGAAAAGATGCTCGATGCGCTCCCGGAGCCACGCCTGGAACTCTCGCCCTACGCGCCACGTATTCAGACGATCAAGATCAATCCTGAGAAGATCGGCGCGGTCATCGGACCAGGCGGTAAGACCATCCGCAAAATTCAGGAAGAGACCCACTCCAAGATCGACATCGAGGAGGACGGCATCGTCCACATCTCCTGCGTCTCCGAAGAAGATATGAACCGGGCGATGGATGCCGTGCGCTCGCTCACCGAAGAGGTCGAGATTGGCAAGATTTATAATGGTGTCGTGCGCCGCCTCGTGGATTTTGGCGCCTTCGTCGAAATCCTGCCCGGCAAAGAGGGGCTGGTACGCATCAGCCAGTTGGCAGATTACCACGTCGCCCGGCCAGAGGATGTCGTTTCCGTTGGGGATGAGATCACCGTCATGGTGATCGAGGTCGATCAGCAGGGGCGCATCAACCTCTCGCGCCGCGCAGCCCTGAGCGGCGAGATTCCCACTCCTGCCGAACTGGAGGCTGACCGGCCCCCTAGCGGTGGACGCGGCGGCTTTGGCGGACGCGGCGGCGACCGGGGCGGCTTCAATCGCGGCGGCGGCGACCGGGGCGGCTACGGCGGCGACCGTGACCGAGGCGGCAATCGCGGCGGCTTTGGCGCCCCCACGCCGGGCTTTGGTACTGGCGGACTGGGCGGCGGCCAACGCCCCAGCGGCCCCGGCCAGCGACGCCCAATGAATCCAGGCCCCAGCACAGGCGGCAGCCAGGGTGGCAATCGCGGAGGCGGTCAGCGCCCAGGCTTTGGGCGCTCGTCAGATCGCCGAAGCTGGTAAACTGCTTCCGAACTGGAGGCGCTGCGGCAGAATACCTTCTCAGGCGTTGTTACAGCGCCTCAGGTATGGTAGCATGTCCGCTAAAGAACGGATGAGAACCTCAGGGCCAGAGGTCTGAGAGCATGGCACGATTAGCGCGCCACTCTCAGGCTGCTGGCCTCTGGCCTTCTTCCATCCCTAGCAACTGGAGAGAGCTATGTCCAAGGAGGAACTGGAGCAAGTCGCCGCAGAAGTCTCTGTCTGCCCCAAGTGCAACCTCTGCAAAACACGCACCAAAGCCGTTCCCGGTGAGGGCGCCCCGAACTCTACGATCCTGTTCATCGGTGAAGGCCCTGGCTATCACGAAGACAAACAGGGCCGCCCCTTTGTTGGCGCTGCGGGTCAGTTCCTTGATGAACTGCTCGCCAGCATTGGTGTCAAGCGCGCCGATGTCTTCATCACCAACGTGGTCAAGTGCCGCCCGCCAGAAAACCGCGACCCTTTGCCCGAAGAAATCTCCGCCTGCGCGCCCTATCTGGATCGCCAGATCGCGGCGATCAACCCCAAAGTGATCGTCACGCTGGGGCGCTTCTCCATGCAAAAGTTCTTCCCCGGTGAGCGCATCAGCGCCATTCATGGGCGCGCCCGCAAGATCAATGGGCGCATCTGCCTCGCCATGTATCACCCGGCGGCGGGCCTGCATCAAGCCAGCCTGCGTTCGACGATTGTCGAAGACTTCAAGAAAGTTTCCCAGGCGCTGGCCGAGGCCGAGCGCCTCCCCGACTCGGAGAAGCCCAAACCCAAGGACGATCAGCCCCAGCAGCTTTCCCTGTTCTAGCGACCTACGTAGGCTCGCATAAGGCGATCTTCGAGCTTCAGTGCGGTACCTGGAGCGTCAGCACAAAGGCTGGCGCTCCAGGCGTCTTGCGCGCAGAAGCTGCCTCACTAGAGAGAATTTGTTGAAAGGAACGCACATCGGTGGCAGAAAAAGACCAGGGGGCGAAGGCGGTTATCCAGTTGCGCCCGGCAGATTTTATCCAGCAGGTCTTGCCAGACGCGGAATATCAGGGACCGCTGGAAACCGATGTGGCAACCGAGCCGCAGCTTGTCCTCGATACGCTCTATCGCATCCGCTATCATGGCATCGACTGCGCCATCGACTTTGAGGCGCAGGCCACCTATGACAAAGAGATGCCGCAGCGACTCTTTGAATATGGCTCAAGCGCCATGAAGGTGCATAAGCTGCCGGTCATCTCAGTCGTCTTGTGGCTCCAGAGCGGCGGCTCTGTCCCGCAGCCACCCTATGAGGTGCGAGTGGATGACATCCCGATTGCCACCTGGCACTTTCACAATATTCGCATGCAGAACCTCTCGGCATCTGCTATGATTACAGCAGGACCGCTGGGACTGCTGCCTTTCGTTCCCTTCATGCAAGGGGCCGATGCGCACCTGGCCGAGCAGGCTATGCGCCGGGTGAAGCAAGAGGCGCCGGAAGAGGAGACAGAAACACTGGCCTTTGTACTGGCCGTCTTTATCGCGCAGGTCCACAAATCCGATGACCTGGCCCGCGCCATCGTCAGGAGGGTCTTTATGTCTACCGATCTCTTCAGAGAATCACCGCTTATTCAATCGCTGCTGAAGGAGGAGCGGCTAGAAGGCCAGCGCGAACTGGCCCAAACGGCGCTGGAGGGCCGCTTCCAGACGCTCAGCGCCGACATCCTTCAGGCGCTCGGCGCGGCGGATGAAGCCACCCTGAAGGCGATTGTTGCGCACGTCTCCAGCGACACGCTGGAGCAGGCGCGTGCGCGGCTGAGTCTGGGGCCGCAGGGATAAGCGACCCCAGCGGCTTGCGCAGGAACCGACTGGATGGCAAGCGATCACTTGCCACGCAGGATTCGTGGGCCTACATGGCACTTGCTCTTGAGCCTCCTATGTGCTACAATAGGTAAAGAAGCATAGAGCTAGATGTGCCCGGTAGTTGGCTTCAAACAATCACGCAAAAGCAATCTAGCGCATTACCGATTCAAAAGCAGCTATGAAGAAACAGCTATAGGCTGATAGCAATATAAAAGCGGCATTGAAGCATCTGATCAGAATCGGCGAAGAAAGCCAATATCAGGGCAATAGAGATAAGCAGATTTTATCAAGAGAGACGCCTGGAGAGCAGGCAGTTCCACTGGCTTTTACTCGACCCGGCGAGTGGGCGCGAGTGAAGATAGAACATAGAGGTGGCGCCGTAACACAGCGCCAGACACAACGACATACGCATATCTATCCGGCCTGTGGCGCTACACAAGCGCGCGGCGCCGGAGCAATCAGCAGCCGTCAGATGATAGGTTTCTCGACGGCTAGGAGGTTTTTTTCTCTTGGGTTCTGAAGTTGTTAATGGACGAGGGTCGGGGCACAAAAAAGGGGACAAATCACCAGCAGTACGGCTGGTTCCGTTGGGTGGCCTGGGCGAAGTCGGCAAGAATATGATGGTCATCGAATATGGCGAGGATATTGTCATCGTTGATGCCGGACTGATGTTTCCCGAAGCAGAGATGCTCGGCGTCGATCTGGTTATCCCTGATACTGGCTATCTACACGACAAACTCGACCGCATCCGCGCCCTCATCATCACGCACGGGCACGAAGATCATATTGGGGGCCTGCCCTATCTCCTGCCCTTGCTCGGCTTTCCGCCGATCTATGCCACCAAGCTGACACGCGGCTTGATCGAGGTCAAGCTCAAGGAACGGCATCTCTTGGGCCAGGCCGTCTTGAATACGATTACACCCGATGACCACCTGGACCTGGGAGCGTTCGGCATCGAATTCTTCCGCGTCAACCACAGCATCCCCGACGCTGTGGGCGTCATCATTCGCACGCCGCTCGGTATTGTAGTCCATACCGGCGACTACAAATTTGACTATACTCCTGTCGATGGCCTGCCCGCCGATTTCGGCACGCTCGCGCGTATCGGCAAGGAGGGGGTGCTGGCCCTGATGGGCGATAGCACCCGCGCTGAATCGCCCGGCTACACGCCCTCCGAGCGCGTCATCAACGATACCTTTGACAAGCTCTTCGCCAACGCGCCAGGCCGGATCATCGTCGCCACCTTTGCTTCGCTTATCTCGCGCGTCCAGCAGGTAGTGGATACCGCCGTCCGCTATGACCGCCGCGTCGCGCTGGTTGGCCGCACGATGATTAGCAATACGCAGATGGCAATGGAACTCGGTTACTTGAAGATACCTGAGGGCACGCTGGTGCGCCCGGAAGATATGTTCTTCTATGAGCCACAGCAGATTGCCATCGTCTGCACCGGCAGCCAGGGCGAGCCAACCTCGGCGCTGACGCGCATGGCAAACGGCGACCATCGCATCGTGCGCGTCCAGCCCGGAGATACGATCATCCTCTCGGCCACGCCGGTTCCCGGCAACGAAAAGCTGGTCGGGCGCACGATCAACAACCTGCTGCGCCAGGGCGCGGAGGTCTATTATCCGGGGATCGCGCCGGTGCATGTCTCCGGACATGGCAGCCAGGAAGAACTGAAGCTGATGATGAATTTGCTGCGCCCGCGCTTCCTGGTGCCCGTGCATGGCGAGATGCGCCAGTTGGTGGCGCACGCCAAACTGGGCAAGGCGCTGGGCATCCCGGAGGATCACATCGTCATTGCCGAAGATGGCGACATTATTGAAGTCAGGCCGGAGCGCATCCAGAAAGTCGATCACTACCCCAGCGGCAACGTCTTTGTGGACGGTCTGGGCGTGGGGGAGATTGGCAGCATTGTCATGCGCGACCGGCAGGTGCTGGCCCAGGATGGCATCCTGATGGCGATCCTGATGGTCGATAAAGAGACCGGCCAGCCCATTGCCGGACCGGACATCATCTCACGCGGCTTCATCTACATGCGCGACGCCGATGAACTGATCGAACTGGCACGCACGCATGTCCTGGAGTCCTTTGGCATGCACTCGCGCAACGGCCACACAGCAGACTGGACCTATGTCAAAGCCAAAATCAAGGACACGCTCGGCGATTTCCTCTACGAGAAGACGAAGCGCCGCCCGATGATTTTGCCCGTCGTCATGGAGGTCTAAACTAGAGAGGGCCAGAAGTGACAGAGATAGTCACTTCCGGCCCTCTCTTTTGCTCAGTCTGGATGCCTGGCGCTTCGTCGCAAGGGGACTAGCCGAATCAACGTATACGCAATCCGCGTAATAGCGCTGCCATACGCCTCATGCGGCGCAGGAAGGGGACTCCCTTTGGGGAGATAATCCTCAGCAGTCGCCAACAGATAATCCGCCGGAAGGCTCCCCAGGACCACCAGCCCTTTGTCTAATTGCATCTCAAGCTGCTCACTCTCCTGGGGGGGCACACGCGCAAAAAACACCCCGGCGCGTCCGCCAGCGGCCAGCACCCCAAGACGTTCTGCCAGCCTGATCGCGCCCTGGCGAGCCTCTTCCGTATTATCAATGGCAATGATCAGATAATCGATGCCCACCTGCATCCCACCCCCATGCTCCAGCCCCAGCGCATCCACATCCACCAGAATGCAATCCACCCGACCGGCGACCTGCTGACGGGCGCGTTGCAGCACGCTCGCCAACTGATTGGGGGATAACGCGCCCGGCGTCCACAGCCCCAGATTCTTCAGCGGCGCCCGCTGAAACAACGCGCCAAGCAGCGAGTGACGCAGCGAGAGGTCTGCTATCAGCACACGCACACCCTGGCGCACTAACGCCTGCCCCAGATAAAAAAGAGCCGTGCTAACTCCATGTCCTCGGTGCTCTTGAGTCAGCACAACCACACGAACATCTGCTGCGGTGGCAGCACTCATACTGGCCTACCCCATCCCTGCAAAATAGCGTGAGTCAACAGCAATCCCGGCGATCCGGGGGAAGACACATTGCCCCTCTCAGGAAAATATCGGGAGGTGTGGGAATAAAAGTGAGAACCATAACTGGGCATGTTTTGTGCCAATCCACCTGAGCGCGTTTTCCACATGCCTGAGCGCTTCAGCCAGGTCAGAGGCGCCAAAATTGCCAGACTTGCTGAGAAGTATAGGGTGCTTCCTAAGCGATGTCAAGCAAAGCGGCCTGCGTGGCGTTGCAGTGGGCTATCAGCGCATGCTATACTGCCGCCGAGGAGGAGCGCCTTTCCTGAGTTGGCGCGCGCTAGCCAGGGAAACGCCGACATGTTCTGTGATTATCGATGCCCATACC
>Ga0070730_10003687_pt1 | contig 13678 bp, 22 predicted proteins | sample Coa_R1_3_FD_66447 | JGI IMG/M metagenome (GOLD analysis project Ga0070730, IMG submission 66447) | Surface soil microbial communities from Centralia Pennsylvania, which are recovering from an underground coalmine fire - Coalmine... | ecosystem: Environmental > Terrestrial > Soil > Unclassified ...
GATTGCTCCGGACTATGACCGCAACGTCATGGCGAAGATGCTCAGGATTGCAGCGAGCATGTTGGAAGAACCTGCCGATCGGTCGGTGAACTGATGAAAGCGAAATGGATCACCTCGGTCCACGGCAACAAGCTTCACTGCATCGTATGGCTAGGTAAGCGTCATACACACCATACACACTACTTCGCATTGCCCGAAGACACCGATCCCGATGAACTCAAGGTTGCCATTGAGGCGGCGGTTGAGATCATTCAGGACGGGAAGATTCGGATCAATGGTGTGGATATTGGCTAACCTGAACCGTTGAGAACAAGAATTAACATATGGCCTTCCAGAAAGGAAAATCTGGCAATCCTGGCGGAAGGCCTAAGCTGCTGGCTGAGGTTTAGGAGGCTGCGCGGCAACATACGAAGGACGCGATCAAGACGCTGGCAAAGATCATGAAGAACGAGGATGTCCCGCCTGCGGCTCGAGTGAAGGCATCCGAAGTGTTACTTGATCGAGGCTGGGGCAAGGCGGGTCAGTCTATTGAGCTGACTGGTGAACGAGGCGGTCCATTGGTATTTGCGGTAGCCAAAGACGAGGAGCTGTGAAGTTCACCGCTAAGCAGGAGTCAGCCCAGACCATTCTGGCCGGCTCAGCCACGCACATCATGCTGTTCGGTGGCTCGCGTAGCGGTAAGACATTCCTGCTGGTCCGCAACGTTGTAATGCGCGCATTGAAGGCCCCCAAGAGCCGGCACGCAATCCTGCGCTTCCGCTTTAACCACGTGAAGGCATCCATCGTCGCGGATACGTTCCCGAAGGTGATGGAGCTGTGCTTCCCGGGCGTTCGCTGGGATTTGAACAAGACCGATTGGTTCGCTGAGCTGCCTAACGGCAGCTAGGTCTGGTTCGCTGGTCTGGACGACAAGGAACGCACCGAGAAGATCCTCGGTCAGGAATACGCCACCATCTACCTGAACGAGTGTTCACAGATTCCATGGGGAAGTGTCGGCGTGGCGCTGACACGACTCGCTCAGAAGGTGGTGCAAGTCGTCAAGGGTCGGGATGATCGACCACTGAAGCCGCGGATGTATTACGACTGCAATCCGCCGAGTAAGGCGCACTGGTCGTACCAGGTGTTCATCCAGAAGCGCGATCCGGAGACGAAGCAGAATCTGCCGCGTCCTGACGATTACGCCAGCTTCCAGATCAACCCGCAGGACAACGCGGAGAATCTCTCGGAAGGCTACCTCGACACGCTCAGCGGCCTTTCTGCGCGTCTTCGCAAGCGATTCCTTGACGGCAACTTTGCCGATGCGACGCCGAACCAGCTATTCGCCGCAGAGACTATCGATAAATGGAGAGCGCATGAGCTTCCGGACATGGTGCGGATCATTGTGGGAGTCGATCCGTCTGGATCTGGCGATGTGGACAACGCCGACAACGACGCCATTGGCATCGTCGTTGGGGGTCTGGGAACGGACGGCAACGCTTATCTCCTCGAAGACTGCACGGTCAAAGCGGGCCCGAGCACGTGGGGTGGTATCGCTGGATCTGCTTTCGATAGGCACACGGCAGACATCGTTGTTGGCGAGATCAATTTCGGTGGGGCCATGGTCAAGCACGTCATTGATACGGCACGGCCACGTACGCCCTTCAAGCAAGTCACCGCAAGCCGAGGCAAGTGTGTACGTGCCGAGCCGTTTTCCGCTCTATACGACCAAGGCAAAGTTCGTCACGCAGGCACCTTTAACGAACTGGAAGACGAGCTGACGGCCTTCTCCACGGTCGGCTATCTGGGCGAGAGCTCGCCTAACCGCGCTGACGCCTGGATCTGGGTACTCACTGAACTATTCCCCGGCATTGTGAAGCCACGCAAAGACAAGGTTGAAGTGAAGATGCCGCTCCGTCTCAATCTGTCGAACACCAACACGGGGTGGATGCAGTGATCTTAGAACTGGATATCCCTGAACATTTGGTCTTCTTCACACCAAATCATGCCACCGGCTTTCGCTGGTACGATGTTACTGACGATACGTGGCGCTGTGTAATCTTTAAGGGCAATAGGTTTGTCGCAAGCCGTTATCCAGAAAAAGATACGGATGGTTTCCTTGGCCGCGCTGACGCGTATCTCGACTCCCCTAATTATCCGGGCCGTCCATGACTAGCAAGGATGACAAGATCGTCAAGGAAGCCTAGAAGCGCTTCAAGCGCTGTCAGGACTGGGAGTCAGAAGCCCGCGACAATTTCCTTGAGGACTACAAGTTCGCTAATGGCGACTCGGACAATGGCTATTAGTGGCCGAATGAGCTGCGCAAGACGCGAGCTATCGACAACCGTCCCGCGCTGACGATCAATAAGACGCGTCAGCACAACCTGTAGATCATCAACGACTGTCGCCAGAACAAGGCGGCGGTGCGCATTAGCCCGGTCGGCGATGGTGCGACTAAGGAAGCGGCAGACGTCTTTGAGGGCATCGTTAGGCATATCGAGTACATCTCGAACGCCCAGAGCTCCTACGACACGGCCATCACGTTCCAGGTGCAGGCTGGCATTGGCTACTGCCGCATCATCACGGACTACGCCAACGATAAGACGTTTGACCAAGAGATTTATATCAGCCGGGTACGCGACCCGCTGAGCGTCTATCTCGACCCGGACATTAACGAGTTCGACGGCTCGGATGCGCGTTACGGCTTCTTCTTCGAGGACCGCCCACGCGAGATCGTTGAGAAGGAATACCCGCAGTTCAAGGACAAGTTTCCCCGCAATACGCTTGACGCTGGCGGCGAGTGGATCACCGAAGACCACATCCGTGTCGCTGAGTACTACCGGCGCATCGAGAAGAAGGACACGTTGGTATCGTTGCCTTAGGGCGGCGATCCCGTACGTGCCTCGCAGATGCCCAAGGTCATTCTCGATCAGCTTATGGCCGAGGGTGACGTCAAGACGCGGGACATCATCGACCAGTAGATCGAGTGGTATCTCATCATTGGTGATGAGATTGCCGACCGTAAGGACTGGCCGGGTAAATACATCCCCATCGTCCGTTTTGTGGGCGAGGAAACGGTCATTGATGGTGTGTTGGATCGTAAGGGCCATACACGCGCACTGAAAGACCCGCAGCGTACCTATAACTTCTGGACGTCCGCCGCGGTTGAGCACGTGGCGCTGCAGTCCAAGACGCCGTATATCGCTCCCGCTCAGGCCATTGAGGGCCTTGAGACCTATTGGGAGTCGGCTAACCGAGACAACCTCGCCGTACTGCCGTACAACTCGCTGGACGACGCCGGCAATCCCATCCCTGCGCCTGCAAAGCAAGCGCCGCCTGAGTTCTCCAATGCGTACATGCAGGGCATGCAGGTTGCGGCACAGGAGATGATGCTCGTCTCGGGACAGTATGAGTCCCAGATGGGTGAGAAGTCCAATGAGCGAACTGGCATTGCGATTCAGGAGCGGCAGCGTAAAGCGGACAACTCCACCTATCACTATGTGGACCATTAGGCCGGTGCTATCCGTTTCATCGGACGCATCCTGATTGACCTGATCCCGAAGATTTACGACACACAGCGCACTATCCGCATTCTGGCGGAGAACGGCGACCAGTCTCAGGTCATGCTCGATCCGACGCAGAAGCAAGCGTATGTCGCTCAGCAGCAGGGCGAGGTTGAGGCAGTTTTCAACCCGAACGTGGGCCAGTACGACGTCATTTCGGAAGTGGGCCCGGCTTTCTCGACCAAGCGCGAAGAGGCGTTTAACGCCCTGACGCAGATTGCCACGCAGTCGCCTGAGCTCATGCAGATTGCCGGCGATCTGGTGATGAAGGCCGCGGACTTTCCGATGGCTGAGGAGTTGGCCGAGCGACTCAAGAACATGGTGCCGCCGCAGGCATTGGGCGGTCCGAGTCCTCAGGTCATGCAGCTTCAGCATCAACTACTGGCAGCACAGAAGGCGCTAGAGAGCGTCACGCAACATCTGGCCGATGAGAAGTCCAAGCGCGCCTCCGTCGAGCAGCAGAAGGCTATCGACGTCTACAAGGCCGAGACGGATCGCATGGAATCGCTCAAGGACGTTAATCCGAACATCCTCGAGCCATTGCTCAAGAAATTAGTCTTCGAGGCCTTGCGGGATTCGCTGGGCCCCGTTAACGCTGCCGCTGTTACGGCAGCGGCAGCAGCCGAACCACCCGAACCGGAAGGGCAAACCGGGCCATCTCCAACACAGAGCGAGTCATGAGTGATATTGAAAACGGTTCCCTGACCGAAGAACAGGTGCAGAATCCCGCCGACGATGTAGCCGTTTCGGGGACGGAAGAAGCCACATAGGCTACGGTCGAAACTCCGACCGAGCCGACGAGTGAAGAAACGCCCAAGGAAACCCGTACCCCGTGGTTCCAGAAGCGTATCGATGAGCTCACTAGGGAGAAATGGGAAGCTCGCCGCGAGGCCGAGGCCGCAAAGTCTCTTGCAGAGCAGTTGCGTACCAGGCAGTCCGGCGATGAGCCCAAAGCGGATGTGACCGACGTCGAAACGTTGGCCGCCCGCAAGGCTCAGGAGTTGTTCGAACAGCATAGCTTTAACGAGGCGTGCAACAACACTTATACCAAGGGTAAGGATACGTTTCAGGACTTCGACGATGCGGTGAAGGGCCATCAGATGCTGGGTGACCTTGCCAATCGTCGCGAGTACCTCGAGGCGATCAATGAACTACCCAACGGGCCGCAGCTTTATCACCACCTCGGTAAGCACCTGGACGAAGCCGCTCACGTCCTGTCTCTCCCTCCCGTCAAGATGGCTCTCGAGCTGACCAAGCTCAGCCAGCAGCTGTCCAAACCTGCACCCGTATCCAAGGCGTCCGCGCCCATCAAACCCGCTGTGGGTGGTACTGGCTCGATTGAATCCGATCCGAGCAAGATGACCACGGCAGAGTGGATGAGGTGGCGCGATAAGCAGGACGCTGAGGAACGGACACACCGTTAACCTCATAAGGCATCATCATGGCTAATACACTTCTTACCCGCTAGGAAATCACCCGAGAGGCGGTTCGACTGTTCCGCAACTCGAACGCGTTTATCGCCTCCATCGACAAGTAGTACAGCGACGAATTCGCGCGCGACGGCGCGAAGATCGGTAACTCCATCCGCATCCGTCTACCCAATGACTTCGTGGTCACCTCGGGCACGGTTACGGCGTCGCCGCAGAACACCGTCGAACAGAACACCACGCTCACCATCACCAATCAGGACCACGTCGACCTGCAGTACAGCTCGCAGGATCTGACCCTGTCGTTGCAGGACTACTCGGAGCGCATTCTTGCTCCGGCAGTGAACAACCTTGCCGCGGTCGTGGCATCCAACGTCATGAGTGGTGCGGAGTCGATCTGTAACTACGTGTCCAAGACCACTTCTGGCGCTGTCGTGACTCCGACGGCTAACGAATGGCTGACGGCTGGTGCCTATCTGGACCAGAACTCTGCTCCCCGCGGCAACCGTCGCGCCGTTCTCGATCCACTGACGCAGGCCCGCACGGTGTCCAGCCTTGCCGGCTTGTTCAACCCCACTGGCACGGTTTCCAAGCAGTACACGTCCGGTGAAATGATGGGTCCGGCGCTGGGTATCGAGCGTTGGGTGTCCGATCAGACCGTCATCAAGCACGTCACGGGTGCCTATAGCACGCTGGGTACGGTCGCTGGTGCAAGTCAGACCGGTTCCACCATCACGGTGTCGGCACTAGCCGGTCCGCTCAAGCAGGGTGACATCATCACCTTTGCCGGTACGAATCAGGTCAACCGTCTGACCAAGACCTCGGTCGGTATGCTGCGTCAGTTCGTGGTGACTGCCAACGTCAACACGGGTGCGACCTCGATCCCGATCTATCCGGCGTTGATTCCGGCCAACTCTGGTCCGGTGCAGTACCAGACGGTCGATGCTTCGCCGGCTAACGGTGCGGCTATCACGGTCGTCAACCAGGCGTCGGAAACCTACCGCAAGAACTTCGTGCTTCGTCCGGAAGCCGTCACGCTCGCTACCGCCGACCTCGTCATGCCCAAGGGCGTGCACGACGCGGCCCGCGAGTCGTACGACGGTGTGTCGATGCGTATGGTCAGTCAGTACAACATCTCGACGGACCAGTTCATCACGCGTCTTGACGTGCTGTACGGCTGGCAGTGGGTTCGTCCGGAATGGGCGTGCATCGTGGCTGACGCGCTGTAATCACCCGGGGCCGGTTTCGGCCGGCCCTCTCCGGAGAATCTTATGACTTAGTACCTCGGCGTAGGAACCGATCAGGTTGCTGGCGTGGATGCCACGACCGTTGCCTTCGGTTCGACCGCTCCCGTTGTGTCGGTAGTACCGACAGGATCCCCGTTTTCGTATACCGCACCCGCGTATGGAACGCTGAACATTGCAGGAGGCACCGTCTCTCAGGTAGCCGTCAAACGGAACGGCGTGACTACGAATCTCGGCGGCATCGTTGGACACTTCCTGATGTCCAAGGGCGACACGTACGTCGTCACTTATTCAGCCGCTCCCACCCTCTCATTTATTCCGAACTGATATGGACTACTCAAAGATGGATTTCCCGCCGTACGAGTACAAGGAATACCCTAAGTGGGTCGATACCAAGGATGGCCCTGTACTTGTGCAGGACGCTGACGAAGAAGCCGCATTGACTGCTACCAAGCGCGAGTCCAAGTAATGTCCAACGCCCTCCCGAACGCCAGCAGCATCATCAATCTCGCGCTGAAGATGGCCGGCGTCCTCGGTGTGGGTCAAACGGCGTCGGCGGAAGATTCCAATGACGCCCTCACTTTGCTCAATGGCATGCTGGCCTAGTGGCAACGCAAGCGCTGGCTTGTCTATTCGCTGGACGACGTGAGCTTTTCGGCGACCGGCGCGTCGTCGTATACAGTAGGCGTAGGACAGAACGTCAATATCCCGCGTCCTGATCGTATCGAGGCGGCGTTCGTTCGTCTGGTCAACGGCACATAGCAGGTGGACTATGAGCTCGACCTGCTCGGAAGCCGTGAGGACTACAACCAGATCGCGCTAAAAGGGCTGGCAACCTTTCCGCAGCTGGTCTTCTACGATGCAGCCTATCCGTATGGCAATCTCTACGTGTGGCCGGCACCGACGAATCAGTATTCGATTCATATCTCCGTCAAGACGCAGCTCAATAGCTTCTCCTCACTCACGCAGACAATGAATCTGCCGGGTGAGTACCAGGAGGCATTGATCTACAACTTGGCCGCACGCTTGCGCCCGATGTATGGGCTTCCTCCGGAGCAGTCGATTGTGTCCTTCGCCAAGCAATCGCTGAATGTTATCCGTGGCGCCAATGCGCAGATTCCACGCCTGACCCTTCCGGCGCAGATCACGCGAGACACGCTCTACAACATCTATGGCGATGAGAGCTACTGATGCAGATCAGTCTGCTATCAGGTGCATATGAGGCGCGCAGCATCATTGCCTCGGCACAGCGATGCGTAAACCTATACCCACAGGTTAATCAGCTCGAATCGTTTCAGGGTGTCCCGCAGACGGCTGGAACGCCGACCCTTATCACGCACTATCCAACCCCGGGATTGACCCTTCTAGCCCAAGCCACCAGCAACTGCTGGCGCTGCCTGTACATGGCAACGAATGGCACGCTGTACGGTGTGTGCGGATAGAACGTCTATGCCATTAATGCGGCATGGAGTCTCACGCTTCTAGGAACGATTACGGCCAATACCACCCCGTGTTCGATGGCGGACAATGGCGTCACGCTCGTTTTGGTGGATGGTACGACCAACGGCTATACGATCACGCTGGCAACGAATACTTTTGCTCAGTTGGTGGACCCCACCGGGGCTTTTCTCGGTGCGGATCGCGTTCGTTATTTGGACACGTTCTTCATCTTTAACAGCATCGGGACGCCGGTCTTCTATACATCGCTGAGCAACTCGACCACGTTTGACCCGACGTACTTCGCCAGCAAGACCGGCGCGGGCGACATCCTTGTTGCCATCGAAGTGATGCACCGCGAGATCTGGCTACTGGGTACGAAGACGACAGAAATATGGTTTGACGCCGGCTCGGCGTCGTTTCCGTTCCAGTCAGTGCCGGGTGCTTTCATCCAGCACGGCTGCGCGGCCAAGAATTCGGTCTGTACCTAGGATATGGCGGTGTTTTTCGTCTCGGCTGACCCGCAAGGTCAGGCTATTGTGATGATGGGCAGCAATTATAACGCTAGCCGCATCTCAACGAATGCCATTGAGCACGCCATGTCGCAGTATTCGACGATCAGCGATGCGATTGGGTATATCTATCAGGAAGAAGGGCACATGTTCTACGTGCTCAACTTCCCGACAGCCGATGCCACGTGGGTTTACGACATTTCCACCAGTTTGTGGCACGAAAGGACGTGGAACGACACCAACGGTATCGAACACCGGCACCGGTCTAACGTATTTGCCTTCGCTTATGGCTCTTATGTGGTCGGCGACTGGCAAAACGGCAACCTCTACGCCTTGGATCAGAACAACTACACCGACAACGGCGCGCCGATTGTCCGTACACGCTCCTTTCCGCACGTGTTGAACGAGCTGAAGCGCGTCATTTACCGGAAATTCGTCGCCGATATGCAGTGCGGCGCGCAAACCGACCCGACCTAGCCCGCACCACTGGTTTCGCTACGGTGGAGCAATGACCGCGGCGCGAGCTGGGGCAACTACATTACGCAACCGCTTGGTCAGGTGGGTTAGTTCATCAAGCAAATTTAGTTTCTCAGGCTTGGCTTATCCCGTGATCGGGTGTTTGAACTGTCTTGGTCGGCTCCGGTCATGACGGCACTCAACGGTGCCTACGTCGAAGTGGAGCAGTCCGCATCATGAGCGCCTTTCCGCAGCTCAACACGCCGATGGTGGACAAGGACGGGTTCATTACCCAGACGTGGATGCGATTGCTGCAATAGCTCTGGATTAATCAGGGCGGTGCGGATGGAACGAACCTCGCTCCTTCTGAAGGCAATGCCAATCAGGCGTTCAATGTTGCTACAGCCACCACTGCATCGAACGCTATCCCTCTGGCACAGGCTGATACGCGCTATGCACCGGCTGCTGGCAATCAGTTACAAGCCTTTGCGGTAGGTAACGCCACGCCTGCGAGCAATAACGCTATTCGCCGCTCACAGGCTGAGGGCCTATTTGCCGCCTTTCTCGGTGCGGGTGCGGCCATCGTTCCAGTGACCGTCACAGCCTCGCCATTCACCTATACAGCCACAACGGGTGGAGAGCTTGCCATCGCTGGCGGCACGATAACTTCCGTCCAGCTGACTCGTAGCGGCACGACCGTGACCGTAGCCACAGGGAACATCGCCGTACGCAATGGAGATGCTGTGAAAGTGACTTATACCGCCGCACCTACAATGAATTTTCTGCCTCTATGAAAAACTTTTTGCGCATTGCGCAGGGCATCGATGTGATGCCGTTGCTTGCCAAAGTCACTCGAAATCCCGATTGGTGGACGGAAGATACCTATCTTCGTTCTTATCCATAGGGTCCGTTTGGCGAAATCGATAGCCTGATTCTTCGCTTTCCCCCGCGCACGGTCTTCCAGATGCAGGAGGATGCCGACAAGCATCTCAATGCTCCTGGATATGACCCGCACGAGTGCATGGATCAGGATATTTATGGACGCCTTCCGGAAGCTCGAGCGCTGGTCATGATGCTCATGTCGCGGGTCGGCGGAACACGCCTTGGTAGGGTCATCATCAACCGTATTCAACCGGGGGGCCGCATCTTCCAGCATGCCGACACACCGGCCCACGCCGACTACTGGCATCGCCATCACATCGTCCTGCAGAGCGCCCCGGGCGTCGTCTTCGAGGCCGGCGAAGAGCAGGTTTATATGGCCCCTGGTGAACTGTGGTGGTTCGACAACGGCAAGGCCCGCAGCGATGGAAGCGAGCCGCCGAAACACCAAGTCTGGAACAACAGCGCTATCGAGCGCATTCATATGATCGTTGACGTGAGGACTGCCTGATGTATTTCTATGATCTGGAAGACGGTGAAGAAGTGTTTGAATACCTGATGCGCACCGTGCTTGGTGGCGAATGATTACGTTCGCCGTTGAGCCACTGGATACGTTTATCCGGGAAGGCGCTGAACTGTTCGACAAACACTGGGATGAAGTGGCGATCAACAAGGATGCCATCAAGCTCAATATCGATTGGAAGCAGTACCGCGTGCAGGAGGCGACCGGGGCTTTCTGCGGCATTGTGGCCCGTCACGAAGGCAAGATAGTGGGTTACTGGGTCGGGTTCATCCGTCCGCATTTCCACTACGCCGACAGTCTGACGGCCTATACCGACATCTATTTTGTCGATAAGGCTTATCGTAAATCCGGCGTAGGGGCTGATCTGTTCCAGTTCGTCGAAAAGACATTGGCTCAGCGCGGCGTATAGAAGATCTTTTCCGCCACCAAGCTTCACCTCAACCATTCGGCGCTGTTCAAGGCTGCCGGATATACCGAAACCGAAATTGTCTTCACGAAGCTCTTGAGGGCTTAAATCATGGTAGCGGCAGCCATTGGCATTGGAGCGGCGGCGGGACTCGCCGGATCAGCCATGTAGTCCAATGCGGCATCCAGTGCCGCAAGCACGCAGTCGGCGGCGGCGCAGAACGCTGCCAACATGTCGATGGCGCAGTACAACCAGACGCGCAACGATCTGGCCCCCTATTTCAGCACGGGGCAGGGATACAACGTCGAGCTGCAGCAGGACATGGGGAACTTGATCGCTCCCTTTAATCCGACGATGGCCCAGCTCCAATCCACGCCTGGATATCAGTTCAGCCTGCAGCAGGGACTACAGGCGGCATAGAATGGATTTGCCTCCAAGGGTCTTGGTGTTTCCGGCGCGGCTATGAAGGGTGCGGCAGACTACGCCAACGGGCTGGCGCAGAACACCTTGTCGCTCGATCAGCAAATTTATTCGGCCAACCAGACGAACGCCTATAATAAGTTGATGGGCGGCATTACGCTCGGCGAGAACGCCGCGGCGCAGACAGGATCGCTGGGGCAGGGCTATACGAACTCGGCCATTAACGCGATGGTGGGCGGTGCAAATGCGTCTGCCGCTGGAACGGTCGGATCAGCAACAGCGCTGGCGAATGGTCTGGGTTCTATCGGTAACGCTGCATCTACCTACGGTATGTACAACTCCCTTATGGGTGGCGGCAGCATCAATGCCATTCCTGAGGCCGACTACATGCAATACAACTCCTTCGGGTTCTGACGATGGCCGAGATTGATGCCAGCATTCCGCTTCGAGCCGCTCAAGGCTTCCAAGCGCCCAATCCGCTGCAGAACATGGGCTAGGTCATGGACCTGGCTAATGCGCAGCAGAACCTTCTGACGCAGCGATCCCAGCAAGCGGCGGGACAGGCGTTTCAGGCGTCTATCCGTCCGGACGGGACGATTGATACCAATCTGCTCAACTAGAACTTGGCCGCCAATCCGCTAGCCGCGAAATCAGCGATTGCCGCCTCTCAAGCGGGTTAGTCCAATCTATCCACGACCCTGTAGAACATGGGAATCACGCAGGAATAGGGCCTGCAGCGCGCAACCTACGTCGGTAACGCACTGGGATCTTTGCTGGCGACAGGCAAGCCGGTTCAGCTCAAGGATGTGCAGAACATCGTGGGCGAAGTGGTGGCGAACCACGCCATGACGGCCAAAGAGGGGGCGCAGATCATTGCCGATGCCGCGGCAACCCCTCCGGATCAGCTGACGAACAAAGCCAAACAGTATTACGCGATGGCCCAGCGATCGGCACAGATGCTTGCACCGCAACCGACTGCCGTGGACAACGGTCAGACCATTGGGCTGGTCAATACGAATCCCATGGCCTCGGTGCCTGTCGGGCAGCCGCTTGCAGGCTTTCAGAAGACCCTTTCCCCGGGCGAAAACGCGCAGCAAGTACCGGTCATGGGACCGAACAACACGCCGGCCATCATGTCGCTTTCGGACGTGCTCAAGGCGCAGCAGGCAGGCAAGAGTGCGGGCAGTCAGGGCTAGGTGGCTACTGGCCTTCCTGCGGGCGCAGGTGCCGCGATTGATGTGGCTTCTAAGGGCGGTGCCGAGATGGGTCAGCAGCTCATCGCTGATGCCGCGACGCTTCCGCAGCAGCGTGCATCCTTGCAGCAGGTACAGGCGGAAATCGATAGCGCCAATCCAGGCCCGCTTACGGACAAGTTGTCGCATATCGGTGGCGTTCTAACGCAGTTGGGCATTCCGAGCGAACAGGCGACCGCCGCGCAGTTGATGCATAAGGCCAGTATGTTGAACGTCATTGGCACAGCATCGAGTGGTATGGGCGTTCCGACTGACGGCAAGATGTCGGCGATTCTTTCCGCTACGCCCAACGAGACAATGACGCCTCAGGCCGCGAAAACGGCGACGGGTATGTTGATGGGATTGGTCGATTACAAGCAGGCCAAGGCCGAGGCTTGGCAGTCGTACCAGCAACAGAACGGCCCGCAATCCTTCCAGCAATTCCAGAAGGAATGGAACCAATCTGTACCGAATGCCGCTGCGTTCCAGATCAATCATCTGCCGGCGTCTGAACAGCGGAAATATTGGAATTCACTGGACAAGGGGCAAAAGCAGCAGTTGTTGAACAGCATGCAAACCCTTGGCATCCAGCTCAGCAAAAATGGCTAGTAACGATTACAGCGCACAGATCGCCGCGGCGGAGCAGCAGAACGGACTTCCCCCGGGCCTGCTTGCTGGTCTGATCCAGACCGAAAGCAGCGGCAATCCCAATGCTACTTCGTCGCAGGGTGCATAGGGCCTCACTCAGGTCATGCCTGCCAACGACGCGGCTTTGGGTTTGAAATAGCCGTACAACGCCTCACAGAACATCGATGCCGGCGCAAAGCTTCTCGCTTAGAACCTGAAGGCGAGCGGCGGGGATGTCATCAAAGCCCTGAAGATGTATCACGGCGGTCCGGATACATCGCAGTGGGGAGCCAAAACAAACGCTTATCCTGGAAAGGTTCTTGCCAACATGCCGCAAGCGCAGACTCAATCGGTTGACGATATTGACGCCATGTTTGCGCAACCTACCAGCCAAGCGTAGGCCGCTCCCGCAACCCCATCGACTGCCCCGCAATCCGTGGATGATGTGGACGCCATGTTTGCACCGGCCAGCCCACCAGCTGCTGCGCCTAAGCAAGACTGGGAGGATTACCTGAAAACCCAGTTTGGTCTGGTGGCCGATCAGTACAAGAACATCGGCAAGCAGATTGTTGACGCCAATAACAAGGCTGGGTAGGGCGTGGTTTATGGCGTGAAGCAGGTGATCGACAAGCCTGCCGAGTGGCTTATCAATCATGAGGGATCGATTCCCCAGACCATGCAGAATTTCCTGCAGAGTCATGGGGTATCCGCTGACACTGCTTAGACGCTGTTCCCCACGGGCTCGCAAGCGCAGGCGCAAGACGCCTCGATGATGAATAGTCTGCAGCAAAACGCGGGCGGTACGCCTCAGTTTGAGCTCGGCAAACTTGCGGGGTAGGGAGCAATTACAGGTCCCGTGCTGCGCGCAGGTGGTGCATTGGCCGGTGGTGGCCTGAATGCCCTGACGAGTGGCCTGAGTGAGGTTTCTCCGGCTCTCGGACGCGTGGTGCAGGGCGTGGGCGACTTCGCACAAGGT
>Ga0070730_10003689_pt1 | contig 13672 bp, 7 predicted proteins | sample Coa_R1_3_FD_66447 | JGI IMG/M metagenome (GOLD analysis project Ga0070730, IMG submission 66447) | Surface soil microbial communities from Centralia Pennsylvania, which are recovering from an underground coalmine fire - Coalmine... | ecosystem: Environmental > Terrestrial > Soil > Unclassified ...
CCACTGTGGGCGCCGCGCACGGTTGCCCATTGGTCAAGGCGCCATAGACGATCTTGGCAATCTGGCCCCGGATCGCGTTGTTGAACTGCCGGAAGTACGGCCGGTTCTGCCCATCACAGGGCTCACCGGCCCCGCCACAGCTATAGCCCGAGATTACGCCATGGCAGTACGCGGTTTCCACAAAGCTATAGAACGCCGTGCCCGGCAAGACATCGGCGAACGTCCCGGCCGGTGGGGTCTGCAAGGCCCAGGCGGCCGCCACCACCGTGATCTTGCTCAGCTGGCCGCGCGTGACGTTGTTGTACGGCCGGAAGTAGGGGCGGTTGCTGCCATCGCAGGGCTCGCCCGGCCCGCCGCAGGCGTAGCCGCTCACGACATTGGCCTGGACCGCCGTTTCGATCACGGTGAAGAACGGGAAAGTCGGCCGCACATCGGCGAAGGTGTAATTGCCGGCCGGGGGCGTCGTGGTCGGCAAGCCAAAGCCGCCGACGACGATCTTGACCATCTGCCCCCGGGTCGTGTTGTTATACGGGCGGAAGCTGAAGGTCCCGTCGCCATTGGCGTAGCCGCTGATCACCCCATGGCAGGCCAGGTACTGCACCGGCACGTAGAAGTACGTCGTGCTCGGCACGTCGACGAAGCTCAGCGTGCAGGGGGTGGGGGAGATGACGGGGGTGGTGGAAACCGCACAGGTGGGCTGGGGCGTGCCGGTGAGGGCGGCCTGGGCCGTCGCGGTGGCCGAGTTGCCGTAGGCCGTCGTCGGGGTCGCCGCGGCCGCGGTCGCCGTGCCACTATTGCCGGGGGTCGGCACGGGCGTATACAACGTGCTGCCGATGGCGACGTCGGCGGGGTGGGCGGCGGCGAAGCCGGCCGAGGCCTCCTGGTAGTCGGCCCAGCTCCCGGTGCCGTTGTCATAGTAGCTCCAGGCCAGGGCGCCCGCCCAGTGGTTGGCATAGATACCCTCGAGCAGCTGCCGCGGCTGGTAAGCTGTGACCGCCCAGGAGAAGGTGTGTGACGCCGCCCCCCGATAGCTGGAGCCATTGGTATGGGCCGCGTCGAGGTCCCGCGCGACGGCTACCAGCGGAAAGCCCTCGTTCCAGCCGCTCGCATACGGCCAGAGGATCTCGGCCGTGCCCCGGAAGCCGGCCGGCACACCCGGCAAATTGGTGGTCGCGGCGGTCCATTGCCCCAGCGGGGCCACGGTCGTCGAATAAAAGTACGTGCCGCTGATCGTTCCGGTGTAATCGTTCAAGGTGATCCAGAGATTGATCGGCTTGGTCGGGTTGACGTTCTGGGCGCTCAGCGAGGTGACCTGGCCGGAGCCGTCGCCGTTCAGGCTATGGACGACGGGGAACTGGAGCCGCTGATCGGGATTCTGGGTGCCCGCATAGACGACCGTGCTGGTGTTGGCCACACTGCGCAGGACGGCGGCCGGGTGCTGATCGGACGTGAGGATCGCCGTGCCCTCGAACCCGCCGGTCAGCACGTCCTGCGGCTGCACCACGGCCGCGCCGTAGAGGGGCAGGGACAGAGTCTGGGTCGCCACGAGCGCGCCGGCCGAGTTGTAGTACCGGATGGTGTCGACCGTCGCCGCACAGCACGGGTTCTGCACATACAGCGTCGGGTCGCCGTTACTGCCCCAGTTCCGCACCGACGGTAAGTAGGCGGCGTTCAGATAGCCCTGCGGCTCCGCGCCATAGCTGTCGCTGCCCAGGGTGGGGTCGAGCAGCGCGGCGACGGCCACCAGCGGCGCACTCGTGCTGGCGATAATCGCGCTGCCCTGGAACCCGAGGGGGGGGCCGGCGGGCAGCCCGCCCAGCAGCGGGTCGATCAGCGCCGCGCCCCGCGGGCCCAGGGTAAACACATCGGTCGCGCTGACCACCCCCGCGGCGCTGTAGTAACTGATCGTCACGCTGGTCGTGTGGACGTCCGTATTCTGCACGGCGAGGCGCGTGCGAGCTGGGCCGGTGTTGGTCACCCGCGGCAGCCAGAGCTGGGTATCCGCCTTGTCCGGCCCGGTATAGGCCGTCTGCTCGCCGGCGCTGAGGATCCCGGTTTCGGTGATCACTGCGGCCAGCGGCCCATTGGACAGGATCTTCGCCGTGCCGCTAAAGACGCCCGTGGCCGGCACCGTCCCGTTCCAGCCCCCGTACGGCGGGAGGGTAATGCTCTGGGTCAGCGTCTGCGCGCCGCTCAGGTCATCGTATTCGACGGTCGCCGTGTAGGGCCGGGTACACGGCGGATCGTTCGCGGGGGTATACGCCGTGCAGATATAGCGCAGGCTGAGGGTGCTCGTCTCCGTGCCCGTCTGGCGCACACTCGGCAGGTAGAGCGGTGCCGTGCCGCCATGGGCCGGGAACTCGCCGATGACCACCGGCGCATCCAGCTGCGTGGCCGTGTTGTTGTAGTCGATCGCCAGCGGGTTGCCGTTATTGTACGGCTGGCTATCCATCCAGCCATAGTAATGGGCGCCGTAATAGTCGAACCCGAGGCCGTTCCAGATGCCCGGCGTCAGATACTGGCCGAAGCCCATGAACTTGAGCGAGGCCGAGCCGACCGTGGCATACTGCGTGGGCGCGTATTGATGCACCGCCTGGGTGAAGCGGCGGAAGAAGGCCTGCATCTGCGCCACGTCCACCGGCTCGCTCACGGTCGGATTCTGGCCGGTGTAGGGGTTCTGATTCAGCGTCCACTCCGGCTCGTTCATGATCTCCCAGCCGACGATATTCGCGTTGCCGGCATAGCGCTGTAGCATCGGGATCAGGGCGTTGGCGAAGAAGGAGTCCTGGGCCCCGCCCGTACTGGTATCCGTCACCAGGTTGCGGTGCCCGCCGGCGAAGACCAGGCATTGCTGGCCGCTCGTCGGGCGGGCGCCCGGGCCGGACGGCAGCACGGCGGCCGGCGCGTGCTGGGCGATCTGGAGGTGGGCCAGATAGGCCTCGCGCACCGCGGGCGGCAGCTGGGCCGCGGCCGCCTGTTGCGCGGCGAGCCCGGTGCCGCCGCACAGCCAGTTGGCATGCTCAAACGCCAGGAAGTCCCAGAGGCTCCAGATCAGATAAATGTTGTGCCGGTGGGCGATCGCCAGGGCCTGGTCCATATGGGAGAAAAAGGTCGTGTCGAGGCCAGTGACCTTGCCACTCCCGTCAAATTCGGGCGCGCCGCGCCCATCGCCAAAGAGCCACCAGCGCACGACATGGACGCCGTTGGCCTGCATGTCGGCAAAGTCCTGGTCGATCGTGGTGTAATCAAAGGCGCTGTCGTAGTACCAGATGCAGTCCTGATCGACCGAGGCGAGCGTCGCGATATCGCCCCCGTAATAGCGATAGTAGGGGTAGTTGACCCCCGACAGAAAGTAACTCCCATCCTGCCAGGGGATGCGGCTGCCCCGCGCGAGCTGGGGGGTCACGGCTCCGGCCTGGGCCGCGACCGGTGGGGCCGGGCCGTTAAAGATCAGGAGGCCAGCCAGCACCAGGAAAGCCGTCGCGAGCACAGCGCGCGGCCCAGGCCCGCCGCCAGGAGGGAAAGGCATAAGGAGCTCCTTCCAGTGTGAGACGTGTTGGACGTACCAGAGCGCCCATTCTACCTAACTATAACGGATGAGGCAGCATAGATGTCTCATGTACACTGGATTGGCGCGCAACGGCGTCACGCCGAGCGCGCGACCGGGGGCAGCACCCGCAGCGGGATCGGGGCGGCCAGGCGCTCGCGTTGGGCGGCCAGCCGCGCCGCCAGGGCCGGATCGAGGGCCGAGGCCCGCACGCCCGCGCCCTGGGGGAACACGACCAGGGGGTCGACATAGCGGTTTTTCACGCCCGAGATGAAGTCCGGCATGGCCGGGTCGACGACACACGAGAAATCGGGCTGCAAGAGCTCCAGGATGCGGCGGATCTCGGGATCGTTGGCCGCGGCCAGAATCGCGTAGAGCGGATCATCTTCCCGCCAGAGATCGGCCTCGCTAATCAGGCCCAGGGTCAGCGCGCGCCGCAAGGCCGCGGCCAGCAGATGGTACGCACCGATTTCGCGCGGCGACGCGGGCCCGGCCGCATACCAGTCGAGAAATTTGTGCGTATAGGTGATCGCGACCGCCGGGTCGGTGAACACGAACTGCCCCTGGTAGACGGCCAGCGCGGCCAGAGTCGCCGGGATATCATGGACCACGATCGGGTCATAGCACTGGTGGCGCAGGCTGTAGTCGATGCGGTCGGCGCAGAGGTCGGGCGCCGGCCGGTCCAGCAGGGGAAAGCGGGACTCGTCGGCATACATCCCCGGGTCGAGGCCGTAGCGCGTCAAGATCTCGCCGATCTCTGAGCGGCAGACGATCATCTCGAAGAAGCGCTCATGATAGGTCTGCCCGTAGACGTCGCCGATCACATAATCGACGACATGGGAGAACGCCGTGTGCGGCACATCGTGCAGCAGCCCGGCGATCTGTTCCGGCAGCGCGGCGCCGAAGCGGCGCAGCAGGAGCATCGTGCCCACGCAGTGATCGTAGCGGGTGAAGCCGCGCGCGGCCGGGTTGATGTAGATGGTCGCCCCGGCCTGGTGGACGCCGCGGATGCGGCGCACCGGGGGGCTATCCAACAGCTCCAGCAAGATCGGCTCGTCCAGGGTGCAGGAACCATATACGGGATCGTGGATCTGCATCAAGCGCCCCACCATTCGGCCAGGGCGCGGCGGCTCACGTCCGGCGGTAGCGTGACGCGGGCCACCCCCAGCAGCCGATCGAGCGCATGGTCCACGTCGGCGGCTTCGGGGGCTTTTTCGGCTTGCAGCAGCGCCAGGGCGGCGAGCCAGCAGCGCGTCGCGGTGTTCGTATCGCTGGCCAGCATGGCCTGCAAGCCGAGTGCCGTCAGGTTCAGCCCGCCATGGTAGCGGTCCTGGCGCTGCCGATCGAGGGTCAGGCTGCGCAAGTAATACTCGACCGCCGGCTGGCTGCGGCCCCGGTTGGCCTGCAAGTCGCCGAGCTCGTGCAAGGTCCGCGCCTGGGCGGCGAGGTCGCCGCGGTCGACCTCGGCATTCAAGGCCTCCTGCAGCTCACGCACCGCCTGCTCATGATGCCCCTGCTTGACCGACAGCTCGGCCAGCTCATGCAGGGTCGCCGGCTGCAACACGCCATGCTGGAGCTCGCGCATGATATCCATGCTCTCGTTCATCAGGTGCCGGCCGGTTTCATAATGGCCCTGAGCGATCTCCATGCGGCCCCATTCGTAGAGACCTTGCGCCTCGCCCCGCTCTTCGCCCAGCTCCCGGCAAATATTGATGCTCTGCTCAAAGAAGTCGGCCGCCAGTACCCACTGGCTCGATTCGGCCGCCAGCCCCCCCTGCTCGCGCAAGAACCAGGCCTGGTCGAGCAACTGCCGGCCCTCGGTGGCCGCATACATGCCGCGGCGCAAGAGGTCGCGATATTGATTGCCCATGTGCCGGACATAGAGGAAGCGGCAGAGTCCGCGGGCCAGGGCCGACGCCGCGGGCCAGCGGCCCGCCTGCTCCGCCCAGGCCAGGGCCGTATTAGCGGCATCATAGACGTCGGCCATCGCCGTGATGTCGTCAGGCAGCCCTTCGCCATGGGCCGTGGCGAAGGCGGCGTAATAACTGATCAGCGCCGTCTCCCCCGCGCGGCGGAGATCGGGGGCGGCCGCGAGCGCCCCCTCGGCCAGCTGGCGGACGACTCCCGGCATGCGGTAGAGGGGCACCCGATCGGAGGTCCGGTCCAGCAGCCGCCGCGCCAGCAACAGATCCAGGCTGGCCTGCACCTGGCCGGTCGCCGGGTCGTCGACACTCCAGACAGCGCTTGCTTCTTCGAGCGCAATGCTGTAATCGGCCGGGAAGAGGCCGAGCAGCGCGAACCGCTGCGCCAGGCCGGGCTGGGCCTGGTCCATTTCGGCGAAATTGAGGCGGAAGGGGGTGGGCATCGATCAGATCCCCAGGGGCTGCTTGGCCGGCAGGCCGACGCGCCGGGGGTAGCCGTCCGGGGTCGGCGCCACCTTCGGCAGGCCGACCACCAGGCGATCTTCGTCGGCGGCGGCGAGCCGGTAATGATAGAGCGACAGGGCCCCGCCCCCAAGCTGGGGGAGCACCTTGCGCGCCTGGGCGAGCTCGGCGGCCAGGTCCCCTTTCTTCGATGCCAGCACCAGGCCGCCCACCCGGCAGAGCGGCAAGCCGTACTCAGCCAATACCGGCAAGGCGGCCACCGCGCGGGCCGTGGCCACATCATACGCGGCCCGGTGGCCCTGGGTCTGGCCCAGCGCTTCGGCCCGCCCGGTGAGCACGGTGACCCCGGCCATGCCCAGGGCCGCGGCGGCCGCCTGCAAAAAGGCCGTCTTCTTGCCCACCGAGTCGACCAGCGTGAGCGGCAGGGCCGGCCAGAGGATCTTGAGCGGCAGCCCAGGAAATCCGCCCCCGGTCCCCAGGTCGATCAGCCCCCGGCCGCGCGTGAATATCGGCGGCAGAGCTCCTGCCCGCCCCGGCCCGCCCGCGACGCGCAGTAAGGCGGCGGCGACGGCCAGCGAGTCGACGAAGTGGCGCAGTTGCACGCCCACCGGGTCGACGATCGCCGTCAGGTTGACCCGGGTGTTCCAATCGACCAGCATGCGATAGTAGGCCTCAAATTGGGCCAACTGCCCCGGGGTCAGGGGCAGGCCCAGCGCCGTCGCGCCCGCCGCCAGTAGGTCCATCATGCTGCCGACCCCCGTGCTAACCCGTTTCATAGAGATATGGCGTCGATCGGAGGGCCGCCAGGTCGGCGGCGCCGATGCAGAACATACTGATCCGCAGCTCCGCGATCAGTTGCCGGCCGGCCGCGATCGTCGCCTCGTCCGACACGGCCGCCGCCTCCAGGAAGGGCCGCGCCAGCCCGCCCAGCGTGGCCCCCAGGGCCAGGGCTTTCGCCAGGTCGATGCCACTGCGCAACCCCCCGCTGGCGAACAGGTGGCGGCCGGCGGGGATGCCGGCCGCCCGCACCAGGCGCAGGCTCTCGGCGGTCGGGATGCCCCAGCCGCGAAAGGCTTCGGCCACCCGGCGCAGGGCCGGCGTGGGCGCCCGATGGGCCTCGACCTGGCTCCAGGATGTGCCGCCCGCCCCGGCCACGTCGATCGCCGCCACGCCGGCATCCCACAGGCGCCGCGCGGTCTCCGGCGCCATCCCCCAGCCGACTTCTTTGGCGATCACCGGCACACCATCGGCCGCCAGCGCCTGGCAGACGGCGGCGATGCGGGCGGCCAGGCCGCCAAAGCGGGTATCTCCGCCCGGCTGCACCGCCTCTTGCAGTGGGTTCAGGTGCAGGATGAGCGCATCGGCGCCGATCATCGCGATGGCCCGGCGGCATTCGGCCACATCCCAGCCATAGTTCAATTGCACCGCCCCGATGTTGGCGAAGACCAATGCGGTCGGCGCCCAGGTGCGCACCTGGTACGTCGCGGCCAGTTCCGGGTGCAGCAGCGCGGCCCGCTGCGAGCCGACGCCGATCGCCAGGCCGAGCGTCTCGGCGGCCGTGGCCAGATTCCGGTTGATGTCCGCCGCCCGCTCCGTCCCCCCCGTCATCGAACTGATCAGCAGCGGGGCGCCCAGCGGCCGGCCCCAGAGGGTGAGCCGGCAATCGACCGCGTCGAGGTCCAGCTCGGGCAGCGCCTGGTGCAAGAAGCGATAGCCGCCGAACCCGGCGGTCAGCCCCTCGCCCTGGACATCTTCTTCCAGGCAAATGCGGATGTGGTCCTGCTTGCGCTGCTCAATGGTCATACGAGTGGTCAGTCGTCAGTCGTCAGTCGTCAGTCGTCAGTCGTCAGTCGGCGGTCGTCAGTCGTCGGTCGGCGGTCGGTGGTGATTGTATTGCTATTGGCATTATAACATTTCGCGCCAGCGCGTAACATGAATCATGCCCAGAGGGGGTGGACGTACTATCGCGGATAGCCGCGCCATAGCCAGCGCATCGTGTCGGGGAAAATGGCCCCGCCGTGCGCCAGGGAGTGCCCCCCTTCCCCCACCACGAGCTGATAATCATAGGCGGCCCGTGCGGGGCGCTAGATGATTTTGCCGGGGTTGAGCAGCCCGTCGGGGTCAAACAGGGCCTTGATCCGGCGCATCCATTCGAGCGCCGGGCCGTGTTCTTCGGCCATATATTCGCGCTTGACCAGGCCGATGCCGTGTTCGCCGGAGGCCGTGCCGCCGACCGCCAGGGCCTGGTGGACCAGTTGCTCGGCAAAGGCGTGCGCCCGCCCGTAGTCTGCGGGGCGCACGGCGATCAGGGTATGGAAATTACCGTCGCCGACATGGCCCAGGATACTGCCTTCCAGGCCCATCTCGCGCAGGAGTTGCTGGGCAAAGGCGATGCTCGCCGGTAGATGGGCCAGGGGCACCGCCGTGTCCGTGATTACATAGACATGGCCAGGATGCATATTGACCAGCGCCCAGTAGACGTGATGGCGGGCCTCCCACTGCGCCGTGCGCTCTTCGGGCGTGCGCGCCACGGCGATATCGGTCGCCCCGGCCTCGCGCACCAGGGCCTCAACCAGCGCCACCTCACTCTCCAGGGCCGCGGCCGACGAGGAATGGAATTCCAGAAACAGGCCGGGGGCTTCCGGATAGTTCCGGCCCAGGTAGCGATTGATGCTGCGGATGCTCATCGGGTCCACCAGCTCCAGCCGGGCCACGGGCAAGGCACTCGCCATCACCGCATACGCCGCCTGCGCGGCGGCGGTAAGCGAGGGGAAAAAGACGCGCAGGGTATGAATATGTTCGGGCAGCGGATGCAGCCGCAGGGTCAGTTCGGTGATCACCCCCAGGGTGCCCGCCGACCCGATGAACAGATCTTTCAGATCATAGCCGCTGCTGGTTTTGGGCACCGGCCGCCCCAGGCGCAAAATCTCGCCGTTCGCCAGCACCACCTGCAAGGCCGCCGTGTTGGCGCGCATGCCGCCATAGCGCACGGTGGTCGTGCCGCTGGCATTGGTGGCCGCCATGCCGCCGAGGGAGCCATCGGCCCCCGGATCGACCGGAAACATGAGGCCGGTCTGGCGCAACGCGGTATTGAGCGCGGTCCGGGTGACTCCCGGTTGCACCACGGCCAGAAAATTCTCCGGCTGGATGCCCACCACGGCGTTCAGGCGCGAGAGATCCAGGCTGATGCCCGGCGCCTGGGCATCCGCCGGCACGAGGGCGCCTTCCAGACTGGTGCCGGCCCCAAAGGGGATCACCGGGATGTGATACGCGCGGCACCAGCCGAGCACCGTTTGCACATCGGCTACGGAGGTGGCATAGGCGACGGCGAGCGGGGGGCGGACTTCGGGAAAATTCTCGTCGCGCCCGTGACTGTGCAGGACCGTGGGGCTGGTCGAGACGTTGTCGCTCCCCAGTCGATCCCGTAAGGCCGTGAGTGCATCCATGGTGCGAAGCCTCCCCTGGTGATTTTCTGCGAACCACGATGTGCTAACCGATCAGCCTTTAGGGCTGGGGCGGGATTCAGGAAACCGTCGGGCCAGATATGGGGGCAGGGCCGGCTCCGCCCCGGCGAGCACCTGAATGGCGCACCAATCGACCAATAAGAGATCATAGCGGGTTAAGAACGCGCCCAGTTGCACGGCCAGGTCCGGCGCGGCGGGCGCGGATGCGGACGCGGGCGCCAGGCCCAGGATCACGATCCCGGCTGCCCCTACTTGCCCATAGAACACCAGGGGCCCCACCCGGAAGGCAAAGCCATCCGCAATCAGTTCCTCGGCCTGCAGATAGGCCACCCCGGCGTAGGGGACGGCCGCCGGCCACGTCTGCACGATCGCTCCGATCGGCAGGCCGGCCGGGATCGGCACCGGGATCGCCTGGCGCAGGTGCAGCACGCGGAAGGCCCGCACCGCCCCGGCGGCAGTGCTGGCTTCTTGAAAAATCCGCCGGATGGCGGCGCATTCCTGCGCAATCGCGGGCGCGTGCTGCCGGCTGACGCACTCGATCTGGCGCCACTCGTCTTCGTGCAGCTCGACGACCGGCTGGCCGCGCTTGCTGGTGCCCGGCTGGAGGCCGGGGATGGGGTCGCAGAGGGTGGGCAGCGAGTACAGGATCTGGCGGGGGTCCACGCGCGTGACGGGCGCCAGGTGGAGCACGAGGCGGCCCGTCTGGCCAAACTCGGTGGCGGTAGGCGGGTGCGCCTGGACCACCGTGTATTCGGCCTCGCCGAGAAACATGGTCGTCGCCGGGGCAAAGCTGGCCGGCAACTGGGAGGCCGGAACGGTGGCCTGGGCGAAGACGGCGCCGGTCGTGGCGTTCCGAAACTGGACCTCAATGCGGGGGTCGGCCATAGCGCACCTCGACAGTAGGTAAGATGGCAGCACAGCACGTCTGGCCGCCATCTTACCCTAACGGCGACGCAAAGGCAACCCCGGCCGGCGGCGGGCCCGCAAGCTCCCCGCTAGCCCCTGGCGGAAGTCGGTCCGGGTTCAGAGCATGTATAATATACCTGATGGTCATGGTTCGTACGCGAGGGGCTCCCGGGGCACCGCCGCCCTGCGGCGGGCGGGCGGGCCACCGGCGCTATAGTGTTCCACACAGGAGGTTAGGAGATGAGGCACCGAGTCAAAGGGGGCTGGCGGGCGGCCAGTGTATTGCTGGGGCTGCTACTCCTGCTGGCGGTCGGCAGCCGGCCGGCGACGGGCCAGGAAAGCAGCCAGACCTTCCCGGCCACCGGCCAAACAGTGCGCGGGCGTTTCCTGGAGTACTGGAACACGCACGGCGGGCTGGCCCAGCAGGGCTATCCCATCAGCGAGGAGTTTCAGGAGACGAGCGATCTGGACGGTCAGCCCTATACGGTGCAGTATTTCGAGCGCGCGGTGTTCGAGGCGCACCCGGGGAATGCACCGCCCTTCGACGTGCTGCTCTCGCAGCTCGGCACCTTCCAATATCGGCGCAAATATGGAGCGGCCGGGGCCCCTGGGCAGGTCGCCAACGCGACCCACCCGCGCCTGTTCCCGGAGACCGGCAAGACCCTCGGCGGGCTGTTCCGCACCTACTGGGAGCAACATGGTGGGCTGGCCCAGCAGGGCTATCCCATCAGCGAGGAGTTTCAGGAGACGAGCGACCTGGACGGCCAGCGCTATACGGTGCAGTATTTCGAGCGCGCAGTATTCGAGGCGCACCCGGAGAATGCACCACCCTTCGACGTGCTGCTCTCGCAACTCGGCACCTTCCAGTATCGGGCCAAATACCCGGCGGCCCCCCCAGCGACCATCCTGCCGACTCAGCCCCCCGCGCCGACGGGCACCGCGATCCCCACGGTGTCCAGCGGGCCGATCACCACCTGCACCGACATCCCGCCGAGCCAGAACATGCGGGTGACTCCCAATTGTAGCCCCTTATTTAGCCGGGTCAGTCTGATCGGCGAAAATTTCCAGGGGGATGACCTCGTGGGGGTCTACGCGACGATGCCGAACGGGGGAGTGTTCGGGGCGCCGTTCCATGTGCCGGTGCACAGCACCGGGGAAACGCAGGAAGTGTTTCTGACCGTGGATGACCAGACGCCGTATTTTGGCATTTGGACAGTGACGATGGAGGGGACGCGTACCGGGCACAAAGCCTTTGGCTACTTCCGGCTGATTCCCGCCATACCGACGCCGCCGCGCAAGCCCTGATCGCGGATCCTAGCGGCCGGCGGGGCAAGCTGCCGCTGCTGACCCAGGGGGAGGGGGGTTCGGATGTTGACGCTTTTCTATTCGCCCCACGCCACCAGCGTGGATAACGAGGCCGGGCGCGCTTCCGGGCACGCGGATGTCCCGCTGTCGCCCCTGGGGCGCACGCGCGCCCAGGAGTTGGGGCAGCACTACGCCGGCTATGCGCTGGACGCCGTCTTCTGCTCGGACCTCCAGCGCGCCGTGATCACCGCGCAGATCGCCTTTGCCGGGCGGGATTGCCCGCTGGTGCCCGATGCCCGCCTCCGGGAGTACGATTATGGCGACCTGACGCAAGCTCCCGTGGCCGCGGTGGAAGCCGAATTCCCGCGCCGGATCGGCGAGCCGTTCCCGCAACTCGTCACAGGGCTGAGCGGCCCGGCGGGAACCAGCCAGAGGCGGTCGAGGGTGATCGTGGTGGCGCCCGTGGCTTGCACTTCAAACCAGGCGGGGTGGGCGAAGTCGAGGATGGTCGTCAGGTGGACCAGGCCATACGTGCCGGGGGCCGGCAGGGCCGCCGTCGCGATATCCTGGATGCTGTGCAAGCCCTGGTCATCGCGGACGACCAGGCGGGCCACGCGGGCATCGGGGGCCGCGGCATCCTGGCGCAGCCGCGCCCAGAGATCGTAACGGCCGCTCGGGAAAAAATCATGCGGGGTGGAGATCATCGTCGCCGGACTGCGGACCGGGGCCTGGACGGCCTGGCCCACGGCGGTGTCCGCATCGGCGATCGTGGGCAGGGGCGGATGCCAGGTCAGCGCGGCCGGGTAGCCGACCATCTGGCGCCAGCCCGCGAGATGCAGCCAGGCCAGGTCCGGGGCGGCCAGATACTGGAAGTATTGCCAGTAGGCGACCGGCTCATACGGGATGGGGTAGAAGTCGGTGCGCCGCGCGGCCAGGTCATCCAGGTGCTGGGCCAGCAGGCGGAGATGGCCGGGGATGGGGGACAGGGCCGGGTCGAAATGGATCTCTTGCAGGTAGTCGGGCCCCGGGTCGAGGGTCAGGGGTTGGCGGCGCAGCACGTCGAGATAGTAATGGATCGGATCGATCGTCAACCCGGCGATCTGCACGACCCCGCCGACCAGCAGGACCAGGCCCAGGAACGCCAGGCCGGCGCGGCCCGCCACCTCGCGGCGCGCGGCCCAGAGCGCGGCGGCCAGCGCGCCCAACGGCAGCAGGAGCAGCGGCAGCACGGGCAACAGGTAGCGCGGACCCCAGCTGGCCCCGCCGTGCCAGCCCTTATCGAAGCTATAAAACACCGTATAGAGCACAGGCACCCCGGCACAGAGCCAGGCGGCGGCCCGTTGCCGGCGCGCCAGCAGGATCAGCCCGGCCGGGGCGGCCAGCACCGGCGGCGCGAAGGCCAGCAGCCCCTTGCCCGGGCTGAGGGTCAGCCCGTAGAGCGCCCGGCCAATATAGGCCAGGTCGCTATTGCCGGCAAAGCCAAAGACCACCCGGCGCATCCCGACATAGGAGAGGTCGCCCAGCGCGGCGACGGCATAGACCATGGTGTAATATTGGCCGCGCACCTCTTGCCACTTGGCCACCAGGCCGAGCCCTCCGGCGGCCAGGAGCACCACCAGCCCGGCGACCAGGATCTGCAGCCGGCGGCGTTGGGCCGGCTGGCGCAGGGTCGTCCAGAGCTGTCGGCCCGCCGGCCCGCTCAGCGCATAGACGGCCAGCGGCGGCAGCACGACGACCGTCGTCGTTTTGGTCGCGGTCGCGATCAGCAGCCAGAGCCCGGCCAGGAGCCCGGCGCGCCAGCCCCCGGTCAGCCGCCAGCGGGTCAGGGCGACCACCGCCGCGACCAGACCGAGGGCCACGAGCGGGTCGCGGAAAAAGGTGCGGCTATAGGGCCAGGCCAGGCTGCCCAGCCCATAGGCAACCGCCGTCAGCGTCGCCGCGCGGGGCCCATAGCCCACCGCCTGGGCCAGCCGGTAGAGCTGGGCCACCGTGGCCGCCGTGACCAGGACGCCAAAGAGGGTGATCACGAAACGCGTGACATAGGTGCGCTCGGTCAGGGGAAAGAG
>Ga0070730_10003690_pt1 | contig 13664 bp, 9 predicted proteins | sample Coa_R1_3_FD_66447 | JGI IMG/M metagenome (GOLD analysis project Ga0070730, IMG submission 66447) | Surface soil microbial communities from Centralia Pennsylvania, which are recovering from an underground coalmine fire - Coalmine... | ecosystem: Environmental > Terrestrial > Soil > Unclassified ...
AGCGATCCTCTGCCGGACGCATGGGCAGGCGGCGAGTATCGCCCGGGTCCTGGAGGCGGCCGGGGTGCCCACGCTCTACCTGGGGAACCTGTTCGAGCGGCCCGAGATCCGGGACCTGCTCGCCCTCGTCTCGCTCGCCGCCGAGAGCGACGGGCGGGCGCTGCTGCGCGCCAGCCGGCTGGCCGGGGCCCCGATCGACCGGCTGGCCTGTGCCGCGCTGGTGCAGTGGGCGCGGGCGCAGCAGGTGCCGTTCCCACGCGCCCTGGACCGGGCGGCCGAGGCCGGGCTGGAGCCCGCAGCGGCGGCGGCCTGTGCCGCGTTGGCGGCGGCGATCGACGCGGCCGGCCCCTATCGCGACCCGGCGGGCTTCCTGGCCCGCTTCCTCTTCGGGCCGGCGTCGCCACTGGGCGGGCTGCTGGCCGACGGCAGCGCCGGGGCGGCCGCCCAGATCATGGCCATCGACCAGCTGCTCGGCCTGGCCCGCAGCCTGGAGGCGCCATCCGCCCCCCCGCCGGCCGGGACCAGCCCCGACACCGCGCCCTCGCCCTTGCGGCAATTTCTGACCCATGTGCGCCGGCTGTATGCCGCCAAGCAGGTGCCGGGCCGCACCCCCGCCGGCGGCGACGAGCTGGCCGCCGTGCGCGTGCTGACCGTCCACGCCAGCAAGGGGCTGGAATTCCCGGTCGTCTACGTGCCCTGCCTGGCGGCGGGGCGCTTCCCCTTTCGCGAGATGTGGGAGGCCTGCCCCCCGCCGCCCGGGCTGATCACGGGGGAGAGCGAGAGCGACCAGGAGCTGGAAGAAACCTGCCTCTTTTTCGTGGCCCTCAGCCGCGCCCGCGACGAGCTGGTGTTGAGCCGGGCCACGCGCTATGGCAAGCAGGCCGCCAAACCGTCGCCATTCCTGGCCTTGCTCGCCCCGGCCTTCGCCCAGCAGCCACCCCAGCCGCTCACCTGGCCCGCCGCCGGCGCCCCGGCCGCAGCGGCCCCGGCCGCGGACTCGCCCGCGCCCGACCCGGAGACCGTCTTCGACGTGGCCGATCTCGAGCAGTACCTGCACTGCCCGCGCCAGTACGAATACAGCCGGCGGCTGCGGCTGGACGCGGGCGAGTCCGGGGGCTACCAGAGCTTCAACAAAGTCGTGCGCGAGGTCTTGCGCCATCTGCGCGCCGAGCACACCGCCAACCGCCTGCCGGCGGGCGAGGCCGCGGTGCTGGAGCTGCTGGCCGGCAATTGGGAAAGCGCGGGGCCGCAGGGCCATATCCACGAGGCCCTGTACGCGGATGCGGCCCGGCGCCTGGTGCTGGCCACCTGGCGGCGGCTGGCCGGCACGGCGCCCACCGCGGCCTGGCGCGAGGAGCTCACGGTGCCGCTGGGCGGGGCCACGGTGCGCGCGCGCCTGGATCTGGCCCAGCGGCAGCCGGGGCAGGGCATCCGGGTGGTGCGCCTGCGCACCGGCAAGCCCCGCGACGACGACCGCCGGGCGCTCCGCCTGGCCCTGATCCAGGCCGCCGCCCGCCAGGAGCTCGGCCCCACAGCCCCGCTGACCATCGAGCTGGAATACCTGGAGACGGGCGAGACAGTCCCCGTCGAGATCGCCGGCCGCTACGAGCGCGAGCGCCTGGCCAAGCTCGAAGGGGCCGTGCAGGGCATCCGGGCCGGCCACTTCCCGGCCACGCCGGCCGACGCCGACGCCTGCCTGCGCTGCCCCTTCTGGATCATCTGCCCGGCGTAGCGGGGGCGCCGCGCGGCCGGAGCAGAACTCCCCGGATCATGCGGTCGGTGGTAGGAGCGGATCTGCGGCCAAGGAGTTCAACCAATCCAAAGATGATGTATTTTCTTAGCAGATAGTTTAAGGTTTGTCATTCTGAGCGCAGCGAAGAATCCGGTGGGACATATAACTGACAACCCACCGGCGTGACATGGGCGGGCGCGCGGGGGCTAAGGATCAGGATGCGGGGGCGGACGGATCGGCCGCCCATCGACGACAGGTTACGCCCGGCGACGGATTCTTCGCTGCGCTCAGAATGACAGGTTTGCTAACGTTTTTGCTAAGTATTTACATCTCAGATCAATTATTGGACTGACGGGCCTTGAGACCCGCCCCATAGGCGTGTCCGCTGCAATACTCCCGCCCGCAAAGTTGGCGGGTATCCCCGCTGTGGGCCCCCCGCCCCATGTGCTACACCCCATGTGGTACAATGGACTCAGGCCCCAACGCGCGCCCGGCCCGCTGCGGGGCGCGGCACCTGTGGGCTAAGGCTGTCGATACAGCTAATCGATAGTGGTTTCGTCTGCTGGGCGGCATTTTCTGAGCGCATAGAAGTGCTGCCGTGCTATCCGGCGCGGCGTGCGCCCGCGGTCGTTTCCCGAGGTGCCCTATGAGTCTGCCCCTGCCGCCCGCCCCGCCCGCGTTGCCGGATCGCTTCGGCCTGAATCCCTGGCTGCAGCGCTTCCTGACGATCATCGCCGGCACGGTCGTGGCCGTGATCGCCTGGACGGTCATCGAACGCTTCCTGAATATCCTCGTGCTGCTGCTGGCCAGCTTCCTCGTCGCCTTTCTCCTCGGCCCGCTGGTCGATCGCCTGGAAAAGCGCGGGCTGCCGCGGCTCCTCGCCATCTTGCTCCTGTACCTGACCATCCTCGGGGCGCTGGCGGTCGGCGCGGCCTTGCTCATCGGGCCGCTGACCGCGCAGCTGCAGGACCTCGTCAAAACCCTGCCCACGCTCTTCGCCTCACAGAGCGGGGCCCAGGCGGAGATCGACCGCTTCTTCCAGCAGCAAGGCATCCCCCTGAACGTCGCCGCGTTACGCCAGCAGCTCACCGACGCCGTGACCAGCGCGAGCAGCTCGCTGCTGGGCGGTACCCTGGCCATCCTGACCGGCCTGGTCACGGTAGTCACCGATCTGTTTCTCGTACTGGCCATCACCTTCTATCTGCTGCTCGACGGCAACAGCATGCACACCTGGGCGTTGCGCCTGCTGCCCAGTGCGGCCCGGGAGCGCTGGTTCTTTGTCGAGGCGACCCTGAACCGGGTGCTGGGCGGGTACATCCGCGGCCAGATCCTCGTGTCGCTCACGGTCGGCGTCGCGGCGGGGCTGGGCGCGGCCGTCCTCGGCGTCCATTACCCGCTGGTGATCGGGCTGCTGGCCTTCGTGTTCGAGTTCATCCCCATGATCGGGCCGGTCCTGGGCATGATCCCCGCCGTGATCCTCGCCCTGTTCCAGCCGCAGCCCCTCGTCTGGTGGGTGATTATCTACTTCATCGTGCTGCAACAGGTGGAATCCAACGTCATCGTGCCGCGGGTGAGCGGTCACGCGGTGGGCTTACATCCCCTGGGCGCGTTACTCGCCCTGCTGGCCGGAGTCGAGCTGGGCGGGCTGGGCGGGGCGCTGCTGGCGGTGCCCGTGGCCGGTGTCCTCTATGTGGTCTTCCTGGCCCTGTACAGCGACGCGACGAGCCAGACGCAGCTGCTGATGGCCGCGCCCCGCCCCGGCGTCGTGAGCGCGCTGCGCCAGGTGATCCGCCCTCGGCGGGGCGCGGCGGCCCCCCTCACGCCCGCGCCCCTGCCTGCCGGCGAGCCCGCGCCGAACGCCCGCCTGGTGGCGCTCGCCGGGGAGCAAGCGGCGCTCAGCGCCCAATTCGCGGCGGAAGAAGCCGCCCAGGCGGCGCCCCCGCCCCCACAGGGGGCATAGACCCATGCCGCACCGATCGCGCCCGGAATCGCCGGCGCCCCCCCGCGTACCGCTGATGGAGGCCGCGTGGCGGCGCCGGCTGGCCCAGCAGGCGGGCCGGGCGATCACCCGGCAGCCCCGGCTGGCCACGCTGCAACATCGCTTGTTGGCCCTGGGGGGCGCCGCTGCCTGTTTCGCCGACGTCGAGCCGGACCTGGAGGCCCTCCTGGCGGAGGGGCGGGTCGTGGCCGGTCCGGCGTGCCCGCAACCTGGCTGGCCGGGGGCGTGCCACGACAACGTGGCCCAGCTCTGGCACGGCCAGCCGGCCACGCTCCAGATCGTGACCGGCTATGCCCTGAGCGCCGACGGGTGCTGGCGCCAGCACTCCTGGCTCCTCGATTCGAGCGCGCGCACCCCCCGGCTGATCGAAACCACCGTGCCGCGGCTCCTCTACTTTGGCCGCGTGCTGACCGCCGCCCAGGCCGGGCAGTTCTGGGCCGACTGCGGGCAGCCGGCCGGCCGCCCGCCCGGGGCCGGCCCCGCGGAGGACGGCGCGGCCCGCGCCCGGGATGACGCCGCCGACTTCGCCCTGGGCCAGGACGCCGTCGGCGTGCGGATGCTCGTCGGGCCGGGCAACTTTGCCCGGTGGAGCCGAGAGCAAGATCTGCCGGCGGCGCTGGTCGCCAGGGCCACACAGGCGGCCGCCGATCTGGAGGCCGAAATCGCCAGCCGCTATCCCGCGGCGCCGGATGCCCTGCTGGTCGGCCTGGTGAACGCACACCTGCTGCTGGGCGCCGCGCGGTTCGCCGCCGTTGCCGAGCGGGTGGGCATCCCCGCCGCCGGGATCGCCACGATCGCCGCGATCGCCCAGCAGCACACGCCCCCAGACACGGCGCCGGCGGGGGAAGGCGGCGCATGAATCGCGCCGGCTCCCGGCCGCGGCCCGCGGGCCCCAACGCCCCCCTGGCGGCGATCACCCAGGCGATCGCCGCCAGCCTCGACGTCTCCCGGATCTTCAGCATCATCGCCCAACAGGCGGGGCACGTCCTGGCCCATGACGCGCTGGCCGTCCTGCTGCTGCAGCCGGCCACCACGGCCGCGGCCGATCGCGCGCTGGCCCTCGCCTTTAGCCATCCGCCGGCCGGGGGCGCCGATCAGTCCTGGCTGGTCAGCCAATTCTCGTTCGCGCCCGCCCTGCTGGCCCAGCAGCCCGTGGTGGTGGGCGACTTCGCGGCCACCGCGGCCGCGCATGCCGGCGACCAACTGCTCCGCGACGCGGGCGGCCGCGCCGGGGTCGTGGTCCCGATCCAGGCGGCCCGCCGCGTCCTGGGCGGGCTCGTGCTCGTCAGCCGGACGGCCGGCGCCTATGGCCCGGGCGACCCCCCGCTGGTCGAGCCCATCGCCGGCCTGCTGGCGCTCGCGCTGGAGCACCAACGCCTGGAGCAGCAGGCCCGCGCCCTGGCCGTGGTCGAGGAGCGCAACCGCCTGGCCCGCGAAATCCACGACACGCTGGCCCAGTCGCTCACCGGCATTATCATCAACCTCGAATCGCTCAAACCCTACCCGGCCGCCCGGAGCCCGGCCGACGCGGAGGTGCTCGCCGACACCGAGGCCCTGGCGCGCGGGGCGCTGGAAGAGGCGCGGCGCTCGGTCCTGGGCCTGCATCCCACCCCGCTGCAGCATCAATCGCTGCGCGACGCGCTGGCGCCCGAGCTGGCCGGCCTGGCTAAACGCGCCGGGCTGGCGACCCAGTTCTATGTCGAGGGCCCGGAGCGGCCGCTGGCGCCCGATATCGCGACGGCGCTATTCCGGATTGCGCAGGAGGCCTTCCAGAATATCTACAAGCATGCCGCCGCCCGCCATACCCTCCTGGGCCTGGCCTTTGCGGAGGACGCCGTCGTGCTGACCGTCGAAGACGACGGCGCCGGCTTTCTCCCGGACGCGGCCGCGCCGACCGCCGCCGGCGGCTTCGGGCTGCTGAGCATGGCCGCGCGGGCGCGCAGCCTGGGCGGGGAATGGACCGTGACCAGCCACCCCGGGCACGGGACGACGGTGCGGGCCGTGCTCCCCTACGGCCGCCCCGGCCCCGCCCCGGCCGTCGTGTTGCTGCCTGGCGCCCCGCCGGCGCCCCCGGCGGCCGCCGCCCGCCCCATCCGGGTGCTGATCGTCGACGACCACCCGCTGGCGCGCCAGGGGATCGGGCGCATCCTGGCCGAGCACGCGGACCTGCAGGTCGTGGGGGAAGCGGCCGACGGGGAGGCGGCGATCGCGCTGACGGCCCGCTTGCGCCCGGACGTGATCCTCCTGGATCTGCAAATGCCGCGGCTGGCGGGCCTGGACGCGCTGCCGCGATTGCGGGCGGCCTATCCCGCGGCCGAGGTCGTCATTTTGACGACGTTTGATCAGGATGAGCAGGTCTTTGCCAGCCTCAAGGCCGGGGCGCGCGGCTACATCCTCAAAGACGCGCCGCCGGCCGCCATCGCGGCGGCGGTGCGCGCCGCCAGTCAGGGGCAGGCGGTGTTGCCCCCACCCCTGGCCACCCGCGTGGTAGAGCGCTTCGCCGTGCTGGCCCAGCGGGAAGGCGACCCCGACGCCCTGACCGCGCGGGAGCGGGCGATCCTGGGCGGCATGGCGCAGGGCCTGCCCTATAAGCAGATCGCGGCGCAGCTGGACATCACGCCGAAGACGGTCCAGTACCATGTCACGCATATCCTGCACAAGCTGGGCGTGCGCAGCCGGGGGGAGGCCGTGGCGGTGGCCGCGGAACGAGGGTTATTACCCCGGGCGCCTTCGGAATAGCCCACCCCGTCCGCAATCGCTGGCGCGTGTTCGGCGGATGCGCTGCTTTTAGCGGGCGGTGTTCCACGACCTTTGGGCCTGAATGAAGACCTAAATTGTACTTCATTCCCGGCATGATCTCCTGGGTAGGTCAGCACTGAACCGCGGTCGGTTGTAGAGTTGCTAACGCAACCGGATAGAACCTTGCGATGTGCCTTTCAGCATTTCTATCGGGGACTGGTCGGCGGTCTTTGGCCGGCCTGCGGCCACTTGCCAGAACAACCAAGCTCGCTAAACGTACTGTTTGGGCGCTACTCGCGCAGCGTAAACGAGGATCACAAGAACGATGGTGGCTACGAATGCCAGACCATGGTTGAGTGCCGAGTTACCATGCGCAAGGGCAACTTCACCGTCCTGCTGCCCGGCCCGCTGCAGGCCACCGTCGAGCTGGCCAACGCCGCCCTGGGCCGCCTTTTCTGAGAAGATACATTAGAGAGGCAAGATGATGAACTGGAACAGACTACGGACTTGGTTTACAGAACATCAGGGGAAATACGTCAACATCATCATAGCTGACCAGATCTTCGGTGGCCGCAGTCAGGAATCACTCCAATTGGTGCGTGAACTTGAACAAACAGTGGACGACTTCAACATACATTTCGGTACTACAGAAGTTCTCAGGGTGAATCAGCCCGCCGAAGTCGAGATAGGAGAGTATGGAAATTTAATCATCCCGACAGCGGCGGAAGCACACTTTGGTTGGCATTACTACGGACGCCTACAGCAGCCAGAGAATTGGTGCGAGTTACACTACGTAAAGGAATTAAATACGATTGATTATACAGAAAGTGGGCCTTGTTTCCGTAAGCCCATACGAAAGAACTTCGAGTACTCTGGGAATAAATTTGTAGAGCTATTGTAGCTTAACTATCTCATCTCCCAATATCTAGTCCCAAGCCCAACACTGCTGCGTTTAAGTGCCAAGTAGCACCGTTTTAACGCGGCTATAAACCGTAATTGCATTCAAACAATATAAGCCCAATAGCACAATCGAGGCTTATAGTAGGCATAAATTTTGCCAGTTTGCACTTGGTCACAGCATTGGGGTTGGGCCAAATATGATACGTCAAGAAATACATAAGCTCATTGAATTAGGACCTTTACCGGATAGCGATGCTGATGCCGAGAGTATCGATCAGCATGGGGATCTTCTAGATATAATATCCCCACCTGTAACTGATGAAGAGGCCAAAGAATTGGTCAAGCTATTCGGACCAGATGATTGTTACGGCCTGGCCTGGGCAATCATCCACCTAATCGAGTCAGCACCAGGTTGGCCGCTAGAAGACTGTCTGCAAGATCCCGATCAAAATAGATGGGTTCGCCTGCTTCGAACAAGATTAGACAATGCACGGCGATGGGGTGGGTTATAGCCTACATCGGTAGCTAATCACACAACCGTGGTTAGGCAGCCCAGCGTTCTATCGAGTGCCTGGCCATTGTCAATATTTGATAATTTTGGTTATAATGGGCGGGGAGGTGATCGCTATGGCAAACGTCAACCTGGGACCCACCTTTGAGGAATACGTCCAGCAGAAGGTGGCTACCGGCCATTACACCAGCGTGAGTGAGGTCATTCGCGAGGCGCTGCGGCTGATGCAGCAGCAGGATATGGAGCGCGAGGCGAAGATCGCCTGGATGCGCGGCGCGATCCAGCAGGGTCTGGATCGCCCGATCGGCGAGTGGGAGGGGGTCGACGAGATTGTGCGCCTGGCCCGAAAGCGCGAGGCCACGCGGTAACCGGGTCTCATCCCGGCTCCATCCGGCCGGTCCGCCAGGCGTAGATCGCCGCCTGGGTGCGGTCGGCCACCTGGAGCTTGCTCAGGATGTTGTTGACATGGCTCTTGACCGTGCGCTCGCTGATCACCAGGCGCGTGGCGATCTGCGCGTTGGGCAATCCCTCGGCGATCAGCCGCAGCACCTCCCGCTCGCGCTCACTCAGGGCGCGGTACAGCGCGGCGCCGTCCGCCGGGGCGCCGTGTAACTCCTGGACCAGCCGGGCGGCGACGTGGGGATGCAGCGTCGCCTCCCCGCGCGCCGCCTTGCGCACCGCCCCCGTCAACTCGCCCAGGCCCACGCCTTTGAGCAGATAGGAGAGCGCCCCGGCACGGATCGCCGGGAAGATGTGCTCGTCCTCGTGATACGAGGTCAGCACGATCACCTGGGAGCCGGGACTGCGTTCCTTCAGCAGGCGCGTGGCCTGCACGCCGTCCATCTCCGGCATCACCAGATCCATCAGCACCACGTCGGGCACCAGATCGGCGGCCTGGAGCACCGCTTCGCCGCCCGACCCGGCCTCGCCCACGACGAGGAAATCGCCCTCCGCTTCCAGCAGGGCGCGGATGCCGTGGCGCACCACCGCGTGGTCATCCACGATCAGCACGGTAATCGGCTCGCTCATCCCGTACCTCGCCCGTTGGGGGCGGGCGGCTGGGCGAACGGCACCCGCGCCCCGATCTGCGTGCCCCCCGGCGTGCTGGCCACCGTCAGCCGCCCGCCCAGCGTCTCCACGCGCTCGCGCATATTCTCCAGGCCCCGCCCCGGGCCGGAGGCGCGCACCGGGTCGAAGCCCGGCCCATCGTCCTGCACGGTCAGGCAGACCGCGTCGCCGGTCCAGGCCAGGCGCACCTCCACGGCCTGGGCGCCACTGTGCCGGGCGACATTGGCGAGGGCTTCCTGAGCGACGCGGAAAAGCGCCTCTTCGACGTCTAAGGGGGTCGGCTGCTCCCCGGCGACGCGCACGTCCGCCGTGATCCCCATGCGCCGCGCCCACTCGGCAACATACTCTTGGAGCACGGCGCCCAGCCCTTTGTCGGCCAGGGCCGCCGGCCGCAGCGCCGCGATCAACCCCACCAATTCCGCTTGCGCCTGGCCGGCCAGAGCCTCGGCCTCGGTCAGGTGCTGCACGGCGGTCGCCGGGTCGCGGGTCACCAGCAGGCGGGCGGCGCGCAGCAGCAGCGCCCCGGCAAAGACCTGCTGCTTGACCGAATCGTGCAACTCGCGGGCCAGCCGGTGGCGCTCCTCGACCACGGCCAGCTCCTGCCGCGTGGCGAGCAACGCCTGGATCTGGGCGGCCATGCGGTTGAGATCGCGGGCCAGTTGCCCCAGCTCGTCGCGGGTCGCGTCCGGCACGGCCACCGCAAACTCGCCCCGGCTCCAGGCGTCGGCGGCCCGCGTGATCTGGCGCAGGCGGCGCGTCAGCGTGCGCGAGATCCAGACGCCGGTGAGCGTGCCGATCACCAGCGCCAGCAGCAGAAACACCATCCCGGCGGGCTGCACGCGGGTCAGAAACGTGCGCAAGAAGTCCCCCAGCGCCGCCAGGCTGTCGCCGTCGGCGGTGAGGGGCCGTTGGAGGCGCACCGGAGCGTAGATGATCGTGACGAGGGCCCCGACCACCGGCCCCGTGGGGTCCCGCACCGGCACGACGACGATCCAGCCGCCGCCCTGGTAGCCGAGGGGGAGGGTCGATCGTGCCGCGCCGGCCAGCGCGCCATCAATGCTCTTCTGGACCGGCAAGGTGGTGAGGCCGAGATCGGCGGGCGCCGGGGTCGCCGCCCCACAGGCGCCGGCGGCGACGGTGGGCCACGCGGGCCAGGTGCAGGACACGGCGGCCTGCGGCTGCGCGGCCCGGTCCAGCACCACCGCCTGGGAGCGCGGGCTGGGCGCGTACCCGGCGACGGTGTAGAGGAGCGGAATCAGCACGCCATTGGCCAGCCCCTGGCGATCCGGGGACCCCTGGTGCAGGTAAGGCACGATCTGCGGCGCCTGCTGCGTTTCCAATTGTTGGTCGAGGGCCGGGCCGGTGCTGAACTGCTGATAATCCTGAATCAGCGGCAGGAGCACCGTCGCCGCTTCCAAAATGAGGACCGCGACCAGCGTGACCAGAAAGTACGAGGCGATCAACTGCCAGTACAACCCGCTGGGCCGCCAGCGCCGCTTGATCATCATCGTCCCTCGTCCCTCATTCATCGGCGCGCATCCCTCGTCCCCAGTATACACCAGGCGGGCCGATCCCTACTCATAACGCAAGAGGTCGGCGATGCGCAGGCGCGCGGCGCGCCGGGCGGGGGCGAGGCTCGCCAGCGTGGCGATACCCAGGATGGCGACCAGCATCACGCCAAAGGCGGCCAGATCAATCGTCTGGGCGGCGGGGGCCACGCGTTGGCGGAACACGGCGAGGAAGAGATAGGTGAGTGGCAGGCCCAGGAGGACGCCGAGCCCCCAGGCCAGGCCGCCCAGGGCCAGGCCCTCGATCCAGAAGACCTGGGCCACTCGCCAGCCGCTGGCCCCCAGCGCGCGCAGCAGGCCGATCTCGCGTTGCCGTTCCAGCACGGCCGCCGTCAGCGCGTTCGCCAGGCCGAGCACCGCCGCCGCGCCGACCAGCAGCGCCAGACCATAGAGCAGGGCGTAGATCGCGGACCACTGGTGCTGGTAACGTGCTACCTCGGTGTTCAGCAGGAAGACGTTGGCGATCCCGGCGCCCCGCGCGACCGTCCCGCTCGTGACTGCCGCCCGGGCCAGGTCGCCGATGCGGACGGTGAGCGCGTCCACTGCGCCGGGCGCGCGGTCCTGCGCCTGGATCAGCAGGCGCTGGGCCGTGTCGGCGACCGACGCGGCGGGCACGCCTACGAACTGGTAGAGGGTCTCGATGGGCAAGACGGCGGTCCCGATCTCGCCCAGGCTGTCAATGGGCTGCCGCACCGTGCCGACCACGGTCCAGGTGGCGGTGCGCCCGTTAGGGCTGGTCACGTCCAACGTGTCGCCCACCCGCAAGCCCGTCCGGGCCGCGGCGTCGTCGCTCAACAGGATGGCCTGGGTGTCGCCCGCCGCCAACCAGCGCCCACCGGTGAGTTGGTAGTGGTAAAGTTGGGTGCTCGGCTCGAAGCCCCAGAGGGCCAGGTGGCCCCAGGCGGTATCCGCCCCGGCCTCGCCGTAACGCTCCAGGCGCGCCACGTTCGGCAACGCACTCAACTGGTCGCGGATCTGGCGGAAGCTCAGCTGCGGCCCGACGTCGACCTCGACGTCGGCGGCGAAGGGCGCATAGGCCGCGCGCACGGTGTGGTCGATCGCGGTCGCGGTCGTCTGCACCGCCAGGAAGCTCGTCCCCGCCAGCGTCAGCGTCAGCAAGAGCAGCGCCGCCCGCCCCGGCTTGCGGAAGAGGCCGCGCAGTCCCAGCCAGACCGTCTGCGGCACCCAGGTTAGGTGCGCGCCCCGGCGCGTCAACCAGGCATGGTCCGGCCCGGTACTGACCCCATAGGCCGTCAGCGCGTCGCGCACGCTGATGCGCGTGCCCGTCCATAGTGGCAGCAGCGCGGCTAGCAGCGCGATACCGCAGCCAACGACCAAACCGAGCGGGATGATTGGCGGGGCGAGGGTGAAGGGTCCCAGCGCGAGGGGGATGCGCGCCGCCAGCAGCGCGGCGAGTTGGTAGCCCGCCCCGATCCCCAGCGCCAGGCCCGGGATGGTCCCCAGCAAGCCATAGATGCTGACGGTGATCAGATAGCCGCGCAGGATGACGCCACGCGTGCCGCCCGCCGCTTTCATCGTGCCGATGATCGCCGTCTGCTCGGCGATGATCGCCGTCACCGTGTTGAAGATAAGCAGGCCGCTGATCAGGACCGCCAGCGCGACCAGGATGAGCAGCAGCTGGAAGATGCCGTCGATCTGCTGCAACTGCCCGTTCGCTACGTCGGGGAAGCCTGTGAGCAGCACCGTCACCTGGTGGGCCTGGAGGGTCGCCCGCAGGGTGGCGGCCGTGGCGTCCGCTTGCCGGATCGTGGCGAGCTTGACGGCGATGTACTGGAGGCGCGTAGGCTGGTTCGGGTGATCGGGCGTGGTGAAGGCGGGCAGTTGGGCGATCCCGGCGGCGGTCATGTAGCCCTGGGCTTTGCCCGAAAACGCCGGATCGAGGCCGGCGGTGCGCGCCAGCCCCACGACCTGGAGCCGCATGGTCCCCGGCGCTGTGTCCACGGTAATCAGATCGCCCAGGTGGAGGGCCTGGATGGCCGTATCACCGTACTCCATGACGATCTCACCCACGCCCGGTAAGCGCCCGCTCGTCAATTCAAACGGCGTCAGCGGGACGTGCTGAAGATCGGGGTAGCTGACGATTTTGATCGGCGCGTAGCCGGGGGCCTGATCGACGTGCCAGAGGGTGTCGAAGCTGGTCTGGTACTGCACCACTTTAACATTGGCCAGCGCCCGCAGCGCCGGCAGCACCGCCGGGTCGAGCCGGTCCACAACCAGCACCACATCGGGCTGCGTCGCCGCGTGGCCCACGCTGAAGGCTAAGGCCGCCGCCAGTGTGTCCTCAGTGACGTTGACGGCGGTCAGACCGAAGACGCCAATGAAGATGCTCAACACCACCAACAGGGTCCGGCCCGGGCGCCGCGTCACGTCGGCCAGCGATTTGCGTAGGCGCGCACTCATCGCCGGGCCTCCGGGGTGCCGGTGACGACCGCCGCGGCACCGTGCTGGGCGACGATCCGCCCGTCGAGCAGATCGATGCGCGCCGCCGCCCGCGCGGCCAGCCCCGGATCGTGGGTGACATAGATCACCGTCTTGCCCTGCGCGGTGAGGTCCGCCAACGTGTCGAAGACCGCGTGCGCCGTGTGCGAGTCCAGGTTGCCGGTCGGCTCGTCGGCGACGAGGACGGGGGGATCGTTCGCCAGGGCGCGGGCGATGGCGACGCGCTGCTGCTGCCCGCCGGACAGTTCGCTGGGCAGCCGCGCGCCAAACGCGCCCACGCCCACGGTTTCCAGGCAAGTCTGGGCCCGCGCCCGCCAGGCGGCGCGCGGGCGGCCGCCGCCGCTGCCCAGTTCCAAGGCCAGTAAGATATTCTCCAGCGCCGTTAGCGTGGGCACCAATTGGAAGAACTGGAAGATGATCCCGACATGCCGACCCCGCCAGCGGGCGAGACCATCTTCGCTCAACGCGGGTAGCTCGGCCCCGGCGAAGAGGATGCGCCCGCGGGTGGGCCGGTCGAGGCCGGTCAGCAGGTTCAGGAGCGTGGATTTGCCGCTACCGGACGGCCCGTTGATGGCAAACAGGCACCCTACCGGGACGCAGAACGTCACGTCGTCGAGGATGACGGTCTTGTGGGCCCGGGTCGTAATGACGCGCGTGAGATGCTCCGTTTGCACCAGCGGCGCGGCG
>Ga0070730_10003691_pt1 | contig 13650 bp, 12 predicted proteins | sample Coa_R1_3_FD_66447 | JGI IMG/M metagenome (GOLD analysis project Ga0070730, IMG submission 66447) | Surface soil microbial communities from Centralia Pennsylvania, which are recovering from an underground coalmine fire - Coalmine... | ecosystem: Environmental > Terrestrial > Soil > Unclassified ...
CCGCCAATACCTCGGCGGCGCCCGGCGTGGGCGGCGCGGCCCAGCGTTTTCTGGCTCAGCAGGACGTACCCAGAAACTGGTGGACGCTGTTTGGATCGGCTGAGCTCGATGCGTTGGTGAACGACGCCCTGCGCAGCAGCCCCGACGTGGCCTCGGCACAGGCGGCGCTGCGCCAGGCGATGGAGAATACGGCCGCGCAGCGCGGCTCTTATTATCCGACGCTGCAGGCAAGCCTGGATGCGAGCCGCAATCGCGACGCCACGGGCGTGCTCTCACCCACGCTGCAGTCCGGGATGGCCGTCTACAGCCTGTTCACCCCCCAAGTCACGATTTCGTACGTTCCCGACGTATTCGGCGCGAATCGCCGCGCGGTGGAGTCCCTGGCGGCGCAGGAGGAGGCGAGCCGATTCCAGCTCGACGCCACCTATCTCACCTTGACCTCGAACGTGGTGGCCGCGGCCATCCAGGAGGCCTCGCTGCGCGCGCAGATCTCCGGAACGGAACGGGTGATCGCGCTCGAGCGGGAATCTCTCGCGGTGATGCGGCGCGAACTCGATCTGGGCGCCATCGCCGAGGCCGACTTGTACGCCCAAGATGCGGCGCTCGCACAGCTGGAGGCCACGCTTCCCCCGTTGGCCAAGCAACTGCACCAGGTGCGCGATCAACTGGCGGTGCTAACCGGGCGGCTTCCGGCCGACTTCACGCCGGCGCATTTCACCCTGGAACAATTGTCGCTGCCGGTGGATTTGCCGCTCGGCGTGCCGTCGCAGCTGGTCGAGCGCCGTCCCGACGTGCGCGCGGCCGAAGCGCAGCTGCATGCGGCGACGGCCCAGGTGGGCGTGGCCGTGGCCAATCTGCTGCCGCAGCTGACCATCACGGGCGACATCGGCAGTACCGGGGCACGATTCGCGGATCTGTTCAAGCCCGGCACCGGTTTTTGGAGCCTCGGTGCGCATGCCGGCCAGACATTGTTCGCGGGCGGCACCCTCATCCACCGCAAACGTGCGGCGGATGCCGCGCTCGACCAGGCGGCCGCGCAATACCGGGCCGCGGTGCTCACCGCGTTTCAAAACGTTGCCGATGCCTTGCACGCCCTCGATAGCGATGCGGATGCGCTCGGAGCCGCGAGCCGTGCGGAGGAGGCCGCGCAAAAGAGCTTGGGCGTGGCACGTCATCAGGTGGAAATCGGGTCGGTGAGTTATCTTGCGCTGCTCAACGCCGAGCAGGCGTACCAGCAGGCGGTGGTTTCGCTGGCCCAGGCGCGGGGCAGTCGCTATGCCGATACCGCGGCGCTTTTCCAGGCTCTGGGAGGCGCCATCGAGCCGAAATGATGGACGGGTTTCGGGAGCCAGGGCACACTAGCCCGCAGCCCTTTTCATCCCGATATTGGAGCCAAGCGGACATGTGCGGAATAGTGGGCGTGGTCGCCGAGCGCAATGCCGTCCCGATCCTGATGGAGGGCCTGCGCCGACTCGAATACCGCGGCTACGATTCCGCCGGACTCGCGGTGCTGACATCCGAGCATCGATTGGCGCGCATGCGTGCGGTCGGCAAGGTGAGCGCGCTCGAGGCCGCTCTCGCCGCCGACCCCATCGACGGCCATGTCGGAATCGCCCACACCCGATGGGCCACTCACGGCATGCCGACCACGCGAAACGCCCATCCGCACGTGTCCCGCGGCGGCATTGCCATCGTCCATAACGGGATCATCGAGAACCACGAGGCGCTGCGCGCCGGGCTCATCGACTTGGGCTACAGCTTCGATTCGGAGACCGACACCGAGGTGATCGCGCACCGCATTCATCACCACCTGGCCGAATCCGCCGATCTGTACGCGGCGGTGCGCAAGACGGTGGCGGAACTGCAGGGGGCCTATGCGCTTGCGGTGGTTTCCGTAGGCGATCCGGAGTGCGTGGTGCTGGCCCGGGTCGGATGTCCCGTCGTGATCGGACTCGGCATCGGCGAGAATTTCGTGGCATCCGACGTCGTGGCGCTGCTGCCCGTGACCCGGCGCTTCATGTTTCTGGAGGAGGGCGACGTCGCCGAGGTGCGCCGTGACTCCGTCAGGATCGTCGACGCCGACGGCGCGCCCGCTTCGCGGGCCATCCGCGAAAGCAATCTGTCCGTCGATGCCGTCGAGCGCGGCCACTATCGACACTTCATGCTCAAGGAGATATACGAGCAGCCCCGGGCCATCGCGCAAACCCTCGAGGAACGCGTCACCGGTGCGAGACTGCTCGACGCGGCCTTCGGTCCCGGAGCCCGGGAAACCTTTGCCGGGGTCCAGGCCGTTCACATTGCGGCCTGCGGCACCAGCTACCACGCCGGCCTCGTCGCAGCCTATTTCATAGAACAAATCTGCCGCTTGCCGGCGCGGGTGGAAATCGCCAGCGAATTTCGGTATCGGGATCCGGTGGTAACGCCGGATACGCTGTTCGTCACCTTGTCGCAGTCCGGCGAGACGGCCGACACGCTCGCTGCACTGCGCAATGCCAAACGCGCGGGTTACCGGTCCACACTCACCATCTGCAACGTCGCCGAGAGCTCGATGGTGCGGGAATCGGAGCTGGTGCTTCTCACGCGCGCGGGCCCGGAAATCGGAGTTGCCTCCACGAAGGCGTTCACCACCCAGCTGACCGCCCTCGGAATGCTGGTGGTCGCACTCGCGAAGCATTCTCGGCGCGACGGCGCCCACGAGCGCGAACTGGTGCTGCAGCTGCTGCAGCTGCCGGGCCTGGTCGAAAAAACCTTGAAGCTCGATGAAACCATCCGCGCGCTCGCCGAGACTTTCGCCGACAAAGCGCACGCCTTGTTCGTGGGCCGCGGACCCCTGCATGCCATCGCGATGGAGGGCGCCTTGAAGCTCAAGGAGATTTCGTACATTCACGCCGAAGCCTACGCGGCCGCCGAGCTCAAGCATGGCCCCTTGGCGCTGGTCGACGAGGACATGCCCGTGGTGGCCGTTGCGCCGAACAACGATCTCCTCGAGAAGCTGAAGTCCAATCTCCAGGAAGTCCGCGCCCGCGGCGGAAAACTCGTCGTGTTCGCCGACCCCGAAACGGGCATGGAAAGCTCCGAGGGAGTGACCGTCGTTCACATGCCCGTGAAGGTCACCGCGTTGCAGGCACCGGTGATCTTCGCCGTACCCATGCAGCTGCTGGCGTATCACGTCGCGGTGCTCAAGGGCACCGACGTCGATCAGCCGCGGAATTTGGCGAAAAGCTTGACGGTCGAATAGCTCCAGTCGCGGGTCATATCATCATCATAATGATGATGGTCAAAAGTTGAACCGTCCCCGGGTTACCAGTCGCCCGTCTCCCGGGGGCGGGCATTTACGCCAGCCTCGGCTTCAGGCTGCGGACGTCGCGGGAAGACACGGCGCTCAGCAGCTGTTCACTGTCGTCTATGATGGGCAGCGCCCTGAAATCGTATCGTTCGAACATCATCGCGGCTTCGCGAAGCGTCGCGTCCTTCGGCAGGGAAATGACGTGTTCCGTCATGATGTCGCCCAACGTCCGGCCGGGTTCCGCGGCCAGCATTTCGCGAATGTTCACGACGCCCTTCAACGTGCCGGCGCCGTCCGTGATGTAGACGTACATCGCGACCTCCTTGCCCGCCGCAAGTTCGCGATAGCGGGCGAGCACCTCCGCGACCGGAGTCGTGGGCGGCAACTTGATGATCTCGGCCGAACCGTAAAGAAGTATCTGCTCGTCGTGCTCGCCGATGATGTGTTCGACCTTGGAGGACTTGTCCCTGTCGAGCAGCTTCAAGATCGCGCCGGCCTGATCGCGAGGCAGTATGGCGAGGATATCGGCAGCCTGGGCGGGACTCATCTCGTTGATCAAGAGGGCCGCGCGCTCCTTTTCGATGGCGCGGATCAACTCCCTTTGCACCCGCGGTTCGACCTCCTCGAGAGTGTCGGACGCCTGCTCGGCGTCCAGTGCATTGAACAACGCGACCCGCTGGCCGCCCTCGAGCTCCTCGAGGATGTCGGCGAGATCCACCGGATGGATCTCGGCGAGACCTGCCTTGGGCACCTTGAGCTTGATGTTCCCTGCGAAGCTCCCCAGCTGCTCGGGAAGGGGCTGAACGTAGAGCCATGACACCCGAGCCTGCTCGTTGCGATTTGTGAGCAATTTGGCCAGTTTGCGAAGGCCCAGCCGGCGCAACGCGCGATAGTGGCTGAAGTCGACTTCGGCGGCGTACAGCTTGTCGTTCTGAAAGGCGAGCTTGACGTCATAGACGACCTCGACTTCATGGTCGTCAAGATCCAATATCTTCTTGTCGAGAATGTGATCCTGGAGCAGGATCAGATTCTCCTGCGGCGCGCGCTCGAATTGCTCCATGGCGTCGTCGCCGACATCGAGCACGATCTCCTGATTGGAAATGAGCACCACCCGATCCCATGGGACCGTCAGCCGGGGATAGCCGAAGGGCCGCGAAACCACCACCTGCGTGACTTCGGGGAGCTTGCCGGTCTCGACGATCGCGAGATCGGTCAAGCGTCCGATCCGCTTTTTCTTCGCGAAAACCCGCCGCCCGAGGACTTCGCTCAAAAAGAATTCCTGCTCGATGACGACCGCCATGGCTACCCCCGCGTCACGATCAAAACGAATTTGTAGATCATCAACGCCACCAGCGACAGCAGGTACAGCCGCAGCACCAACAGAGAGAAGCGCACCGCGCCGGACATCTCGATGCGCGGCTGCCGGTACCGTGAGTTGATGTCGGCGAACTTGATAAAAAGGTTGCGCAATTTGGTCATGTCGGCACTCCCGGCTATTGGAACCAGTCAGGGAACAGCACCGAAAACCCGTACAGGGTCGATAGGACGATGATCGAAACGACGATGAAGCCGCCGATGAGATTCTGGCCCGGCGTGTTGCGGTGTCCGCCCATGGTCGCCCGGTCATTCAGCAGCAGGATCAGGAACACGAGCGCCGCCGGCAGCAGCGTCACCGCGACCACCTGAACGAACAGCGTGATCAGTACCAGCGGCGCGTGCGGAATCAGAACGACCAGGCCGGAAGTTGCGAGCATGAGAAAGTACGTCGCGTAGAACCACGGCGCCTCGCGGATCTTCGTGTTGAGCGAGTGTGCCCAGCCGAATATTTCGCCGAAAGCCCAGGAGCTCGCGAGGGAGATGCAGATCGCGCCGAGCAAACCGGCGTCGAACAGGCCAATCGCAAGAAGGGCTCCGACGTAGCGATCGGTCTTCATGAGCTCCTCGGCCGCCTGGGCGGCGCTGTCGATGTCGACCCCCGGCAAGACGGTCCCGGTCACGATGACGATGAAGACGGCCACCACCACGGTGATGATCGAACCCAGCATCGTATCGAAGCGCCCCCACGGGATGTCCTTTTCGAGCATCCCTTTGTCGACCACGGCGCTTTGCTGGAAAAACAGCATCCACGGAGCGATCGTCGTTCCAATGTTGGCCATGAGAAAGAAGAACAGCTGGCCGTCGAATCCCCCGGCGAAGTTCGGCACGAGACCCTGGTGCAGCACGTCCCGAACGGAGGGGTGCACGATGAATGCTCCCGGGATGTAAACCAGATTCAATGCGCAAAACAGCAGCGCGAGCTTCTCGAAGGTCCAATATCGGCCGTTGAGGACGATGATTCCCATCAGCACGATGACCGCGATGACCGTGATCCAGGGGGGTACGCCGAAGATGGCGAGCGCCGCCGTCATCCCGACGAACTCCGTGACCAGGGTGAGCCAGTCGACGATCATCAGATCGAGCAGCGAAAACCAGCCCCAGAACGCCCCAAAGCCGTCGAAGATCGCCTCCGCGTGGCCGCGTTTTGTGACGGCGCCGAGGCGCACGGTCATCTCCTGAACGTAGTAGGCGACCGGGATCAGGATGAGCAAGAACCAGATCAAGTGGTAGCCGTACTTGGCCCCTGTGGCCGCATACGTCGTGATGCCGCCGGCATCGTTGTCCGCAACCATGACGACGATTCCCGGTCCGGCGATGACCAGGTAAAGTCCAACCGCCTTCCAGGCCTTGCGGAGCGGATAGTAGAGTCGCGCAAAAAAATTCACATCGTGTCCCTCATGGGCGCTCCGGTCACAGCCGCGTGATTGATCAGAGATACTTCGTGACGTCTTGGAACTCTCGTATCAATGTCTTGAATTCCTTCGGCATTGCCTCGGAGGTTCCATGCTGTGATTGATGTGACCCTTGATCACTTCCTTCTTGGCATTGCCGATGATATGTGAAGGGACTTAGGATTGCAGTGTGATCTACACCTGCCCGCTGCATCCACAGCGCCTCGCTCAACAAGGAAAGTCCCCGCTCATGACTCTCGCCACGGTTTTTGGTCACGCCTATTTCAAGAAGTTTTACTTGAACGCCTCCACGCGCGTCGTCACACCCGGCGAAATGCGGGTGCGTGCGCGGCTGATCGCGGCCATCCTGGCGCAGACCGGCATCCCGGTCCGCAGCATCATGGATGCCGGTTGCGGCATCGGCCTGCTGCGCGAGCCATTCAAAGAGGTGCTGCCGCGCGCCCGTTACGTAGGCCTCGAGGCGAGCGACTATCTATGCGCCCGCTATGGATGGACCAGGGGTTCGGTGGTCGATTACGCGCCGCAAAAGCCCTGCGATCTCGTGGTGTGCTATGACGTGCTGCAGTACCTGGATGATCGTGAGGCGGCGCGGGCCGTCGCAAACCTCGCGCGGCTGACGCGGGCCGCGTTGTACATATCTGCGCTGACACGCGAAGACTGGCGTGAGAATTGCGACAAGGCGCGAACCGATCGCGCGGTGCACCTTCGCCCCGGCGACTGGTACCGGCGGCGCCTTAAACGAAATTTCCGCTATCTGGGCTTCGGCGTCTGGCTGCGCAAAGAGGTGACCGCGATCCTCTGGGACTTGGAACGAACCGGCTAAGACCTACCTGAGCGGTTGACCAGAAATACTCCCACCGCAATGAAGCCCCGGGCTGCCCAGGGCGTACGCACATCACCTGCTTGCTCGGAACACGCCCTAAGGGTGAGTGAGTTGGCCTCTATCAGCCACCAAGAACTGCACTGCCGTCGTGTATTCCAGAATCTGGTCCAGCTCGATCTCGTTCGCAACCCACGTCACGCTGTGATGCGCGCAATTGGACTGCAACTTGATGGATCGGCCAACCTCGAGACTCTGCGAGATCGTCTCTAAACTCAGCCCCATGAGATGTTCCTGACCACACATCGGACACGTGGCGGGAATTCTGACGATTGAATCGACCACCGTGATGACCTCCGTTAGTGCAATAACTGGAGACTGTGCTGTGTGTCGCGGCGAATCGGGGCACATCTGCCCCTCGCATCCCGCAACGAAAGTAGGTGTCGCTAAAAACCCGATGGAATCCGAAACACTCCTCACTCCTCAATGCTTCGAATACTGGGCTTCGCAGATGCCGTGCAGCACTTCCGGCAGCCGGCCGTAGTCGCGGGCCTTGTCCAGAAAGTGCGTGGCGCCGAGCGCAAAGGCCGCTTGCTTGTATTCAGGCAGGTCATAGTTCGTCAGTACGATGATCCGCGGCTTCAGCCGCGCGGCTGACAGCGCTCGCATCACGCCGAAGCCTGTGCCCTGCCGCAAATGCAAATCGAGAACGATTGCGTCCACGGGCTGGCGGTTGACGACCGCCAACGCTTCCGCTTCCGTCTCCGCGGTTCCAACCAAGTCAACGTCCGCGATCTGGTGAATGGCCTCGGTCAGCCGCTCGGCCAGTGCCTTAGAGTCCTCAACTAACAAGACTCTCAACAAGGAACCCCATTTATATGTCTGAATGAGAGGAATGGATCACGCAGAGGCCAGTGTAGCGTCGCGCCGCGCACCGGACCACGGCCGCCGCCGAGATTCCGCTGTAGGCCGATACCCACAAAACGGCTCCGCCGTCGCGGCGGATCGAATCATGTCTGTGCGTTACCTCACACTCGGGCCCCAGGTGCGGCTCAGAGCGTGTCCTGAATCCAGTTCACGAGTGCCGCATGCACGGGCTCGGCGGCGCCTGAATCGGCACGCCAGTCGTTGACCAGGGAGACGAGAACGAATGTTTTGCCGGAGAGCGCGGTTACATAACCCGCCACCCCGCTCACCCCGTCCAGATGCCCCGTCTTCAGGCGCACTGAGCCCGCGGAAACCTCCTTCATCCGCGCATGCAAGGTTCCATCGACCCCGGCAAGCGGCAGCGACGCCATGAACTCCGGAGCATAGCGGCTGCGGTAAGCCGCGCAGAGGACCGTCCCCAGCTGCAAAACGGAAATGTGCGTGGTGCGCGACAGACCGGAGCCGTTGCCGATGGCGACGTCCCGCATCGCAAGGCCGCGCTCGCCGCTCCATTCGGCCAACGCGGCTGCTCCCTTGCCCGGCGTCGCCGGGAGGCCGAAGCGCTCTTCGCCCAAGGTGAGCAGCAGGTGGCGCGCCATGAGATTGCTGCTGAATTTATTGGTCAGCCGGACGATCTCGCCCAAGGTAAGGGAGTCGAAATTCAGGTAAGGCTGCGCGTCGGCGGGCGTGGCCGCGACGCGCAGCCGGCCGTCGAACTCTCCTCCCAGTTCGCGCCACAAGGTCATGAAGGTGCCGAAGGCGTAGTCGGCCGGATGCAGCAGCACTCTGGCGAAAGTGCGCGGTGCGCAATCCGGCGACAGCGCGCCCGAGAAGACCACCCGGTCCCAGCGGGGCGACGCGACTTCGAAATCGACGCGTCCGCCTGCCGCCCGGCAATGACCGGATGCAAGGCCGATGTGATTCTCGATCACGAGATTCGCGGGCGCAGGCGTCGCTACGACATCCACGCGGTGCATGTCCTCATTCGGCACCACGTGGAATTCCACGGACTGAAAATTGACCATCAAGGCGTCCGGGAGGACGTTGTACGAGCGGTTCGGCCGGCCGTCGAATTCCGCCGGATCTTCCGGGGGCAAGGAGAAGGCCGTATTGTCGATGATGATATCGCCGTGGATCAATTTGAGCCCCTTGGCGCGCAAGCTGCCGACGAAGCTCCACCAGCGTTCCAAAGTCATGTAGGGATCACCGCCGCCCTGCAGAATCAGATCGCCGTCCAAGACGCCGTCCTTGATGTTCCCGTGAACGAACGCGCGCGTGTGCCACACGTAGGCGGGACCGAGCAGGTCCAAGCTCGCGAACGTGGTGATCACTTTGAGGGTCGATGCGGGGCTGCGCGGAGTGTCGGTGTTGAGCCCCACGACCAGGCGGCCCGAATCCGGGTCGATGATCGCGAAGCTGACGGCGCTCGCGGGCAGGCGCTGCGCCCTGATGATTTGCGCGACCGGCGCCGGCGCACCGGTCGAGACCAGAGAAATGGCGGGGGCGGCGGCACCGAGCGTGAGCGCCAAGGCAGCCTGCGCGAATCGAGGGAGCATCCTTCTAAAGTAGCACGGCATCGTTGGGACGGCAGCGCCGCGGCGTATGATGCGAGCATTCATGAGCGGTGGAAATTCGTGACACAAAGTCTTGCCGGACCGTTTTCAGCGACGCAATTGCATGCCGGACTCTGGCGGTTGGCGGCGGATGCGCCCGACGGCGTACGCGTGTATCTGCGCGGCGCGGACTCCGAAGCATCAACGCTCCTCGCGGCCAGGCATGTCGCTGCGCTGGAAATCGAATGGCGTAACGAAGGTGCCATGGTCGAAGTCACGGGAGCGGAGGGCGTCCGGCGGTTCCGCTCCGAAAGCGTCTTCATCCACACACCCATGCCGCGGCTGTATGACGAACTGCCTTTGGCGCGCTTCGATGCCAATGCGCAGCGATTCTGGAGGCGGGTGTTTCGACTCATGCGCATCCCCGGAGGCCGGCTGCTCGTAGGCGCGATCGCGCGCCGCCGGCGCGGAACTGCATCACACTAACGCTCGCACGATAGCAAATGCGGTGGGTCGGCGGCAGAGAACGGCGTCTTCCCGGGAGCGCCTGGCACGGAACTGCGACGCTCATCAATGATGAATCGTCTCGTTTGCCGCAGATTGGCCCAACCTTAACGATGGGAATCAAGCTAGGATGGCTGCCGCCCCGAATATCAAGACGGACGCTCGCGAGGATCTTCCGACCGGGGCCTCGTTCGAGCCCCACGCCCGATTGATCCGCATGCTGATGCCGAGCGTCGGTTCGGTCGTCGTGCACGACGGGTTCGCCAATCTCGTGTGGTCCTCGGACGAAGGAGACCTCAGCGACGCGCCGGGAATCATCAGTGAGACGATGTCCAACGCCCTCGCCGAAGGGGCCGAGTTCGCGGGCATCGTCCGGACGCTCGATGCCGATCGCGTCGTCTATTCGTTCGCCATCCGGGGCGAGCAGATCGAATTGCTGGGTGTCGTCAGCATGATCGCCAGGCCGTCGGGCAAACAGACCGAGGCGAGGCCGCTCGGGTACGTGCGTCCGCTGATACAGCCGGTCCTGGAATGCCTGCGGCGCGAAATGCTGCTGCATCTGCAGTTGGGATCCCGCCGACAGGATCTCGGCGGGCGCGAGCGCGACCTGTCCTTGATGCTGGAGATGTCCTCGAGCCAAACGGCTTGCGCCAGCGATGCCGATGAGTTCGAAATGATTCTCAAAACCGGCCTGGACCACATGCACTGCGCCCTTGCGGCGCTGTGGGTGCCGGAAAAGCACATCCTCCTGACGCTGACGCGAAGCGGCCAGCCCATGTCGGCCGAAGCGCTGCAACGCGCGCAGCAGCACTTGATGGCCTGGATGCAGCTGCAGCAGCGCACCATCGTCGTGAACCGCATCTCGAAGGTCGTGGCCCAGGGCGCCGCGCCCTACAAGATTCTCGCGTGTCCGGTACGGCATCCGTCGGGACGGGTGATGGGAGTGCTGGCGCTGTTCAATCCGCCGAGCGCGGGCGACTTCGACTCGCATCAGACCCGGATTGCCGAATTGCTGGCGAAGAAAGCCACGGTCGTCATTCAGTCGCACTACGATTCGAGCACCGGACTCATGACGCGCCACGCGTTCGAACGGCAGGCGGCGGCGGTGCTGTCCGCGGCGCAATCACCGCTGCAGCATTGCGTACTCTACCTCGACATCGACCGGCTCCATGTCATCAACGAGGCCTTCGGAATGCATGTCGGCGATGACGTCATCGCCCTCGTGGCCGAATGCGCGGTGAAGGCCTTGCCGCGCGGGGCTCTCTCCGCCCGAATCTCGGGCGATCGACTGGCGGCCCTGGTTCCGAATGCGGGAATGGACGCCGCCGCGACCGTCGCCGAGAACATCCGCGCCGCTGTTGCGGCCATTGCGCCGCGCGCCGGCCAGGGGTCCTTCGAGGTCTCGGCCTGCGTCGGGGTGGCTTCCATCGGACGCTCGGAAAACGCCCTGGCGCATGCCCTGGCGACGGCGGAAATCGCCTGCAAAGCCGCGAAGGACCGCGGCCGCAACCGGGTGGAAGTCTTCCAGGATTCCGATCAAAGCATCATCAGGCGCCACACGGACGTGCTCATCGTGGGTCAATTGCGGGACGCTCTGGACAACGACCGGTTCAGATTGGATGCCCAGCCCATTCTGCCCCTGCGCGCAAACCACGGAGGGCCGCGCTTCGAATTGTTGATCCGCATGCTGGGGGACCACGGCCAGATCATCCCGCCGGGGAAATTCCTGTCATCCGCGGAGCGGTACCAGCTGATGCCCTCGATCGACCGTTGGGTGGTGCGCCGTGCCTGCGGGCTGCTCGGCGCGCATAAGTCGATCAGCGATGGAAGCGCCCGCTTTGCCGTCAATCTCTCGGGACAATCGCTGCAGGATGACGCGTTCCTGCGGTTCGTGATCGACCAAATCGAGAACGCGGGACTGCCGGCCAACGTCCTATGTTTCGAGCTCACCGAAACCGCGACGATCGGCAATCTTGCGAAGGCACAGCACTTCATGCGAACTCTGCAGAATCTCGGATGCCAGTTCGCGCTCGACGACTTCGGCACAGGCGTCAGCTCGCTCGCCTACCTCAAGGACCTGTCGGTCAACTACCTGAAGATAGACGGCAGCTTCGTGCGCGACTCGGTTCACAACGCGCGCTCCGACTCCATGATCAAGGCCATTGCACAGCTGGCGAAAGTCATGTGCATGGAGACCATCGCCGAGTACGTCGAGACGGACAGTTTGCGCGTGAAGATGACCGACCTCGGCGTCGATTACGGCCAGGGCTTCGCCATGGGGAAATCTCAGCCCCTCGAGGACTTGCTCGAGGAGCTGGCGATCTACGAGGCTACCGTCAGCACGTGGGACATATCCGAATCCGCAGGCCCGGTCCCGCAACAGGGGTAGCGCGAGCCGGAAGGCACTGTCGGCCGGTGTCCTACAACGGATTGAACGATACACCCACATCGTCGGGGGTGCCGGCCGGGCTACAGTCCCGCTCGAAATCCCCCTTCAGCCACCCAGCAGCGAAGCAAACCTATGCTGATATTGACCAGACGAGCCGGTGAGGCATTGCGTATTGGCGACGACATTGAAGTCACCGTCATGGCGGTGAGCGGAACACAGGTGCGAATCGGCATCAAGGCCCCGCGCGAGGTCGCGGTGGACCGCGAAGAGATCGCGGAGCGCAAACGTCGCGACCGCGAGAATTCCAATGCGCTCAGTAAAGTCGAGGCAGGAAACAGAGTTGCGGTCCCCTGAAGGCCGCACTGCCGCCGTATAGCGAACCGCCGTATAGCGAACCGCCGTATAGCGAACTGTTTTCCCCGTTTCAAGACCACCCTTGGTTCCTGCGGCGAATTGGCCGCCGTGAATCAGCGGGTCGTGCCCGCTTTTCGGGGGGTGATGCGCAAAATTTAAAAATAGCGATCTCATGATCGCGCCGCCTTGGAAACCACTTGAAATTTGTGGACGCTTTGAGCACACAATAGGGAAATCCCTGAACACTCAAGCTAACCAAGGACGGCCGCCGGCCCCGATTGCAGCAACCGGGCTTGGCAATATGTATGACATCCTCTATTTCCCCTGCACCCGAGTTGATCGTACAGTCGTGGTACAACACCGATCGTCCTCTGCTGCTGTCAGGCTTGCGCGGCCGGGTCGTGGTGCTGGCGGCTTTTCAAGTGCTGTGTCCGAAGTCGCTGTCGAGCGGCATTCCGCAGGCAGAGCGCATCCACCAGACATTCGAACCCAGTGACGTCACGGTAATCGGCCTGCACGCCACCTTTGAGCACCACGATGCCGTGGGTCCCGCGGTGGTGAAGGCCTTCATCCAGGAGTATCGGCTGAAATTCCCCATTGCACTCGATCAGCTGAGTGCGGGGAGCCCCATTCCGCACACCATGGAACGCTACAAGATGCGGGGCACGCCCAGCCTGGTGCTGATCGACAAGCAGGGTCTGGTGCGCAAGCACACTTTCGGCCCGGTCGACGATTTGCGGATCGGGGCCGAAATCGGCGCGCTCACCCAGGAGCGTGCGAATTGCGGCGCGTTGGCGCGGAGTTCCGCCGCCTAGTCCTAGGGAATGCAAGCAGACTGCCGGCCAGGGCTACGGGCGCGTCCCGCGGGCCGCCGGCAATGGGCTGCCGGCGAGCGTGAATCGAATGCGAATGCGCGCCCGCTGCGCCGCGGGCTTGGCGTCCTTCAGCACAGGCTTGTACCGCCATTGCGACAGCGCATTGATGGCCGCAGCGTCGAAAATTCCGGGCGGATTTGCCGCGTGCAGGAC
>Ga0070730_10003692_pt1 | contig 13649 bp, 11 predicted proteins | sample Coa_R1_3_FD_66447 | JGI IMG/M metagenome (GOLD analysis project Ga0070730, IMG submission 66447) | Surface soil microbial communities from Centralia Pennsylvania, which are recovering from an underground coalmine fire - Coalmine... | ecosystem: Environmental > Terrestrial > Soil > Unclassified ...
CAAATCGTCGTAAAGGGCCTGGCGTCTAGAAGGACGGCAGCTCGAGAATGGCGCCGCTCAATTGATCCCGGCAACCGACCGCTCACGGTGATGCGATCAACGGCGATACTGTGCATGCGCCTGATCGCCGGCAGCCGTCCCCGCCTGCCGCAGTGCCCGCCGCAAAATACGCGACGGCGAATGTCCAGTCTCGACCGAAATCGCGTTCCCTCTAGCAGGAACAAGGAATCGGCCTCCGAAATATGCACATCGCCCCAAGAACAACTCCGTTGGTCGTGATTCTCGTCAGCACGATGGCGAGCTTCATTGTTCCGCCCGGCACGGCGCTTGGCGCCGCTCCGCCGCCTGCCGCGACCAATCCCAAGCCGGCGAGCGATGCCGATCCTTTCCCGATCACCGTGCGGGTTCTGCCCGGCGTCGTTCTGGTCGGCCCGGCACAAGGCGGCCGCGCGGCGGGTGGATCGGGAGGAGCCCTTACGATGTCGGGCTCCACCATGCCGGCCGGCGAACGTGCCGTGTCCATCGCCATCCAGGACGAGAATGGCGCCGCGGTGGATGCGCAGCAGGTCAAACCGGACGCCAAAGGCAACTTTTCGGTCGGTCGACCCGCTCCCTCAAAGGCGGGCACCTACCAGGTAACGGCGACCGCGCCCGATGGCCGCGGCACCGCCCAGGCCAAATTCCGGGCCATCGAACCCACACAGCTGGGGGCTCAAGTCGACTCGGCCATGATCGATGCCGCAGGCGTGGCCGAGGATGCGGTCGCCGGCGCGCAGGCCCAGATCGAAGCACAGGTCGACTCGCCGGCGAAGGACAAGGCCAAGAAGAAGCTGGACGGGGCTCGTCAAGCATTGCACGACCTGCGCAACGTCGAATCCCACAGCTCGCTCAACGGCCTGATCGGCGCCATTTCGTCGGACGCCGCACTGGCCGAGTCGCTCCGTCCAAAACTCGGCGAGCTGACGACTCGAGTCAATGAGATGATGAGCGAGACCGAGCGCGTCAAGAGTCTTACCGCGGAGATGTCGAAAGCCGACCTGGGATGTCACCAGCTCGTCTTCGTCACCGAAGTATTCAAGGGCATTTCAGCGCTTCTCAACGTCAAAAAGCGCGTGCTGGACACCGCCATCGGCCTGGCAAAAGACGTCGACTCGGACCTGGCAACCAACAAGGCCAAGAGTGCCGGCGCGAGCCCCGCGCTCGCATTCCTCGGCGGCCAGGTCGTCAAGAATCTGCCCGAACTGACCAGCGCTTCGAAACTTTCCGGAAACGCCTATGGAATCATGGCGGACGCGGGCGCGTTCGTCAGCGACACGGTGTTCGGCATGTATTGCGAACAGCTCACGGGACCGGTCGAAGGCATCATGAATGCCCGCTTCTTCGAATCGCGCGGCGGAAACGGTCCAACGCTTTGGTGGAGTTACAACTACAAGATCTCCGGCCGCATCGTGCTGTACTACCCGAAGAGTGCGAAAGGCGGCACGTCGATCCGAATGAACGGGCGCATCGAGGGTTACGCGCACGGCTTCGAGACCTGGGAAGACGCATTGACGGTGACGTTCCCGAAGCTCATGTCGGGTGCGATGCAGTACAAACACAGTTTTCCCCCGGTGGAAGCCGGCGGCAACGTGTCGCAGATCGCGAGTCAAGGTTCCGCCCCGCTGTCGGCCTACGTGGAAGGTTCCGCAGCCGGACTGCTGGTGCCCAACAGCTTCTTGATCAGCGTCACCGGCGTGCTCGAGAAGAATGCCATTACCATCGTGCTGGGACCGGCCAAGAGCGACATTTCACCGGTGCACCGGGTCACCGTACTCATACTCTCACCACTGACCGGCGGGTTGGGGCCGCAGATCACCTGGTATCCGCTTCCATTTCAGAAGGTGCGGAACTTCATCGACAATGCCGCCAGCGGCGAGGCCATGAAGCTGCCGCTCACGACCAGCGGCGACAACATGACTGCCGAAAGCGTCTTTACGGGAAAAGTCGACAAACAAAAAGCCAAGGCCGACTACACGCTCAAGATCAAGGCATGCAATCCCGGTTGCTGATGATTCAGGTGGCCGTAGCGCCGGTGCCCGGCCGTTGCCGCGCGCGGCGCAAGCCACGACCCGCGCGCGCCTCGACCTGAAAGCGCCTCGTCCAAGAGCGCAACACCGCGTACCCGCCGGCGCTCCGTTTCATGGCTGAGGGCGGCGCGGCCGTCTAACCGACCGCATCGAGCAACAATAAGCGCACTTTCTCGAGATCCCGACGGACCGTGCGCCCCGTAACCCCCAGGCATTCGGCAATTTCATCGTTGCCGAGGGCGGCGAAGTAGCGCATTTCCACGACGCTCACGAGACGAGCATCGACCGCCGCGAGTTCGGTGAGCAAGTCGTTGACTCGAATGATCTCCTCGACCGGGGACTCGATCGACTCGGCGAGATTGGTATCCAAGGTGATGTGTACGTTCTTGCCGCCTCGGCGCTGCGCCTGGGTGTGCCGGACATAGTCCACCACCACCGACCGCATCACGTGCGCCGCGTAGGCCAGAAACTGCTTATGACTCTCGATGGCGATCTTGCCGGCCTTCACGAACCGCAAATAAGACTCGTGAACCAAGGAAGTGGTGTCGAGCATCACCGCATTGTTCGAGTTCCGGACGCGCTGGTGGGCCAGCGCACGCAGTTCCGGGTACAAAATGCCATACAGTTGATCGATGGCCGCGCGGTCTCCTCCGGCCGCCGACGTGAGGACTTGAGATAAGTCGCCAGTCTTCTCGATGTCCATCGCGCCCAATGCGTTCGCCCAGAGGTGTTACCGGTAGGTATTCTTCTGAGTAGGCCACGGATGATGGTGCCGCACAAGACGGGCGCCCCCGCCAGCTCGGCCCGCAGCGGCGGCGTGCGGCGCGCGAGCACGACAAACTTCAGCGATATCGGGCACTTATGCCGCCGCGGTTGCCGCATCGTTGCGTCAACATTTTAAGCAAGCGGGATTGCACGCAGGTTCGCGCGACGGGGGCGTGTCGGTGCGACAAAAACCTTTAGCGCATCATTGCCGCGTCAGCTCCACCCGCCGATTGCGGGCGCGGCCTTCCGGTGTGTCGTTCTTGGCCTGCGGCTGGGACGCGCCGAAGCCGCCCGTGGTCAACCTCTTGCCATCGATCGCGTAGCGCTCCACCAACGCCGCCCTGACGGATTGGGCGCGCCGGCGCGACAGATCCAAATTGGCCGCGTCGCGGCCGACGTTGTCGGTATGACCCACGATGGTGAGTTTCCAATCCGGGTTCTTCTTCAATATGGCGGCGATCTCCTGCAGCACCGGCTCCGACACGGGTCTGATATCCGCCCGGTTGAACTTGAAGTAGATTCCATACACGAGCGCCTGCCGGTCCTTCGCCAAGCGGTTCTCGAGCGACCCCGCGGCGGCTTTCGGCAGCGGAAACTCGATCCTGGTGACGGAGCTGGAAAATCCCGGTCCCTTGCTGCGCAGGATCAATGGATTGTCGGGATCGTCGAGCACCGCGTAGTCGAAGTCCGCACCATCGCCGTCGTCGGCGAGGCGTCCGGCCACATGCAAAGCGCGCAGCGCCTGAGGCTCGCCATTCACCGTCACCGTGACAGTGAAGGGGCCGCTACCGACTCGCTTCAAGCTGCCCGTCATGGTGCGCGAGACGACGGTGGCGCCGAATTCGGGTTCGATCTCGAGATAGGTCGCCTGGGTCTGTCCGGTCGAGCGCACATCATTCACCATCGCCGCCGAAAACATCGGCGTGGTGCCGGGCAATTCCAGAGCATCGAATTCGTGATAGTAAGTGCGCAAGACCTTCGCATTGCGCAGGTCTTCGCGCCGCACGACCCGCGTTACGACGATCTCCCGCACCTCGCCGGAGTCATCGGGCGCCTCCCCCGAGACCGTGACCCTCACGGTCGCCGGAGTCAGGTCGCGAAAGACCTTGACGGCTTCGTAATCGCCCTGGCTCTCGCTCACGATGGCGGTCATCACCGTCAGGAATTCCACCAGAGGAACCTGATGACCGTCGTCGGCGAGGCAGGGTCCGGACAAGGCAGCGGCCGCCCAGGCGACCCCCGCGAATACTGGAGCCCTTCTCCGGCGGGGAGCGGTCCGTGCGTACCCGAAGCATTTGACGTTCATGCATCAGCCGCCCGGACAATTGGGCAGCGCTTCGTCCACCTGGGCTTTGGGCGTTATTTTTTGCCAGCTGGCCGGAACTTCGAATTGCTCCGGGGAAATGGCAGCAGGATCGATCGCAGTCGTTTCCATCGTGATTTCCGCGACCGTCGTCAAGCCGTCGGCAGCGCCCGGCTGAGCAGCGGGTGCCGCCTGGGCAGCCGCGGCGTCCGGCGACTTCTTTTTGCTGAACAGCCCGCTGACCATGTTATGCGCAAAGGCACCGGCCGCGGATCCGGCGACGTAGCCGCCGAGGCCGCTGCCGGTCGCCTGCTGCACCGCTGCCGAGGTTCCCCAGCCGGCGGCATTCGTGGCCGAACTCTTGCCGGCATCGCCTGCCGCCGCGCCGGCGTTTTGCAAAGTGCCGTCCGCGCCCGAGCCGGACGATGCTCCGCCGCCGGGCACGAGGCCGCAATGCGCGCCGCCCGCGGCGAAGCGGAAGGTGGTCTTGAGGGGATAGCCCTTGAAGTCGGCGGATTTGGCCTTCAGCTGCTTGAGGCTGTCGGCGTACGGCGCCAGAAGCGGAGACAATTGCTCGGCGCCAACGGGAGTCGCGCCGGTGAGTCCGAGTTTGCGCTGATAATCGTTCTGAAAGGTCTTCCGGTCCGAGAGTCCCGGCAAGTCGTCCTGCGTCAGCCACACATCGAAGGAATAGCTGAACTGGCAGACATCGCCGGTATCCTTGAGCTTGCAGCTCTGCGTCATCGCGACGTTCGTGCGCTGTGCCGTGTGTCCGACGAGCGTCGCCGAGTCCTGCGTCTTGGTGACCGCGAGGACGGGCGGGCTCATCTCGCATTTCGAGGTGTCGATGCTGCTCTGCGCCGGCTGTGCGGCGGGGCAGGATTTCAGCTTGTCGATGACCGCCTGCTGATGCTGCAGAAAAGCGCGCTGCTGCTCGGGCGTCGGAAAGGGCGTTTCGGTGTAGCGCTTTTTCTTGGCATCCATGTCCCACGTCACATCGCGGTCGAGGCGCACGATGTCGACCGTCTTGTTGTGGCCGCAAAACATCGACATGACGCCGTCGCACGCGAATTGCACCTCGCTGCGCTCCTTGTCGCCCGACACCTGATGGGTGGTGGTTCCATGCGCCTTCACGACGAATGCATGGATCGTCGTCTGCTCTTGAATGGTCACGTCCGCCAGTACGGGCCTGCAGGGGCTCATTGCGGCCAGCGCCGCCATTGATCCAACGACTCCCAGTTTGCTGCTCATTCTCTTGCTCCCTCGTATGCCGATGTCGATTCGCCTACCAAGGAAGACGTATTCCAGGCGAGATTCGGACATCGACCGCGAAGCAGGCGGAACCGAAACTCGCGCGCGGTTCAGGAGGACGAAAGAAAAGCGAAAGAGCATGTCCAAACAAAGGGGCTGAACGCGTTCCATTGGTTACAGCCAATGCTCGGGCACAAGGCCGTCAGGAGGGGAACCATGAGTATCGGAGTCTGGGGCGCGGCGATCTTGTCGGCGATGGTGTTGTACGCTTGGTACGCGACCATCGTGACCCGGCGAAACCGCGTCGCGGAGGCGCTGGCCGGGATCGACGTCCAATTGACCCAACGGCACGACCTCATACCCAATCTGCTCGCGATTGCACGACGATTCATGGAGCATGAGCGTGGCCTGCTCGATGAAATCGCCGCGCTTCGCAGCAAGGCCACGGGCTTTGGCAACACCACCGACCCTGCGGCGACGGCGGGCAAATTCGCGGCCGAAGCGCAGCTGACGGCCGGACTCGGACGATTGTTCGCGGTGGCTGAAAATTACCCGACCTTGAAGTCCGACGGGCCCATGATCGAAGCCCAGCGCGGCTATCAAGAGGTGGAAACCAACATCGCGGCGGCGCGGCGCTTCTACAATGCGGCGGTCGGCGGTTTGAACGATGCCATTCAGATATTCCCCGGCCCCCTGCTGGCGGGTCTCGCCGGCGTCGCCAAGCCGCCGCCCTTCTTCGAGGCAACGGCCGCGGGGCGGGAGGCGGTCGACGCCGGGAAATTTCTCCAGTGACAGGAGAGCCCGACGCGATTGCCGCCGGCCGGCTGCGCCAGGCTCGAATCATCTTGTGCTGGTGCGGCGTAGCGGCGGTGGTCATCTTCTTCGTGGTGCTGGTCGCTCGCATGCACCGGACACCAGGAGTCGAAGGGATCGTTGCAGGACTCGGTTTGGGATTGTTCGCCGCTTTGCTGGTCGGCGGGTTCGGGGCGTGGACCGCGCTCTCGCTCACCAGCCCCGATACGGCGTCGTCACTCGAGGCCAAGACCGCGGACGAACTCGTGGCCGCACTGCACCCGATCCTTGCCGAACTCGAGGTCGCCCGCCTGGAAGTGGTGCGTCAGGCCAACACCCGTGCGATGACCCGCGTGCCATTGGGCGCCGCCGCTGGTTTGGGTCTGTGGTGTCTCGAACAAATGAGCGGTCGGCCCGATCGGGATGGCGTCGCGGGAGTGGTCTGGAACGCCGTCTGCCTGGTGGGTGTTGGAGCGATGGCGGGCTACTATTCGGCTGTGCGCGACTGCAGCGCCGCCTATGCACACTTGTACCTGGGCCGCGTCCTGCCGCTGCTGGCGGCGCGATTCGGAGATCTGTCGTTCCGGTCGCCCGCCCGGCTCGATCTGCGCGCGTTGAATGCGGAAGGACTTTTCGACGAATTCGACAGTGCCGTTTCGGACATCGAGTTTTTCGGCATGCATCGCGGACTGGCGATCAGCATCGTGACCCTCCGACTGACGCTGGGCTCGGGCAAACAACGCCGCGTTTCCTTCGAGGGCGTGCTGGTCGAGGTGACGCTGCCCAGGGGTCTGCGCGGCACCACCGCCGTGATCGCCGGTACCGGCGCCTTCGGGCAGTTTCGCGACTGGCTGCGCACCAGCAAGCGCGAGCGTGTCGAGCTCGAAGATCCTCGCTTCGCCGCTTCGTACGATGTCTGGTGCACCGATCAGATCGCGGCGCGCGCCCTCCTGACGCCGGCATTCATGGAACGGCTGCTGGCGCTGCGCGGCCCCGGCTCGAACATCGACGGCCGGCCGCTGGTGGTGGCGCGCAACAACCGTCTGACGCTGGTCATTCCCCGCGCGGGCCGCGATCACTTCGCCGCCCCGCCCTTTCGCCAGGCCGCCGCCAGCCGCACTGCGCTGGTCGCACTCTACGAACACATCGCCGCCGTCCTCGCGGTTGCCGACGCGGTGATCGACCTGGATCAGGCCGCGCGCACCACGGCGGTCAGCGCTCGCTAGCCGTGTGCATGAGCACACCTTGACGCCGTCGCCGTCCGTGAGCGCAACCGCCGTTCGCAGGCACGCGCGATCTCCTCCCGGATCAGCTTCGAGCGAATTCGCTCTTCAGGGCAAGGCTCTACGGATCGATCGCAGAGATGCCATGAACTGCGGACCCAGCCAGGGGTCGGCATCGATGGTGCGCCCCGCGAGCGCGACGAGTTCCTTGCTGCGCTCGACCTCTCCCGCCGCGAGCGCACACCGGGCCGCGCGCAGTTGCGTATCGGCGAGCACGGGGCTCGCCGCGCGCAGGATCGCTGCGCGCATCGCCATGGCTTGTTCGAGCAAGCGCTGCGTATCCCGCGACGGGGCCAGCGCGCAGCGCGCGTCGGCCTCGGCCGTCGTGACGTCCGCCGCCAAGAATACGTCACCCTTGAGGTCTTCCTCCGCCGCGACGCGGCGCGCCCCGACCGCGCTCGATACGGCCCTTGTCAAGTCGCCGCGCGCCGCGGCCAAGCGCGAATCGAGCACCAGCAGTCGCGCACGCTGATGCCGCAGGCGCCGCGTGTCGCCCGCGGGCGCCGCACTCAAGGCCTCAATTGTTTGCTGAGCTTGCACCCACTGGTCATGCGCCATGGCGATCGCCGCCAAGGCGAGTTCGGCTTCGATCTTGGTGAAATCGCTCGGGGCGCCGTCGGCCAGAGCGGCATGCGAGGCTTCAGCCACTTCCGCACTCGCCTCGCCCAAGCGTCCCAGCCCCACGAGCGCATTAGCGTGATCCAGACGCAGGCGGCTCAGCAGCACCGCATTTTGCTGTGCCGGTTTGAGCTTCATGGCGGCGTCGGCGGATCGGGCAGCGCCGTCGAAGGCGCCGTCGCGCAAATAGGCTTCGCTCAAGCGGGCGAGGCTGTTGGCCAGCGTATTGCTCGCCGGCCGTACCGCCTCGATGTCGGTCGTCGTCGCTTCGATGAGGCGCAGCCCCTCGTCGCGGCGGCCGTCGAGATGCAAGAGCTGCCCGCGGAGATTTTCATTCTGCAAATAAAAGAAGTGCCGGGTGCCGACGCTCGATGCATACAGCCTTGAGGCCTCGAGATAATCCCGCTCCGCGCCGCGTGCATCGCCGAGCTGGTCTTCGACGGATGCGCGCAGGGAAATCGAGTGTGCTCGCTCCGATGCATCGCCCTTCAAGCCCCGCGCCGCATCCACTGCGCCGTCGGCGGCTTTTTTTGCGGCCGGCATGTCGTCCAAGGCCATGTCCGCGCCCGCGAGGTACATCAGAGCGCCCACGTAGCCTTCGTCGTGCCGATAGCGTTGCGCAAAAAGGTCCGCCGCCCGCTGCAAGGCAACGCGCGCCGCGGCGGCGCCGCTCCGACCATGACCGCGCAGGAGCCCACCCTTCGTCTTCAATAATTGGGCGTAGTAGAGCGAGATGTGATCCCCGCCGGCATCGAACGCGCGCTCCGCTTCCTCCACCGCCCGTTCGCTGTCGGCCCACCGCCCCGCGAACGACAGGGAACCCGCGATCAGCGCGAGCAAGTGCGCCTTCTGCGGGCTGTCGGAGCCATAGCTCTTGTCCGCAAGCTCGATGCCCCTGCGAAAGAGCGCCAGTTCCTTGTCGATGGCATCCATGCGTTCATAGATGTCGCCCATGTCTTCGATGAGCTCGAGCTTGACCGCGGGCTGCGTATCGAGCGCCGCCATAAGGGTGGCGCTGCCCTCATCGAGCAATTCGAGCGCGGTCACCTCCCCCGGCGGTTTCGAGCCGGCAGCTCGATTGTCGCCCGCGGTGAAGACCTGCAACAGGAAATTCTTGATCGCCGTCGCCTTCTCGGCTTGCCGCCGCGCCTCGTGGGCCTGAAACAGCGACACCGCGGTCGCGGCCACGAGCGCGACGGCGATGATGCTCGCAGCTCCCAAACCCAAGCGATGGCGGCCCGCGAACTTCTTCAGGCGATAGGCGACGCGATCCGGCTGCGCGAGCACCGGCTCAGCATCCAGGTAGCGCTGCAAATCGCTCGCCAGCGCATCCACCGTGGCATAGCGGTCCGCCGGGCTCTTCTTCATCGCCTTGTTCAAGATGGCGTCGAGATCGCCGCGCAATTGGCGCTTGCGCACGGGGTCCCCCGCGGCGTCGCTCGCGGCCCGCGGATCGACCTCGGCGATGGCCTCTTCCAATTCCGCGGTGCTGCCGCGCTTGAGGCGGTAGGGCCGCGTTCCCGTCAAGAGTTCGTACGCCACCACCGCGAGCGAATAGACATCGGTGGCGGTACCGATGGCCTCCCCGCGGATCTGTTCCGGCGATGCATAGTCGGGGGTTACCAGGCGCCCTGCGAACTGCGTCAAGCGCGCATCGTGCGCCGCTCCGTCCTCGAGCAGTTTCGCGATACCGAAGTCGAGCAGGCGCACCGCGCCGGCCGCGGTCACCAGCACGTTGGCCGGTTTGAGATCTCGATGGACGATGAGCTTCGAGTGCGCGTACGCCACCGCTTTGGCGACATCCAGGACCACGGCCAGGCAGTCGCGGATCGACAAGCGTCGCTCGCGGCAGTACTCATCGATCGCCTGACCTTCGACATACTCCATCGCCATGAACGGCCGGCCCGCGGCATCCACGCCCGCATCGTAGAAGCGAGCGATGTTCGGATGTTCGAGACCGGCGAGAATGTCGCGCTCCCGCGCCATCCGCTCGGCGAGCCGCCCCGCCCACGCCACGTGCGGGAGCTTCAGCGCGACAGCGCGACGGAACGCCCCATCGGCGCGGTTCGACAACCACACGGATCCCATACCGCCGCGGCCGATTTCGCGAACCAGTACATACGGACCGATTTCGTCGCCAGCCGCGGGCTCCTGCGTCGGAGGTTGCAGGGCAGATTCACGCACCACCGCGGCGATTCGGCCCGGCAGATCGATCACTTCGCCCGTCTCCGGCGCCGAGGTCGCCGCGAGCATCCGGCGCAAGGCGGGACCCAAGTCGGCATGCGATGCTGAGAGTTCCTCGACCCACCCAGCGCGCGCATCCGCCGGCAGATCCAAAGCTTGATCCAAGAGTTCGAGCAATAGCGCGTACTCGCCGGCGGTGCGCTTCACGCGCTCAGCCCTGCGCGTCGAGCAGCAACAAACGCACTTTCTCGAGGTCGCGGCGGACGGTGCGGTCGGTGACGCCCAAGCATTGGGCGATCTCCTCGTTGTCGAGCGCCGCGAAGCAGCGCATTTCCACCACGCTCACCAGCCGTCCTTCCACGGCTGAGAGTTCCTCGAGAAGATCGTTCACGCGAATGATTTCTGGCGCCGGCGACTCGATCGTGTCCGCGAGATTCGTATGTCACGTGAACGCTCCGCCGGCGGCGGCCGCGAGAAATTGAGTCACCTCACCCGCATTCTGGATGCCCATCGCGCTTGCCGCCCACTCGCCCTGAAGAATATTGATATAGGGCGTTTCGGGAGTAAGCCATGGATGGCCGCGCCGCACAAGGCGACCTGGTGGGCAACCTGCGGCAGGCGCCGGCGGCTGTCGTTGATCGGAAGGCGGATCCTGCCAGGGACTGCTTAAGGCAGATCCTGCAGCGTCCCGAAGGTGCCCGGCGCGGTGGCGCTTTGCAGCAGCACGCCGGGACCGTTCGTCACGATACCCGCCTGCACCGGATGGCTGACGCGGGTACTGACCACGATGTCGGGCTTGCCGTCGCCGTTCACGTCCGCGACGGCGATCTCATTCGCATCCTGGGCGGTATAGCTGCTGGCGGCGAGGAAATGGCCGGGAGTCGCGGGATCATGCAGCAGCACGATCACGGTTTCGCGCCCGCCGATGACGATGTCGAGCTTGCCGCTGCCTTGCAGATCCGTGACGAGGATGGATTGGGGCGAATCCGGAATGATCGGATAACTGACCGGAGCCAGAAAGCTTCCGTGATGGGCCGCGTCCTGCAGCAGCACGTTGACCGTCGGGGTGCTGCCGCCGGTCGGCCCCGGATCCGTAATCACGAGATCGTTGAGTCCGTCGCCGTTGACGTCGGCGATGGCGATGAGGTTGGCCCCCGCGACGTCGAAGTTGACGGTCTGCGTGAAAACGCTCGCCGGAGCGGCGTAGGTCGTGGCCGACGCGGCGCCGGTGTGCATGAGCACCTTGACGCCGACGCCGTCCGTGAGCGCGATGTCCGGGGCTCCATCGCCATTGAGGTCCCCGACCGCCACCCAGTTGGCGCCGCCCGCGTACAGGGCGAGCGGGGCGGCAAAGGTTCCCGGGGAAGTCTGTACGAACAGCGATACGTTGAAATCCGCGCTGACGAGGTCGGGCAGCCCGTCGCCGTTCACGTCGGCGATCGCGACTTGCGAGGCGCCCGGACTTGCGAGGACCAGCGGCGCGTTGAAGGTGCCGGGGCTCGCCTTGTCGTTGAAGAACACGCGCAGCGCACCGTCGTCGTAGCTCGCGGAAACGAGATCCTTCAATCCGTCGCCATTGATGTCGGCGGTCGCCAGATACAGCGGATCATCACCGGCCGCGGTCAAGGTTGGCGCGGCGAACGCACCCGCCGCCGTCGAGAGATACGCCTTGAGATTGGCTGAACTCGCCGTCGCTTCCGGATGAACCGAACTGGAGACGACGACGTCGGGAAAGCCGTCGCCGTTGAAATCAGCGCTCACCAAGCCCGTGGATACCTCGACGGGCGTGACGTTGGCGTTGACGCAGCAAGCTCCCCCGTAGTCGTCGTAGCAGCTCGCGAGCAATGCGCATAGGGGGATGGCGAGGGTGAGTTTTGGGACGGCAAGTTTCGGGACGGCAAACTTGGGGAAGGCGAGTTTCGGGCCGGCAAGTTTCGGGACGGCGAGCATTGCGAGTTCAGGGTGCCGCAGCGCCCTGTCGGTGGAACTGGACTGCAACATACGTTTCTCCCTCCGCAGTTTGTATCGTCCCGGCGGCGCCTCGACGGCCATCAAATCCGATAACGGCCGATTTTACTCCCGGTTGACCGGATTTGAGGGCGCCGCGGGAGTCTCGTCCGTCATTGGAGAGGCGGCCGTTTGCGACACGCGTTTCCGCGGAAACGCGTGTCGGCGCACCTCGACCAAACCAGACCCGAAATGACGTGGATGCGCGGCATCGCCGCTGGCGCGAAAGCTCCCGCGAAAGCGTTGAGCGGGGTTTCGGAAGCCGGGATGTCCACCGTGCAACCGCACTGCGATCGCAAGAACCCCTCGCGATGTGGTATGAATTGCGTCCCTCGTCACTTGCTGAAGTTTCGGAGCGATTTCATGTCGACAACTTTCGTACTCAACGGCATCTCGACCACGCTGGATGCCGACCCGTCCATGCCGCTGCTGTGGGCCATTCGCGAGATCGCCGGATTGCATGGGACCAAGTTCGGCTGCGGCATGGCGTTGTGCGGCGCCTGCACGGTGCATGTGGACGGAAGTGCCGTCCGCTCGTGCGTGATGCCCTTGGGCACGGCCGCCGGCAAGCAGGTGACCACCATCGAGGGCCTCAAGAGCATGCCGGCCAAGGCGGTGCAAGCCGCGTGGATCGAGCTTCAGGTACCCCAGTGCGGCTACTGCAGAGCGGTCAGGTCATGTCGGCCGCCGCGCTGCTCGAGAAGAACGCAGCGCCGACCGATGCCGAGATCGACGGCGCCATGAGCGGCAATATTTGCCGCTGCGCAACCTATTCCCGCATCCGTGCCGCGATCCACGCGGCCGCACAATCGATGAAGGCTTGACGCTCATGATCAGATCATCATCCGGCGCGCGCCGCCCGACCCGGCGCGAGTTCCTGAAAGCTTCCCTCTCGGTGAGCGCCGGAGCGCTCACCATCGGCTTCGTCTGGCCGGGTCCGGTCCGGCGGGCGGCCGCGGTGGGCGCCGGCGGCGGCGTCTTTGCGCCCAATGCGTTCCTGCGCATCGGCGCGGACGACAGCGTGACCATCATCTCCAAGCATCTGGAAATGGGGCAGGGCAGCTACAACGGCGTTGCCACCGTGCTCGCCGAGGAACTCGATGCCGACTGGGCGAAGGTCCGGGTGGAAAGCGCCCCCGCGAACGTGAAGCTGTATGCCAACCTCGCGATGGGCGTCCAGGGCACGGGCGGCAGCTCGGCCATCAACAATTCCTGGATGCAGCTGCGCGAGGCCGGCGCCAAGGGCCGCGCCATGCTCGTGAGTGCCGCGGCCAAACAATGGAATGTGCCGGTGGCGGACCTCACCACCGACAAGGGCGTCGTCTACCACACCGGCACCAAACGCCAGGCAACCTACGGCTCGCTCGCGGGCAAGGCGGC
>Ga0070730_10003693_pt1 | contig 13647 bp, 9 predicted proteins | sample Coa_R1_3_FD_66447 | JGI IMG/M metagenome (GOLD analysis project Ga0070730, IMG submission 66447) | Surface soil microbial communities from Centralia Pennsylvania, which are recovering from an underground coalmine fire - Coalmine... | ecosystem: Environmental > Terrestrial > Soil > Unclassified ...
CGGCGTCTCGCCGGCTGTCGCGGAGGCGTCCCGCCCCCGCAGGTTGTCGGTTGAAATATCAGCAAGAAGAATCATGACTGACCATTTCACGCAAGCCGATTCAGCCGCAAAACTAATTCTGAAGCGCGCGCCTCTGCGTCCCAAGATCGGCCTCGTCCTCGGCTCCGGCCTGGGCGCCTTCGCCGACTCGCTCACCGACGCCACCCGCGTGCCCTACTCCGACATCCCTTCATTCCCGCAATCCACCGCCATCGGCCATGCCGGCCGCCTCGTCATCGGCAACACCGGCTCTGTCCCGGTCGCCGCCATGCAAGGCCGCGTCCATCAATATGAGGGATATTCCGCGCACGATGTCGCCTTCCCCATCCGTGTCTTCGGACGCATGGGAATTCGCGCCGTCATCCTCACCAACGCCGCCGGAGGCATCAACCTCGGCTACTCGCAGGGAGCGCTGGTGCTGCTCCGCGATCACATCAATCTGCAGGGAACAAATCCCCTGGTCGGCCCCAACGACGACCGCTTCGGCGTCCGCTTCCCCGACATGACGAGGGCCTACTCGCGCGCCTATCGCGAAATCGCCCGCGAAGAAGCTGCCAAGCTCAAAATTTCTTTGCATGAGGGAGTGTATGCAGCACTGCTTGGTCCCAGCTACGAAACGCCCGCCGAGATCGAGTACCTCCGCCGCATCGGCGCCGATCTCGTTGGCATGTCAACGGTGGCCGAAGTAATCGCCGCCCGCCACTTGGGCCTCAACGTTCTTGCGATTTCCTGTGTGACGAATATGGCCGCAGGCATCCTCGACCAGCCGCTCTCCCACGCCGAAGTGATGGAAACCGGCGAGCGCGTGAAGTCCACGTTCGAAGCACTGCTGCGCGCAGTACTCCCCCGCATAGCGCAGGACGTTGGGAATTAGAAGTGTAGAACGATTCCCGCCGAGTACCGCAATCCGTTGACGCCGACCGGGGGGATCGGTGTCGGACCGCCGGTGTCGACTACTGGAACCTTTTGCCTCTCATAATCTAGCTGGACAGGACGAATCGATATTCGGCTTGAGGCCTTGAAGTCCAAACCTCCTCCCACGGTCCACATGAACCTGTGGTAGTTCAGGCTCTGATCGGCCGACGAGCTTTGAGTGACCCCTCCGAACAGAGCGTGTACAAAAGTGCTCGCCTTTCGCAGATGAAAAGCATACGTAGGCCCGAACTGATACGTATACCGATGCACCGTCGAGTATGACAGCGCCGCGGTGCCGTTGTAGTTTCCGGTCACCTGCGCCGAAATTCCTAACGACTTATTGAAGTACCCGGTTAGCGTTGTAGTCCAGCCGTTGAGATTCGTAGCGGGACCGCCCGTTGCGGCTCCGCATCTATAGTCTGACCCGCACCCAGGCGCAATCCGCTCGAACGAATATCCGCCGAACAGTTCGCCCTTATGGGTTTGAGCCAGCATCGGCACGCTGCAAGACACGCTGAACAAAAGCACCATTCGCAATTTGCGCATTCGTCCCTTCCAATCGTGCTTCGAATAGGTATTTTTGTGGCTCTAGATGCTTGCGAGTTGTCAGAAGATGTGCGGACTGGGCAGATAGAGTATCCCGGTTGGCAATGAAGGAACGAATCGATATCGAGTTGTGCCAGTTCGCAGTTGGCACAAGATCGCGACCACACTCGCCGACCATCTTAGAACAGAAACTTCGCCCCCACCTGGATCACCCGCGGCCCTCCGCCTCCCAGCCCGGGATTGGTCTGCGCCACGTCAGGCGTCTGCGTGATCACGCCGTCATAGCATCCTTGCGCAGGACTGCACTGCAAATTCCCGAACTGATCGTATCCCGGAGTAATGTTGTGATTGGGCAGCGCAAAATTCGGATGATTGAGAAGATTGAAGAACTCAACCCGCAACTGCAAGTCCAGGCGCTCGGCCAGCCGCGTATTTTTCGTGATCGAGAAATCCCAATTGCGATAGCCCGGCCCGTAGATCGAATCGCGCCCGAGGTTGCCGAACGTTCCATCCGCGGGCTGGCTGAAAGCCAGCGGATTCAGATAACCGGTCGCTGGATTCCAATTCGGCAGAATCGGATTCACCCCCGGCACCACATTAGGCCGCTGATTGAAGTAGAACCGTCCACTGTTGTCGAATGAATTGGCGATGGGAATCGGACGCCCGCTCTGAATGCTCACAATTGTATTCAACTGCCAGCCCGCCCCCAGCGACTTCGCCGCCTTCCACGCAGGAAGGTCGTAGTTGAGCGCGGCCGTGAAGCGGTCCCGCGTGTCGAACGTTGAAGGCCCATGCTCAGCCCGCAGGTTGCCGGGATCCTGCGGAAATGCCGCTCCCGGGATGAAGTCGATTCCATCCGAGGCATAGTCCAGCGACTTTGACCAAACGTACCCTGCAAACCCGGACAGCCGGTGCATGTTCTCAATACGCATACTGGCCTGCAGCGCGTGATAGTTGGACGAAGTCGAAGGAGTCAGCGCATCAATCGCGCCGAAGTTCGGATTGGGCCGCGTACCGGTCGCATCCGGCTCGTTCCAATCGGTCAGCCGCACCAGCCTGGTGCCCTTGCTGCCCACGTAGCCAAGCTCGGCCGACGCCTTCCCGCCAATCTTCTGCTGCACGTTGAGATTCCAGTTCTGCGTGTAAGGAGAACGGAAGTTCTGCGGCGTCACAAATACCGAGTAGGGACCGCTAGTCGCCACGCTCATCACCGGAGAATTCGGCGTGGGGTTTGTGCCGTTGAACGCGGTGTAATCGAAGTTCATCGGCAGCACCGCATCTGCCGACTTTCCCGGAGGCGCAATCGGGTTGGTCGCCACTCCCGCCGAGGTCGTGAAATTAGCGATCAGAATGTCCTGCGGAACGTAGTCGTAGTAGATGCCGTACCCAGCCCGGACTACCGTGTCTTTCAATGCTGTCCAGGCAAATCCAATGCGTGGTGCAAAATCGCGGAGGTCGCGATGATAAAGCCCGTGCAGCCCGTCCGTGCCCACAATGGCGAGGTTTCCATCTACGCCAAGGTTCGACAGCAATCCGTTCTTCTCACTCAGCGGGCCAAAATATTCCCACCGTAACCCGGCATTCAGCGTGAAAGTCGACGAGACCCGATAATCGTCCTGGCCAAAAAAGCTGAACCCGTTATTGTAGGTGGTGCGCTGCGTACTCCCCGTGTCGACGGAAACGAACGAGCAGCAGAAATTAAAGTCTTGCGAACCGCCGGTATAGAAATTCGCGAGTGCGTCGACGACTGGATCGTACCCCGGCTGCCCACAGGCAATCGCACCCGTGGTCAGGCACACCCCTGCAGTGAACTGAAAAATCCCGCGCTCCAGATTGTCGTTGAAATTACTGATGCTGGCGCGCCGGAACTCGCCCCCAAACTTGAATGTGTGCTTCCCGCGCAGCCAGGTGAAATTATCCAGAATCTGATACGTGCCGCTGGTCCGGCCGCGCGGCACGCTGAAGCCAGTCGCCCCCAGATTTTCGATGTTGCTGAAATCAAATTCCGGCAATCCCAGCTTGCCAGTGCCGAAATTCATCCCAATGCTCGTCGGGTCAAAGTTAGCGTCGAGCGAACTGAATGACGTGCGGTACCGGCTGTAGCCAAAGCGCACTTCATTGATGCGCGAAGCACTCAGCGTTGATAGCAGACTCAACGAAAACACCTGCACACGCGTCGGCGAAGTCTGGGCAAACTGCGGCAGCCGCGATCCTGCTCCGTAGCCGCCGGGCGATCCGAAAGGAAACACCTGCGAGTTGCGTGCAAAGGCGTAGCGCCCGGTAAGCAGTTCCGTATCCGAAAAGTTGTGGTCAATTTTCGCGATTAAATTATCGCCGTCATTCTTGTCACGAACCGCGCTCGCTATCTGCCCGGTAGTGCTCTGCGGATAAAAAGCCAGAATGGCGTCGAGCGCGGGATTCACTGTCCCCTGAATCCCCTGCGCAATGCTCCGGGCCTCCTGTATCTGATTCTGGGTCGGCACCAGCAGCAGAAAGTCGCTTCCCACCCGCTCCCGCTGGCCTTCGTACGCCCCGAAAAAGAACGTCTTGTTCTTGACGATCGGCCCGCCCAGCGACCCGCCGAAGTTGTTATTTTGAAAAACCGATTTCTTGGACTGGGTATTGAAAAAATTCCGGCCATCCAGCGCGCTGTTGCGCAGGAATTCGAAGCCTGACCCGTGCACCCGGTTGCTGCCCGACTTGGTGACGATGTTCACCACCGAGCCGCTGTTCCGCCCGTACTCAGCCCCGAACGAAGACTGCAAATTGAATTCCTGGATGGCATCGATTGGCAGCAGTGATGCCGGCGCGCCGCCAATCCCCACCTGGTTCAGCGCGGAATTATTGAAGAAAGGATCGTTGTTGTCCGTTCCATCCAGCGTGTAATTGTTCGAGCGGTCGCGGTTGCCGTTGATGTTGAACTGCCCAAAGCCGCCCTGCGTTCCTGCCACTCCTGACGGGTCCACGGTTGCGCCCGGAGTAAGCGCCACCAGCTTTCCGAAATCGCGGCCATTGAGTGGCAGTTCCGACACCAGGCGCTGGTCCACCACTTCCCCAAGCACGTCGCGCGTCGCCTCCACCAGCGGCGCCTCTTCCGTGACCGTGATGGTTTCATGACGCTCTTGCACCTTCAGCAGGCCAAAATCCGCACTGGTATCGACTCCGACATTCACGACCACATTTTGCGCGACTTCTGCAAACCCGGCTGCGGATACAGTAACGGTGTATTTTCCTGCGGGCAGTTCAGCAAGCACATACGTCCCATCTGCGTCCGTGACCGCCTCACGCCCCAGCCCCGTATCGAAATTCTTGGAAGTCACTTTCGCGCCCTGGACCAGCCCTCCACTCGGATCGCTGACCTTGCCGCGAATCGATCCGCGAAAACTCTGTCCCAGAAGGACAGCCGGGACCATGACCAAAACAAGCAGAGCAACGCGCAGTAAGTACGAAGTGACGCCCTTCATGTGATAACTCCTTTTGCGGACCTCGCGAATCTTACGTTACTGCGCCGCCCGTGGAATCCAGATCGCCACCGGAGGCTTGATGCTATACGTTGCCGCGAAGCTGTTCTGATTCACCGCCAGCCCAAGATGTCCGCGCGAATCGATATACAGGAGCGGCTGGTTCAGCGGCACATCACTGAAAGTCTTCACGAACTTCATCTTCAATTCCTGATCGCCCACTTTCACTGGCACTTCCTGCCCGCGCTGGTACCCGAGTTTCAGAAAGTCGCTGCCGTCGACATTGGTCACCAGATTTCCGAATGGCCCGTCGGTCGCGATCACCATAGCGTTCAGCCCCTGCTCATCGACCTTGGCGATTTTCAAATCCAGCCGCACCAGATCCTTCACCGGCATCTCCGGCCCAACCGTGCTCCAGTCGTCGCCGCGCGCCAGGTGCGCCCCGACCGGCGAAAAAATATCCCGCCCGTGAAACGTTGAAGACAGCTTGCTCCCGATCATCCACTGGGGATTCGTGATCTCCCGCACCGCATCGATGCCGTCACGCTGCTCGACCAGCGTAATCACGCCGTTATCCGGTAGCACAAAATATTGTCCGCGCTTGGAATGCGCCACAATCGCCTTGCGCGTGCTCCCCACGGTCGGATCCACCACCACCACAAACACCGTGCCTGCCGGATAGTACGGCGTTGCGCCATATAAAAAGCGTGCCCCATCGAAAATGGAGAACGGCGTGACCTGGTGCGTCAAATCCACAATCCGCACGTCGGGCATGATGCCGTACATCACCCCGCGGCAAATCGCCACCGAATCATCCACCACCCCGAAATCCGTCATAAACACGATGGTCGGCGGGTACTTCTGCCCCGCGTCGGCAGCCGATAACCGCCACGGCATCGCGATCAATAGCAGAACCGTCAGCGCGAGGACAATCGTCCCCCGTCGCCGATAAAAGAAAGACGAACTCATCGATTTACCGTCCTGTATTCTTCGTAATGTTGCGCGAGTCGCAATTCTAAATTAAAGACCGCAAGGACGCGAAACCAGCCATCTCTAACCGGTTTTCCTTCGTGTACCTTCGTGCCCTTCGTGGTTCAAGCTTGTGGTTTTTGATTTGAAATTCCTTCCCAACCCCGAATCCATATCCTGCAGTCTATAATTCTGCTGCAAGTCAATTCTTGGAGACATCCATGTCGCAAGCCATCCCCGACAAGTACAAAGATCTGTTTCAGAAGCGCGCCTTCGCCAGCCTCGGCACTCTCATGCCCGATGGTCGTCCGCAAGTCACTCCCGTCTGGTGCGATTTCGACGGTGACCACGTTATCTTCAACTCCGCCCGCGGACGCCAGAAAGACAAGAACGTCCGCCGCGATCCCCGCGTTGCCATGGCCATCATCGATCCCGAAAATCCCTACCGCTATCTTGAGATCCGCGGTCGCGTCGTTGAAATCACCGAAGAAGGCGCCGCCGAGCACATTCACAAAATGGCCAAGAAATATCTCGGCGTAGACAAGTATCCCTACGCCCAGCCCGGCGAAGTCCGCGTCCTCTACAAGATCAAGCCCGAACACACCACCGTCATGGGATAGTGGAAGAGAAGCGCTTTAGCGTCCCGCGATCATCGGTGGAAGAGGTGTGCTCTTAGCGCCCGGTTATCGGTGGAAGAGTGGCGCTTTAGCGCCGCGTTAGCGGCAAATATCGATCGGGCTTTAGCCCCCGTGCGAGGAACCCCGCCATCCGCTCCTACAACCTCTGCTTCCTAGGCTTCGGCAACGTCAACCGCACCCTCGTGCAATTGCTAGAAAACCGCGCCGCCGAACTGCGCGACCACTACGGCATCACCTTCCAGATCACCGGCATCGCCTCCCGCCGCCTGGGCTGGATCGCCAATCCGGAAGGAGTATCTGGTACGGGCGCCCTCGCCCGCGAACTCTCGCCACAACGCGCATCCCTCCCCTCAGGCAATACCCTCGCGACCAATCTCGAAGACTGGCTCGCCACGGCCCACGCCGACGTCCTGTTCGAGGCCACGTCCCTCACTGTGAACGACGGCCAGCCCGCCGTCGACCACATCCGCGCTGCTCTAACGCACGGAGCCCACGTCATCACCGCCAATAAGGGCCCCATCGTCCACGCCTACCGCGAACTGCGCGACCTAGCCGCCAAGCACGACAAGCGTTTCCTGTTCGAATCCACCGTCATGGACGGCGTCCCGATCTTCTCCCTCTTCGACCAGCTTCCTGCAATTCACTTGCAAGGCTTCCACGGCATCCTCAACTCGACGACGAACGTGATCCTCGCGGAAATGGAGAATGGCCTCACCTTCGACGACGCGTTGAAGAAAGCACAGTCCCTCGGAGTCGCCGAGACTGACGCCACCCACGACATCGATGGCTGGGACGCCGCCGTCAAAACCGCCGCCCTGATCACCGTCCTCATGGACGTTCCAATCCGGCTCGACCAAATTGCGCGCGAAGGCATCCGCGACCTGACGCCGCAAGCGGTCCGCACCGCCAAGCGTGATGGCTGGCCATTCAAATTAGTCTGCCGCGCGAAGCGCACGGCCAAGGGCGTCGAGGCCAGCGTGCAACCCGAAAAGGTTTTGAGCACGCAACCGATGGCCAAAATCACCGGGACATCGTCGTACATCTATTTCGAAACCGACATCTTCCCCGGCCTTGCCCTGACCGAAGAAAATCCCGGCCTCTACGCGACCGCGTATGGCCTATTAGCCGATTTCGTGCGAGCCGTAGCGTAGCGCCGGCGCCCCGCCGGCTGTCGCAAGGGCGTCACGCCCTCGCACCCTGAAGCCCATCACGTGATTAAATAGGTTCTATGCGAACGCTCGAAACCGCCGCGCCCGCTCTCGACCTAACCCACGTCCGCTCCCAGTTCCCCTCGCTCGCCCAAACCGTGAACGGCCAGCCCGCCGCTTTCCTCGACGGCCCCGGCGGCACACAAGTCCCGCAGCGCGTGATCGACGCCATCACCAACTACCTCCGCCATGACAACGCCAACACGGGCGGAGCCTACGCCACCAGCCGCCGCACCGACACCATGATCGCCGAAGCCCGCGCCGCCATGGCCGACTTCCTCCACTGCGGCGCCGACGAAGTTGCCTTTGGCCCGAACATGACCACGCTGACGTACGCTATCTCTCGCGCGATTGGTCGTGAACTGAAGCCCGGAGACGAAATCGTCGTGACCCGCCTCGACCACGATGCCAACGTCTCTCCGTGGCTCGCTATGGCCGAGGATCGCGGTGTAATCGTCCGCTGGGCCGAAATCCACGATGCCGACTGCACCCTCGACATCGCTGACCTCGCCTCAAAAATTAATCAAAAGACCAAACTCGTCGCCGTCGGCTACGCCTCGAACGCCGTTGGCACCATCAATCCGGTCAAGGTCATCTGTCGTCTCGCCCACGCGGCCGGAGCCCTCGCCTACGTTGACGCCGTCCACTACGGCCCCCATGGCCTGATCGATGTGGCCGCGCTCGACTGCGACTTTCTGGCGTGCTCGACTTACAAATTCTTCGGCCCGCACATGGGCGTGCTCTACGGCAAGCGCGAGCACCTCAAGCGCCTGCGCCCCTATAAAGTTCGCCCCAATACCAACGCCATTCCAAATTGCTGGGAATGGGGCACGCTGAATCACGAATGCATTGCGGGAATTACGGCCTGCGTGGAATATCTCGCTGATTTAGGCAGGATGGCCCACCGTTCGCAATTTTCGAAGGGTGGGAATTCCGAACTCTCCCGTCGCGCCGCCATCGAAGCTGCCTATGCCGCGATTCATGAGCATGAACGTGCGCTGCTCGAAAGAATGATGGCTGGCCTCAAACAGATTCCCGGCCTGAAGATCTACGGCATCACCGATCCCGCTCGCTTTAATGAGCGCTGTACTACGTTCGCCGTGCGCATTGAAGGCCACACGCCGCTCGAACTCGCCACCAAGCTTGGCAACCGGGGCTTCTTCACCTGGGACGGCAACTACTATGCCCTTAACCTCACCGAGCACCTCGATGTCGAAAAATCTGGAGGCTTCCTCCGCATCGGCCTCGTCCATTACAACACCGCCGAAGAAGTCGACCGTTTTCTCACTGCCCTGCGCGAAATAGTAGCGATACCCTAAAAACAAGTTTCGGAGATTTTCGAGAACCGCCCGCTACTTTCAGTGGCGGGAATCCGGCCATAATTTTGAACCTCGTCCCAAACCACTTGTCCTCTTTCCTCATCCCCACAAACACAACGGCCCGGGACTGAATCCCGGGCCAAGAAAACTAGATCGTTTCACACCTCGATGGTGCGGCACTCGCCAACCGGTAGGTGCTCTCGGTTATGGCCAGCGCTTCGCGGTATCTTCCCATCCCGCCGCGCGCACAGGTTGCGGCGCCGGTATCGATGGGGCCGACGGCACCGGAATTCGCGCCGGCGGTTGCGGTCCGTTGACCGCGGTCGCCAAGGCCGGCTTCACTGTATCCATGCTCTCCTTTTCTTCAGAGAGCAGAGGAGCTACCAGCCGCAACGCTTCCACTTCTTTCTCCAAGCGCGTCAATTCCATCTCTTTTTGTCGCAACACTTCGTAGACATTTTTCATAAACATGGCACCTGCGGATTTTTGTCGGTTTTCCAAAGGCTTCCTTGAACTTTAGCAGAGTTGCCCCTGTTGTCAAGGGTTTCCGAGGTTCGGCGGAAGAGATATAGGTGGATATGGTGGGCGCCCCGGCCAATGCAGCAGGGTCATCTGCCGACGGCCTTCCTCGCTGTCGTTCCAGTGAATTTCCCTTTTACCGCATCAGAAAGAAGGCGGCGACCGCAGCCGCAACCACGAGCAGGACCCCAATGATGTATTTGTTCGCCGCGAACCACGACTGCGAAGTTCCCAGCCCGGCGCTGAACACAACCGGCGCAGACGTCTGGGAACTCTGCCGCAAAGGCTCGACCGGAACTTCGCGCGCAGCCGGCTTGACGGTTTCAGGAGCAGGCAGGGCCGCAACTTCGATCTTCTGAGTCTCCGTGCGAGGCAGACCGACTCGCCCCGGCATAACCACCGATGCGGATGGACTCGGCAACGCCGAACTCGTCTTCGCCACGCCATGAGCCGCCGCCGCGAATGCTTGCCCTTCGACCTTGCCCGACGATACCGCGCTGTTGGCGGCTGCAGCCTCAATCGGCCGATCCGCAGCCGATGGCCTCTTCCACTGCCCGCGCCACTTCTTCTCTTCACATTCCACGCACAGCACTCGCTCCGCTGTGATTGGAAAACCGCAAGCCTCGCACTTGCGCAAGGCGCGCAACATAGGCGGAATGTGACTTTGATCCGCTTCGGCAGGCTTCTCTGAATCTGTCCCTCCACTGACTGCCGCCGACCAGAACAACTTCTTCGCGGGTGCGTCGGCTTGCGGCGAAGGCGCAGGTTCAACGGCGGAATTCGCCTGAGCCACGGCCGCCGGTTCGACTATTGCCTTCGGCAAAACTTCGGTAGCCGCCGGTGACACGGGAGCCTCAGCCGGCACGGCCGCACTTGCTTGAGATGGCTCTACAGCGACAGCCTCATCCGCAGCTTCCACCACCGGCTTTTGAACCTGAACTGCAGGCTCTGCAAAAATCTCTTCATCCAGAATGTGATCGGACGGATCATCCTGGACTGCCGACGCAGCGGCATTCACCACATCCCCCGCCGCGCTCTCGGACTTCTTCAACTTCTCCGGCAGGGTTACAGTCGCCTGCGCGAGCCGAACCGCTGTCTCCACCATCTCGCTGAGCCGCTGCACCGCCGAAACGTCGCGCTCGCCGAAAGCATTCGCCCTTCCGGAAAAGAGCTCAAAGACTCCCAGCACCTCGTCGTCGTTCACGACGGGCATCACCACTACCGACGCAATCCCTAATTTCTGGCAGACTTCGCGATTGACGCGCGCATCCCGCTCCGCATCATCACAGCGCAAGAGCTGTTTGGTGCGGACGCTCTCCCCCGATAACCCAAATTCAGTCGACAGCAGCGCTCCCAACTCGGGAGCATTGGGCCCGGTGCTGGCCCGGCACAGCATGTCATTGCGCCCATCGCGGCGCAGCGCAATCGCCGCCCCGGTCGCGCCCGTAATGTATTGCGCCCGATCAGCCAGCAACTGCAATGCGGCATCCAGATCGCGTTGTGCCATTTCGGCCAAGCTGGCGGCAACGCCCTCCTGAGAACCCGGGTTGGAGTGATTCGGCAGCAAGTTTCGACTCCAGGACGCATTCCTCCCGACGCTAACTCTTTGAAGTTGTAAAGGATGCGTACCTGAAGTCTCGCTCCCAGCCTTCCCCCTGTCAAGAACTCCCAGGCGCAGAGGTATTAAGCCAAAAGTGTAGGAAGAGGCTGTCCGCTATCAGATCTCAGCCAAGGCATCGCGGATCGCGCCTAAAGCCGGAGTCCCAAAGATGGGCAAACAATCGTAATCTGAAGCCGATTGTGGATGTCGAGCAGTTTTTAGCTGGGAGCTGAGGGCTTTCTATTCTTACCGCCTACCGTCTCCGCAGCGCCGACTGAGCCAGCCGGTTTGCCTCGGCATTCAACTCGCGCCGCACGTGGGAGATAGAGAACTTCAGCGAACGCGCCAGTTTCCGGCAGGTCCAATGCAGGGAATAAAGCCGGGGGCTGCGGCAAACATACTCGCCGGTCATCTGCCGCACCACAACTTCGGAGTCGGAATATACGTGGAGTTTGCGCGCCCCCCGCGAGATCGCGTACTGCAGCGCTTCCATGAGGGCCACGTACTCGGCAACATTGTTGTCTTGATTGCCAATCCATTTGGCGATGCGTACCGGGCCGGTGGCGCTGCCGCTGATCACTAGACCAATGCCCGACGGACCCGGATTTCCCAGGCATCCGCCGTCCACATAGGCCACAAGCTCTGCCATCACTTCGATTTTTCTCGTCGCTCTCTGCACTGTGCGCTCAACCTCTTTCACCGTCAAGACGATTATTTGGTTCCCTTTCAGCGTCTTGCAGTTGCTCTTAGGGCTGTGGATGTTTTTGTGCAAAAGGCGCTTCCAAACAATTTAGATCGGACTAAGTTTTTCCCTTACAACTGTTTGCATTTTCCAATATGCACAGCTGCGAACTCCGCCTTTGCACCAAAACTTTGCGTTGACTTTTATGAACCCTCTGTTAAGGTAGCTTGCGTCGACGGTCGAAAGGGTTGGCACAATAATACTGAGCCAGTCCGAAGTAGACTGAGTGATCAGCCGGGCGGGGCGACTCGCAAGGCCGCCAGACCTGAAAAAACCGACGGATCTGCGAGGGTCAGTTGGGGTTTGGGACTGCGAAAGCAGTGATCGCATCAAGGGGCTGTGACGGTACATGCTTCCACGCTGTTAGCTCCCTCGCAGGAGCAGGCGGCTAGAGCATAACCAATGTCACAGCCTTTTCAATTTTTTCCCCGCCTTTTCGCCGATTCTCCCTTTTGCACAATCTGAGATCCCAGATGCTCGCGGGCAGAACCGCCGACACCACCTTCCTTTTACAAAATCGTTTTACTAAATCACCCGCCCGGTGGGATAATTCCTTCCCGTAAACACTTTCAGCGCCGGCGCACACGTCTGCGCGCAGAACACTGCAGCATTGTGAGGGCGAATAATCTCATGGCTAAACATCCCCTGTCTCGTCGTCAATTCATTCAGATCGGCAGCGGCGCTCTGGCTGCCACCACCGTCGCCAAGAACATATTGCAGCCTCACTTGCTCTCCGCCGCTCCGCGCCGGGTTGCGCCCAGCGATACGGTTCGCTTCGCCTCCATCGGAACCGGCATTCGCGGATGCGAACACCTCGAAGCTTCTTTGAGCGTTCCCGGCATCCAGTGCGTCGCCGTCTGCGACCTTTATGACAGCCGCCACACCGCCGCCCAGGAAGCAGTGAAGAATCCCAATGTTCCGGCGACCCGCGACTACCGCTCCATTCTTGATCGCAAAGATGTGGACTCGGTCCTGATCGCCACCATGGATCACCAGCATCGCCACATTTTCGAAGACGCCTGCGCCGCCGGCAAAGACGTTTACTGCGAAAAGCCCATGTCGCACACCGTTGAAGACGGATTCTCCATGATGGACGCCGCGCACAAGCATAACCGCATGGTCGCGGTCGGCAGCCAGCGCGTCAGCTCCGTCCTCTACGCCAAGGCCAAAGAAATTTACGATTCCGGCAAGCTCGGCGAAGTTTTCTCCATCAACGCCTACTGGGACCGCAACTCGCCCAGCGGCGCCTGGGTCTATCCCATCCCGCCCGACGCCAGCGAAAAGACCATCGACTGGAATACGTTTATCGATGGCGCTCCCAAGCGTCCCTTCGATCCCATTCGCTTTTTCCGTTGGCGCTGCTTTACCGATTACGGCGAGGGCCTCGGCGGAGACCTCTTCGTCCACCTGATTTCCGGCATTCACTTCATCACCGGCATCAATGAGCCAGCACAGCGCGCGCAATCCAGCGGCGGCCTCTACCACTTCAAAGATGGACGCGAGTTTCCCGACCTGATCGAAACTCTCTACGACTACCCCAACTGCCGCGTGACCCTGCGCTGCAACCTGAACAACAACGGCGGAGAATTCATCGGCTTCTACGGCACCAAGGGCACGATGATCATCAAAGACAACAGCCTCAGCTACAAGCCCGAGGACACGCGCCCCGAGCCCGAAGGCTACTCGATTTA
>Ga0070730_10003694_pt1 | contig 13644 bp, 4 predicted proteins | sample Coa_R1_3_FD_66447 | JGI IMG/M metagenome (GOLD analysis project Ga0070730, IMG submission 66447) | Surface soil microbial communities from Centralia Pennsylvania, which are recovering from an underground coalmine fire - Coalmine... | ecosystem: Environmental > Terrestrial > Soil > Unclassified ...
GACTGGAAATGTTGGCCCAGCGAACCTGTACGGCGCAGCTGCGTGTGCGCACTGTGTGTGCCCAAGCCTGGCAAACCATAGGATTCGACGTGAGGCCATCGGAGTTCGACCGCAAATCAGGCTGTGCTCAGGCATATTTGATTTTCCCCATGCGCACAGACGGTAAGATCTGGCGCTCCACGATGCCAGTCCTGATTTGTATTTTGCTGCTGGCGGGGAGTGCCCGCAGCCGCGCCGGACAACAAAATCAGCCGACCACGTACGAAGGCTTTGAAGGCCGCACCGTTTCAAAGGTCGATCTAGCCTCGAGCCCGGTGCGCAACGTTGAAGCTTTTCGTTCAGCGCTGAAGCAAAGGGCCGGCGACCCGTTCTCGATGGGGTCGATTCGGGAAAGTGTCGCAGCACTGCAGAAGACCGCCCTGTTCTCGCAGGTGCAAGTAAAAGTGGAGCCGGACCAATCCGGCGTGCACGTGACGTTTATTGTGCAGCCGGCGTTCTATGTGGGGATGGTGTACTTCCCGGGAGCGAAGAGCTTTTCGTACACGCGGTTATTACAAGCGGTGAATATTCCCGATGAGACGCCCTTCACGGAGGGCTTGGTGACTAGAGGGAAGGATGCGTTATTGCGTATGTTTCAGAACGATGGATTTTTCGCGTCCAGCGTGGAACCGGTGACGCAGCGCGACGCGCAGCACCTGGTAGTCAACCTGGTCTATCACTGTGCGTTAAATAAGCGCGCCAGAATCGGCGAAGTCAGCTTTCAGGGAGCTACCGAACAGCAAGTGGCGGAACTGCGCGGCGCACTTACATCGTTGTGGGCCAAAATGAAAGGCGGGTCGTTGAAGCGGGGCCAGCCGTACACACAGGCACGGATCACCAAGTCGCTCGATTACTTGCGACGGCGGCTAGAGAAGTCCGGGCACCTGACGCCTGTCGTTCGCCTGGCCTCCTCAGCGTACGATGCGCCGACCCATAGCGCACATGTCACCTTTGAGGTGCAGCCTGGACCCCTCGTTTCGATTCGCGTGAACGGCGCCCACGTGTGGAAGCGCACGCTGAAACGATTGGTTCCCATTTACAGCGAGAATTCCGTGGATAAGGAATTGGTCGATGAGGGCCGGCGAAACCTGGTCTCTTATTTTCAATCGAAAAGCTACTTCGACGCCAAGGTTGACGCGCACTTCGAACAACAGGACGTTTCGATCAAAGTGACGTACGTCGTTCACAAAGGAAACAAACATCGCGTCGAGGGGCTTCATTTTGAGGGGAATCACTATTTCTCAGACCGCGAACTGGAAGCGCGCATCCCCATCAAGAAAGCGCACGCGATCGTTACGCGCGGAAAATTCAGCAACGATTTGGTGCGCAAGAGCGTGGCGTCACTTTCGGCGTTTTATCAGAACCAAGGGTTCGCCCAGGTCAAAGTCGAGCCGCAAGTACGCGACCACGAGCCGCAGGTGGATGTTACTTTCCGCATCAACGAAGGCGAGCAGAACAAGGTCAACTCGCTGCAAGTCGTGAACGGGAAGGGCGAACAGGTGCAGCCGCAGACGAGCCGCCCTTTAAACCTCGCGCCAGGAAAGCCATATTCACGCAAGTTGCTGGAAGATGATCGCAGCGAGGTTCTCGCCGAATACCTGAACCGCGGCTATTTGAACGCGCATTTTGACTCCACGGCTACGCCCGCGCCGGAAGATCCGCATCGTTTTAATGTCGTTTATAAAATTGATGAAGGGCCCCTGGCGCGGGTCGGGCAAGTAACGCTGCTCGGGGCGCAGCGCGCGCAGCCGAAATTCCTTCGCGCCATCACGGATGAAAACGTGAAGGAAGGGCAGCCGCTCAGCGAAGGGAAATTGCTGAGCTCGGAGAGCGAACTCTACAACCTGGGCGTGTTCGATTGGGCCAGCATCGGTCCGCTCCGGCCAATCGAAGGCCAAGATTCCGAGGAAGTGCTGGTCAAAGTGCATGAATCAAAGCGCAATACAATGGATGTGGGCGCGGGCTTCGAAGTCATTCCACGGAGCGGCAATGTGCCCGTGGGAGCGGTTGCCGTGCCCGGACTGCCACCGGTCAGCCTCGGCAATAAATTCACGACCAGCCAGAAAAGTTTTTTCGGGCCGCGGTTTTCATTTCAGTTTGCGAGAAAGGATTTGCGCGGGCGGGCGGAGACGGCGTCGATCGGTTTTGTTTTCTCGCGCCTCGATCAGCGCGGAACAGTGACCTATTCCGATCCGCGGCTCCGCGGGTCGCGCTGGGCGTCGTTGTTCAGTGTGTCGGGAGAAAGAACAACGGAGAATCCCATTTACACGGCGGAATTGGGGCAAGCTTCTTGGCAGATCGAAAGAATTCTCGATGCCAAGCGCACGAAAACCTTGCGAGTCCGTTACAGCTTCCAGCGCACCAATCTGAGCAACATCACCATTCCGGAGCTGGTGCTGCCGCAGGATCAACGCGTGCGACTTTCGACATTTTCCGCGGAGTACGTCCGCGACACGCGCGACCAGCCGCTGGACGCCCATCACGGGCTGTATCAGACGGTGAGCTTTGGGGTCACTCCTACCGCGCTGGGTTCCAGCAGCAACTTCTCGCGCCTTCTTGGCCAGACAGCGTTTTATCGTCCAATCAAACCATGGTTGGTGTGGGCTAACAACTTCCGGATCGGCCTCGCCGCGCCGTTTGCAGGAAGTTACGTACCGCTGAGCGAGCGATTTTTTTCTGGCGGCGCGGATTCGCTGCGCGGTTTTCCCATTAATGGCGCCGGACCGCAGCGTCCGGTGACGGTGTGCAGCAATCCCAGCGATACATCAACATGCACGTTGATTAGCGTTCCAGTCGGCGGGCACATGCTGGCCATCGTAAACACGGAAGCGCGTTTCCCGATTCCATTGAAAGAAGGGCTGGGCGGCGTGGTGTTTTATGACGGCGGCAACGTTTACAGCGCCGCCAATTTTCACCAATTTACCAGCAACTACACCAACTCGGTCGGCTTTGGCTTCCGCTATCACACGCCGGTGGGCCCATTGCGCGTCGATATCGGCCACAACCTCAACGCGCCCCCTGGAGTGAAAGCCACGCAATGGTTTGTAACGTTGGGGCAAGCCTTTTAGCAGAGCGCAAGGAATGGTCATGAAGAAATCACTTAAGGTCGCGGTCATCGCCATCCTGGCCGTCATCCTTCTATTGGTGGTCGCCAGCGTGCTAGTCGTACGCTCGCAAGCGTTCAATCGCTACCTGCTGGCCAAGATCATTCAGAGCGCACAAGAAAGCACCGGAGCGCGCATTGACGTTCAAAAGCTGGCGATTCACTGGTCACCGTTCACCGCCGATCTTTACGGCATCGTCGTGCATGGCCGAGAGGCTAATACTGCCCCGCCTCTGCTAGCGGCGGATCATCTCGGCGTGAGCCTCGGACTGCGGGCATTGCTGAAACATGAGGTGGATCTGTACGCGATCAGTCTCGATCATCCGGTGTTTTACGTGCATGCCGATGCGCAGGGCAATTTGAATTTGCCCCAGGCGCCGCCTTCCAGTTCTTCCTTTAGCATGAGCCTAGTGGTGCGGCACGCGGCGCTGCGCGACGGCGTGGTGATTTACAACGACGAGCAGATTCCGCTCGCGGCGGACCTCGAGAATGTTCGCGCGCAAGCCGAATACGATTCCACGGCGAATAGCTACAAAGGCTCGTTGGTCTACGGCCAGGGCCGCATCTTCACCAAAGATATGAAGCCGGTGGAGCACAACCTGCGCGTGGAATTTACGGCCAATAGCGATGGCGTGGTTCTTAATCCCCTTATTTTGGCCAGCGGGCAAACCCGGCTGACCGCGCATGCCAACGTATCGGACTTTGCCAATCCCAAAATCGACGGCGGCTACGACGCCGTGCTCGTGACGCGCGAAATCGCGGACATTATAAGAAACCCGTCTCTGCCGCGCGGTGAAATCACTCTCAGCGGCACGGTCTCTTACAAAATCGCGCCAAACCAAACTTTTCTGAAAGCGCTGCGTCTGCAGGGCCGGCTGGACAGTCCTGGGCTGGCGGTGCGCGCCAATCAGATTTCTACGAATATAAACGCCGTCCACGGCACGTATCGTCTGCAGGACGGCAATCTCTCGGTGCAGAGGCTGGACGCGAACCTTCTCGATGGGCATCTTTCCGCAAAGATGGAGGTGCGGCACCTCGATAAAACGCCTTCCACGCAGCTGAATGCCACGATCCGAGGCGTTTCGCTGGAGAAAATCAGCGACGTGCTGCCCGCGGAAACGCGGCAGAACGCGCGATTGCTCGGCCGCGCGAACCTGAGCGCGCAAGCGAACTGGACGAGCAATATCCTGGCCATGAAAGCGCACTCGCATTTGGAAGTTAGCGGCCCGAGGACGTTGCCACAGCATCCCAACGAGATTCCCGTGAACGGCGTGGTGGACGTCGATTACGACGGCGCGCGACAGAGCGCGTCGCTCGGGCGCTCAAAACTGCAAATTGCCGGCACCGAGCTCACGCTGAGCGGCACCGTGAGCCGCAACTCCAACGTGAACGTGGAGGTTAATGCCAAAGACTTGCGCGAGTTGACGCTGCTGGCGTCCGCGTTCACCGCGCCTAGCGACGCACCGAATGCCGGCCAAGCGCAAGTCTACGATCTTCGTGGCGCCGCACATTTCACCGGGCAGGTCACCGGTTCGACGCAGGACCCGCGAATCAAGGGCCAGCTGTCCGCATCGAATTTGGAAGTGCAAGGGAGCAAGTGGCGGACGGTGCGACTGAATCTGGACGCTGCTTCCTCCGGCGTGCAATTTCAGAACGGCTATCTCGAAAATTCCCAACAAGGCCAAATCAGCTTCAGTGGACGAACGGGGCTCGAACACTGGTCCTTCAAGCCGGACAGTCCGCTGTCGCTCCGCGCGAAAGTCACCAAACTGTCAGTCGGAGATTTGGAGCGGCTGGCCAAGTTGGAATATCCCGTTAGTGGCGATTTATTCGGTGAGATTGCGATCGACGGTTCGGAGCAGCAACCGGTGGGCCATGGGTCGCTGCAGGTGGTTAAGGCGTTGGCTTGGAACGAGCCGATTCGCACACTGAACCTGGACTTCCACGGAGACAAGGATACCGTGCAATCAACCGCGCAACTGCAAATCGCGGCAGGCGCTGCCGACGCGAGACTGACTTATGCTCCGAAGACGCAACGTTACGAAGTCAGTCTGCAAACGAAAGGGCTGAAACTCGAACAGTTAAAGAGCCTGCACGAGCGCGCCGGAGGGATGAACGGAGTGCTAACAGCAAATGTAACCGGGCAAGGAACCGCGAAGGATCCACAGCTTTCGGCGAACCTGCAGATTCCGCAACTTCAGGTGAGCGGCCAGAACTTTTCCGGGATCAACGCGCAACTCGATCTTGCGCATCAGCACGCGGATGTCAAACTCGAATCCGTTGTGGAGCAAGGCTCCATGCACGTGAACGGCGGAGTGGATCTAACCGGCCAGTATCCGGTGGACGCCACCGTGGACGTGCGCGCTCTGCCCATTGGTCCGCTCCTCGCGAAGCATTCCACGATTACGGGCGCGGCGCAGGACTTGCGCGGCTATACGGAAATTCATGCCAAGCTCAAAGGTCCGCTGAAAGACCCCACGCGGCTCGAAGGCCGGCTGGTGATTCCCCGCCTGGATTTTGCATATCAAGCCCTGCAATTGGCGAACGATGGCCCCCTGGTCGTCAATTATCGAAACGGCGTGGCACAGGTCGAGAGCGCCAGAATCAAAGGCACTGGGACGGACCTCAGCATTCAAGGAGTAGTTCCAGTGCAAAGCACGACGCCGATGAACGTGCAAGCTAAGGGCGCGGTGGATGTAAGCCTGTTGCAATTAGTATCGCCCGATGTGCATTCGTCTGGCCGAGTGGAAATCGATCTTCAGGCCGGCGGGAAAATCAGCCAGCCGCAGACGCAGGGAAATATTCGCATCGTGAACACCGCCTTGTCCGTGGAAGGCGCTCCTGTCACTATCTCCGCCATGAACGGACGGCTTTCCATCGCCGGCAATCGTCTGCAAATCGACAAACTGGATGCCAACGCAGGCGGCGGCACGATTTCCGCGCATGGCTCCGCGATTTACGGTAAGGAAACGCAATTCGCCATCGACCTGCAGGCCAAGAATGTGCGCATCCACCCTACAGGGATACGCTCCACGCTCGACGGGAACCTGCAACTAAACGGCACGCCGCTGAAGAGCCAGCTCACCGGCCAGGTGCTCGTTGATCGTCTTTCGTTTCAGGAAGGCTTCGATCTCGGCACGTTCATGAGCCAGCTTTCCGATGACTCCACGGTGAGTACGCCTTCGCCGCTGGCCAGCAGCATGAATCTGAGCATCTCCGTGCAATCGACGCAGAACTTAGATTTGACCAGCAGCCAGGTCAGCATCGCAGGCAGCGCGAATCTGAACGTGACCGGCACGGCGGCCAATCCAGTCATCCTCGGACGAATTGCGCTTAACAGCGGCGAGCTATTCTTTCAAGGGAAGCGTTTTGAAATTGAGAATGGCACGATAGCGTTTGCCAACCCAGTGCGCACCGAGCCGGTGCTAAACCTGTACGTGAAGACGGTCGTCGAACAATACAATATCACCATCAATTTTTCCGGTTCGCTGGATAGACTGAAGACGAATTACACTTCCGATCCTTCCTTGGCGCCAGTAGATATTATTAATCTGTTGGCCTTTGGTCAGACCACCGCCGAGAAAGCCTCGAACGGGTCGACACCCGCGTCCCTGGGAGCCCAGAATGCCTTGGCCCAGGGTGTCGCGGGGCAAGTCGCCAGCAAGGTTCAGAACCTCACGGGAATTTCGCAGCTCACCATTGACCCCACCGCCGGCAACAACCAAAATCCGGGAGCGCAGGTGGCCATTCAGCAGCGTGTTACGGGTACGCTCTTGCTGACGTTCAGCACCGACGTGACTTCCACACAGAAGCAAACCGTGCAACTGCAATATGAGCCGAAGAAGCAGGTGAAAATTTCTGTCCTTCGCGATGAGTACGGTGGATACGGCGTGGATGTCCGATACCACAAAGTGTTTTGATTCAGAATCGTTGATAGCGCTCGAGCTAAACCTGCATCCGAGCTGTCCGCCTATTATTGTGGAATCCAATTCAACTTTCTCGCTGGTTCGAGCGTCTTATCTAGGGCCACGATCCTATTCCTGTTCCAGAAGAGTTCATGCGCGCTTATCGGGCTTTGAAATCACTTTACATTTGGCTATTTATGGGCGCTGCGGCGATATTTCTCGCCGCGCTTCCCGGCCACACGGCGCAAAACCCTTCTCCGTTGGCTCGTGACGCCATTCTGAATCACCTCAATGCTGTCATCACCTGGTATCGCGACGTCACCGCAAAGGTGCAGGGCGTTGGCCTGCCCAGTGACGCCATTTACGAAGACAACGCCCGCGACGTCGCTGCGGAAGCAGTGCGTCTCGCGTTTCAGTCCGCGCGTGCCGAGGCTGCGCTCATCGACTCAGCCGGCAAGAATTCGAACGCCAGTCAGAACACCGCGAAACCCGGCAACCAGCAGGATTTCACGCAGATGACCGAAAAAGTTTCGGCGCAAATAGGCGACGTGCAATCGAAACTGGACGGCCTCAACAAACAGCTCGCGACCGCGGCGCGCACAAAGCGGCAACCCTTGCTCGACGAAAAGCAAAGGTTGCAAGGCGAGCTCGCTCTCGATCAAGCGGTGCTCGACACCATTCAGAAAATGAAGACCTTCGTCGAAGGCACAAACTCGGGCTCCACCGAAGGATTGGAGGGAAGCATTAATGAACTGGCGCGCTCGGTCCCAGAGGTGGGCGCTAATTCCCCAAACGCGACGAAGCCGGCGGCCAAGCCGTCCAATGGTGCGCAAGCGGCTCTGGCCAATTCCACAGGATTGATCGGCCAGGCCCTTACCCTCATGGGCCGGGTGCGCGGAGTTCGCGAAATTAATCAGATGATTAACGAAACCGACCGCCTTCGCCAAACGGCGGAAGACCTGCGAAAACCGCTTCGCGCAGAAATCGCCGCTACGATCCAGCGCGGCCGCCAGCTTGCCGACCAGGCTGGAGGAAACGGCCCGACGCAAAGCAGCGCCCAGGAATTCCAGGACTTGACGAACCGTTTCAAGCAACTTTCTAACGCCGCGTTACCGCTGAGCCAGGAAATCGTACTCATCGAGCAGAGCCGCGCGAATTATCAGGAGTGGCGAAAATCCATCGAGCGCGAATCGCGCGAGGTGTTGCGAGCTTTGATTCTGCGCGTGATTGGACTCGCCGTGGCTCTCGGAATTCTCCTGGTTTTGTCTGAGGTGTGGCGCCGGCTGACGTTCCGCTACGTCCACGAGCCGCGCCGCCGCCGCCAATTCTTGCTTTTGCGCAGATTCGTGATGGGCTTCCTGGTGGGAGCGGTGCTCATCATGGGCTTCGTCAGCGAATTCAGTTCGCTGGCCACCTTTGCCGGATTCGTCACCGCAGGCATCGCCGTCGGCTTGCAAGCGGTCTTGCTCTCCGTGGCCGCATATTTCTTTGTAGTCGGCCGATACGGTATTCGCGTCGGGGATCGTATCAGCATCGCGGGCGTCACCGGCGACGTGATTGATATTGGCCTGGTGCGTTTGTACTTGATGGAACTCGCTGGCACCGGAATCGATTTGTACCCCACCGGACGCGTTGTCGTCTTTTCTAATTCCGTGCTGTTTCAGTCCGGCACGCCGCTTTTCAAGCAGATACCAGGCACCGAATATGCCTGGCACGAGGTTGCGGTTTCGCTGGCTCCCGGCGGCGACTATAAGTTGGTGCAAGAGAAGTTGGGGAAGGGAGTCGATGCCGTCTATCAGCAATATCGCGAGCGCATCGAGCGGCAACTCGGGGGGATCGAGCAGAACATCGGCACGCAGCTAAAAACTCCCGCCACTGAAGCAAAACTGCAATTGACTGAGACTGGTCTCGAATTCATCGTGCGCTATCCGGTCGATATCCGCCGTGCGTCGGAGATAGATGATCACGTGACGCGCGCCGTCGTGGACATCGTTAATAATGACCCCTCCGTGAAAGCCGCGGTCTCTGGCTCGCCTAAAATTCGTGCGGCTATCAAAGGCTGAGTTGAACCCTCTGGATCGCATCCGCCGCTTCGGGACTAAAGCAGATAGTGATTTACCCCGAAAACTGAACACCGCGAATAGTAGCGGTTGACCCTGCAACGGTCTCATCGTACCGTAAGATTATTGTATGGATACAAGAGCGTATGTACGCAGCAGCGTGCGCGTCGCAATGGCATTGACCATCGCGCTGCTGACTATTATTTCGCCCCTTTGCGCGCCTTGGTGCGCAGCGACGGCATGCGCCACGGGAAATTCGACGGCTGTTCGAGGTGCAGATGGTTGTCACCGAACATTCGCTTCGACAGTTGATGGCTCTAGCGCAATTGGCGCACCGCAACTCTGCAACCTGAAGGGTTTGCCGGCGGCCGCGTTGCGCGATGCCAAGTCTTCGACGGAACGTCACGCAAAGCGGACTCATTCGCTGTATGCAAACACTACCGCCGCAAATGAGTCGATGACGGGCCAGTTGAGTCCATCACTCTTGCCTCCTGGTTCCGCCACTTTAAAGAATAAACCTCCAGCTACCACCATTCTACGAATCTGATTCGCCCTCAAATGTGCAGTACTCCGTCAGAGCGCCGTGTATAGTGCGCGCGTTAGTGCGTGACGTTGAAGCGTTTTCGTTATCCACATTCCCAATCCAACACGAAGTTCGGAGGAAACAAATGAGCGGTACACGCCGAAAATTTTTCCAGGATGCAGCATTTTTCAGCGCAGCGTTCTTAGGGATCAATTCGCAACTCCGCGCGCAATCGTCTGAATCACGCGGTCGCACAGCTCGCAAGGCCCAACCCTTGGCGTCGCCGCCGATGCTGACGCCTGATGTTCCCGACCTTCCCTATAAGATGGATGGCGCCGTCAAAGTCTTCCATCTCATCGCCGAGCCGGTGCAACGCAAAATCGCTCCCTTCAAAACGCTGGACGTCTGGGGATACAACGGAACTACCCCGGGCCCAACCATTCAAGTGCAGCAAGACGATCGTGTTCGCGTAATTTTTGAAAACAAGCTGCCGGAATCCACCTCCCTGCACTGGCACGGCCTGGAAGTGCCCATCGAGCAAGACGGCGTTCCGTGGATCAGCCAAGAACCAATCGCCCCCGGGGATACCTACACCTACGAGTTCACCGTGCACCAGGAAGGCACCTTCTTTTACCACGCGCACAGCGCCATGCAGGAAATGATTGGCCAGATCGGCTTCTTCATTGCGCATCCGAAAACGCCGTATCGTCCGCACGCGGATCATGACTATGGCGTCATCCTGCAGGAGTGGGCCGTTCTCCCCAGCAACACTGTGCCGAACACCGCGGCCATGGAATTCAACTGGCTGACGTTCAATGGCGTTTCCGCTCCCTCGATTACGCCCATGCTGGCTCGGCTCGGCAGCCGCGTGCGGCTGCGCATCGTCAACCTCGGCATGGATCACCACCCGATTCACCTGCACGGCAACCAGTTTGTCGTCACCGGAACGGAGGGCGGCCGTGCTCCGGAATCCACGTGGTGTCCGATGAACACCGTGCTGGTCGGCGTCGCGCAGGCCCGCGTCATCGAATTCGATGCCAAGTATCCCGGCGCTTGGATGGTGCACTGCCACCTGCCGCACCACATGATGAACAGCATGATGGACCTGTTGCGCGATCGCCAGATCGAGACCGCCGACCAGACCGATGCCAAAGCCATGAGCCAGATGCAAACGCTCGCCAACACCGTGGGCTTCGAGCACATTCACCATTCCCCGATCGCAGAGAATGCGAATCAGGTGAAGGGTTTCCCACAAGATGCCTTCATGGAGATGGGCATGGATTCCGCTGTGGCGAAACCGGAAACTTACGGCCTTCCGCAAAACTGGAGCGCCGGAATGATGGGCATGATGACCCTGATTCGCGTACTGCCAGATCGTGAATACGACGAGATCATGGCCAAAAAACAATCGGGAGAAGCCGCCAGATGAGAACGCAAACGAGACTCACGACCCTAATCCTGTTGATTTCACTGGCAGGCACAGCGCATGCGCAGGAAATGCAGATGCAACACGAACACCATCATGGGGAAATCCAGCCGGTGACTCCGGTTTATCCGCGCCTCGGGCGTGCGCAAGAAAGGGCGGAAGGCGTCTTGGTCACGCTTGAGCAGGTTGAGAAAATCGCGAGCGAATCCAACCCCACGCTGCGTCAAGCAGAGGCCGAAATCCGCGCCGCCAACGCCCACCGCCGGCAAGCGGGGCTCTACCCCAATCCAACCGTTGGTTACACCGCTGACGAGATTCGCGGCGGCTCCGTGGGCGGCGGCAAGCAAGGCTTTTTCGCGCAGCAAACCATCGTCACCGGCGGTAAGTTGCGCCTGGGTCAGGAAGTTTTTGGCAAAGAGTTGCAGCTCGCCACCATTGAAGCCGAAGAGCAACGCGCACGCGTAACCAGCGCCGTAAAAATGGCCTTCCTTCGCGTGTTCGCGGCCCAAGAACTGCTCGACGCGCGACGCGACCTGTCAAACATCGCCCGCGACGCGGCCGAGACGCAGCAGCGCCTCTTCAACACCGGCCAAGCCGATGAGACCGAAGTCCTTCAGGCCGAGGTTGAAGCGCAACGCATGCGCTTGGCCGCGCGCATGCAAGAGAATTCCCTGCGCGAAGAATGGCGCTCCCTGGCCGCGGTCATCGGCCAGCCCGGCATGCCTATGGCTACCGTTGCCGGCGATCTCGAAAAAGGCTGGCCGGAGCTGAACGAAGAACAAACCGTGGAAGCCATCGCCAACGAAAGCCCGGCACTGCGCATTGCCGACGCGACCACTCTTCGCGCGCAAGCGATCCTCGCCAGCGCCCGGCGTCAGCCCATCCCGGACTTGCAGGTTCGCGCCGGCCTGGAATATAACAACGAACTCCTCGGCAGTGTCCCCTTCGCCAAAGGATGGGAGGGCATCGCCGAAGTCGGTGTGCAGCTTCCCATCTTCAGTCGCAATCAGGGCGAGATTGTCGCAGCCCGCGCGGAAATAGACCGCGCCGCGTCGGAAAAACGCCGCATCGAGCTGACCCTGCGCGAGCGGGCCGCGTCTGCTGTCGACCAGTACGCTAACGCTCGTCTGATGGCCATCGAGTACCGCGATGAAATGCTCCCGCGCGCGAAAAAAGCCTATGCGCTGATGGCCGAGAAATACGGCAATATGCTCGCCGCCTACCCGCGCGTCCTTGACTCGCAGCGCAAGCTCTACGAGCTGCAAGCCGAATACATCACCGCACTCGAAGGTGTTTGGACCAACGGTATCGCTCTCCAGGGTTACTTGCTTACCGACGGCCTGGAGGCCCCCGCACGGCCCGGCGAAGTCGATCGCCCCGTACGCGAAACCAATATTCCTGCCCCAGAGCGCACCATGTCTCCCGGCGAGCCCATGCCCCGACCCTGAACCCGGCGCTGCGCGTCGGATACAAGTGGCAAGTGCGAAACACTAGTACCCCGGTAGCGTTGACCTGCCGAAAATTTGCTGGGTACTGTCGTAATAGGGCGTATAGGTGTCCGTGGCCGTGCTCGTGGGGAGCCGCCGTCGCGGACGTGCGCAAAGGCGCATAGAAAGAAGACTGGGGCATCCCTCTTCATGTCCGACTCGCACATGACGACATTGCTGAAAGCCGGCCGCTACGAGATTGTCGGCGAACTGGGCCGCGGAGCCATGGGCGTTGTCTATCGGGCGGTCGACCCGGTCATCGGTCGCAGCGTGGCCGTCAAAGCCATTAGGTTGAGTGCGGAAGGTACCGGCCTCACGCGGCCGGAACTTCTCGCGCGGTTCCAGACCGAAGCGCGCGCAGCGGGTTTGCTAACGCATCCCAATATCGTCGTGGTTTTCGACGCTGGCGAGGAAGACGGCCTCTACTACATCACCATGGAGTTGGTCGAAGGGAAAAGCCTTCAGACACTCCTCGACGACGGCCACGCCTTCCCGCTCCCGCGCGTGCTCCGCATTATGGACCAGGCGTGCAGCGCCTTGCAGTTCGCTCACGAACGCAACGTAGTGCACCGCGATATCAAGCCTGCCAACTTGATGCTTACCCCCGACGACACCGTCAAGGTCACCGACTTCGGCACCGCGAAAATCCTTCAGTTTGGCACGGTGCAGCAAACCGCCCACGTCATGGGCACCCCCAGCTATATGTCCCCGGAACAGGTGAAGGGCCGTGCCGTCGATGGCCGCAGCGATATATTTTCTCTCGGCGTCATGCTCTACGAGATGGTCACCGGCGAAAAGCCCTTCCCTGGACAGAACATCACCACCGTTATTTACAAAATTGTGAACGAAGAACCCGTCCCGCCGAAGCAGGTTGATCCCACCATTCACGCGGGCATCAGCGCGGTGGTGATGAAAGCATTGGCTAAGGATCCCGATGTTCGCTATCAGAGCTGCCGCGAAATGCTCGAAGACCTCCGCAACTACCGCTCGGTGACTAACGCCGGAAACCCGCAGTCTACGATGACGCTCAGCGGCGACGCCGTAAATGCCACGGTGGCCCTGGGCGCCCCTGGCCTTCGCGGCATGCACAACGACGATCTC
>Ga0070730_10003695_pt1 | contig 13643 bp, 11 predicted proteins | sample Coa_R1_3_FD_66447 | JGI IMG/M metagenome (GOLD analysis project Ga0070730, IMG submission 66447) | Surface soil microbial communities from Centralia Pennsylvania, which are recovering from an underground coalmine fire - Coalmine... | ecosystem: Environmental > Terrestrial > Soil > Unclassified ...
GCTCACCAGGGCCAGGCGGGGGCGGGCGATCGGGAACACCCAGGCGTAGCGCCGCAGAGCCCCCATGTGCTCGCGCACCAGGGCCCGGGCGAGCCGGCGCTGCGGCGGGGCGACGCCGCCGGCCAGGGCCAGGGCCCCGACGAGCGCCGGGGCGGCGTAGCCCTCGGTGGAGCTGTAGTTGGTGGGGGGGAGCGTGCGGCCGCTCGCGCCACACCGGGCCGCGGCCGCCAGCGCCTCGTCCACCTCGCCCAGCCGCCAGGCCAGGCGCGCCCGCAGGCCCAGGCAGATGTGCTGCGACTGGCGGTCGGCCATGCCCCGGAGGCGATCCTCCGCCGCCGTCAGCCGCTCCCACGCCTCGTGCGGCCGGTCGAGCGCCAGCAGGGTCTGGGCGCTGGCGTAGTCGGCCCAGCCGGCGTGCAGCGCCGAGCCCCGGGCGCCCGCGCGCCGGCCCAGGGCGTCGAAGTGGGCCAGGGCCCGCTCGCCGTCGCCCTGCAGGTGGGCGCCGATGCCGCAGGTGGTCTCGATGATCTCCATCAGGTGGTGCTGCGGCCAGGCGGCGCAGATCTCCCGGGCGGCGGCCAGGGCGGCCTCGCCCTCCGGCCAGCGGGCGAAGGCGAAGTGCAGGATGGCCCGGGCGGTGAGGGCGAAGGCCCCCGGCCGCGGGTCGCTTCCCGACGCCAGGCGCTCGCCCCGCCTCAGCACGGCGTCGGCGGCGCCCTCCAGCCGCATCAGCCCCAGGGCGAAGCCGACGGAGCCGAGGGCCCGGCCCTGGGCGCTGACATGCTCGCCGCTCTGCGCGCCGAACCGGCCGGCCGCCAGGCTGGCGGACAGGATCTCCTTCACGTCGCCGAGGAACTGCCCGGTCTCGGCCCGTACGGCGCAGGCGGCCAGGGCGCTGTCGCTGACCCGGGGCGTGACAGGGCCGCGTCCGGCGAGGGCCAGGGATCGCCTGGCGTTGCGGTTGGCGACGTCCACCAGGCCCAGCGACCACTGGGCCCGCGACAGTTCGGCGAGCCAGCGGACGGCGCGCCGGGGGAGGGCCCTGTCCGGCGCCTCCTCGAACAGCGCCAGGGCGCGTTGCAGCGCCTCGGCGCAGACCCCGTCCGCGCCCTCGACGGCGGCCGCCCGGGCGGCGCGCTCGTAGAGGAGGGCGGCGCGGCCGCGCGCGCCCGCGTCCGTCCACAGGCTCGCCAGCTCGACGGCGGGCGACCGCCGGCCGTCGTCGCGGCGATGGGCCAGGCGCCGCGCGGCGCCCTCGGCGAGCCGGCGCCGCACCCCGGCCGGCATGCGCCGGCGCACCGTTTCGGCGAGCAGCCGGTGGGCGGCGTGGACCCCCCGCGCGTCGCCGGCGTCGGCGACGATGAGCTTGTCGTAGGTCAGGCGCTCCAGGATCGCCTCGGCGACGCCCCCGCCGGCGATGCTGGGGGCCATCGCCTCGATGTCGGCCACGCGCCAGGACCGGTCGGCGATCGAGAGGGCGGACAGCACCTCCCGCTCGTCGACGTCCAGGCGGTCGAGGCGGCGATCGAGAATGGCGGTCAGGGTGCGCTCGCCCTCGCCCTCGCCGTCGTCGTCGGCCAGGGCGAGCGTGGCCTGCACCGCGCGAAAGGGGTTGCCGGCCGAAATGGCCATCACCTCGGACGCATCGATGCCCGCCGCGCCCGAGAGGCGCACCAGATCCGCGACCTGCCCGGCGGTGAGCGCCGGCAGGGGGATTTCCAGGGTCGAGAGGTGGCCGCGCAGCCGCGCCAGGCGCTCATCGCCGAGGGGCGTGCGGACGCCCGCCAGGATGCGCACCGGCGCGCCGCTGTCGAGGAGCGCCAGGGTCAGGGCCAGGGACGCCTCGTCCACGTCCTGCAGGTCGTCCATCACCAGCAGCCACGGCGCCTCGTGGGCGATGGCGGCGATCAGCGCCAGCATGGCCCGCTGCGTCAGCGTCGCCCGCTCGCCGCCGCTCAGGCTCGCGGTCCGCGCATCGCCGGCGGCGTCGACGCCGCGCAGGGCGCGGGCGCACAGGGCCAGGGCGGCCGGATCGAGCCCGGCCTTGGCCAGCACGTCCGACGCCCAGCCCGCGTCGTCGGCGGGGCCGGGCGCCCGGTCGGCCAGCGCCTGGCGGAGGAGGTCGAACCACGCGCCCAGGGGGTCGAGCATGCGGGCCGGGGCGCCGGCCGTGAAGCTGCGGATCGCGGCCTCGCTGCTCGTCAGCTTGGCGCGCAGCAGGTGGCTCTTGCCGATCCCAGCCTCGCCGCAGAGGATCGCCAGGCGGGGGGCGCCGCTGGCCAGCCAGGCGGCGGCCTGGCCGCTTTCCTCGCGCCGGCCGACCACCCTAGCGAGGACCGGCGATGCGCGGCCGGACGCGCCGGCGAGGGAGGCGTCGACGACCAGCCCGCCCGGGGGCTCGGCGGCGCACAGCTTGGCCGCCCGGTTCACTGCGCCGCCGTGGACGATGGTCGAGCCGTGCTCCGAGGGGCCGCGATAGACCGCGCCCGCCGCCGCGGCGACCGCGCCGTCGAAACCCAGGCCGATCAGGGCCCGCTGCGGCTCGAGCAGGGTCTCGCGCCAGTCCCGGTCCGCCGCGCTCGTCCCGCGCAGGCCCACGCGGAGGTGCACGCCCTTCTCGTCCTGGGTGATCCGCTCCAGCCTGCCGCCGCACCGCTCGGCCCAGTGGCCGATCAGGCCGAGCACGTCGTCGAGGCGGCCCAGACTGAGGTCGGCCCACGCCTCGCCGCGGCACAGGCGCACGTAGACGAAGGTCATGTCGGCGATCTCGCCCTCGCGGCTGGCGAGGTCGGGACGGTCGGCCGGCGGCTCGGGCGCGGGGCGCCGGACGCGCGGCCGGCGCGAGAGGCCGGCGTGCAGCTTGGCCACGGCCGGACCCAGCAGCACCTCGCGGTGTTCGAGAATGGGAGCGGTCGGCCGCAGCAGGCGCACCGCGCCATGGGCCCAGGCCGCGCGGACGGCAAGGCCGGTCTCCCGCAGGTGGGCGTACTTCAGCTCTTCCAGGAAGTGCTGCAGGGCGCGGGCCTCGCGGCCGCCCGGCGCCGCCTGGGCCCGCAGATAGACCGCGCCGTCGCCCAGCGCGTCGGCGAACCGCAGGCCCGCCTCGTGCGCCAGGCCGGTGGCGATGCGTTCGCCGGCCAGGATGCGCTGGGCGGCCAGTTCGCCCGCCACCCGGCCGTGGCGGAGGGTGGCCTTCTCCACGGTGCGGGAGAAGCCTTCGACGTCGAACCCGACCAGGACCGCGTCGAACTCTTCGACGGCGTGGCTCGAGGCGGGCGCCAGGACGTCAAGCAAGATCGCTTTCCCCGTAGATCACCGTCGGCTCACCGCAGATGGCCCTCGCGCACAGCTTAGCGGAAAGCACCGCCGTTTCCACCGCGCCGCAGTCGAAATTGTTGCGCGTCCAGTCGCCCGCCAGAAAGAGATTGGCGAAACCTGAACCCTCGGGGCGGATCCTCTTGTCGATCGCGCCCGCGGGCGAGCAGACATAGAGATCGATCGGGTCGTCGTTGATGCGGACGTAGCGTTCGAGCTCCCCGTCCAGACGATAGCCGCCGCCGGCGTCGGCGAGCCCCGGGAAGATGTGGACCGCGTTGTTCGCCACCCAGGCCTGGGTGGCGGCGCCGGGCCGGTCGGGCCGGTCCGGGTTGCCGACCCCGGAGGTGATCGGACCGCACAGGTAGGAAAGGCTCGCCGGGCGGTCCCCTGCAGCGTCCGCCTGTTCCAGCGCGGCCAGGAAGCTCATGTCGCCCCAGGTGTCGTGGGGCCCGACATAGCCGGTCATCAGCCCGTCCTGGCGAACCCCGTAGTAGGTGTCCACCGGCTCCCGCCGCCAGATCTGGGCGGCGATGGTCGGCGTGACGCCGGCGCTCGCCAGCATGTCGCTCCAGGCCGGAGACACCCCGGCGAGGGGGGCGGCGATCTCGCGCAGGGTGCCGATCGACATGGCGGCGACGCAGATGTCGAAATCCCTGTCGGCCTGCAGGCACAGCGTCTCGCCGACGCCCTCGCTGTCGATCCACTTCTCCAGGTCCGGCCCGCCCGACAGGGCTGCCCCGTCCAGGAGCTGTTCGAAGAGGGGCGCTTCCGGCCAGGCGCGGCGGGGACGCGCGCCCGCGCCGGCGAGGTGGTCGATCAGCGGTCGGTAGGCGTCGGGGCCCCCCTCGGGGTGGCCTTGCACGCGCATCCGCACCTGCGCCAGCCGCCCGTCGGCGCCCGGCTCGAGCAACTCCACGCGATGGAAGAAGTTGAACCGCACGCCCCTGGCCTTGAGGACCTCGTAGTAGGGGGCGGCGACAATCTCGCCCATGCCGCCCGCCATGTGCATGAAAACCGAGCCGTGATAGGCGAAGACCATGCGCAGCAGGCCGCGCATGCCCACGCCGGCGGCGATGTTTGGCCGGGTCGAGTCGCCATCCTCGAAGGCGAAGGAATAGTGGTAGCCGGCCTGGAACAGCGGGCAGCTGACGGCGCGGTCGGACCCGCCATGCCGCCGCAGCCAGGCGCTGGCGTCGACGTCGTTGATGATGTCGAAACCCTGCACCGCCAGGCCGTCGACGGCGAAGCCGCGGGTGATCGTGGCGACGAGCTCGAGAACGCCGATCCAGTCCGGTCCCTTGGGCGGCGTCGCCTGGCCGAGCGACTGCATGGCGGCCTGGATGTCGAGGGCGTGGGCGCCGATCCGGTCCAGCAGGTCGCCCACCGGGGCGGAGCGGAGCTGGTCGGGCATGGCCGAGGCGAGCGCCTCGCCGCGATCGGCCAGGGCGCTGAGCTCCGGGGTCGCCGGGGGCGGGTCGAAGCCCTCCACCGCGGCCAGCCAGGGCGCCGGCGGCTGGCCGCTGGCCAGTTGGCGCAGCGCCTGCGCCAGCCAGCCCACGATGGTGTTCAGCATCTCGGCGGGGGTGACCGCCTGGGGATCGACGCCGGGGACCTTGTCGTTGGTGGGCAGCTGGACGCAGACGGCGCGCCAGCCCGCGCCGTCCGGCTGCATCAGGGTGAAGGTGTTGTGCCCGACGAAGGCGTCGTCGAACGGGATCGCCGTCGCCGGCGAGACTTGCGCCCACTCCGCGTACAGCGGCCGCAGCTGGTCGAACACATTGTGGTAGAAACCGCCCAGGATGTGCAGCCCATGCTCCTCGTTGCGGCCGCGGGCCGAGCGGTTGCGGGCGGAGGCGCACTTGCCGCCCAGCCGCCAGCCGATCTGATAGAGATCGATGTCGTATTGCGCCCGCAGCTCCGGCGTGCGCGTCAGCTCGAAGGCGGTCGCCAGCGCCGCGGGTCCCCCGCCGAGGATGGCTACCCTGGTCTTACTCATGACTCTCCCCCTCGTTCCCGGCGCCAGATCCGGGCCGTCCCGATGTCGTCCGACAGAAGTCCTAACCGGCGGCGGTCTTCTCCGCCTGCGCCGCCTGAAGGGAAAGCCTCCCGACCGAGGTCTGCAGCCGGGCCAGGTCGACGAACTGGATCCGCCGGCGCCCAGTCTTGATGATGTTCTGGGCCGACAGGGCGCGCATTTCGCGGGTCACCGCCTCGCGGTGGGTGCCGATGCGGTTGGCAAGCTCGGCATGGGTCGGCGCGGGGCGCACCTCCAGGCCAGTGGAAGACCGCGCCGCCATCCGCAACAGCTCGCAATGCAGCCGCGACTGGACGTTGAGGGCGCTGAGCTCGAAGACGCGCTCGGTCATGGCCCTGATCCGCGCGGTCAACTGGCCCAGGAGCCACATCGAGGCGTCGGGCGAGGAGTCGATCACGGCGCGGAAGTCGGGACGCGACATCGCCAGCAGGCGGGAATCGTCGATGGCGATGATGCTGGCCGACCGGCCTTCCCCGTCGATCGCCGCCATCTCGCCGAACATGTCGCCCTCGGAGAGGTCGCGGAGGGAAACCTCGCGGCCGTTCGCCGAATAGATCAGGACCTGCAGGCGGCCCTCGAGCACGAAGAAGACGTCGCTGGAGGTGTCGCCCTTGCTGAGGATGGAGGCGCCCTTGCGAGCACGGATCAATCGGCTGCGGTCGATCGCCTCGCGGCGGAGCGGGGGGTCCATGGCGCCGAAGAGGCCCAATCGCTCCGCTTCCGACATGCACCGTGACCCCTGTTCAGCCTGAAACGTAACAACCTTTTGCGATCGATCGCAACCGGGCGCGGTCAGCGCCCGAGTCTCAGGGCTCTCAGCCGGCGTTTGTTCACGTGCGCCTTCGGCCCCGGGCCGGTGTCGTCGGGCATCTCGCCCTTGAAGTAGTAGCGCTGCCAGGCCTCGCGCATCGTCTCCGGATCGCGCTTGAAGAGTCGCGTGTTGAAGTCGTCGCGCCGGGCGCGCCAGGCCTCGTACTGGCCGTGCAGGTCGGCGTCCTGGATCAGGGATCTCTGGACCAGGTCGAACGCTTCCAGGGGTTTGTCCTGGACCGGCAGGATGAAGCAGAACGGCTCGCCCTTGGCGAACTTCACGCGCCCTGGACGCGTGAAGATCCAGTTCATGGTGAAGGGGAACGGCAGCCAGTCGGTCTCGACCAGCCCCGCGAGGGGTTGGACGCCGTCCTTGACATGGTTCGGCGGGCCGCCGGCCCACATCGACCAGCCCTCGGGCGTGCGGAACAGGTAGCCGGGGTGGAAGGTGATCACGCCGTGGGAGAAGTGGCTCTTCACGAAGTCGGTGAAGTCCGGGAACGGATGGTCGGGCGTGAGCTTGATGTCGGACTGGGAGGGGCCGCCGTTCCACTCGGCCGAGAAGCCGACCGGGCACAGGATCTCCCAGCCGGTGGTGTTGGCCATGGTCAGCGGCAGGCAGCGATAGGGATGGCGATCGAGAAAGGCCTCCATCCAGGCGCGCCGCGGCCGTCCCGGAACGATGTCCGGGGGCCGGCCGCTCATCGGATAGCAATCCACCTGCATGGCTTTTCGGCTCGGAACCTCGAGTGGCGCCGAAACCCGGAGCGCGGGCTTCCAGCCCGCCCTTTCTCTTGGTTTTTCTTAAGTAAGCAAGAGCGGGCTGGAAGCCCGCGCTGCGTGCGCTATGGCCAGGATATGCTGAGCCCCGACGATCTGTTCGCCTTCTTCGACGCCCATGGGATCGGCCACGCCACGCTCGACCACCCCGCCGTCTTCCGCGTCGGCGAGGGGGAGGAGATCAAGTCGAGCCTGGCCGGCGCCCACACCAAGAACCTGTTCCTCAAGGATCACCGCGACCAGCTGTGGCTGGTCTCGGCCGAGCAGGCGACGCGCATCGATCTCAAGCGCCTGCCGGCGGTGATCGGCTCGGGTCGCCTGTCGTTCGGATCGGCCGCCCTCCTCGAAGAGGCCCTGGGCGTGGCGCCCGGCTCGGTCACCGCCTTCGCCCTCATCAACGACAAGGCGAAGGCCGTGCGCTTCGTCCTGGACGAGCGGCTGCACCAGGCCGACCAGGTGAACTTCCACCCCCTCGTGAACACGGCCACGACCACCGTCAGCCGCGACGGCCTGCGCGCCTTCCTGGCGGCGCTCGGCGTCGCGCCGATCATCGTCGACTTCTCCCGATAGCCGCTGATCTAAAGCCTGGAACGCGGCGGCGTTGCGCCCGGGCGGCCCAGCGACCATGTTGGGGGCCAAGACGTCCCAGAGAGAGTCCGAAGACCCATGTCCCTGATCGGTGAGACCACGCCTGGCGCCGCCCCCGCTGACCTGATCAAGGAGGGATCCGACGCCGGTTTCATGGCCGACGTCATCGAGGCCTCGAAGGTCCAGCCGGTCATCGTCGATTTCTGGGCGACCTGGTGCGGCCCCTGCCGCCAGCTGACCCCCGCCCTCGAGAAGGCGGTCCTGGCGGCCAAGGGCAAGGTCAAGCTGGTCAAGATCGACGTCGACAAGAACCCCGTCTACGCCGGCCAGCTCCGCGTCCAGTCGATCCCCACGGTCTACGCCTTCTCGGACGGCCGGCCGGTCGACGCCTTCATGGGCGCCGTGCCGCCCGGCGAGATCAAGGCGTTCATGGACAAGCTGCTCGCGGTCGCGCCGGCGTCCGAGGTCGACGAGCTGCTGGCCTACGCCAAGGAATCGCTCGACCTGCATGACCCGGGCGCCGCCGCCCAGGCCTACGCCCAGGTGTTGCAGGCCGAACCCGACAACCTCGCCGCCATCGGCGGCCTCGCCCGCTGCTATCTGTCCGGCGGGGACACCGAGCGCGCCGCCGAGGTGGCCGCGATGGCGCCGCCCGGCGCTAAGAACCCCGATCTCGACAGTGTCCGCGCCGCCCTGGCCCTGGCCGCCGCCGCCCCCTCCGACACCGGGGATGCGGAGCGCCGCCTGGCCGCCGACGCCGACGACCACGAGGCCCGCCTCGAGTTGGCCATGGCGCTGGCGGGCAAGGGCAAGCTCGCCCCGGCCGCCGACCACCTGCTGACCATCCTGGCTCGCGACCGCGACTGGAAGGACGGCGCGGCCAAGGCGGAGCTGCTGAAGATCTTCGAGGCGGCGGGGCCAATGTCGGACGTCGCCCGCCAGGGCCGCAAGAAGATGGCCTCCATTCTGTTCAGCTGAACCGCGGCGCTCGAGGCGGGGATCCGCGCATGGTGATGTCCGGCTACAGGAAGGCGAAGGATCTGCCGGCCGTCATCCCGGTCTTCCCGCTCGACGGCGCCGTCCTGCTGCCCGGCGGCGTGCTGCCCCTGCAGATCTTCGAGCCGCGCTACCTGAACATGATCGACGACGCCATGGCGGGCGAGCGGATCATCGGCATGATCCAGACCACCGGCGAGGGCGAGCGCGCCCGGCCCGCCCCGGCCCTGACGCGGGTCGGCTGCGCCGGGCGGATCACCAGCTACTCGGAGACGTCCGACGGCAAGTACCTGATCGCGCTCACCGGCCTCTGCCGGTTCGCGGTCGCCGAGGAGATCGCCACGCCCACGCCCTACCGCCAGGTGCGGGCCGACTTCGCCCCGTTCGAGGTCGACCTGCAGCCCGACGGCGATGGCGACGAGTTCGAGCGCGCGCCCTTCCTGGACCTTCTGCGCCGCTATCTCGACCTGCGCGGCCTGGGGGTGGAGTGGGACGTGGTCAACGCCGCGCCGGCCCCCGCCCTCATCAACAGCCTGTGCATGGCCCTGCCGTTCTCGCGGGTCGAGAAGCAGGCGCTGCTGGAGGCCGCCGACCTCGAGGGCCGGCGTCAGGTGCTGACCACCCTGCTGGAGATCGAGGCCGCTTCCGGGGCGGCGGATGATGACGCCCCCCACCCGCTGCAGTAGAGTTCGACGATGACCGAAGCGACCGCCGCCCACCCCGACGTCGATCCCCGCCTGCTGGAGATCCTCGTCTGCCCGGTGACCCACGGCCCGCTGATCTACGACCGCGCGGCCGCCGAACTGATCAGCAAGAGCGCGCGCCTGGCCTATCCCATCCGCGACGGCGTGCCGATCATGCTGCCGGAAGAAGCCCGGGAACTGGGCGAGGGCGAATAGCTACTCGGCCATCGCCTCGCCGGATCCGCCGAACTCGGCCGGGAAGTCCTTCAGCTTGGGCAGCCCATCCCGGATCGGGAGCACCGCCTCGGCGTAGTTGACGTGCACGCCGGGGACGAAGTCCAGGGTCGGGAGGGTGGCGGCGAATACATCCACCAGTCCGAGCGGCGGATGGTTGGTCATCAGGTGTCCGCCGCACTTGGCGCAATAGCGCCTCTGGCTGAGCTCGGTCTTCTGGAACGTGGCCACATGCTCCGCGCCGCCCGTCACCTTCACCGCCTCCGGCCGCCACAGGCTGAAGGCGTTCACCGGCCCGCCCGACCACGATCGGCACGACCGGCAGTGGCAATAGCCCATGGCCTCCGGCGCGCCCTCGACCGTGAGCGTGACCGCGCCGCAGAAGCAGCTTCCGACGTGGGTCATGTCCTCATCTCCTCCTTCTTGGTCAGGTCTCCCGATCAGACCGGCTCGCCGCGCAGAAGCCGCGGCAGGTCGCCGGCCGCGCCGCCGGCTTCGGTCATGAACAGGCGCCGGGCCGGGCCGATGCGGTTGACCACCGCCATGCCGGCGTCGCGGACCGCGCGTGTCAGCGGGTTGTCGTTGGAAAACAGACGGGTGAAGACGTCCGTGGCCAGGGCGACGCCCAGGTTGTCGACGCTGCGCCAGCGCGCGTAGCGGGCGAGCACGGCCTCGGAGCCGATGTCCTCTCCGAGCCTGGCGGCGTCCGCCAGGACCTCGGCCAGCGCCGCCACGTCCTTGAGGCCCATGTTCAGGCCCTGGCCGGCGATCGGGTGCACGGCGTGGGCGGCGTCCCCCAGCAGGGCGACCCGGGGCGCCGTGACGCGCTCGGCGAGCTGCAGGCCGAGGGGATAGGTGAAGCGCGGACCGGTCAGGCTGACCCCGCCGAGGAAGGGGCCGAACCGGCGGCGCAGGTGGGCCTCGAACACCTCCGGCCGCGCCGACTTCAGGGCGGCGCCCTTGTCCGCGCCCTCGGTCCACACCAGGCTGGCGCGGCGCCCGGTCAGCGGCAGGATGGCGAAGGGACCGGTCGGCAGGAAGTGCTCGTAGGCGACGCCGCCGTGGTCGTGCTCCAGGGCGACCGTCGCCACCACGCCTACATGGCCGTAGTCCCAGCCGAGCGTCCCGATCCCCATGTCCGCGCGCACCTGCGAGGCGCGCCCGTCGACCCCGACCACCAGCGGGGCGGTGAGGACGCGGCCGTCGTCCAGGACCACCTGCGCCGCGGCGCCCTCGCTCGTCGCGCGGACCACCTTGGCGGGGGCGAGGACGGCGATTTTCGCCTCCCGCACGGTCTCGGCGAGGCCGGCGCGGATGTGACGATTCTCGATCAGATAGCCCAGCGGCTCGCCCTCGGTGCGGTCGGCGATCTCGGAGGAATCGAACCGCAGCCAGACGCCGGAGGGAGAACGCGCCGAGGCCCCGGGCGCACGTCCGTCGGTGACCAGGATCTGCTCGATTCGCTGGGCGTGCGGCTCCAGCCGGTCACCGGCGCCCAGCACCCGCCACTGGCGGAAGGCCGAGAAGGCCACGGCGCTGGCGCGGCCGTCGAAGGTCGGCGCCAGCTGGGCGTCGAAGCGCTGGGGATCGATCAGCAGGCAGTCGATCCCGGCGCTCGCCAGCGCGAGGGCCAGGGTCGCGCCGGCCATGCCGGCCCCGACAATGATCACTTCCACATCGTACCTGGGGCTCAAGCTGGCGGCCCTTTGCCCGCCCGCGGAGGCGTCAGGCTTCCTCGTCGGCGGCGAGGCCCATCATATGGAAGCCGGCGTCCACATGCACCACTTCGCCGGTGGTCGAGCGGCCGAGGTCGGAGAGCAGCCATAGCGCGCAGCCGGCCACGCCCTCCATGCTGGTGTCCTCCTTCAGGGCGCTCAGCCGCCGGCCCTCGGCCAGCATGCCCCGGCCGCCGGAGATCCCCGCGAGCGACAGCGTCCGCATGGCGCCTGCCGAGATGGCGTTGACCCGGATGCCGGCCGGGCCGAGGTCGCGGGCGACGTAGCGCACCGCCGCCTCCAGCGCCGCCTTGGCCACGCCCATGACGTTGTAGTTGGGGATGGCCCGCTCGGAGCCCAGGTAGGTGAGGGCGATCATAGATCCGCCCCGCCCCATCAGCCGCGAAGCCCGCCTCGCGGCGTCGACGAAGCTGTAGGCGGAGATGTCCAGCGCCTGGGCGAAGCCCGCGCGCGTGGCGCTCTCCACGAACGAGCCCTTCATGTGGTCGCGCCCGGCGAAGGCGATGGCGTGGACCAGGAAATCGAGTGAACCCCACTGGTCCTCGACCACCTTGAACGACGCCGCCATCGATTCGTCGCTGGAGGCGTCAAAGGTCGTGTACAGGCTCGCGCCGATGCTCTCGCCCAGGGGGCGGACGCGCTTCTCGTTGACCTCCATGTAGGCGAGCCCGACCTCGCCCCCCTGGGCGGCAATCTGGGAGGCGATGCCCCAGGCGATCGAATTGTGGTTGGCGACCCCCATGATGAGGCCGCGCTTGCCGCGCATCAACTCGCCTTTCGGCATGGCGAAATCGTCGTCCATCGCGTCCCTCTGTTCCCGTTCCCTGCGAGTCGGGGGATGACGTATCAGGGTGCGCGACGGGCGCAAAGCGGAGGCCGGGAGCGGTCACGACGTGAGGGCGATCAGGGGAGGGCTGGCGATGGTTCTGGGTCTCGCGATCTCGACGGCCGTGCTGGGCGGCGAACCCAACCCCCCGGCGGCGCCTTCCCGAGGCGCCCTGGCGCGGCTCGAGGGCGACTGGGACGGCAGTCTCGACACCGGGGCCGTGAAACTGCGGATCGTCCTGCACGTACACAGCCACGATGGCGCCGCCCAGGCGACGGTCGACAGCCCCGACCAGAACGCCAACGGCCTTCCCGCCAGCGTCACGCTCGCGGGCGATCACGTTAGCCTCTCGGCCCAGGGCGCGCCGGGGGCCTTCGAGGGCGACCTGTCGCCGGATGGCGCGACCCTGGCCGGCCACTGGTCCGCCGCGCCGCTGACCTTCGTTCGGCGGGCCCCCGGCGCGGCGGCGCCCATGCTCAACCGGCCGCAGACGCCGGTGAAGCCCTATCCCTATCGCGAGGACCTGGTCGAGTATGACAACGCCCTCGCCCATGTGCGGCTGGCCGGAACCCTGACCATCCCGCAAGGAAGCGGCCCTTTCCCCGCGGTGGTGCTGATCGCCGGATCGGGGCCGCACACGCGGGACGAGAGCGTGTTCGGCCACGCCGTCTTCCTGGTGCTGGCCGACCACCTGACGCGCCACGGGATCGCGGTGCTGCGCTATGACAAGCGCGGCCTCGGCGGTTCGAGTGGCGATCCTGCCACGGCCACCAGCCGGGACTTCGCCGCCGACGTCGAGGTGGGGCTGGCCTACCTGAGGACCCGGCCGGAGATCGATCCTCGGCGGATTGGCCTGATCGGCCACAGCGAAGGCGGCCTCATCGCACCCATGGTGGCCGAGGATGATCCGTCGTTGGCCTTCCTGGTGCTGATGGCCGGCTCGGCCGTGCCGGGCGACCAGATCATCATGGCCCAGAGCCGCGCGATCGGCGCTGCGGCCGGCGCGCCCGAGGCCGTCCAGGACGCCAACGCCGCCATCCAGCGCAAGTTCCTCGATGCGGTGATGGCGGCCAGGGACAAGGCGGAGGCCGAGGTGGCGGCGCGCGCTGTGCTGAAGGCGGCGGGCCTGCCGGAGCCGGCGATCGAAACGCAGGCCCGGGCGGCCTCCTCCGACTGGTACCGCTTCTTCCTGGGCTATGACCCGGCTCCGGCCCTCCGCCGCTTGCGGCGTCCAATCCTGGTGCTCATCGGCGCGAAGGACCTGCAAGTCCCTCCCGCGCTCAACCTTCCGGCTTTCAGGGCGGCGCTCGCCGCCGATCCCGACGCCGAGATCCGCGAACTCCCCGGTCTCAACCACCTCTTCCAGAGCGCCGGCACGGGTGCGCCGTCCGAGTACGGGGACATCGAGGAGACCCTGTCACCCTCCGCGCTCGAGGTGATCACCAAGTGGATCCGGGGCCGGACCGGAAGGGCCGACGTTGAGCGCTAAGCCCGCGCCAGGTTCACGTTGCCGCTCATCGTGCTGATGATCAGCTCGACCCGCTTCTCGCCCTCGCCGGGGGGCGCGGCCGCCTCCAGTTGCGAGTTCACGCGCCCGCTCATGGTGGTGATGTCGAGGAGGGCGGCGGCGCCGTTCG
>Ga0070730_10003696_pt1 | contig 13642 bp, 12 predicted proteins | sample Coa_R1_3_FD_66447 | JGI IMG/M metagenome (GOLD analysis project Ga0070730, IMG submission 66447) | Surface soil microbial communities from Centralia Pennsylvania, which are recovering from an underground coalmine fire - Coalmine... | ecosystem: Environmental > Terrestrial > Soil > Unclassified ...
CGCGCATACTCGACGCAGGCGTCCAGGCACGCCTGCCCCACACCCACCGCGCCCGCCGCTACCCCCATCCGCCCGCGATCCAGCGCCGACATTGCCACGCTGAAACCGCCGCCCACTGGCCCCAGCAGCGCGTCTTTGGGTACTCGGCACTCCCGAAAGGTGATGCGTGCGTGATCAGAGGCGCGGTGGCCCAGCTCCGCATTGCCCATCTTCTCGCGCACGAAGCCAGGCGTCTCCGTTGGCACGACAAACGCGCAGATGCCCCGATGGCGCGCGGCGGCGTCACGGGTGGCGAAAACAATCGCGATATCGGCGAGATTGCCATTGGTGATCCAGATCTTCTCGCCATTGAGCACGTAGCCGTCGCCATCTTCGTGGGCCGTCGTGCGCATGCTCGCCGCGTCGGACCCCGCCTCCGGTTCCGTCAAACAGTAGCAGCCGATGCTCGTGCCAGCGGCCAGACCCGGCAGGTAGCGCCGTTTCTGCTCCTCGCTCCCCCACTCCTGGATACACAGCGCGACCAGCCCCGCATGCACCGTCAGGAATCCACGCACGGACGAATCAACGCGGCCAAGCTCCTCACAAACCAGCGCGAAGCTGAGGTAGTCCATGCCGGAGCCACCATACGCCGGGTCGAGAGGGCCAGCCAGCAGCCCCAGCTCGGCCATCTGTAGGATTGGGCGCGAGGGAAACTGTCCCGTCGCGTCCGCTTCGCGTGCCAGCGGCGCCACCTCGCGCTCGGCGAACGTGCGCGCGATAGCCTGGATGCGCGATTGATCAGCGCTCAGCGTAAAATCCACATGCCACCTCCGCGGGATGCTTCCGACAAGGCCGCCAGCCTGTGGAGCCTTTCAATACGCGCTCTCTTAATTCTCCATCCAGGCGCAAGCCCACGCCACCGCCGTTTCTCCATCTCGACGGTTGTGTTACGATACACGCACTAGGTGGGATCGTACGGGCCAGCGTTGCTCTTGGAGAAGCGCCGCCAGCGGGAAGAAAGCCGATACGCATGGCACAGCCGGATGGAGTCTCCCACAGCCCCAGTGTCGTCAGGGCCGTCCCCGCAAACAGCGAGCCGGAAAATCCTACCCCCACCTCGCCCAACATATCGCCTGTCACTCCCGCCCATCACGGCTTCCAGCGCGTCCACCACTGGCGCGACCCATTCGGCTGGCTCCTGCCGGTCGCCTCGGCAGCCATCAGCTTCCTCGCCGCCGCCGTGCTTTTCCGCTCGTCCGCCGTTGCCTTTGCGCTGCTTGCTCTCATCGTTGTCCATGAAATGGGCCATATCGTCGCGCTGAAGCTCAAGCGCATTCCTGTCAGCGCGCCGATCTTCATCCCCCTCATCGGTGCGTTCGTCGTCACAGGCCAAATCAAGCGCGTTCGTGATGTCGCATTCATCGCGCTGGCCGGCCCATTCTCCGGCGGACTTGGCGCGCTTGCCTGCCTGCTCATCTCCCAGCACATCGGCGACAGCGCCTGCCTGGCGCCTGTCTACAGTGGCGTGCGAGTGAGCAACCCCTGCTTCAGCTATCTGACCGGCCCGGGTTATTCCTGGCTCAAGCTCGCGTATGTGGGCTTCTTCTTCAACCTCGTCAACCTGCTGCCGATCTTCCCGCTGGATGGCGGGCGTGTCGCCGCGACGATCTCGCGCTGGCTCTGGCCGCTGGGCGCTCTGTTGAGCGTCGCCTTTCTCTACCTTCATCCTACACCGCTCACCTGGGGCCTCACGATCATTGCGATTGGCCTTACCATCTGGGCGTTCTGGGAGCGGGAGTCGCTCGCACCCGTTCCGGCATCCGTCCGCGCCAAGATCGGCATCGCGATAGCCTACGTTGGATTGGCGCTGCTGCTGGCTGCCGGTACGCTGCTCACTCAGGACAACCTCCAGATCGCACGCCTCGCCCCGTTCATGTCTCAGCCATAGCCGATTCCGTCCCGACAACGGCATGCCCCTCCAGCTCGATGAGCGCCTCCGGATTGAAGAGTCCCGCTACCTGAAACAGCGCCAGCGCGGGATAGTAGCCACCGAAGTGGCGCCGGAACGTCTCGCCCAGCGGCTTGAGATGTGCCCGATAGTCGTCGCGGTCGAGCACGTAGATATTCAGCTTGACGATATCCAGCATCCCGCCGCCCGCCGCTCGCACCACGACGTCAAGATTGCGCAGCACCTGATCGAGCTGTGCCACGAGATCGCCCGGCGCGACGATATTCCCCAGCGCATCGCTGGCGTCCTGCCCCGCCAGAAAGAGCAGCTTGCCCCCTGTCACGAGAATCCCGTGGCTGAACCCCCTCGGCGCGGCAAGTCCCGCCGGATTGATAATCTCTCGTACCATGCCGCTACCTCCCACTCTGCCTGTGGTACTCCCAGCGTCTCACCAGCTCATTCCCCCTCACCACGCGCGGAGAGGGCCGTAGGTGAGGTTACCTCCCTGTAAACGCTGGTTTCTGCTTCTGCGTGAACGCCTCATAAAAGCGCCGGTGATCCTCCCCCAGCAGCAACAGCGCCTGCGCCTGCGCCTCGGCCTCGATGGCGGCGCCGAAATCCATCGAAAGCTCGTTGTTCAGCATCCGCTTCGTCATCGAGAGCGCCAGCGTAGGCCCGCTCGCCAGCCGCCGCGCCCACTCGTGCGTTCGCGACAGCAGCTCGTCATGCGGCACAACCCGGTTCACCAGACCGTACCGTTCCGCCATTGGCGCGTCAATCGTGTCGCCCAGCAATAGCAGCTCGAACGCGCGGCCCAGGCCCACCACGCGGGGCAGCAGAAAGCCCGCGCCCATGTCCGCCCCTGTAAGGCCCACCCGCGAAAACAGAAACGCGATGTGGGCGCGCTCCGACGCGATGCGCAGATCGCTGGCGAGCGCGAGCACGGCCCCCGCGCCCGCCGTCGTCCCGTTTAGCGCGGCGAGAATCGGCTTGTCGAGCGCGCGCATACACTGCACGACGGCGCCCGTCATCCGTGTGAAGTCGAGATGCGCCTTCAGGTCGCGCTTCAGCAGCTCCCCAATGATCTCATGCACGTCGCCGCCGGAGCAGAACCCCTCGCCCGCTCCCGTCAGCACGACGACTTTCACCTCGTCATCGTAGCGTAGCGCCTCGAATAGCTCGCGAAGCTGCGCGTAGACCTCGAAGGTGAGCGCGTTCAGCACGTCGGGCCGGTTGAATGTGAGCGTAGCAACGCCGTCCCGCACCGCATAGAGAAAGTCGTAGGCCATGTGCTGTCACCTCCGCGCTTACCCAGCCTGTTCCGCGCACTATCGCGTGCCAACTACGGACTTCAGTCGCTGTCGTCCCGTGCGCCGGCCATTGATGGCCGCGACTGCCACCTCACTCCGCCTCTAGCGTATAGCGCTCGACCACTTTCACCTGATCGCCGCTCAGCGTCGCCAGCGCGATAGGCTCATTCGTCGCGTCATCTACGAACTCAATATCGTACCGGGAAGCGCCCTCGTGCCGGTGAATGACCATGCCGCGCGCGCCGCGTTGCAGCGTCTCCAGCGTGTTCTCTTTGCCCACACGCCAGCCTGGATCCATTGGCACATCCGTCAGCAGCTCCACGACATCCATCTCTTCGGGGTCCATCGGCAAAATCCTCCTCTGGCGCCGGCTCGGGTCGCGGACCTCCGCTCCCTGGCGGCTGCATCCGCCGCTACGCCACCCGTGCGCCTATTGTACACCGAACCCGCCGCGCTGGTGATTGACGAACAAGCGACGGGCGCGATTAGTCGCCTGTTGGAGACACGGATTCGCTTCTTGATTTCCGCCCCCCCTTGTGCTACTCTTGTCTATTGGGGCCAAGTAATACCCCTGATGAGGACCGTTGGATACCGAGCGAACACAGGTGTTTGCGACAAACATCCCACAATGGAGGTGCGGAGACAGATCTATGCGCAAGTACAGCTACCAAAGCATATTGAGCGCGGTTGGCCGGGTGCTTGACGAAGCTGACGCCCAGAGCTTCGCCATTCGCGACGGAGAGAATGGGCTCCACGTCCATGCGCTCCGTACGGATGGCACGCCAGACCTCAAGCTGGACTTCGATCTCGCGGACTTGATCGAGCTCGTAGAGCGCAACAACCGCACACACGACGCGCCCGTTTACAAGCGGGGATACGCTCACGACGACGACACACTGCGCCACTTCCTTACCCGCCACGAGCTGGTAGGCGCGAGTCGCTAGGCTACAGCCCGGTTCATCCACGCACTCGCGGCGTTTGTTCAGGCCGCTTCCCAAACGGGGAGCGGCGTTTTTGTGCTCCTCGCCCCCACTCACCACTCCAATAGCTCGTTGCCGCGTGGCGCTTGAGCTTGATGGGCCAGCCTGCTCACCCGCGTGCCACTTCCGCGAAATTCGCCCCCGCTGTTTTACGCCACAGCCAACCGGCTCCCGCGACCATCAGGCCGAGAACCGCACAGATGAGCAGGGCCATAGATGCCCCGCGCAGACCAGCCAGCCAGCCAGTCAGCAAATAGCCAAGCGGAACGCTTCCGTCGAAGAACAGAATGTATACACTCATGACCCGCCCGCGCAGGTGGTCTGGAGCGACCGCCTGGAGCATGGTAATGGACTGTGCGGCAAAGATAGTCTCCGCGGAGCCAACGCTCGCGATGAGCACAAGTGACAGCGGATACAACCGCGAAACCGCGAAAATCGCTTCCAGCACCCCGAAGACCAGCGTACCGATCAGCACGCGACGGACAGTCGGCTGCCGGTTCCCCCAGGCCAGCCACAACGCCGATAGCAGCGCGCCAACACCAAGCGCCGCCGAGAGAAAGCCAAATCCCGTTGCCCCCACATGCAGCACGTCTGTGGCAAAGAGCGGCAGCACAACGTTGAAGTTTGAGCCAAAGAGCAAAACCAGGCCCACCACGACGATAACCAGTTTCACTACGGGCGTCTCCCAGACATAGCGCATGCCCTCGCGGAGACTTTGCCACATACTCTGCCGCTCGCCCGTATTGGGATAGTGAAGCGCCTGTGCGTGCAGCTCGTGACTGTTAATGAGCGCCAGACCTACAATCACCGCGAGAAAACTGAGCGCATTGAGCAGAAAGAGCGTGCCTACACCACTGGCGACGATGATGATACCCCCAAGGCCAGGACCAACTATGCGCGCCATCTGAACGAGCGAGGAGTTCAGGGCAACCGCGTTGGGTAGATCCTCGCGTCCGACCATTTCGACGACGAACGCCTGGCGTGTCGGCGTGTCCAGACTTCTCGTGAGTCCCAACAGTAGCGCCAGGATGTAGATATGCCAGATCTGGACGGTGCTGGTGGCTATCAGCGCCCAGAGTAAGAACGCCTGAATCATTGCCGCCGATTGAGTTATGAGCAAGACGCGCCGTTTCGGCCAGCGATCGGCGAAGACCCCGCCAAAGAGCGCGAAGAGCAGCACTGGCAGCGATTGCAGCGCACCCACCACGCCGAGCTGCCAGGCGCTATGGGTAAGCTCCAGCACCAACCACGCCTGCCCGATGGCTTGCATCCAGGTGCCCATGACCGAGATGAGCTGGCCAAACCAGAACAGACGAAAATTGCGCTGACGTAACGAGGCAAAGGCGCTCACCAGGCTTCTTCCTGGCTGTTGTGGGCTAGCGGTCGCGGGCGTTTCCCGCTCAGAAGAGGAGCTCTCAGGAACCGACAGCTCCTGAGAGTCACGAGAGTGCGTTTTCACGGCTGCGGCTCATTCTATAGATGCTGTCCTGGCTACACCGCACGATATCGCGGACACGCACATATGCGGGATAGCGCATGACTACCCCGTGTCACTCTCGCGCCGACGAACGTGTTCATCTCGGTGCGCAAGATGTCCGGCAATCTTACTACGATTCGACGGCGCGGTCAATGATGCTATTGGGCGCAGACTCCCCGCTTCCTCCGGCGGAAGCGACCGGGCTGCGGCATGGGGTTGGATCATCTCGATTCGTGCTCGCCGTGTGCTACAATGCGGCTGAGAGGTCCGTACTACGCCCCCGCTCGCTGGAATGCCGCCCGTGCTCGCGCGCGGTCTCGCTTCGCTAGGGAAGTCTTCATGTACATGCCGCCGACCATCCCGCCCGACGCCTCGATGCCATCCGTTCAGCCCGCCCCGCCGCCACATGGCGCCGCTCCGTTCCCGCCGCCCGACGCCGCGGTCGCCACCTGGGGTCTCACGCGCAGCTTCGGCCCCAAGATCGCCGTCAACGGCCTCAATCTCGCCGTGCGGCGCGGCGAGTTTTTTGGTTTCCTTGGTCCCAACGGCGCTGGCAAATCCACCACCATCAAGATGATGGTCGGCCTCCTGCGACCGAGCTTCGGCACTGCCTTCATAGATGGCGTGGATGTCTGGCGCGACCCCCTGGCCGCCAAGAAGCTCATCGGCATCCTTCCCGAGCATCTCAACCTCTACGAGCGCCTCACTGGCCGCGAGATCATCGAATTCGCCGGTCGCCTCTACGATCTGCCGAAGGACGAAACGCGCCACCGTACCGAGTCCCTGCTCAATGTACTCATGCTCACCGCCGACGCCGACAAGCTCGTCGTGGACTATTCCGTCGGCATGCGCAAGAAAGCCGCTCTCGCCGCCGCTCTCATCCATCGCCCGCGAGTGCTCTTCCTGGATGAGCCGTTCGAGGGCATAGACCCCGTCAGCTCGCGCGTCATTCGCGATATCCTGCGCGACCTCACCGCCTCTGGCACCACCATCTTCTTCAGCTCCCATATCATGGAAGTTGTCGAGCGCCTCTGTACCCGCGTCGGGATCATCAACGCCGGTCAGCTCGTCGCCGAGGGCACGCTAGCCGATCTGCGCCAGCGCGCCGGCACCGAAAACTCCTCGCTGGAAGACATCTTCTTGCAGCTCGTCGGCGCCGACATGCGCGAGGGAGGACTGGAATGGCTGGAATAGCCGGCATATCCTCTCCCACCCATCCGCGCACCCGCGAGCGTGCTCAATACCATGATATTAGCTTCGCGGTTAATCCCCGCCACGTGCGCACACTGCTCTGGCTTCGCTGGCGCATCACCGTGCGCGGCTACACCCGCGACTGGCGGCGCGTGGTCGGTCTCGTCTTCGGGCTGCTGTTCATTTTGATCGCCGGCGGCGGCCTCGCGGCAGCCACCAGCTTCGCCTTCACGTCGCTGCCCTATCACTCTACGGTTGAAGTCTTGTTCGGCGTGCTCGCCTTCCTCTATGGCGCCTGGGCCGTCCTGCCATTGCTGCAATATAGCCTCAACGAAGGACTGGACGTCACCAAGCTGCAAAGCTACCCCGTCACACGCGGCGAGCAGATGGTCAGCCTTGTGCTCTCCACGCTGCTCGACGTCAGCACACTCTTCATCCTCGCGCTTTTTGCCGCGATTCTCGTCGGTTGGCACGCCACGCCCATCGCTACCGCTTTCACCGTCGTCGCGCTCGCCCTGGCCTACATCCACATCGTCGGCTTCAGCCAGCTCATCCTCGCCGCCCTCATGGGACTGCTGCGCAGCCGCCGCTACCGCGACCTTACCGTCGTCCTCTTCGCGCTGCTCGGCTCCTCATGCTGGCTGCTCGATCAACTCTTCTTCAGTCACATAGACAACGCTTTCGGGCTGGCGCACACCGACCTGCTCAGCACCCTCCACCTTGAGCGCTTCCTGCAATATACCCCGCCCGGTATGGCCGCGCAGGCGATCCTCAACGCCGGACATGGAAACATTCTGGTCGCCTCTGGTTGGCTCCTAATGCTTGCCTTGCTCGTGCCTGTCCTGCTCGTCATCTGGGCGCGCGTGCTCGATCACAGCATTACCAGCGCCGAAACCGCCAGCGCCGCCACCGCGCGCCCCCGTCGTGTCCGTCGCCCCATATCCACCGCTCCCGTCACGCTTGCCACTGACAAAGGGAGCGTATCCGCCAGACTCGCCACCCGCGCCCGTCACGTCCCGCTCTCTGGTGCCGCGCTGGCCATCGCCGCCAAAGACCTGCGCTATCTCTGGCGTGATCCACAGCTCAAGGCCGCGCTGCTCAGCTCGCTCGCGCCGATCCTGCTCGTCTTCCTGCCCAACCTCTACGCCAGTTCCAGCCCGCACTCTTCCCCCTACCTCACCCAATTCGACGTCGCCGGACCTTTCGGCGTTCTCTTCGCGCCGCTGCCCGCCCTGCTTATCGTTCTGGTCCTGGCCATCAACGCTTTTGGGCTGGAGCGTCAGGGCCTCCAAACGCTCTTCCTCTTTCCCATTCGCCCGCTCGACATCTTCTGGGGTAAAAACCTGGCTATTGGCGTCCTGGCGTATACGATGGAGATCGTTCTCACGCTAATCAAAGCCGCCATCACTGGCGGCTGGTTCTACGTCCCTCTGGCTCTCATCGGTGGGCTGGCTGCCCTCCTCGCGATGCTGGGAATCGGCAACGTCACGTCCGTCCTCTTCCCCTTCCGCTCCCGCCAGATGCGCATGGGTGACGCCAGCTCCTTCTCATCTGAAAATGGCTGCCTGCGCAGCGTCATCTCCACGAGTACGCTGTTCCTCGCCATCCTCCTGCTGCTGCCCGTCGCCACCGCCGTCCTCATGCCGCTCGCCATCCATAAAGAATCGTGGCTCGTCTTCACCTTGCCGTTCGCCCTCTCCTATGGCACCCTGCTATATCAGGTGCCCACCCGCATTATCGCTCCCGTCTTCGTGCGCCGTGGCCCCGAAATTCTCCACGCCACCGTCCCCGATGCATAAGGCATCGGTTCCCAGTCCCGCCGCTGTGCGCTATACTCTCAACACACGGGTTGTGACACGATACGGCGGCTGGTGGTTGAATCGCCGGTCGTCTCGCCAGCCCAAATTTCCCCTGTTCCCACGGAAGCGGGGAGAGCGGGTGAGGAACCCAGGGAGGTTACGCTGGTGCTTGCGGGCAACATCACACTCCTCGGCGCATTTCTCGCCGGGCTGCTCTCCTTCCTCTCCCCGTGTGTCCTCCCGCTCACGCCCATCTACATGGCGCAGCTCGTCGGCCCTGCCATCTGGGAAACCTCCGCGCTCGACGCCCGCAAACGCTCCGCCTTGCGCACCGCTACGCTTCTGCACGCCGCGTCATTCGTCGCTGGCTTCACCGTCACCTTCATCGCCCTCGGCGCCACCGCCAGCGTCCTCGGCAGCTACCTCTCCAGTCATCAGCTCCAGCTTCGCCAGATCGGCGGCGTTGTGCTGATTCTCTTTGGGCTGCACGTCGCCGGCATCCTGCGCCTGCCCGGTCTCAACCGCGAAAAACGCCTCACCTTCCGCGCCCAGCGCAGCGCCTACCCGCTCTCCTTCCTCGTCGGCCTCATCTTTGCCATCGGCTGGACTCCATGTGTCGGCCCCATCCTTGGCGGCATTCTGATCCTCGCCGCCCAGGCCGGCACCCTCCAGTCCGGCGTGCTGCTTCTCGCCGTGTACTCGCTCGGTCTGGGTGTGCCATTCCTCGCGCTTGGCCTCGCCTTCGACCGTCTCGGTCCCGCCCTGAAGCGTCTGACGCCACATCTACGCGCCATCGAGATCGTTACCGGCGCTCTCCTCACGCTCATGGGCGTCGTCATCTTCTTCAACTGGCTGCTGCTCATCAATGGCTGGTTCACCATCCCCGGCTTGAGCTAGGGCGGCGGTATCAGGTATGCTCGACATGCATCCTTACCAGCACAACATCATCTCGGTAAGGTACTGTTCCCGTGGCACAGTGTAGCCAGCAAGGAGCAAGCCGCGATGTATACCATCACGCCCGTGCCAGGTGGAATGACCGCACTGGGAGCCACGTTGTTCCCTGACAAGTCCGGCGCGGTCTTCCGTGTGTGGGCGCCCAACGCCAGCGCCGTCAACGTGCGCCTTGCTCCCTCCGTCGCTGGACCGTTCACTGCGCTGCCCCTCAGCCCGGACGCCACCAATTCCGCCTACTGGTCAGCCGGCGTCTCCGGTGTCGCCGCCGGACACTGCTACCAGCTCGACATCACCAACCGCGGCGGAGACTCGTACAATCCCGGCGGATCATCTGTCCCACATGCCGATCCCTGCGCCCGTCAGGTCATCTCCTCTGATCCGACGACCCTCGCGATAGTAGTTGATCCTGACACCTACACCTTCTCCGCTCCATTTCAGACTCCCTCCTTCGCGGACTTCATCATCTACCAGGCGCATGTCGGCTCCTTCGTCGGGCGCAACGATGGGATGACCGTCACCACCGACACGAATGGCGGTACAGCCCGCTTCGACCAATTCGAGTCCAAGCTCGACTACATCTGTTCCATGCGCTTCAACGCCGTTCAGCTCCTACCGACCGGCGAGTATCGCGGCTCCGAAGGCGAAGCCTACAACCCCAGCAACTATTACGCTCCAGAAGTGCTCTACGGCGCTCCCGACGACCTGCGCCATCTCGTTGACGCCTGCCATCGCCGCGGGCTGGCCGTCTTTTTCGACGTCGTCTACAACCACATGGATGTGACACACAACCTCTGGCAATTCGACGGTAACACCGGGCACCGCACGAACGTGAGTGACCCGCGTACCGGCGGCGGCATCTACTTCAGCACCGTCGAGACGGGATTTGGTCGCCGCCCGGATCACGATTCCATCCACGTGCAGCGGTTCTTCATCGAGAACGCAGCGATGTGGTTCCGCGAGTATCATATAGATGGCCTCCGCTTTGACTCCGCCGCCAACTTCTCCGAAGGTGGGCTGAAAACCATCGTTCGCACGCTGGTCGCCGGCTTCCCCGATAAATTCATCTATGCCGAAGACAGTGACCCGGCCTACATCTTCGGCGATATCGGCTTCCGCGCCTGCTGGGATATGGGCGGCCCCGACGCCTTCGCGCACGTCATCAGCGATGGCGACATCTACAGCCTGCGCGCGCTCATCGGTCGCTTCGGCTATCCAGCGGCCTACAGCGCCATCAAGTACCTGCTCGGCTCCCACGACCAGATTTTCAATCAATGGTCCTACAACTCCGCGTCAGGCGTGGGAAGTTGGGACAAGCCCGGTGGTGGCGGACTGCGCGAGAATCGCTACTTCGTTGAGAAGATCGGCGGCCCGCTGACGGGGCGCGACAACTGGTACGCGCGGGCGCAGGCGCGCCTGGGCTGGGCGCTCAACGTCGCCATGCCCTGCACGCCCATGCTCTTCATGGGCAGCGAGTGCCACCACGACGGCTACTGGAACCCGGAGAACGACGCCTACGGCGACCACCGCTTCGATTGGAGCATCGCGGGCGATCCCATCGGCCAGCCCATGCGCGACATGGTACGCGACATCAACGCCGTGCGCTGGGACAATCCGGCCCTCCGCTCAGACATCCCGCCAGCGTTCCCGCATTTCGACGCCCAAAATCGCGTGCTGGCCTTCACGCGCTGGAATGATACGGGCAATGTGCTTCTCGTCGTCGTCAACCTGAGCGACAACCAGTGGCGCGATCCCATCTACGGCGTCACCGTCGGCGGCGCGGGCGACACCTGGACCGAGATCTTCAACTCGCAGGCGCCCCAATACGGCGGCTGGCCCGACTCCGGCAACTACCTCGCCGGCTTGCATGTGGATGCTGGTGGGCAGATATCCATTCGCCTACCGCAATGGTCCGTGCTCATCTTTCGCAAGCTGTGAAGCAAGGGGTTTCCCTGTGTGATATGCCGCCGCCGGCTCGCTTTCCCTGGTTGGACCACGATACATGACGGCAGCTACTCTCGCGAGCAGACAGTTCCGCTCGTATCCAAATCCACTGAAGATACTGGCTGCTTTAGGAGTACCTGCGCACGGTAAGAATGGCTCCAGCTCGTGGTATCCTTGTATGAGTAACAGCCTTTCCCGCGACGAATGAGGGGAGCGACACCGCATGAGTATCGAGCAGGCTAACCCGCCCGCGCCGGTTAGCACAACGCCAGCTCCGCCAGCTCCCGCGCGCCAGCCCAGCCCACCGGACTGGCTCGTCATCGGCTTGGGCGCCGTGTACGTCGTCGCCATCGCCGCGCTCGCCTTCCTCCCCGGCGCCACCCTTATCGAGCGCCTGCGCACCCTGGATGGCGGTATCTGCGCACAGATTCCCTCCCACTCCTTCTTCCCTGGCGGTCAGCAGCTTCCTCTCTGCTCGCGCAACACCGGCATCTACAGCGGCTTCACCGCCGCCACCCTCGTCCTCTGGGCCACTGGACGCATCCGCTCGGCGCAGCTTCCCAGCAAATGGGTGTCGCTCGTGTTTGGCCTCTGCGTGCTCATCCTCGCCATAGACGGCTTCAACTCGCTCTTCCTTGATCTCGGCCTGCCGCACCTCTACCAGCCACACAACCTCCTTCGCCTCGCTACGGGCCTCGGCACCGGCACCGCGATGGCCGCCTTCATTATCCCCGTCGCCAACACGCTCGTCTGGAAACACGAAGACCAGCGCCCATCCTTCGCCTCAGTCCGTCAGCTTTCCCTCATGCTGCCGGTGCTGCTGCTCGCCTTCCTGGCGATCGGTACGATTGGCTCGTCCGTTGCCTTCATGCTCTATCCCATCGCGCTCTTCAGCTCCGCCGGACTCATCCTCGCGCTCACTCTTGTCAACATCGTCCTCTTCCTCGGCGTTGGCAACCACGTGGGACGGTTCGCCACCTGGCACCGCTTCTTCCCAATCTTCACGCTTGCGGTCGTCTGCGCTATTATCGAATTGCTGGCGCTGTTTGCGCTAAAATCGTCAATGATGGCGGCACTCATGCCAGGTACACCCGGCATGTGAGGCGCGTGTCAACCACGCCGTGGCCCATCGCCCGCGCACATGAAACGCCCGCGCTGCGCTAGGTGCGTCGCGAAGCCATCCACCGATTGCGGCAGTTGTGAGAAGTCCCACGATGGGTTATACTGTGGCAGGGCGGAACGCGCCATATACCTGCGGCGGTGGTTGAAGGATAGTCTGCTCCGGCAGGGGGTCCTTGATGCCAAATAGATACGAGCGGGAAATCGAAGAGATTCTCCGTAACCTGGATCACACAGAGCCACGACAGGGCATCAGTGACCGTATTCGTGCCTTCAATCGCCCGCGCCAGCCAAAGCCGCGGGGCATCAAGACACCGCTGTCGCGCGTGGATATCTTCATCCTGCTCGGTATTCTCCTCATCCTCATCGGTGCCGGAATCGCTTTCACCGCCGGCGACCAGAGCCTCCTCTCTGGTCTTGTTGCTGTTGCCGGTTTCGTTCTGCTCGTCCTTGGTCTCGCCCAGAGTTGGTTTCCGCGCCTCTTCGGTTCGCGCAGCGCCCCCGTCTGGCGCGGCAACGTCGTTGACATGCGCCCTCCGCGCCGCAATCCCTTCGCCATGATCGCCACACGCTTTCGCATCATCCGCCTCAGGCTCCGCTACCAGAAGCGCCGTGACCGCGAGGATTAACCCGCTTCCTGGTCCCCATCAGCGCGCTGCACATACCGCCGGCGCTGGCCTTAATCTTGCGGCTGGTTTCTTGCATCTCGATGTGATGCCGCCACCCGAAATACAGACGGCGATTCGGCAGCGTACGAGCTACAGCTCTGAGGAGTATATATGCCAGTACAGAAACACGCAGCTGAGGAAGCGGCGCACTACCCGACGAATCACATCATCGCGGTGATCAATGAGCGCCAGGAGGCGGAGCGCGCCGCGCATGCCCTGCGTGACAGTGGATTTACGCATGTCGACCTGCTGTCGGGCGCCGACTCGCTCCATATG